>Ga0065711_1027735_pt1 | contig 46388 bp, 28 predicted proteins | sample Hoacrofraction12_FD_59098 | JGI IMG/M metagenome (GOLD analysis project Ga0065711, IMG submission 59098) | Hoatzin crop microbial communities from Cojedes, Venezuela - Epithelial fraction 12 v2 (version 2) | ecosystem: Host-associated > Birds > Digestive system > Esophagus > Crop | place... | reverse complement strand
GGAAAGGAAAGGAAAGGAAAGGAAAGGAAAGGAAAGGAAAGGAAAGGAAAGGAAAGGAAAGGAAAGGAAAGGAAAGGAAAGGAAAGGAAAGGAAAGGAAAGGAAAGGGAAAAGTACTAGAAAGGCGAAAGGAAGGGAAGGGAAGGGAAAGGATAAATTGCCTATATTTCTATTTTAAAGTGTATTGTAAGTATCTATGAGTATATATACCTTGTAAAGTGCAAATGTACGAACACAGTATGTTGCCAGTTCGACAGTGTCTAAAAGGGTCACTTGGATTAGTCCGTAAGTTTCTGTGCCTCTGCTTGGCCAGTATTGGTCACACTTCACCTGCAGTGATAAATATGTAATTATTTAATACATTTAAAACTGTCATTGATTACATATCTGAGTATGTATCACTGTAGATTTTTAAAGTATGTGGAGTTAGAATGTCCAACAATTGCTAGGGAGCCAAACCAAAAAATTTATTTTATCATCCACAAGAACTGCTCTTCGGGTAGTAGCTCTTACAATGTCTTCTTCCATAATGGGTATTTGTAAATTTAGTGGGGCAAATAGTTAAGACATACTAAAAAGTACAGATGCGCTAAAGAAAAAACAATTTATAGCAGCTAAAAATATGACCTATATGTTCTGTATCTCACCTTTCACAGTCCAGAATTTAGCAACAGTATTCATCCAGTAAAGGCAGACATACAATTCTTTGATTATTTGCCACATTTCACCTATTTCACATTAGTCCTCTAACATATAAACTGTTGCTTGGATGTTAATATTTAGTTTGTATACAGATATTTCAGTAAAAACTAATATTTTTCAAGAAATAATTTTAGCACACAGATAAATGAAAGACCACAGATCTGTGCTTCAGATTCTTCTCAGATCAGTGTTATGAAGCATATAATGAAATTCTGTTCTTAAGCATTTAAAAAACATGGTTTGATAGAGAGTGTTCATCCATCAAATTTTAAAAGATACAGGACATTTCATTCAGAGAAATCTCCATTTCAAAACACCATAGTTCAGAATATTAATGAGGTGAAATAATTCTGTATAAGATGACACATAAGAAAACCGTATGTTTATCATCATTGCTGAGGCTCAATAATTTGTTTCAGTTAAAAACGGTATTTATGATGCAAGCTATTACAAAAAAAAAGAAATGGTGAACCCCTAAACCCATCAGAAAACATGATATAAAGTAGTATGTGGGTTAAACACTTGAAAATATTTTGCTTTCAGTGACTGATAGGTGAAACTGAGACAGTCAGTCTCCATTCTGTTTATAACAATACATTCTTATCAGTCTTTCATACAGCACAGAAGTGTACTTTGAGTCCAGTAATAATACATTGCATTTGTTTAATAAATGTCTTCATTATTCAAAGTCAGACTCATACCAAATTCAGGGAGAACAGATGAACTGTAAGAAACAACCAAAGCAGAATATTGCACAGTATTTCTGATAAAAATGTGAATATTCACGTCAATCCAAAAGAAAAACTGAGGATTCCCTTAAAATGGAAAACTGAGAAATGCATCTTTTAAATTCATGTGTTCTCCAGTTTCCTCACTGTGCACAATACTTATTGCACAAGACAGTATGCTTTCAGACTCCTCAGTCCTGAACAGCTTTTCCTTGCAGGTCATTTTATTTTGAGGCTCACAGGTCACAGATCACTAATGGCTCACAAATCACAGTCTGAGAACAAGTAATCTAGATAAGAGGAGAAAAAAATCTGACCACTGAAGCAGGTGGTGAACATTCATAAGAGGCAAAAAAACTTGAAACAATATTTTACAGGAATTGATAGCTTAGTTTATAGGTAAAGAATTGGTACAAAGCAACTAAAAATGTTTATTGACACTACAGTCTTAAAAATGGGATTAATAGTATATAAATTACTCTTCTTAAGAGGAATTAATTAATTACCCCCTTGTGCCATTTACTGAAAGTATTGCAGATACTTCATGAATATCGGTGATTTATTTTCAAGATTCCTAATACTAGAAGCCACTGTGCTCTGCAAATCAGACAGAAAGGTATACTTTCAACTGAGTTATTTCAGTATAATTACAGTAAATCTAGTTTCACCATATCATTGATATAGACGCAGTGTAACTTGTGTCGATACTGGTTAGATACATTTTAGACAAGTTGTCATTTATTATTTATTATTTATTCCTTCCCATAAAAGGACATACATTTTTTCATGGCAAATGTTGATACATAATAGTTGTTTGTAAGCTTAGCCGTTACAGGTTTAGTACAAATCTCTGTCTGAACCTGTATGATTTGAATGATTTTTTTTAAAAATGAATAAAAATGGTACAACACTTTATGCACTTTTAATAAAAAGTATACAAGAAATAAATGTCTGGCTATGCCTTTGCATGCTTGAACATGTAGTTTTTCTCTTTACCCTGCAGTTCCCACATATAAATTGCATGCTTGTAGAAGCAGTGCCAGCTTCCAGAAAACATAACTGAAAAATTCACCAGCTTTCTCATTAGAAACACTTTATAAAAACAATGAGAGAAATTAATGCTGAACACAAAAAGTAAATGGAAAGTCAGAACGTAGTAGGTTACCAGCATCTTTGTGAACAATAGAAAATACTTGGTTTGTTTTTATTTTGTATAGTAATCTAACATTAAGCATATACTCGGATGTAGAAGCCTGTAGAAATTAATCCTTCTCAGATAGGCTTGGAGAAAATAAATGTGTCTGGTCTTTTAGGTGCAGATTTCAGTTTTTTTTTCATTTATTAGTTTATCTAACACAAACTCCAGTAATTTTATAATTTTTCTAAAATACTTTCTTTGAGAGCTAGCGGATGCAGATGACTGCTGTTGGAAGCAGACACTAACTGTTCAAAAATAAATATAATTTGTAGACCAGTGTATATATTATTTGAAAATAGAAACTGATGAAAGTAAGTATCAGATTTTTAGAAAGAACTTGATTTTGGATTGATGTGGATTTGACCTTCTGGAAAAGCACATGATGCTTAAGCTGATGGAATTACAACTTTTATTCCTTTGGCCTTTTGATTTTTCTCAGAACAAGAGGTCTTCTTCAGATATGTGCCCTTACCTGCCTCCTACACTCTTTTGCTCTGTGATCATATACCTTACATTCCCAATACTCCTAACAATTTAGAATACAATTTATCTCTGTGAGAGATCAGAACAATGTTTTCTATCGGACTTCACCAGCAGCAGAGAATCAAACAATGTAAGTCAGTTGTTAAGACACTACTTTCTGAGACAGAGTTCTTGTTAAATGTTTTATCCTATGTTGAAACCCCAGCCTTCAGCACTTACAGTAAGTTTATTTTTCAGAGGTTACATATTAATTTTTTTTCAGAACAAAAATTCTCAAACCCTTTGAGTCATCCAAAACTTAACACTGAAAGTCAACAAGCCAATGATGAAATTATTTGCCAAATGTTTTTCTCTTTGGTCTGCGTTTAATTTCCCTATAGTATGGGCAATTTCTTCCTCACTTGTGTACCTTGCCTGGAAAACACATAACTTCAATGTGGTAAGGTATGGTGATGGTAACATGAGTCCTCCTTCAGAAATACAATCACAACGTTTATTTATTTTCAGAGTTATTTCATATTATACCTTTGGTGAACTTCATAGTCCTCACCTTCCTCTCATCCATCCAACTCCTAGTTCCAAGGGTTGATCTTTTACCCTGCAGACTATATCCATCCGCACCCAAATGAGAGCTTTTCTGTTTCACTAACTGTACATGGTAACAGAAAACAGCTTTCATGCATAATTCTCTAATGTTTTCTTACCCGTCACTGAAGATGGTAAGATGAACATAACAGACACATGAGCGCAAAAGAACTCACTGGTGATTTCAAAGAGTATTTTTTAAAGAGAAATACGACTACAAGTAATGACAAGCATAGCTCTTGCTACTGCTTTCACTGTCTCATGATCATAGGTTGCATGCTGTGAAAATCACTACATTTGAGATCACAGAAGCTCTCAAAAGACCACTAAATATACTGCGAAATCTTTTAAGAACCGTTGTAGTAGACATAGTTAGAAGACAGAATCAATGATAGGCACATTCTCTTAATCTGCCCCTCAAACATACGCATGTTTTCTTTCTCTGTATTTCCACCAATCAGACCATGCGAATGCTTGCTCTTCATGGAAGTATGAGCATTCACTGAAAGCAAAGCTACAAGAAAATGTAAATGCTTTCTTTTCCATTAAAAATGAGAAGCTTGAGACCATTTCAGACTTGAGGGGTTTAAGTAGCTACAGAGTTCATAAGAATATTTGTGGATATTCACACTTCGATAAGTCACAGACACTAGAGAAGGCACTGCCATGCACCGACAGAGCTGAAGGAAGTGTATTTCGATATGAACATATGAATACAATGATTCCTGACATTCAGGGGTAGAGAAATAATTTTCCAGCACAAAGTTCTATCATTCAGGCTTAAAAGCCCCTTCAGGTGATTCTGAACACATGAGCCATCTGTTACAGGCCATCTGAGATTATAAGGACAAAATGCAGATCAGGAAAGAGACTGCAAACTAGTAATAGGCAGATGCACATAGGAATTATGCTGAATCTGGAACAGGAAACAACAGCAGTATGTAATAAACTTCTTGCTCTGGTTTTCTTAATAATAATTGTCTTTTACAGACAAAACTTTCTAATGACATGTTCAGATGGTCTTTCTTGAAAAATAAAGTATCTCTAAAATGATGTTGAATAATAACAATAATTATGCAATAAAAAGGGTAGTGCCAGTTATTGGTGCTAGAAACTACCTTAAAACCGATCAGGTTTTTAGGGCCTCAGACATTCCAGCTAATGTTCTGTATCCAAGCAGTTGTTACTCTGAAGTCATTTTCCTTTTTGAAACAATGCCTTGCCATCTAAAGATTAGACTGACTTGAGTCTAAAGATCATAAGTACTGACACTAGTACATGAGATTGTAATGCAAAGATTTAAAAAAAAATCAGAACACAGAAACACATATTTAGGCCTTATTTGAACAAGATTTGGTCAAATGTCACTCATTCACTTTGGTCTAACTCTACATGAAAGATTAAAAATACACACTCCTATTCAGAAATACGGCTGAAAATACAACAGTTTAAGGTTTTATATTTGCTTTCAGAAAGGCACTGAATTTAATAGGATTCCAAATTCTGAAAGAATGGAGCACCCAGCCCCAGGTAGACAGAATCTTCTGTGTCTCACCAAATGTATTCTCCAAACAATTAATCACTTCTGGAAATTTTGGTTCTTTGAATCCATTTTTCACTACAGAAAAAAGAAGGTTTGTATGCAGTGGTCTCTAGTAATGATTTATGGAAGATAAACATCTGTGAGTATGTAAAGGCAAAGATGTTGTGTTTAGTTTGGAGAAAAGGAGGCTGAAGGGAGACCTTATCGCTCTCTACAACTACCTGAAAGGAGGCTGCAGCGAGGTGGGTGTTTGTCTCTTCTTTCAAGTAACAAGTGATACGACAAGAGGAAACAGCTTCAAGTTGCACCCAAGTGAGGTTAAGATTGGATATTAGGAAAAATTTCTTCACCGGAAGGGTAGTCAAGCATTGGAACAGGCTGCCCAGGAAAGTGGCTGAGTCACCATCCCTGGAGGTATTTAAAAGATGTGTAGACATGGTGCTTAGGGACATGGCTTAGTAGTGGACTTGGGAGTGTTAGGTTAACGGTTGGACTTGATGATCTTAAGGGTCTTTTCCAGCATAAATGATTCTATGATTCTGATTGTTTGATTGTTGAAGCTCATCTGAACCAAGTATTCAGAGTTTAAAAACTAGGTAGAAAATGATCACTTCTGCAGTGCAGCAGAATTCTGTCTAAGGTCTTAATTACAATAGCCTTGAAAAAGAAGATCCAAACAGGATTTGGAGACAACATAAATGAACTTTAGGCTAATCAATTCATAACAAGCTTTAGTCCTCTAGTAAGTCTGCAAATCAACCTTCATTACATCCTTACTTTTAAAACTTCTGAGATATGATTAGTAGGCCAGAGTTAATACTGAAAGAGAATTGATAATTAAAAAGATAACCCCCAAGCTGTTTCCATTCTGATCTTTATGACAGAGTGTGGTATGGTTATTAAAACAAAAGGAAACAGATATTAAAAAGAATCTTGGGCATCTCTGAAATGTGTTCTCTATCTCATCTTTCATCTTCATCTATACAAGCCAAGAACAGTTCAAAACTATATTGCTGGCATCAGTGTGAGATGCCCTTTTTGAACTATTCCTAACAGCATGGAAAGCGGGGTCTTACTGAATTCATTTTGAAGGATGACTCTGTCAAACAGTTAAGTACAGCAACATTTTCCAAAAAGGTCTTTAAAAGGTTTGTATGAATGGAACCAAGGGGAAAAGTGAATGGGCTGACTACTTTTTGCATCATCCTCTTACTGTACTCAAGGCTGATCACTGTGCAGCCTGAATAATCCTTTCACTGAACAAGATATTACATTACAGTATGAAGAACATATTGAAAAATTCAGCTTACTATTCAAGTGCTCTAATGAAGATTTTCTATTTTCTATTGCTCATATAAGAGAGCTATCTCTTTTAGCTGATATGAATATTATGTAAGCAATTGGTGAAACAAAATAATCCAAAGAGTGAAACATCAGAGCAACAAAATTCTATTACGTTTGTGGTTCACCTGAAAGCCAGAAGTTAACGGATAAAACAGCACGAATATGAGAAAAAGTACACTGGAGAACATTTCGAGGACCTTAAGAGGTTTCAGTTTGGATTTTGATTTTTGAATGGAATTTCAAGTCATGGTGAGCTTTCTACTTCTAGTTTAATACCTGGGTAAAATTATTCATCTTACAAATGTATCTCATACATTTTCTGTGTTATTAACCAGAAAGATCACCTAGAAAAAACTTCTACTACCAACATGCGCCATTCAGGAGCCAGTTGTATCCATGAACTTCTTTAGAAAACAGGAGAAGCTCTGTAAATGATGCAAACTGTAAACCATAATATTTTCTTTCAGAGAAACCTGTCTGAAGAACTTAAATTTTAAGATGTATTTCTCACCATAAATGAGAACTGGTCTTGAGTCTTTCACCATTATATCCTAAATAGGGAAATGCAGGATCGTTTCCCTAGACGATGCTAAATTCGTTCACTGACCTTTTCAAGCCTGAAATTCCTTGAAAGAACTTCCTGCACTGAATTAATAGGTTGCAGCGCTAAACCAAACACGAACTAATCATTGCATTTTGAAAACAATATATAAAATTTTAATTTTGCAAGGAAAGCTTCTAACTCAAAATGTCAATAGCCATTCTCTACACGTGGCATAGTCCCTCTGTCTGTATTAAGAGAAGAATCATATGACGTAGTAATGTATGTCTTACCTCAAGCACAAAGCAAATGAACTAAGCAAATAAAGTCAAATTACAGAGCTGGAATATAGTTATGACTAAACCACTTGCTATACACTTGCCTCAGGGAAACGGTATTTTTGAGAAAACTACTATTCTACCCTAACAGCTAAGAGAAACCACTTCATTTATGGACACAGAACGATAACACAAAAAACTGGACGGTTGCCTTGAAAAATATTTGGGGCAGTACCAGGTATTGCCATATCATTTCAGGCAAGAGTCTAGTGTAAACAGCTCTTGAAAGCTTACAGTGGAAGAAACTGGACAAAATATCCTATGGAGTTTGCTCCATTCATGACATTGTATTTTTGAAGTTCTTTAACAGTTTAACATAAATCATCTTTGCTGCAAAATTTATTTCTTCCTCCTAGAACCCCACAGGCATGGAAAATGGTTGGTTGCCATGAAATTTTTAACAGCCTTTCACACACTGGAAGACTATTATGTTTTCCTTCACTCTCTTATATATAAAACAAATCCAATTCTTTCTGACTTTGCCCATGCATCATTTCTCCAACCTTTGATCATTATTCTTCTCTCCTACATTCTCTGTAATTCACCAACATCTTTTCACACAGGGTATTCATTCTGTGTGTCCTCCACTCCAAACCTGTATAACCAGACATAGATTCATAGAATCACAGAACATTGGGTTGGAAGGGATCTTAACGATTACCCGGTTCCAACCTCCCTGCCATGGGCAGGGACACCTCCCACTAGACCAGGCTGCTCAAAGCCCCATCCAACATGTCCTTGACACTTCCAGGGAGGGGGCATCCACAATTTCTCTGGAAAACCTGTGCCAGTGCATAACCACCATCATGGCAGAGAATTCCTTCCTTATATCTATTCTAAATCTACCCTCTTTCAGTTTAAAGCCATTACCCCTTGTCTTGTCACTGCACGCCCTCATAAAAAGTCGCTCTCAAGCTTTCTTGTAGGCCTCTTCAGGTACTGGAAGGCTGCGCTAAGGTCTCTCCATAGCCTTCTCTTCTCCAGGCTAAACAGCCCCAACTCTCTCTGCCTTTCCTCACAGGAGAGGTGTTCTAGCCCTCTGACCATTTTTGTGGCCCTCCTCTGGACCTCCTCCAAGAGATGCATATCATTGTTATGTTGTGGGCCCCAGAGCTGGATCCAGGAGTCCAGGTGGGGTCTCACCAGAGCTGAGTAGAGGGGCAGAATCACCTCCTTCAACCTGTTTGCCACACTTCTCTTGATGAAGCCCAGGATATGGTTGGTCTTCTGGGCTGTGAGCGCATATTGCTGAGTCACATTGATCTCATTGTCAATCAACACCCCCCAGGTCCTCTTTGGCAGGGCTGCTCTCCATCCATTCTCTGCCCAGCCTTTATGTGTGCTTGGGGTTGCCCTGACCCATGCACAGAACTTTGCACTTGGCCTTGTTGAACTTTACGAAGTTTGCAAGGGCCCACCTCTCAAGCCTGTCAAGGTCCCTCTGAACGGCATCTGCACTATACAGCTTGGTGTCACTGGCAAACATGACATGCCAAAACTACTTTCAGCCTATGTAGTGGCATTACAGCACTTCTATTCACACAGTATTAACCCTGCTTATAGTATGGCATTTCACAGCTATTTTGCTGAGTGACATAATAGTCTCAAGTTTTATCTGAGGCACCTCTGCACAGCACTTCCACATGTAATGTGCCTAGAAAAAGAAACTTTAACCTTTATTGGTGAGTGCAGTCTGTATTAGTACATATCTAGGATTAGGTTCTTACATGACTTAAGCACCTATGACCATCTGGTGAACACATGGTCTATTTGATTTTGGACTTTTTTTTTTGCCAGCTCTCTCATTTATTCTTCTTCTGACTCATATCTTAGCATGCTGAGAGCTCTAAAGAAGTGAAATAAAATTCTGACAGTACATTATTGATACCAAAGTTATTGGTTTGCCATTAAAATTAGAGAGTGAACAATGACAAAACCACACATTTAATTCTTCTTTAGTAAAACAATACAATTCAGTATGAAAGAATGCCATCTGTACCACATGCCCTATCTGCTAATATGTCTGCTGGAAGAGATGTTAACTTACCTCTTACCAGACAAAGACATGAATATTTTTCTTATTGCTGCAAAATGTAGCTAAAATTTTTATTTATATTTTCCTATGTTTAAATACATATTTCACAACTGTAAAAAAAACGTTTTTTACATATCTGTGCTGCCCAGTACAAAGAATCAGTGCAGTTTTTATGCATGAATCAATTACATTTTATCTAAATACAGTACAGTACAGGTGCACTTGAAAGCATATTGATATAACATGTATTAAATCATTAACTGCACTTATTAATGACTTTTCTACTCATATTAGTGAAGATGTCTTACTGTCACTTATTTTCAATCCAGTATTTTGACAGGTAATAGCTCCAATATTAGCTGTCACAAAATACTTAGCACAAAAGATCTGAAATTTGCTGCTGAAGCCCTGCAAAACACATGGAAAACTATCTCAACCACAATCACATAAAACTGCTTCACAGCCTGTATTTGTCTGAAGGATCTCTAGGCATTTCATACAGACAAGGAAATAACATTCTTAGTTTTCTTTGCCTATTATTTATTGTTTTGCATGTACTATTGCTTTTTCTTAGCTATGAGGTCAGCTACATTAGACATCAGTGCTTACTCTGCCATCAACAAATGAAGATTCACTAAAAAAGTTAGCAATTTGTGCATTTGGAGTAGAAGAATTTAGGGTTCTTCCCAGACCCACCTTTCTGTTTTCCATGCCTATAGCAAGAAATCTTTGGTGGCCAGAAGTTTGTTTCAAAGTTATTCTTACTAAAGAGTCCCAAGTTACAATTACACTTTCCACCATGCTTATGTAAATGTGTTTGTTTTTTTATACTACCTGAATCTGAAAAAAGCTTCCCTGATTTAATATGTGCCACTCAAAAAGAAAAAAATGAACAAAACAAAACCAAACACATAAAACAAAACAAAACCCCCAAAATTATTTTACTCTGATTTCCACCTTCAAGACACACACGTTCATCTAGTTGATATTTCTACTGTCACACAATCTCTATTTTTCTAACATATGGGATAGTCTATAAATCTATACAAAATGAATTTAAAGACTCTGAGTGTTCTGATTTGGGGAGATTCAGACCTGTTGCATGACATTTGTAACAACAGAAGTAGCTATTTAGAATGACAGCAACCTCACAAAAAGTCCCCCTGGCTTTTCTTGGGACAGTGCTAGCTCTCCTGACTCTCTTGAGTATTAGCGTCCAGTTGAGAAAAGCTAAGTCCATGGACTTTTAGCTATCCTTAGATGTTCTTATGGAACTGATACAGGACCCATGCAAATAGTCCCACCTGTTTCAATACTGGGGAACAAAACCTGAGACAGGATACATGACTTTTCTACTGGGTTTGTTTCTAATTCCCCCTTCACAATGGAAACTCAGGATTCAAGATGTTAAACTTTGACAAATCAAGATGATTATTCTATGCTTATATTTTTATATATTCTTGGCTTATAATATTAACGATGATATCCAGTTCCTGACAGTGAAATGAGTGGATCAGGCTAACAGAATGCCACAAATGTAGTTTCATCCTGTATTCACTTAGTCATTAGCAAATTTGAATGAAGCTGATAGTATCAGTATGAAAACTAAAGTCTTCCTTATCAGTATAGAAGTTCAGAATCTGGCCCATATTTGAATAATTGCTACGGTCTTTATGTTGTCATCTAGCTTTTACCTGACTGGTGGTTTTTGACAGAAGATGCTAATCCTAAGCACTATGGTCTCAACATAGAAAATATTGCCAATGAGTTTAAGGAGGGAGGTAAGTATTTTCTATCAGTTCCAAAACAACATAGTAAGTGTATTAAAAATGAGGCATTACATAGCAAAGAAGGAAAGGATTGAAATCTCTTTCAAGTGGATGATACACAACAGTATCCTATCCGAAAACAGGAAGCAGGACTAAATGTTTCCTGTTCGAGGCAAGATTATCTTTTGCTATACAGTGAGACTCTCTATCACCATCTGATTCACATCATTCACTACAGCACACGAGTTCTCAAAACATTCTATTCATTCAGAGGATCTAAAAAGAAAAAGAAAAAGCAAATCTGCACTGATGGAGGTGGAGAGGAAGACAGACGAGTGGGGAAGAGAAGTATCACATCAAGGCTGTACGTGCTTTACAGCTTTCTTTAGGGTAACATACAACTGCTTTTTTAATCTCTAATTTGCAACCTTCAATATCATTCTTTTATTTTATTTAGATTAAACTCATGTATGTGACAAATATGCTACCAACACTGTTTCATGCACTGCCTGTGTGTATATCCTTTTTGATACAAATTATGTGCATGGTAGCTGAACGATAGGACTAAATTTCTCTCTCTAGTCTGGTTTAGGTCAAGTGAGATTCAGGTGACGACATTTCATACAAAACCAATAAAGTGTGAAAGGTTATGAGTGAAAGAGCTTCTCTTTTCCTGCAGCTTCCTTTTAGGCAAATAAATGAATAATGAATTCACTGTAACATCATCATTTGATGTACTCAGCTGTAAAATATGTACATTTTCAAAGCTGAAGTTAGTCAGACATCTAACACATGCTAATGAACCATCTTTGTTTTCTGCAGATGCAATTAAAATCCCCATCTTTATCTATGCAGTCCAGGTTAAAAAGGCTGATATCAAGCTGCAGGACTACATAATGAAAAAAGCAAGCTAAACAGAAATGACGACATGGAGATGGAAATTAGATGAAGTCCCAGAGGGAAATGATCTTGCCTTGCAGCAGGAATAATGATCAGGCTGCCAAGACACAAAAGCAATCAAAATGGAATAGAAGGAAAGAGAGAAACGAAATTAGCAAAGGTCTTCATCTCTAATGGTATGCAACAGTGTTTGCATTTCATGTCTGAACTTTCATTTGGTCTCCTGCTATAAGGACATGCTACATAAAAATGATAGCATGAGAAGAAATAACAACGAAATGTTGTCATTGTATTCTTTTTGCACACAGGGATTCCCACTGCTGCATCACTATCAATATAATTAATTGCATTATGTGTAGCTACTGTATTAGGAGAAGAGGTACTGGTATGCCATATTCACAGAGTTGCAGACTCTAAGATTGGAGCTGCATTACGTACTGGATAGACGGTCTCTAATGCTCTGCACTGAGTGAATCAAACTCACTTGACCTATGAACACAGAATGAGCTAAATTATCCACAAAAAGTATGCGAACATAAGTATTGAATGCACAGACAATCCATTGACTAGATTGTCTGGTCTCTCATTACACAGGGAATGTACTGCTCCTGAATGCTAATCACTTGTGGAGGTGATTACTATTCTGATCAGTGTTTTTTTAGGGTGCAGTCAGCAAAGGCTAGAGCTAGCTTAAAACTCTGCTAAGCAATTATTGGAGAGAATGAGTAGAATTTCATTTAGTTACATCAAAACATCTTTCTAGACAGTCGCTGTCTGTGGCCTGCAGTATTAAGATAAACTCAAGTATTTAAGTACACCTTCTGCAATATGCTGCTTATTAGGATCAGATTTTTTCTTAGCACTGATGCTATTTAGCAGCAACTTTATTATATAAGAAGTAATTAGCTAAGAAATGGGCAAAATTTCATTTCCTTAATTCCAAATAACTGTCAGTGCTTCAACTAGACAAGTCCTGAAGACTAAAGATAACATTAACATTTCTGATAAAATTACCCTGTGCTATGTACTAATTGCCATCAGGTATATACAGGCAGTGATGTTAATGTAGGCTGAATTTATGTGGAAAGTGATTCTATAATTAGAATGCTATACATTGCTTGAACTGAAAAAAACCTAGACTATTTTTAAAAAGTGATGAAATTGTAAAAGAATATATATATATATGTATCTCTGTACTTTGGTAAGCCTCCAGAAAGGGATGACTGTTGCCAAGAGCTGCAACAAATTATGTAATCATTGTAACTATATGTAACCAAGCATGTGAAAAGAACACCAATGCCAACACAGTACAGCATTAGGTTTTACAGTGCCTTCCCACTTGTTCCAAGCGTACACATGCAAACTTATGTTCATTTTGGAATGGAGCTCATCCATGAGTTACTGAAATATCAACTATCATCCTGTTACCTCCATAAGATACTTTTTACAGATTTAAATGTTTTTCTGGATGATAAATCTCCTCTCCTCCTCCCTAGTCTCCTTGCCTCTATCTGAACTGTTCTTGATCCTCTGTATTTATGGCATTTTTGAACACGTTGCACAGTGCCTTAGGTACCTTGGCTTTTTCTATTGCTAAGGCCCTTCCACCTGCAACCCCACAGCCTGCCTCCCACTGGCAGCTCCCTAACCCCTCAAACAAGCTCCTAGGACAGTGTACCCCAGAATGCCTGTGGAAGTATTTTTTTTGTGATGCTCTTGTTTGCTATTCATCTCTTGGACTTATACTTGCAAACCCTGATACTGCTGTTATGGCAGGCTCCCAAGGGAAGTGATTGCCACTGATGTTAGAATCACCCCTTCTTTCTCCCCTTTCCTGATTTCTACATTTGGTTGTAGCTTCTGGTTCACACTACAGGACTCATTAATGTGTTTGCAGAAAGCTCAGCTATGAACAAGCCACGTAAGCACCTTCCCCTAGTCAACACGTGCTCCCACCAGTGATAACAGCATCATAAGCAGGAACAACCCATGAGGAGTTTGAGCACTTCTTGACATAAAATATAGAGTTATTGTGGGAAAAATACAATGGGGGAACCATCTGCTCTACTGGAGAGGGTGCTGAGGGCTGGACATTTACTTTTCTTTCTCACTGGCAACTGAGAAGTGTTTTTCCTTTTCCTTTTTTTCACCATCTCTCTCTTCTTCTTTTCTTTTTTCTTACGTTTCACTCCATCCCTCCTCCCACCAGTAACATCAACCTTTAGAATTGATGAATCCCATCGTGTACGGACTTGCTCATAAATTTTCATGCAACACATAGTGATCTGTCACTACTTTCCACCACTTTTCTTACTATGTAAGAAAAAAGTACTATTACTTTTGATTTCCCCTCACACGCAGCACATCTTTTACTGTAACACTTCTGTTATTAGACTAGCATCCTTACACTTTACTTTCCTAATTTTACTTTCCCCTGTAAAACTGAATTTAAAATATCTCCGCTAATTTTGTATTCTATTACTGCATATGCTGTTGCAGAGTTTTCCTAGCACCCGGCATGTGCTAAAAAAAAATTCTAATATTTCTTAAGCAAATCCAAATCCTCACTGATCTTAAGTAATATTTCATCTATACCATATAAAACTGAAAATTGAATGCTGTTTACATACATTAACTTCCTCATAACAGGATGATATAATCATATTCTTGATACCACAGGGGAAGTAACATTTTCAGTCATCTCCTAGTATTTCCAGTGTGATTGAAACAGCAAAAACAAACAAAAAATCACTACAGATCAAGACATTTCAAGTTTTTATAGAGTACAAAAAACCCTACAAAATAAACGGCCTGACTTGGTAATTTCACAGTGGAACTAACATTTCCTATATAAGTGATTTTCACAACATGGACACTTCTAACTGGTGGCAACCTAAAAAAAAAAAAATCAGTTCTTGTGCATATACAGGAGGCAGACAAACATACAATCTTATGTGATTACTCAGGTATAATGTTATTAACATTTTATATGCTTTCCTTACCCTCGACCTCTCCTCTAGTTTTGTCATCATGACGACAGTCGCACCCCGTTGCTCCCACATCATTCTCCAGAAGTCACCGAAGGTTTCTGGCAATGCCCCTTGCGTTGCTATATAAGCATTCTGCTTTCTGTATCCATCTATGTAGTTGGCGTTGATATAGTCACTGCCTGGTATGCCTGCAAAGAGAGAAGAATGAAAACATGGGGCAGTATTTCTGTGCTGTCCTATAGCACAAGGGTTAAAAAAATCATGTAACGCAGCTGGATCACTGATCTTAGCTTGCTGCATGCCAGGTAGTAAATGGGTACTTGCAAGCGAGTGTACGCCATTTGTGGAGCTGAGGGGTATGACGGTCTCTCTGGGAATAACCATTGTTTTGAAACAAAGGGCTCCATCTGATAAGGAAGTATAAAAGAAGCCTGAAATTCTGTAGCAGACTGAGACACGTGAGAGTGGCAGCATTTAAAAGCTGGTCTGACACTGCTTGCTGTCACACACCAGTATGGCAGCCTCTGTCTGGGCCAGACAGGGAAGCCTCTCCATCCGATTCCCTGAGTATGCTTCTGTTGAGCTCACTGCATTTCTTTTAAATATAGAAAAAGGGTTAATGTTGTCAGACTACTAATATTACTGCTATATTCATAGTTCCCATTAAACAGGAGGCTAACTATGAGCTTTATTTTAACAAAATATGTAATTCAGGTCTAAGAAACAATGGAATCTGCTATATGGTGTGCGCATGAAATAAAGACCTCTACAGGTCTGAATAAAAATTAAATGCATGAAAATAAGGTGCAGTCCAAGACCTGTGGGCACATTGGACCTACAATATCAATTGCTCGAGGCTCAGGTATGTTGGACAAGACTTAAAGGTGGATGTGTTCACCAGACATGGTACCTTTGAGCCACTTGGAAGCGAGCCACCTCCTAACTGGAATCTGTTTAACCGAGGGTATGCAGTGCCATGTTTGTACTGAGAGCTGGACCATAGCATGCTACCTGCCAAGGTAAAGGAGAAGTATTGGCTGTAGTGTAGATCATGTCACTAGTCTGGACTAGTAAGGCAGCCGCACTCACAGGAAGGGGTAAATACGAACATACAGGTCTCAGTCCCATCCCTGTCAGATTCAGCAGTGTAGTGTCCAGCTTATGGCCAGTTAAAGCTCCCTGGCTTATTCTAAAGCTGTGACTATTTTTATTCCACAAAGCAACAGAGTTCAATTTCTTTGGCTATGAAACACAATAAATTATAAAATATGTTTAAAGAAATGTTTCTCAAGCTTTCTGTCAGAAACTGAACCTACAAATCTGTTCTGATGTATTATGTCCTGCTGGTGACCCCAGACCAGGAACTGTCGGGGCTGCACACTCCTGCCTTTCCTGACAACCCATGGCATATATCTGAAAATGTCTTCCAAAATAATTCAAATTTGAATGGAAAGTAAAAGTACCTCTTCTGACACTTTTGTTGGTTTGTTTGTTTTTAGCTACAATTTGAAGAGTTTCTCCACTCATTCTTGGTAAGGTTAGCATTTCATTCCACTACCTACTTACTAATGAACTAACCCACTGACTAACTGTGACACTAATTAAGACCCAATATAATCTTGAAATGATTCAGATTATGTGTTACTACAGTTGTAGTCTGTCATAAAATTTTGCCTTTAAGCCCAAGAAAGCTTAATAGGTTTTCTTGCTTTATAAGTTCAAACTATATTTAAACATAAATTTTAATTTGATTTGACCTTCTGTAGAATTAAAGGAAAAATCAGACAAAATATTTCAGGGAAGGAAAGAGTTTATAACTTCAGGGGTACAAGAGAGGCAGCAAATGGCACTCCTCAGGCAAGATGCATGGATGGACACAGAAAGACTGGCTGACTATGATTAAAATGGATTGAAAGTCTCTTCTGGGAGAAAAATAAAACAAAATCAAAAAACTTTAAGCTTGCATAGCTTATAGCTTAAAAGTACGATTTCCCTCCATGAAAGGCAGAAATTGGAGTTCAAAAGCCTCACTACTGTAGACTTGAATGTTTTTCACACGACACTTCTTATTGTGGATATTGGAATTAATGACTTAGAAAATAGAACTGCTAGGCACAATGCTGTACTTTCTTCCTTTATCAAGATAATAAAACATTTTTTCACAGAACAGATGAGAAAGAAAAATGAAGCCAACAGGAGAAATCTACACCAACTGGGTATTATTACCAAAGGAACTGAGAAAGCTGGTAAGAAATGTTTTCTGCATATATTAGGATTATATTATGATGCCTGGTATCATACTTTGAAGCATATGTTATAAATAAAAGCCTGAGGAAAAAACGAAAAAGAAAAACAACACTTTGTAAAGTGGTTAAATGATCTTCCGGGAAAGCTGTCCTCTGGAGCTGATACTGCACAAGCTCAGTGTGAAAATTAAGCATAAGAAGTAATGCAAACTGTGCACTAAAGCATGATCTTTACAAATCTTAGCAGCCAATCCTAGTAACTGATGTAAAAAAATCCAGAATGTCTAAAATTGTAAATACTCTACTTACTAACTTGTATTAAATTTATTGATAAATCATATTAAAATAAAGAACTTCAAAATTAAATTCTAATCCTTTAAATTAGAATGAAGAAAAGCTTCCAGATTATACCTTCCTTGATCACAGACGCAAGCAGGAAAGAATTAAGATTAACAATTACTGATATTTGCAAAAAGGATTTCTTCCCAGCTAGGTTAAAGTGGAAATTTCCACTATATTTCTCTACTTGCCTTTTATCACGAGGACACAAAAAGTCCTGTATGTTCTTTAGTCAGAAAAATCCTTTTACAAGGCAACTCAGCCTCATTGTGCATGAGAAGGATGTTGCTGGGGCGTGGTCAGGAAAGTTCATTTACCACGGGACTTGAGCAACTGTTAGCAACTTAAACAATGCAGTTTCAGGAAAAACTAGGTGCTGCTCCAACATTTTGCACTGTGAGAAGATTTTCATCAAGAGTTTATCTCTAGAAGAAGACAGTACTCTATAAGGTTATATCTCTACTGAGACCGAGAGAACAGGATTCACAAGGCTCAGCTTCATTGTCTCTCTCACTCACAGTACCCATTAGGTGTTTTCTTTGTTCTCCATCCATTCTCGTAGTCCCTTCAAGTATTACACCCATTTCTCACACTGAGTCTCTTTTCATCACTGTTTTCATGCATGACATTGGTTTCACATCCTGTTCCAAAATCCTTTTGTATTCTGTAATACCATTTCCCCACTCTCACTTTCTGTCTCACACTTTGCAACACCAGTTTTTGCTTAATCAGCTATGTCCCCACAACACATAAACTTCAAGTCCTCTAGGGAAGGTGTCTTATCACAAGAGGCCTAATGAAGTGTGTGCAGTTTAAAAGTAACATCTACAAAACCTGAACATGTGTAAATATCTACACTGACCAAGTAGAAACAATTATCAAAGGCAAATAAATCTAAATATTAAAAAGTCACTTTCTGCAATGACTTTTCTGGCCACAACCTCATTCTGAGCTCAGAAAGCTGAACAACTTGCTGTCAAGTCTAATACTGCAAAAACAATCAAATGACAACTAGTTTGACTGCAGCACAATGAAATTCTGCAAACTTTTCTTAGCTGCCGTAGCTTGAAGGCAACATACCCACAAGCACAGCAGCAATTGCCATCATTACTTAAATTTGTGTTTAATAGTTAGGAGAGGCCAGCTGTTCCGTAAAAACATGGGTCAAGAAAGGGACAAAGCAACCAAATTCTGCCTTCAGTAATATTGATATGAACCTTAACTAAGTCTATTGGCATCAGTGGCGTTTGCTACAGCTTTAGGATGCCATACCTGAAGTGTAAATGTAGGGTAGTCCACACAGTATAAACTGACTTTTAAAAGTTTCATGAAGGCAGAGAGACAGTTTCTGCACAAAAAGTCAGCTAAAGACTGAGCTTCCAGATCGTAATTCTACCATAGCTATTTCCTCATAGCCTTTTCAACTATGGTGATGAATGACCAGAGTTTGCAATCTCCTTGTTCTGCCAGACAGCAATAGAGCACAATGGGGGAAGAATCAGATGAGCAGAGCATAAAGGACATCCCAGTTTCAAATATCTCAAGAGAACAAAGCAGTCCAGATTTTACAGAGTAAGAGTGAATGAGCAATGAAACATAATTAGCCAATGCCACAATTAAAGTGCAAAAGATAAAAAAATGAACTCTATAGCTCCTGATTTATGCTGAGACTGTACTCGTGAACTGAAATGACAATACAGCTTGCTGCAACATAGACTCAGATCCACAAAGCTAATAATGTAAATGTCAGAATTATTCCCTTGACTTTCTGAAGACAGTTATAATCTTAGATAGCTATAATTAGACTTCACGTTTTATTCACAAACTGAAATCAAATAATGAAATTATTTCAAGCCTTTACAAGGGCTAAGTACTGAACAGCCTTTCTATTTAAAACAAATTAAACCATAAACCTTTGTTTCTGTGCTGCTTCCCTAAGAGATGTGCTCTTAGTCATAAAAAGAGTGTGAACTAATAGGATTAAATTTTGTCACGCTTGTAAACAAGTTTCAAAAATGCAGTGATAAACTCAAAATGCTGACGAATCTGTACAATTGGTTTAAATCAATGACCGATGTTTTGAACTACATCAGAGTGAAAACAAACTAAGGCAGCTACTAGGTGCCACTAAGAACTACTTATGAGGAAGTTTTTGTAACATAAAATCCATACGGTTACGGAGATTATAAAATTCAAATGATTTAAGCACAAATCTGTACTGTAAGAACTCACTGAAAAATGAAGCAGCACAAGACCAATGAAGATTGTGTAGTAATAAATACTGGTAAAATGACAGCTTTTTACAAAGACAGGAAAATTCACTACATATCATCCTAACAATGTAAGGTAAGAAGGAAAAAGAAATGACAGAAAATGAAAACCTACAGATTGCTGGATTGTGTAGGGACCATTAGGACTAGGAGAGTCTGGTGAAGAGGGAAAGGATGAAAGACACGGAGTCTGGAAGTGAAATGTTGAATTATAAAGAATGATGGAAAGAAGGCAATGTCAAAATGGGGGCAGGGGTGGAAGAAGATGCAGAATTAAGCAGGACAGAGAAAGGTATTTTGTAGAGGAGAGAAGACAAATGTTTGAAAGGAAAAGAAAAAGTGAGAAAAATCCAAAAAGCTGAAATGTAGGGATGGAAACTAAGAACTAGGAGCTGTAGAAGATCTGTGGGCAAGATGAGAAACTTGGAAGATAAGAAGCAGAAAGGCAGGCTGGGTAATAGGAGGAGGTCTATTAAGAAAAAGAAAGGAAGCTTGTATTTGTTTTATTTTGTTTTAAAAGTTGTCTAGTACTAAGAAAAGGTACAGAATGAAAGCAAATAGATTATTCAGTGCAGGTCCTCAGAGATGCAGATAACAGCATTGTGCCAGCATGCTGGCCACAATACATTGAGATAGCAGTATGTTGCATGATAGTGCAATGCAGATAACGAAATCCAACATGAAGTCCTCATACTGTGATTACTTTCCTGCTATCTGAAATGATTTAGTGATTCTCCAACTGTTCAACACTGAGTAACACCAAAGTTATCTGTCAAAGCAGTCTTTTCTTGGATGGAAATATTCATTTATACCTCTAAATGACGCACTAAAAGGGCCAACGAGTGTCTCTGCTAATATGAAATAAAATGTTTGATAATTTCTGCAAAGAAGAGTTTCAATATGAGTGCGCAGAGTAAATTGCGAGGTGCCAAATCTTCATTCTTCCTTCAAGAATAAAGCCACTGGACGTTCCACTGAAGCTTTCCCCAGTGGACAGTGTGGGTATATACACAGCAAAAAGTCAGAATTGTTCTGAGCTGATTTCAAGGGTATCAAGAACGACACCGTTTTTGTTAAGTTACAACTATAAGAGCATAAGTAGAGCCATAGGCCAAAATCATTATACCCCTACAACTCGACCTTGACAGACTTGAGAGGTGGGCCTGTGTGAACCTCATGAAGTTCAACATGGCCAAGTGCAAGGTCCTGTGCATGCATCGGGGCAATCCCAAGCACAATTACAAGCTGTGCAGAGAATGGTGTGAGGGCATCCTTGCTGAGAAGGACTTGAGGGTATTGGTTGACAAGGAGCTCAACATGACCTGGCAACGTGCGCTCACAGCCCAGAAGGCCAAGTGTATCCTGGGCTGCATAAAGGGAAGTATGGCCAGCAGGTCGAGGGAGGTGATTCTGCCCCTCTACTTGGCTCTGGTGAGACCTCACCTGGAGCCCTGCATCCAGCTCTGAAGCCCTCAGCACAGGAAAGACATGGACCTGTTGGAGTGGCTCCAGAGGAGGGCCACAAAAATGATCTGAGGGATGGAACACATCTCGTGTGAGGAAAGGCAAAGAGAGTTGGGGCTGTTCAGCCTGGAGAAGAGAAAGCTGTGGGGAGACCCTGCTGCAGCCTTGTAGTACCTGAAGAGGGCCTACAAGAAAGTTGGACAGCAACTTTTTACGCAGGCATGTAGTGACAGGACAAGGGGTAATGGCTTCAAACTGAAAGAGGTTAGATTTAAATTAGATATAAGAAAGGAATTGTTTACTGTGAGGGTTGTGAGGCACTGGAACGGGTTCCCTGGAAGTGCTGAAGGCCAGGTTGGATGGGGCTTTGAGCAACCTGGTCTAGTGGAAGGTGTCCCTGCAGTGGGATTGGAACTGGATAATCCCTAAGGTCCCTTCCATCCCAAACCATTCTATGATCCTGTAACTTGTCTTGGTATTGTGGTTGAGACAGCCACCATGAAGTCCTCCCTATGAAGTCTACTTCACAGAGACTTTGACACCATGAAGTCTACTTCATTGACCTTTCTGTAGCCTGTTACCTCATCACTGAAATACTTCTGTCATTTTTAAGGCACTCCAGGCTTGCAGGGGGAAGGAGCATACAATTACACCAAGTATGTAATTATATATTGTTAGTAGAATGCAACACAAATGCAATGTGAGAGTGCAAATAATTTGTATAGTCCATGACTCTTCAGCAGATATTCAAGAATCTATATAGACCAGAATACTTTCTATATCTAAAGATGATGGCCTACATCCTCGAGGATAATTTACCAATAACTGGCAATCAGACAAACAAGGGTATTACCAGTTTATTACCTTTTTTTTTGACCATTTATATTACAGCAGAGACTTCTAGCTTTAGCAGCATTTTAAAGCCACTAAATTTGTCATCAAACAAAATTACACTGCTGAAATATGATAGATATTACATTTTTTAATCACTAGCATTATGCAAATCCATGCCACATATCGCAGACTTTTAGACTTGGATGTCTCCTAAAAGAACTGGAAAGACTTTTTTCAAATGCAGAATGTTTCATCATTTCTGTTCCAAAGTTTTATTTACTCCTCAGAGGTTTAAGATTACAGACCTAGCAGTTTTAACTTGATCCTCTTTTAATTGGTAAATTCTGCTCTTAAATCCATTTAAATACATACAATATACTTCACCACATATAATTTTCTTTCATGTTACTGTAAAATTCCAAGTGTCTCTCTCAGATACATCAAACACAGCACAACATGTGCGATGAGATTTCAAGAACACTGGAAAAAAATTTTGCAAAGTATTTTCTTTCAGGTGGAAATTCAAATTACCATAACCAATCTGAGTTTTCTGTCCAAAAGGACATCCAACGTAATAAAATTTAAACAGTGGTGTGTTTAATAATACAAGAAATATTTCTTGCAAAGTGAGCAATTATGTTGTGTAAGTCTACGCTATATGCAATTACAGACACCAAGAACATCGCAGGGATTCAAAACCAGGTTTGAACATGTGTAACAAGAATTATAAAAGGTACCAAAATAAACACTTGGAAAGCACTACCAAGCCTTGTGTTTCAGGGCTAATGGAATTTTTAAGAGCTTTATATTATCAATGAGTGGAAAGAAGTAATTTCAAATCTCTACCACATGCTTCTTAAGACTTTCTAGGAATAGCTTTGTATTGGCTACTGTCAGAGGCAGGAAGCTGAACAAAATTGGCTGTGCGCCCCATTCTAAAGTAGCAATTACACCATTCCAGTTTTGTGCAACACAGTCAAGAGGCAAAGTGACCATCAATGTAGGATTACAGTTTGGCAGATGCTTAGTTTCTTGTTCATACTTTGCTCTTAAACAGGGACCCAGTGTCTAGGTGTAGAATGGAGCTTCTAATCTTAGAACGAGCACAGTTATTACTCAAACCTCACTGATAATATCAGTCTTCCTATGGCCACCAAAGTATTGCAGATAAGGCCTGTATGTAAAATTCAACAAAATATTCTACCTATAGTTGTAACAAAATGTAATGCTGTCCAAATTTACATCGTGATCCACTTGTATAGTAACATAGGTGAAGGAAATTTTTCTTTTTTTAGACAACACTCAAAGTATTGATTTCCCTGGTAGCATAAAAACAAACGCAGCTGCATCTACTTAAAATGCTAGGCAGATTGCATATTTTCATTGTATGAATATTTACTTAATTTGAAAGAGAACCACTTATTATCAAATACTAAGAGCAATGTATTAAAATTATGAAGGTATACACACAAAATTCCAGAAACACAATCATGTAAAATCCCAGGGGGAAAAAAAGGTATAATTAAATACTGATTTATTACAAATTATGATAGCATAAAAAGGCATTTAGTATTTGATTTAAGTTACTTTTTTCACCAAAAACTGAAGACTGAGAAAATACTTAAAATTATCAAAATCACAGAATGTGTCAAAATCTCCTTTGTGGTTTCACGTCTAACACTGATATTTCAAGGGCTACAATATTTTTCCTTGTTTAGGGTCATTGACTGTTACAGGGTTAGAAATTTTAGCCTCATCATGGTATTTGTTACTTGAAAAAGGGGAATAAAAGATGACATTGCTTAACTGTATGTGGTTCCTGCTCCTTACAAAACTCAGCCCTTTCCTACAGGTACAATGTAGATTTTTTTTCATATTTTTGCTATGTATTATTTTTAAAACTAGTCTAACATACTGTGTGCTTTGATACTTTTAATTACTTTGACTAAATTTTTCTGTTTTGTCTCTTAAATTTTCTTCCCACTCTCTGAATATGTTCATTTTCTTTAAGGGAACCAAATTTCACGGGTCATTTACATGATGGGGAACCTGGCAGAACTTTTTAAGCCCAGATGTGTGATTTACAAACTAAGAAATAAATTTATTTGCAATTACATTTTTTCCTCTCCTTCTTCCCTTCATTACACAACTCGTTTTCCAAACAAAATCCTGCGAAAATCTTGAGTCTTCTGTCAAATAGACTTATTTCTGAGTGAAACATTTTGTTCCAAATAACTTTATACATCAATTCAGAACAGCTGTCCAATTGTTGTTCCTGGCCTTTCCTGACCATGTACTTAGTTCTCTTGTCTGGACCAGTAACACAGAAAAGGATATTTTTCTTGGATTACATCACATATAATACTAATTAAAATATCCTCTATTCAATGCTGAGATAGGTATTTCTAGCAGGTAGCAGATGGTTTCTGTACAGCTATATTCTTCTACAAGGCTATGCGAAAATTTGTAAGCGACGTTACAAAAAAATCCTGTCAGAACTGCTATATGAGCCTCAAAGGTGAAAGAAACATATGCAGATTCCCACATGAAAATTATTCAAGGTGATCATTTACATCTTCTAATATGTTTGAGAAGCTCTTATCTGTGTTATCAAAGCCCACGGCATGCAGCTGCAATAAATAAGGGAAGATCTGAACTTCAATCAGTGGCCTTTTTCTTCACCAAGTAGCTAATATTAAAATGGATTACACTTTTAAATATTGTCCCTCCTGTATCCAGCATCTTCAGGTCTGCAGTAGCCAAAGATAGGCAGCCGCTTATAACTGTAAATTAAAACACCTTACAGTTTAACTTGTAGCATGTTAGGACTGATATAATTATGACCTTGAATACAGTTCCCTACATCTGATGTATCATATGCAAACCCTGTCAGAGTTACTAAAGGCAAATCTTAATTTCATTTGAATTGTTTCATTTAAATATATAATCAATTATATTCTGGCCATTATTAATACCTGACTGTCAACAATATAGAATAAACTGAGAATCTGTCATCATCTTGGGAAGCAGGTTAATCGTAAGGCAGAACCTGTAAGAAAGTAAATCCTCTGAGTGAAAACCAGTGCTTCCCGTTGCTTTAGCACTTGGTAAAACAGACACAATACCCAGGGCTGATCACCCTGGACAGTCTGGTTAAGTTAAAACTCTAAAATATTCATGTTTTTGGAAAGCTTTTTGGCAAAGAAAGATACAATGAAGAGCGCTCATTATACCCCTCTGCCAATCTTTCGTGAAAACAGTGAAACACTGAGGTTCCAACAACATCTGCATGTGGGCATTCGTTTTAACACTCTTGTTTAACATTCAGATTGTAAATGGAAAATGAAAAAAGGGAAGTTTTAACGGAGAGCTTTCAAAAGTCTCCCAGAGAACATAAAGGTGAACTCATTTTTTTCCCCACATTAAGTATTTGGCAACTGAAACTCAATAATCAGATACATTGATAATGTCATTGATTGACAAAACCCTCAATTCATGCTTGGTTACTGCTATGTCTGCTCTGTAGAATTAGTATAAGTAAACAGCAATGATAATTTACTTTATATAATACGTTGGCATGCGCACAGGGATCTGATGCATTCAGTGCTATATGTGACCCTTTGTCAATTGTGGTGCATTTTTATAATGGATAACTGAGAATGAACATCAGGAAAAGACTGTCACCACAACAATTTACAGGAAGTACTTTAATTAACACTTTTTTGTATTACCAGGCAATGATATCAGTTTGTAAAATTATACTGGATTTTAGGATTTAATTAAGTTTAAAGGTCTCCTTACCTTCTATTGCTGAGAGTAGAACACGAGAATGGTCATAGGCAATTACATTCGCGTATCTATTCTTTGGTTTGTTTACTTCCAGGTTAGAGTGCTCCCATGTGAACTGCTGACCAGGATCAATAGACTTCAAAATGGAAAGACAAGCAAAGAAAACAAAACTTTTAGCTAAGGAATATGCACTTATATTTATAATGATTACAAACCATATGCTCCCATATTTTACTCTGGAAATATTTTGCTTTTGAAAGAAAATTATGACTTCAGGACACATTGTAACATATCATATTACATAAAACATTTTGTATTTATGCATCTGAAATTTCCATGAGGATTTAAACCTTAAGCTTTTCAAATGAGAGCCTTTCTCATCAGAAAGGCAAGGGTATGCTACCCATCTTTTTATCTTTTCACTCAGTTTGGCAAGTGAGGGGTTGGAGCATAACAGAGAAAGAAAAAAAGTCAGAAAACTCAAAAACACTGGGATGAAGGGGAATAAACATTTTTATCTTTCTCTAAGTGCACACAGTTCAGCAATTCAGTGTCCTTTTACTAAATAAACTCCAATTGTTCCTGAAGAATTTTTCCAGAAGAAAAATCATATTGTTTCTGTTCTTTCATTTTGATGCAAGGCAAACAGATGATACCAGCGTTGCTCAGGGAACAACCTACCTATCATCCAGGGACAACATTAAGACACTTAATTTTCATTTCCTTCAGTCATAAATCAGACAGCATATTCGAAAGCATATTTGAAATGTTAATGATCTCTTATTTATACACTTGACTATACAGTCCTAGAATCACTGTTTATTTCCTGCTTACTTCATGGAACAGGATGGAGTTACTGAAGCTTGTCCCACACTCCTTCATCCTTCACCAGAAGTATGACTCCAGGCTCCACTATTTACTTCTACCTCTATGGCTGAGGTATACATACAGCTGGGTAAACACACAATACACAGCAGATGGTACCTGCTTATGCCCGCTATGGTGGTGGCTACATAAAAGGCCATCTCATCCTGAGGAGTCACGATAAGTCATGCATTGTTTTACTTTCCCTTACTGTAACGTTACAGACATTAAAAGTGTTTCATCGATACGTATATGCAACTGTGGTTTGCGGCTCATGCCCTTTGCTTAATCCTGGTAACAATCAGCATCTCCCTATGCTGTTGCTGTAAATTATGAAAAACTCATGACACAGATAATCCTAGATGGGGCAGTTCACCAACACTATGATAACTTTCCATGAGTAGATCACGAACAATGCAGAAGTCCAAAACTCCATACTGCCACTAGAGTATCAAGGCATCACTTTTACATCACTTACACTGACTCCTCCCAGGGTTACAACAGCTGTGAGTCCATTTTATGTTAATGGAAATGAAATATGACCTGTAATCTACTAAGAGTAGGTATTATTGGTCAATGAACATGTATGGAATTAATTACTGCAACCTATTGAGATTTGTCCCTCAGATTAATAACTACTATTTGGCCAGTCAGAAAATTGCTTCATTCTTATGCATCTTTACATATCTTACACAATTTATTTATATAACATTCAGGGAATGATTTGCTTTTTTTGTTGAGATTATTCTAAAAAAATTCTTTTTCCCTGGCTGCCTGATAGAGAGGTCTTAGAATACTCCAGTATTTCTGTTTAGGAAACCAAGTCCCAATACCTTATCCTGCCTACTAATACACTAGACTCAATCAACTTTTACAACAATTACCAGCTAATTTTTCCTGAGTTTGCTAACAACTTTCATTACAGTCCTCTAGAGCTGGGCCTGGCTGAGCTCCCCTGCATAACCTTGCTGAGATTCGCCAAGCAGAGCAGTATGATGGTTGAGGTGCTGGCTCACCCGCAGCATACTGCTTTACCTACAGTAGCTGAGGCAGAGTGTGTGGCAGCTCCTCCCTCAACAGAAAATGAAACAGGACTTTTTAGAGGAATGAGGAAGAAGTGAACTGGTTGGGAGCATGATAAAGGTCATGAAAATTTGACTTGTGGTTTGGATATGATTCACTTGAGTTGGATCACTATATGTGTAACTAACAGTTCAAAACATGTTCTTAAATAATTTCCAGTTCTGAATGAATCTCATTTAATTTCCACACAGTATTTGTCCCCAGAAGAGATTTATTTTTAAAAAAGCAGTATTTGGGTTCACAGACTTAGCAATTTGTGGGACTATGCTTAAACATATCTTAATATGTTAATAGTATTAATATTTTACTATTAAACTAATATCTTAATAGACTAGCTATTAATAATTTTACAAAACTGTTGATGGCTTTTTTCATATATAGAAACAAGCAACTATCACCCAGTTGGTATTCTGCCACTTGCAAAAGTAGACATCACTTATGTGCTGTGCTTAAGTATAAACATAGCAACCTGAACCCTCAAATATTAGGGCTTGGTCCTTCTCTGACCAAAACATTACTTTTTCCGACTACACTGTGAAACTCGTATTTATCAATAAAGCAAGTAAAATTTTTATTTCTTTTTCTTACAATTTATTTCGTCACAGTAATGTTCTCCCATCCTCTGAGATGGATGGCTGATAAGGTAAGCACTGCTTTTTTTAAAAACACAAATATTTTAATCTTTACGCTAGGTGCTCTTTATTTCATCTGACATGAAGAGAAAGAATTTGGACCACATTTCCAACAGCACTGGGAAGAGGAGAGTCATATACATACACAGCATATTTAAGACATGTAATATACTTCTTTATCAGCTGACCAGCAATGCCCTTACATCATATGACTAGAAAAGCAATCAAATTCACATAATGACTTCTCTCAGCAAGAATCTCCCCTCTTTTCCTTTTTGAGTAAACAGAGGTGAATAAGATAACCTGTGCAGGATGTTTGCAGGTCAAGTTTTCAGTATTTCAGAAAGTAATTAGTATGGGTTTAGCTCAGAATTCCAGTAACAATTTTAAACATAAACATAATCTTCTCTAAATAAACAGAACATCATTTCGATATATTAGTGCGTTCTGCAATAAATAAATTTTTAAATCAAGTCAATTATTTGACTAAGAATAAAGCTCATCTACACTAGTCAGAATTTTTTGAGATGCAAACATGCCAGCTAAAGAGCAGTCCACTGCCCCAGAATGAGGCAACACTGCTCTGCACTGTGACTGATCTTTTAGGTTTTTACCTACAGTGCCCAAATATTCTAGAAATTACTTCACAATATAAGATGTCACATATACTTCCTCTTCACACTTGACAAGAAAACTGGAAAATAACAGAATAAACTGGCTGACTAACATGCTGCTACTTTTGAGCCTGGACTGCAGGGTTTGGGTTTTACCCTACCAAAAATAAAAAGAATGTACACAAATGAAACAAAAAATAACCCATAAATTAGCTATTCACAATTACAACTACTTGTAAACATCAAGTTTAAGGTGCATTTTTGCATATAGAGTTGCACTTAGAAAATTATGGTGAGAAAGAGCTTCAACTCTATATTGTAACTATTGTTGATGTGAATTTATGAATCATTAAGAATAATTTACATTTAAAGCATAGCTTCAGCTATTCAGTATTACTCTTCCTCTTTTCACTCCTTACTATTTAAGCGATCTAAAGTTGCTTTTCTATACCAAGAAAAAAATTAAACAGCAGCTTTCTCTGTCAGCTATTTGCAGAAGTAGATGAGAACATGTTCATCACAGCAGCATACTACATTCCCCATTCACTTCTTTGTGTGATGTATGGCCAGATGGTGTAATTCAGTGATTAATATTTAGGCCTGCATGCAGATATAGTTAACATAAATTATGTCAAAACCAGGCAAATGGACTGAACTTTAATCTTTCCTGTTTTTCTCACCAATCAGAACCACTTTGTGGCCTTACTATCCTCCCACAAAGCACTGTTTTGGCAAAAGAAAGTTGATCTATATTTCCTCAGACTTAATAGCCATACTGGAACAAAGAGTAGAGTAGTATTGGCAGACACATTTCAGAAGTGTGAAAGACCAATAACTCATGAATAACAAGTCTGTACTAACAGTTTTAATGAGTGCTTTAATGGTTTAATGGATGGCACTTTAATAGGATTTCTAGTATATTCATTCTGAAAGCTTGCCTTCAATAAAGCTGTCATTAACAAAGAACTGGATTTCTTCATAGCACAACTGTGTAGTATGGGTGCTTTGTGCAAAAGAAATAAAGATATGTGCAATACTGTTATTACCCTCCCATGCTTTGACTAATCTTTCAGCTATTGTGTTCTAAATGCTTGGCTGCTGAAAAACGTCTGATCTATTACTGGGCAAAGACTTGAGCAATATTTACTTGTACAACGCACCATCCATAAAACAGTTCTTTGACTATGAATCATGGCAGCCAAAATGTGTTTCCAGAAGAATTTCAAACAACCCCCTCCAGCAAACTATGTACCTGCTCATTAGGAAGTTTACCTTTACACTACCTAAAAAAGAGGTGAATGTTTCTTACTGTGATCAGGTGTCTTCCAAGATTATACCCCTGTACAGTACTGTGGAAGGAATGAGTATGACAAAATGCCACCCTTCCTGGTGTAAGCTGACATATGCCTCCCTGCCCCATAATAGTGCTCTGCTTAGGGTCACTATGCCAGCAAATTAAGAAACAGCAGGTTTGAGTCTTTGTGTGTTGTGGAGATTGTGAGTTACTGCAGGAGAAGGAAGCATGTCCTGTAAACAGTTTCCCAGCACTGTAGGTGCTGTGTTTGAGGCTCAAATTAAGTCATCAAAAAGCACTGGGTCACACAGAAACCTAAAACCAATTAGAGAAAGAAGAATGAAAAAGACAAAAGTTGAGAGGAAGTCAACGCAAATAGACTCTGCACAACTGGAGAAATTAGTCAGTTACCCATAAAAATGAACAATTTGACCCTCTTTTACCAATGTCAGTGATTGCAATGAGAACTTCATAACATAGCTGATGAATCTATAATAAGATGCTATTATAGTATGCAGGAAACTTGCTAATAGAATGAGATTTACATACTGCTTTACCAAAACATGAGTGTTAGATGTATGAATATTAATACATGATCATGGCAACGTGCCAACTGGAATTACGTTTTCTTATTAAGGCAGAGTCTTCCACATTGCTCTGTTAAGGCTGCCATTTTCAGAGGTATGAATAATAAATAAACCTATTGATATGATTGAATACGATATGGGGGGATAAACCTACATTTTTTGCATAACTAAATCTTCTTTGGAACTCATATATAAGTTTGTATCCTCGTCCTAAAAGCAGTTAAAATGTACAGAAGAGATATTTCCTGTTGACTCTTGAAGGAAAGTGACCCAACTGTTCAAGAGTAGCTAGAAATACAACTAACACTTTTGCCAAACTCCTCTCAAGAACAAAGATATTTCCTCTACAGTATCAAGCTAATATTCCTATGACCAAATGAGATCACGTAAAACCCGATTCCAACGCAATCAAACAAGCTATCTATGCATATAACTAAAGTATACTTAAGGAAGAATATAACCATTATTTGAAAACGTATTTGAAAGAGAGTCTCTATTACATAAAAAGCTTTAGAAAATCTAACTTTTTAAGAACCAGTCCTACTGTTATCTACTTTTTTGCCTCCAATCTTAAGTATAATCTGCTTATTCCCCATCTGCAACTAATATCCTTTGTCTGTGATACCATACCCGGTTGTGGTGGAAATAATTTTATATTGAAAACAGAGGATTACATTCAACTTCAGGTAGGAAATAAGTATCATCAGCAGAAGAATACTTGCGTAATGAAAATCCTTGCTTAGTTTAAATATTTCTGTGATTAAAGCATCCTGGTTTTTTGTTTGATATAGTACATGAAATACAGAAGCTCTTAAACACTATACTTTGTCTCACATGAGACACTGATGCCGCTTTAAATTTTCAAGAGACTGTTAAAGGACTGTCTACTTATATTTTTTTACGAAAGGAGTCAAGGGGTGAAATGCTTCACTGATTCCTCCATTTCCTTCCATAAACCTCCTAAAAATACTGCAAATGAATCCTTCTAAAAAGCCCCCACAAAACTCAGTTTTATCTATAATGACCTACATAGTCTATCTGTGAATAACATTTCTCGCTATAAGAAGTGGACTACCTTTCTCTTCCTACACATATCACTGTTTTCAGCTCGGCAAAATAAAACTGACATTTATTACAGTATTTGACTATTTAAATCATCTCCGTGGAGTTCCTTGAGAAACTAGCATTAGGTATCAGACCAAAACCAGCATCCTAATACGATAACACCAGCTTTCTTTTATCTGAATATTCTTTTAATTATAGACACATAAACAAATGTTGTTTTCCCAAGGAAGCATTCAGACCATAACAGAAAGGGCTAACACACTACTACTATAAATCTTGACTAGTGCCGTTTCAGAGTCCTACATTATGTCTTCAAAATTCTCTATCATAACTATCCTGCTGGCTCAGATACTACCCTAGGTGGAATTAAGCACCAAACAACCTAGGTGAATGCAATAACATATGTGCCATTAATAAGAAGACAAACAACTTTTCATTGTTCACTGACTACACTAATTGTTTCTCAATAAATGGAGCACATCCTGTCAAAGTACAGTTACAGAATACCAATAAATGATGTTTGTAATATTAGAAAGAGAAAACTATTGTAAAGATAAAAGAATATAAAACAAAGTTTTGCTGAGAAGAAATTGATTTTTGCATATGAGTTACTATTATCTGTAACGATATGACAATGAAGTGCAGCTGTTTCTTTGGTACAGATTCATTCAGTAGGTTATCTGTTCTTCACGAAATTTTAAAATGTTTTATATCAATGGTAAGCTTTATGTGTGCTTCTACTATATAAAATTTATCGTGTTCTAGTGTCCAATGTTTATCTTGTTGCAGCTTGAAATACAAAAAGATAAATGCACTATATTCAGTAAATTGTCTTCTCATCACATATCCTACCCACTGATACTGAAAAGCTACAATAAAACTTGCAATAGTACAGCAGTATGGTACAGAGTCAAAATGCATCTTCATCTTTTTCAATACTCAGTGTTATAGCAAAAGACTGGCTGTAATTTACAGACAGAAGACTGATGAGGAACAAAAATTAAAAACATATACAGGTTCTCATAACATTAATTAACAAGTCCACACACAAACATACACAGTAAATCATACCATAACACACAGAGGCTGGTTGTGCAATTTTTGTGTTCCAGTGACAGGTTTGTGACACACAAAAATGGCACGAATCTGAATCTGCTTCCTTAAAGGTGTAAAGCTGTGGCTACAGATCTTGGATAATAAATGTGAAGCTATTTTACACAAGACCCAGGAATCTGCTTTGGAGGAATAGATTTTCAGTTCTATGTTATAGGAGGAAATGACTTTACAAATACTCTTAGTGCATTGTATAAAGTAGGCAGAACATTGCTGTTCTGATTCAATTCATCTCCATGACCACTTTTTATTGTTACATTCTGAAGCCTGAGTTAAGAAGGAGATATGATAAAGATCAGTTTCTTATTAATATAGCTTTCTGGTTAGCAGCTGTCAAGTCCATATGGAGACTCGCATCACATAAAAATCCCACTGAAACTGCCAAAGTCAGCAAAAGCTTCCTAATAATGAGTCAGCGTCAAGAACCTTGTCATTAAATTAGGGAATACAAATGAAGTATGTGACATAAAGGATATGTCATGTTAATTATGCAAACCAACATTTTGCTAAGGCTTGGGAATTGCAAGCTAATAATAATTAATGAAGGGTTATGAAAAATTTATTTTGAAGTGGAAATGAACTTTATTGAGAAAAGGACATAGCACTATCTATGATAAAACTACAAAACCACTTTATCCAACAGGTGAATTATTTAAATCTTGCAGTAGTCATAATCTTTAAGGCTTGGCCCCTGTTCTCCCATGAAATCCAGTATTCATGGTAAACTTGTGAGACAAATACAATGATAGAAGTCTCCACTGTTCTCATGATCATCCTTTGTAAGCACTGGGGTAGGAGAAGCCCCAAAGAAGATACTGTGAAATGGTTTCTGAAGACTTGCAGAAGTAGGAACTCCTCCAATTCATGTCACTGAAGTTTAGAAAATATTACACAGTTGGAAGATGGTCTGTACTGGAGAATACACTCCTTTCACCATGTAATAGCAATGAACGAAGTCTACTTTTTTTTTTTTCTCCTGAGAATATATAGCTTATACTATGCATATTGCTATTTACTTTTTTGCATACCTACTTTCTCAACTTGCTACATTATCCTGGGCATTCCTTTCAGTACCAGAGTGCAGAGGGATGCAGTTTGGACTTATTATTTCTTTAATGGCAATTTCAGATTCCTTCTTAACTAGATTTCATCCAACTCAAAAAGGAACATATTCTCGGGGAAAAAAAAAATACCAGTCCACACAAAAACCCCCATTTGGGAAGCTTCGTGCCAAATGAATGGAGAACAGTGGTCTGAGTTTGGGATTATTTGAAGAAAGCAATCCTGATTTCTCTCATGGTCCAGGTCTACAAAGTTGTTTTCCCTCACCTTTCCTAGGAGCATGTAATGAAATTAGGAGGGTTCATTAGAAAATAATGTCGGGGGCATAAACAAGCAGAGAAGACAATGTGTAGATGTGCACCTTCTGTGAGAGAACTTCTTTTTCTCTTCTGGAAGTAGTGTAGAGATGGGGAGGTTTCTGCCTGTCTGAAGAGAAAGTGGGAACAGGCAAGGAAGCGATACTCTTTCAAAAGGAGAAAAACAAACTTGTATGCAATTTTGATCAGAAATTCTGATCCAAAGGCAGTGGATGGAACAGAAGCAAATGTTCAAATACTTCTGAATGCTGAAAAGGGTGCATATGGTATGAAAAGATGAGTCGGAGTTGTGAAACAAGTAATTCTTTTCAAGTGGCAACTAAAGCATGGTGTGCTAAAAAATAATTAAAACATCCTTTTGAAATGGAGCTAACCTCCTAAAAGCAATTGTACAAGCCGGATAAGAAGTCAGTGTCCATCAGGAAACTGTATATGTTTTTTATTTTCTGGTATCACTAAGTTGTCATAACAGCTGCTCTACACTATCAGTCTAATTTCGAAGAATTTCATCCATGCAATGCAAGAAACACCATAAAATGTAAAATAAAATAACGGAATGCCAAGGAGGAAAGGGTCTTATAAAAAAACAATCATCAGTGGTAACTGATGAAAAATGTTTGACTTCCCAAATGGGAATCAACTGGAAGACTTTGTTAATAACAATAAAGGTCAGCTGCTTCCTGCTGCATGTTGCACCTTTACCTCTTGAAGATGAAAAATACTTCTTTTTCCTTCTATGTCATCAGTTAAACGTAAGTGAACTGATAATAACCAAGCTATTACCATCTATACCCATTTCTGCTTCAGAATCGGATAGCTGCTTTTAAGAGACACTAGTGAGGACTGCTGCTGAAAGAGAAGATTCCAATCCCCGACCACAAATGTTCCCACCAGATCCCTTGTGCTGGCACTAGAGCTCATGCAGCCATGCGGTGAGCTAGTCCAGGGAACTGATCCAACTGAAAACAGCAAAGAAAAATAAAACAATTAGTTTTCAGCTGAATGTATTTCCTGATATAATCTTTGAACAGCTGCACATGTGCTAGTGCCAGGATTGGCACATAAGAGACAACAGGAATGCACAGCCAAGACAGGGAGATGACTTACAGTGATCATCAAACTCCAGCCTTAGTCTACTGCCTAGACTCAAACAGCAGTGCTTTTCATTCTGTTTCAAAATAGATGAACCTTGGACTAGACAGAAACCAAGTGGCATCTCTAAAGCTGGCATTTCAAAGATAAATGCTGAATCCCCCTGGGCAAAGTAACGTGAATGAAGCTTGATGTTGACCTACAGTTGCCCAATTTTTAATCTCAAATGTCTGACCATTCTGCCCCAGATGCTATGTTTTGTCAAAAACAAAAGAAGAAAAAAGAATGTGAAATCTGGGCTATTCACACAAACTACTAAAAAGATCTGGAGGGATAGGTACTAAAAATTTAATGATTTAATGTATCTTCACAATGCTGGCTATAGATGGTTAAAATTACATTCTCATGATGATTGTAATGATTTAAATAATACAGGAAATACAAACCACTAAAACTTTTCACTTACATTACAGCATAAGAAGAACCACGTGATCTCCACAACACGCTCAAGCCATAGTAAAGAGGAATTATTTATTTTTATGGAAGTTACACTGCATTATATGACTTGTAATGATATTGTTAATTTATTAAATGTAATTTCCTACACTGATATTCCACAGAATTTTCCCATAATACAGCAGGAAATGATTGTCAAATTTGTACCAAATGTTAGCTTTTTTTATGGTGAACATTCTGCTACATGAATTTCCCTGTCTGATTCTTTATATGCTACAATGTTCGCACTTAAGAACACAGGATTTACACACAGAAATGTCAGAAGATACTCCCGCATTTTTTGTGATTGCAACAGCAAACAGCAAAGCTGAGACGCTCTTCAAACAAATTTATTTCCATGAATTGTTGAAACTCTGTTCTCCTTTTGACATCTAATGAGATTATTTTTTAGGAGTCTTAAGGTGTTTCTGAACAGCACGTTCAATTAAATAATAAGCAATTGTAGGTCTTTATTGTAGTAGTTAGTACTCATTTTTAACACTTTCTGTCAAGCCTTTTTAAATACGGTGGGCATTTGCAGGATCTTTACCATGCAGTCACATCTTACTATGAAACCAACATATGGAAGTCTTCTTCAGCATTTTTTCTTGCACCATCAGTGTTCATATGAACCTTCAAACACAATGAATGTGAATTCCCTTTTCAGGGAGAGTAATGACGGTAATATGGGTTTTTACTCCACCATGCTAACAAAGTCTTGGGGAGTTTTAAGCAAGGATTAGTGACACAACAGACTATAAAGAAATACTATGTCAGTGATCCCTCTGGGAGCTGTTAATCCTCGGATCACTGACACGACCGCCCATAGCTGCTCTAAAGAAGCATTCTCTCTCTGATGGTTCAGTGCATACTTTGTCCACAGACTTTTGACATAGACCATATTGGCATTGATGAAACAGCTGTAATTCACTGTGTTTAATGGACGGCTATCTACGTCCCTTTAGCCACAAATTACCGACATGAGAGGCTGTTACTTTCCACAGTACCACTCTCTGCCTGGCAAGGTATACTCCATGGATTACCGACAAGGTGCTTGAAAATGATTACTCTTTTCCAGTTAAATTCTTTTGTGCTCTTACAGACCATTATTCACAGATTATCAATGCGGCATTACTGATAGGAGGAAAATACAATGTCTTGCAATTCTCCTATTAGGAAAGGCACTAGGCAATCGCAAATTCTTTTAATCCATGCAAAATTAACACAGTGGACTGTAACTTCCTTGGAGCTTGTACTGTATGTGTCCTGTCAACTTATGCAAAAGATTTTAAAAATATTCTAAGCATCTTTTAACTGCATAGGAGATGGATGTTTGTGTATACCAAAAAGAGCAACTGCTGTATCATTCACACATTACTTCAAGTACGTGCCCATGGAATCTGCCTGACACATATCCTGATAAAAAGAGAATAGATTGTGACAAGAAAAGGAGCCACCTCACCAACTTTGCCATTTTACACAGAGAACTTTGTTTTATCATGGTTTTAATATCACACAAAACTGGCACCATCAGTGTGGGTACATATCAGAGAAAACCCTAAGGAAACAAAGCAGGACATTTTAAACATTTTAAATAATGAAAAAGCAGGGGAAATTACCTCATACTCCTGTGAAAACTTCAAATTGTCATTTGCTTTCAATCTTTCAATGTGATCTGCAAGTTCCAAGATAGGTATTGGGGGATGACTGGCCATACCTGTTGAACAAGAAAGAAGAACAGAAATTAAAGTAACCTTACAGTGATGGCATCGTTCTACAGTTTAGAAAATGCAGTAGTTAGAATGGTTAAAAATGTGTAAGTAGTAAAGATGTCATATGTGAGAGAAGCAGGCAAATAGTTTGGTTACTCAAAGCAGGACATGCTCTGGATAGATGAGCTCTGAAGCCAAATTAAAAGAAGTCACCAAGCATATTCCCAAAGCTAATATTCCTAGTGTAGAGGAAAGAGTTACTGTGATATGAGTCAATGAGGTTAGCTAGGCATGGAAAAATGAGACAGTTAGACCTGATGTCGACTTCTGCTTTGAGTAATGACTCTTAATGTCATTTCAAACTCCTTCTCCTGCACTGCATGAAATGGAAACTCCGTTGAATTAGATGAGAAGTGAGCTGAGAAACAGACACTGAGAGAGCCCTAAAGGGGAAAGAATAGTGTTCTGACAGAAAACAAAGTGACTTATGCATAATCAAGAAAAATGAACTTGAAGAATGAAGGTTACCAAAGTAACTGAAGACACCTGAACCTGCAAAGGAAATGGTAAAAAACAAACAAACTTCAAATGAACATAAAACTAACTTATAAAATAAATTATAAAAAATGAAATGGATAACTTGAGGATTAATAATAATGTATCAAGGTCTAGAAGACTGACTACGTATTCTGACTAAGTTAGAAATATTAAAATATTTTATGAAATTTTGAGGTGACTGACGTTCACATGCAACTATGAATGACTAGAATGACATGCACCATTGCTTCTGGACAACAGTCACTGAAGACAACATTGGACATCAGACAATTAGAACTTCAAAAATGTTTTCACTAGTAGCAGATTGTAGAGGCAGGGGTTGTACAGTTTGGCTGGACACACACACTGACTGCACTAGTACTTTAAAATATGCTTAATCTGAAGCCCCATTTATCAACCCCCAAACATACCTACAATCTACTTCAGGTGTAAACATCTTTGTCCACTGATGCAGATACTGAGTGAAAAAGAAGAAGAAGAGCTGGGAATCAGAGATAGAGATGGGTGTGGAAGGGACTATAGGGACAGCAAGGCAAAAGAAAGGCAGAAAAGATGTGGGGTCAACTAGAACAATCTGCCAGCTGAAGATTTGCCAGGCAAAAATTTGTGAACATGTTTGTTTCATGCTATTAGTCTTCACAACCCTTCTCCAAAATGCTTACATTCTTCTCTTCGTGCTTTATACTATCACACATAAAATGAAAGTGAATTTTCAATTGCTTCTGGGAAGAAATCAGAGCTGGCTAGAAAAATTAAGCTAGTGAACCCCAGGATCTCTTGAAATTACAAAGGGAAAAGAGTGATGACTCAAGGGGGCTCAAGCTGGAAGCCATGTTGCACAATGCAGTTTGCTTTGTCACTGTGAATTTCAAGAGCATGCCTAAGACAGTTAACTTGCATTTCCTGTAAACGCAGCTGAAAATGACCATGTGGTAACAACACAGTCACACTATAGCCTGTTTTTCTTTTTTTTTTTTTTTAATTATTGTTTTCTTTTTGATTTATTGACATTTCAGGCATCATACTAGAGTCCAAAATAATGTCCAGCAGCACTGGCCCTAATTCTTCTCACCCTATACATACATATTTACATACTACCTTCATAGCACATCTGTGATGGTGAGACCACCTTTATTATTTAAAGTAGATATTAAGGCAAGCTGTCAGTCAACTAACAAAGCAGAATATTCAGATATAATGGGGACATTTCTTCTAAATTTCAATTAATAAATTAGTCCGTAAGTACTAATTTATTTGAATCAGTTCTGGTTGTCTCCCATTTTCTTGGAAATTTCACTTAATAGAATTTGGCTATTCTTAAAATGAATATGAGTGACAGCCGTCTAATAATTAGAATGATTGATCCAGATCAAGCACCCCTATGGAAAATATGTGAGTGAAAAGGCACAGGAGAACTCTAGATTGATCCAGAAATGGAGGTGGACTGATGTACATCTAAAACAGTGCTTGAACAGAGAAAATAATAGAGACAAAGATGTTTAGACCTTTTCGAGCGAATCGTGGGAGAGAGTTATTATCATATAAGGACTGAGTGGTAGTTTGGCTAGAGAGGGAGGACACAGAGCCAATCAGGGAGGCGTAGGGGACTGAATTACTGCTCAAAGCTGTAAAAAGTAAAAGCCAATCGGAAATGGGAAACAAATTAGTAACAGCAGTAGACCATCATAATAAACCAATCTTGTACATACAGGCACTTCAGACATGCACAAAACAGCGTCTGGAAACTCAACTAAAAAGATGTGTAAAGGTTCAGTTACCCTACTGTAAACATAAAGGACATAAAACCAAAGAGAATGAGACTTGCTCATTACATATGAACCTCACTAAATTTCCACCATCACGAACATAAATCTCAATAATTAGCTCACTGTGAAGGAGTATTTTTTTAAAGATGCTGAACACCCATTCTTGCTTAAACTATTTTTGTTTATTTGCTCCTCTATATGCCACTTTACATTCCTAAGGGGAGATCTCATATAAAACACTTCGTGCAGAATGAAACCTGACATCAAACTTTTTTTCTAAGGAAAAAAAGGAATTACTTACACTTTCAGAAATCGGCAAATTCTGACTGCATATAACCCCCTTCTCCACAAATCATTTTAGGCACTTATTAACTTTCTTCAAATAATATTTTGCAGCTAACTTATGAAGTGAATTAATTGCATTTGGTATTTTCGTCTTTTAAATATATAAAATGTGCTCTACTGAGATAATAAAAGTAGCTACTTTTTAAAAGCATGGCTGGAGGACTTTTGTTATGTAATCAGTCTATGAATCATAACAAGCATCATAACAGAATATGCCATGAAAGAACATTTTAAGATCTCATCATACCTCATGCAAAAGCATGAGGCTTCTGCTGAGCTTAATGTGAGTTGTATGTGAACAGCAGGTGCAGAACTTGACTCAAAAAATCCACCCAAAATACAGCTAAACACACTTATTTTTGTGGCTACAAAGAAGAAAATACATTTACTTGCTGACACACCTCCACATCAATCAACATATGCTATGAAAACACAAAAAATTAAAGACAAAATACAGCTAAATTGCAACAGAACCTGTGACATGCTAGAAAGTCAAAAGAAACACCATGCTGAAAACATGCTTTCAAGCTCTCTTTGAAATAAGAAGATAGACAGATAAACCCACTTAGAGACTCAAACAGAAGAAAAAAAAAAACAAACCCAAAACCACCACATGCAAAATACAGTTGAAATTGTATCCCTAAGAAGCTTTTATTTCCAGATTCTGGTAGAAGATTGCCAAATGTGATTGACCTTGTGCACCCTAGTAGTAACCCCTCCACATGAATTAAATGAGAGTGTATGGTTTAACTACAGTGTAGAACTATCTTCTGTTTAACCTGCGGTAAACACATAACTAAGCAACACTGGATACCACATGTGTCACAATTTCAAGTAAAAACCAAGAGAACAAGGTCAGAATTCATCTGCATATTAACAGACATTAAACCCGTTAAGCATACTCCTTTACCCCACTGCAAAATGTGCGTTCTGGCCTTATTAGTGTGTTAAAATAGGATTATGTTTATTGTCAGGGTTTTATGATAAGAATAAATGTTTAGAAACATTTAAGAAACACACATATATTTACAAATTTGCACTTGTAGGTTGATATGTCCACAATAAACAAGAAGGAAGTCAGAAAGTAAACATATTGCATAGCTGCGAGCATACATACTACAGTCCAGATGAACTGAAAATTTGACAGATAATTTTCACAGAAATTTCTTTATTAAATTAGTTGTATTTCAGGTACACATTTAATTAATACTCTATGATGTTAAAAACTGATTTATTACATCCTCCCTTATCCCTAACAACATCCCTAATAACAGAATACCCTCTCACACACCAATCTTTGTTGATTAAGATGTTGTCCTTTTATAGAAAAAGGAACGGACCAGTAACAGTAGTAACTGCTACTGGTAGTTACCCTTATCAAAAAGGCAGAAAGAAATACATATTTAAAATTTGGACACAGAAAATGGAAAAAAATGAAAGATGACCCTGATTCAGTACAAAATTGGCATGAAAATGTAGCAAGGATGCCTTCAGTACACCTGACAAAAAAATAACTTTTTTTTTCTTTTATATACAGTTAGAACTAAGCCAGAGAGTGATCTTACATCTTGTGTACAAAGCTAAATTTACAAGATTAGCTCTAGAGAAATAAATTGCTTTGCAACAGCTATTCTAAAATAGTTACCAATGTGCATATAATGTTGCAAAATTTCGTCCCTTTTATTCCAGAATAATTTGTGTTCTGCAGAACTAGATTAGTTATTCTGGAATGAAAGTAATCTTAGTCCTGTATCAGAGACTTAGCTCTACCAAGCAGCCCTAGGAGCTCTGTAACCTCGTGGTAGAAGCCTCAGCTCTGAGTGAGGTGTAAAAGCTGTCTATGCTGAGAAAACAGGAGACCTAGTTTTCTGACCTTGACTTAAAATTGTTCAATACAATAAAATGTTGCAAAACTATAGGCCAAAATCCAGAAACAAACAAAAAAATTACTCTTCTGAGGAGCAAAACTTTCAACTCCCTCTCCCAGCTAGGCAGATTTTGATTGCGTCTAGGTTTGAAAGCAACCAAGTGGGATATCAGAGAAGTAACATTCGCACTTTGAAGTCTAAACTTCTTCTAGGTGCCTAAATCCTTCATGTGAGTCAAGTTCACATGAAGAGTGATATATTAGGATTGCTCATGGTGAGAAACCTATCCAGTCTGGTTTTGCCATGGAGACAAATCGCAGTACTTCCTTCAGCATTGTCATGATTCTCACAAATAGAAATTGCATGAGGGAAGAAATTTCCTGCTATCTTGCAAAGCAGGTGACTAAATCCAGACACCACTTTTTCCACTTTTGTTATTTGCACCTTTTTCCTCTGGACCTGTTTTATCTTTTTTCTGCCTTATCTTGGAAATAAGTTAGTGGAACTTCCTTAGGAACTCAGGGAATAGGTGTTTGGTGAGGACTTACTAATCTAATAAAAAAGCAGAGCCTTTAATTCAGAGCTGTAATAATTCTATTTATTTTTCTTGTATTTCACAGCATCTTATTTAGTTCATAAGAGATAATGAGATAATTATTTAATTAGCACCCAATTACACAAATTACTTATAAGTGTGACATATTTTATACTTAAATGAGGAAAAACAACAGTCACTTTTGAGGCATGACTCAATTTAGTTCTTTGGCTGATTGGCAGATTGATGTCTTTGCCTGAGCCTTGGATCTCTTATAACCCACTCAAACCACTTAACATCAGTTCTTTTCTTCTATGCAAAACCAGGCTTCCTCATTTAATGAAACCTTATGCGAGGGCTTAATTATTACTGCTTCCCTACTGTTACTCTCCCATGTGGTATAGAGACTTAAAAAATTTGTGCACCAGGTTAACAATTTTATTTCCATATTTCACAGGAAATTTGTAGAATGAGAAACACGTGACTGATTTTTCCTCTGCTACTCCAGTTCTGGAATAATAACAGTCACAAATGAAATCCCGTATGCTACTGGGGGATTGGGTATTTTCACATTTACTCAAAGAAAACTTGGCACTCACTGGCATACAGGCTTATCTAACAAATATACAGTTCTGGATAACACATATGGACACGGGATCTTGTTCTCAGATGTAGAAACGTAGGCTATTCCAAATGTCAAGACAAAATGTAAAATTTATCTATAGAGATACTCCACCCAGTGAGGAGTGAAGCCAGAGATGAATCTGATCCTTCCTGGACAAGGTAAGATAGGAAGCCCTTTAGGTATGTACTAGATTAGTGAAGAATGAAGTTCTGTATTGAGAGGACAAGGAAAAATGAAAGGAAAGCAAGACATTTGCTGTACTGGTATTTTAGACTGTGGAAATTTACATCTTTATGCTGAATCGACAATTCTATGACAAGTACAACATAGTTATGCCTAAATCATTGCCTAAATATCACCAAAGATAAAATACTGCTTTCCCACAATTTCTTTCACAAAGTTATGCCTAACCACATGTATCAGGAGTATTTTGTACTTGTGGTTAGAAATTCAATTTTACCACAACAAGGGTTTCATTTTCAAATTATTTTGATAGTTATATCTGATCAGACCTTTCCTCATACAATATACATGATTGCTAGTATTTTTGGAAAAGGCTGTATAGAGATCTTTTAAAGTTTATGACAACTTAGAATTTTATAGGATTGTCTCATTCATCTCTCCCCGTGAAAACTAACGATTTGGATATGCTAACATAATTTTAAATTTTCTTCTCTAACATAGTTTCCCATTATGGATTCATTACAAACTTTTTTTTCCCCTCCCACTAGAAGCAACTGGTGTGCCTGGAAAGCTCCACGGAAACTGTGGATGCTTGCATAATCTAAATAAATTATTATAATAACAATGATGTCAAATCATCTATCCTGATGCAGTTGTACTGACTTTGCATAGACTGATTATAAAAGTACATTCACCACTGCGTCATTTGTTTTATCTGTAGGCAATGTTCAGAAAAGGTAATAATCTTACAGCGTAGATAACACTGTCGTATGAGGGTGACTGCAGATGTCTCAGTACAAGAAACCCAACACAAAACCACATCAGCCCCAATCCCTTCTCTCAGATGCTTGCTTTGACCCAGTAGTACTCTAGTTCCCATTTCTGCTACCTGGTAGAAAATAAGAAACACACACCTGAGAGCGAAAGAACAACAAACACAACAAAACTGGTATCCTGAACCTACAGCCTTTCTGTAGTTTCTCTACATATGTCCTGAAAACCTTTGCCTTAGATTTATTTAATGGTGTGTTACTGTGTGGAGTTCGATAAACATTCCAGCAGGATCTAAATATTTAAGTTAAATTCAGCTGGATTTTAATGAAATGGTAGCTCTAACTGAAGTTAACGTGAGTTAAGTGAGGTTCTGCTTTTACTGGCACAAGAACTGTACCTTGACTTCACTGGGACTAAGATTACATATTAAGGACATGTTAATTAGCAAGTGTTACACAGCAAGACAAATGTCCTGGAGTAGGAATTTTCTCCTTCATATTTGATTGTATGGTGAGTGATATAATGGCCTGACCTGTGCCTAGGGGTCTTAGGTGGTAAAAAAGTAGGGATAAAGATAGTAATTTGATTTCTGTACTGCATTTTTAATAGTAATTTAAAACCTCCTTTCTGTGAAAAGGTTTACAGCAAAGAAAAAGAACTCATAGTAGAAATGAATTGCAGATGTTCTGCTCCACTAGCTTCACAGAAAACTGCAAACTTCCCAGACAAATTACAGCACTGCAAGGAAAGGTACACTTCCACTCCTCTCCAGTTATTTTCAGATCTATGAGGTGGAATTATGGTGTCTAAAAGTGCCACAAATTCTGCCATTTCTTACTAACTTTACATTCTAAATGTAATTTTTGAATTGATTAGAAGAAATTAATTTTGTATGTAAAGTTGTTAAGCCCTGGCAGCATTTTTTTTCTGCCCACACTTCATTTTAATTTAAGACAAATACTAAATGGATAGGTAAGACTCCATGTCTAAATACACAAACAGTAGAAAAATAGGTTTACATGCCTAGTTACTAAGCCGTCCACTCTACTCGGTATATCTCTGTATACAGTTACTGATTTGTTTTAGGCATAAGCTAAACTGTAAGAACAGTAATTTTTCTTTTCATGTTTCAAAGACTTCACAGAATCACAATGTTCGGGGTTGGAAGGGACCTCTGTGGGTCATCTAGTCCAACCTCCCTGTCGAAGCAGGGTCACCTACAGCAGGCTGCACAGGACCTTGTCCAGGCGGGTCTTGAACATCTCCAGAGAAGGAGACTCCACAATCTCCGTGGGCAGCCTGTTTCAGTGCTCCGTCACCCTCAGAGTGAAGAAGTTCTTCCTCATGTTCAGACGGAACTTCCTGTGCTTCAGTTTGTGCCCGTTGCCCCTTGTCTTGTCGCTGGACACCACTGAAAAGAGCCTGGCCCCATCCTCTCGAGATCTTGAGACAACCACCCTTCAGATATTTATAAGCATTTATTAGGTCCCCTCACAGCCTTCTCTTCTTCAGGCTGAACAAGCCCAGCTCCCTCAGCCTCTCCTCATAGGACAGATGATCCAGTCCCCTCATCATCCTCGTAGCCCTCCGCTGGACTCTTTCCAGTAGCTCCTCATCTTTCTTGAACTGGGGAGCCCAGAACTGGACACAGTACTCCAGATGGGGCCTCACTAGGGCAGTGTAGAGGGGAAGGAGAACCTCTCTCGT
>Ga0065711_1001223_pt1 | contig 46390 bp, 26 predicted proteins | sample Hoacrofraction12_FD_59098 | JGI IMG/M metagenome (GOLD analysis project Ga0065711, IMG submission 59098) | Hoatzin crop microbial communities from Cojedes, Venezuela - Epithelial fraction 12 v2 (version 2) | ecosystem: Host-associated > Birds > Digestive system > Esophagus > Crop | place... | reverse complement strand
ATCCCCCCCCCCCCCGCCCCTTTCTCTTTGCAGTTATGAAAAACAGGTTTGCTGCCTTGGGGGAAGGGAGCAGGATAAGGAAAGTGAGGCTGGGAAGCAGAAGATGAATTTATTCTGACTTTATCTTTATTTCATTCTCCCAAGTTAAATTCTATGCTCTTTCACTGAGGCCAGCTGGTTTCAATCATTTCAAGAGAACGCTATTTATTAAGTGTCTGTTTCAGGCAGTGTCAAATCCTTCAGCTCCTTCTCTATTCTCCATTGTAAGCAAGAACATCAGTAGCCCAGGTGGGCTTTGAATAGCTTCAGAAAGTAGGTAGGTGAGAATCTATTTATTACTTACTGTAGATCTCAGTAGACAGAGACTCCAATTAAGGCAGGAAACTGACACACTTAGCCAACTCTTTCCAAGGAAAGGATGCAAAATGAGTGAATAAAAAATTAAATAAAATAACCCAAACTTCTCTGCGTTTTCTTGCACAGTCTGGAACCATAATTCCTCTGTGCTTTTCATTCTTTCTTTTCTGTACATGTGAATGCAGAAAGCAGTGAGGAAGCTTGTTTTGCTAAGCTTCACCAAAGCACAGGTGATACTGAATAGTGTAGAAGTCCATGATCCAGTGGATAACCTTCAAATTCGTTTGCTATGAGACTGTATCCCCCTTTGTCCTTTTGCCTGAAGCAAGTGAGTTTATACTACTAAAACTGCTACAACTGACACCATTGTAATTTAATATCAAAATCAGATTTACGGTATGTCTATTTTAGAACCTCAAATAACTTTTTTGTATTCTTATTTGGTCAATATATGTATGCAAATCCACAAAAGAAGCCTAAAATATTGAAAGACAGATCATTTATTGTAGTAACAAATGTGCAGATTGTAAATATACTGAATAGCATGGGGAAAGTGAAAAAAAAAAAAAAAGATTGCTGGTGGATTTTACATGCCTCTCCTGACATCTGATCCAGAGACAACAAAATCTGCTGCAGCTCTGATAGCTCCTGCTTTCATTCTGAAGAACTCTAATTCAGTAACAGGGCTATCAGCCCAAGGTAGTTATTGTAATCTCATTTAAAACATCTTGATTGGTAGAAGTAAGCTTTTGTTAAAATATGTTATTGTTTTGTGTAACAGCAGATACAGTTGGAATTTCAACATTTAGCATATCTGCTTTCATGCTAAGACTGGTTAAATATAGGAGAATTTTTTTTCCATGCTCATTTCTATTGAAACTTTAATTTTTCTATAGATTTTCAACCTCTGTTAAATTGCTTTGAAAACAAAGCAGAAAAAAACAGAGGAAAAAAACAGGAAAAAACCCACCCATCGTCAAAATTTCAAACTCTGGATGCTTTCCAGCAAACTGTTCTTGAATGAAAACAGTGTTCTGTCTTCAGTTTAACATTGGCTCTAACATAGATAAATCAGTGCATTCAGTTACACTGCAAAAATCTTCGATTGTAAGGGAGGGGGGAAGAAACAAAGAAAAGAATGATTATAATCATGAGCATTTATGTAGCACCTCAGTAGGAATTTGTGTTCATTAAAGCACAAAATGCAGCTGCTGGTACTGGAGGAAGAAAACTCTAAATGTACTTTTTGATTTTCTTTTTCTGGAAAACTTGCAGGACTTGTGTTAAGCCCTAATCTTGCCCAATAGTGCAATGCAAAATGATATATAATTCTTCATCCTACCTCCATCCAGCTCCTCCAAAAAGCTATTTCTTCAATTAAAAATAAATTTAAAGTTATTGCATTAAAAGATGTCTTGAATTGCTTTCCCAGGCCTACGTTTTGGTGGTTTCTTTCTGCATGTGTTGTTCAAACGTAAATTCTCTATTTTGAAGATAAATCCTTGACTCAGGATTTGAATGCTTTCCCAAGCTTTGAAATGCTTAAAATTCAGCTCCAAATTTTCTGCCACTAGCGCTCTGCTTCAGTCCGTGAAATAACTACCTAAAAATAGGGAAAGCTGTAGAAAGAGCAGCATAAAATAAAAGAGTCATTTTCAAACAAATTCACAGAAAGACTATTTCAAGGACTGAGGAAAACAAATGCTGATTTTTTTGGAGGCATTGAAGTAACTTTTGATACTTCAAATTGGTGTTGATAATATTGGGGATAACTACCTTTAAAAACAGATTGGAGACAATTTTTCAACTGGCATAGAGGTTAACTGCATTGAAGCCATCTGAGGTACAGCCATGGCGTTTATGCTCCAGCCACTTTGCTTTCCAGAATCAGGTGTAATCTGATTTTCAGGAATTTAAAGTACTCTTAACTCCCTGCAGCTTCTCTAAGAGTTGAAAATGAGCCCAACAGTTCTTACTGGAAAGTCTCCCTCTGACAGATCCCCAGCTGGTATCCGTTTGAGCGTTGTCTTCAAACTGAGAATCTCTGGAGACCTTGCATGAGGGGAGTTGCATTTTTATGCAACCTACATTTTTTTGTTTGGTTTGTTTTTTTGGTGGAGGTGGTGGTGTTTTTTTGTTAAGGGAAAGCTGGTGTGGTCCAGAAACACGACAATATATAAATTATTGAAACACATGAGCATGTCAAGAGGACTTCATTGTTCACACACATCTCCACTTGACATTTCTGCAACCTTGTGTCATTCTGTAGTATATCCTCTTCATATTAACAGCAATTCATCATTAATCCATTTGAATAATACTTTTTTTTTTCCAATGGAAAGAGACAGAAAACATCTGCATATTGAGTAATATTAGCTACAGTTTGTGTCTGAAGTGAGACTAACTGACAACCCTCATTTATTATGACTGTGGAGGCTTAATTGGGTTGACGTAGGATTTGGACTTTGTGAAAGGAGAAGCAGTATGAAGATCTTTTCAGAAAAAAAACCCACTTTTAGAGAGGGAAAGAGGAGGGAGAGGAGCGGGGGAGGAGGGAATAAAAGAATAAATACGTAAAATGATGATGCTGAGATGTTCTGTTAAGGCCCAAACATTTAGGAGGTGTTTCAATAACGGTGTTTAAATGAGAGATTAGTTATTAAGCCATATGGTTTGTATTACAGCTCTCATCTTTTGTTTCCTGCTTATGCTGTCAAGCATTAATGTGATTGTTTTGATTCTTAATGTCTTAATGCATCATTCCTCCCAATGCATTAGGCTAATAACTTTGGTCCTCTTAAGGGCAGTGTCGCCATTCATTACTCTTGCTGTTTTGGCTGACCATAGAAGTTGAAATAAGGGACTCAAAAAATATCTACACGTTCCAACATTTATGAAGCCAGCACATTGAGATCATTGAGGAAATCTGAAGTGCGTTAAAGGCTGCTGACTTCCACTATGCTGATGACATGTGTGCAATGCCTCAGTTGGCCTTCCCCAAGGCAGTTTACAGGCTCTTCTGTTATAAGTGAGTGCGACTGGAGTTTGTCGTCTTAACTCTGCACTAGGTTTCAGGGAGGTCTTTGTAGATCTTCAGGACAGTAACATGTTAAATTGTAATTTCTTACTGTTTGGGCAAGTGATTGCATCTGTGTAGATGCAGTGCATGGTTTTATATTAAAAGATGTTTTTTATACATTGATACGGGTCACCTTTTGGGTGAAGCATAGTAGTAATAACCCAACAGTACAAGATGCTTCTGGTCTGCTTTTCCAGTGCTGCCATTGTTGAGGAGCTCTGAAGTCAATGCGCTCGATTAAGCTTGATTTTGAAGAGTGTTTACAAAGCTTTGCTTTCAAGCCTTTTCCCCAGACGAGAGCTGTGATTTCCAGTAGAATGGTCATCTCTGAGACTGGTAATAGTCCATACTGGTTACACTTCACAGCATAAGAATTTCAGTGTATCCAAGCAGAGTAAATTGGGACTTTGGTGGAGCAAATTTCTTGAGGAATAGTTTATTTTTTTTATATTCCAATAAATTAGAACAGTAGTGAAACAGATAGGTTTATTTTACAGGGTCTGCTGTGAAGATTTGAGCTTGAAATGTTAAAGTTTTGATAAATGATTAAAGTTTGGATTACATGATTAACTTTGAATGCCTGTATAAATGTATATATAGACAGAACATATAGACAAAACAGACACACACAAAATATTTTGGCTATTTGTATATATATATATTTTATTACATGCCTTTACCTCTTGACAGCTCAAATGCTTTGTCCTCCTTGTCTGATGCCCAGAGCATGATTTGCTTGAGCATGAATCATAAACTGTCCTTAGCAGTTGGGATTTTAAAAAATCCGGTGCATTTTCTTCAGGGACATTTTGACTGGCATATTTTTCTAATGGGATTATTCCCATTCTTTCTTTTTGAAACCTATCCTGCAATTTCAGATGGTGATAGCTTCACCTAATATGAGCATTGGTTCAGCCTATGCTCTGTCGCAGAAACGATGCAGTGACTCATATGTGAAATCTGTAAATCACTTAGGAATCCAGTGGGATGAAAAGTGGTGCATCAGTGTGAGATTATTGTCATTCTATGGTCACCCCAATTTATACAGTAGAAATAGCACATGCGGCAATGCGGAAGGAGGATGAAAGGTGTGACGAGCTGTTCACAACATTAAAATGACCAGTGTCCGCTAGGGAGTCTGTTATATATTCAACATGTCACTGAAACACTTGGGTGATGGGATTGCATTTGAGAAAGTGTCAATATGAAAGACAAGTAAATGATTTAAGTACAGGATATACCCAGTAGTATTGTCACACACACTGACATTTAAATACACAGCAGTTCATATGATAGGAAGAGCCAGGGTAGAAGCTTTAGGGAGATGTAGCAGGTATGTGGGAGAAATGTTTTGCCAGGGAAATTATCCAGATGATTGGTTGTTGGTTTGGGGGTGTGGGGTGGTTTGGGGTTTTTCTTCTTCTTTGCTTTCTTTGTTTCTCCCCACAGAAAGTTTCTAGTGTATCCATATACAATTTGGGTATGTTAATGCAGGAATGCAACAGGCTTACACAGATACTTTAAGGAACTGAAGCGGAAGTATTCAACCTGTTGAACAGAAGATAAGCCTCAGACAGATAGTACAACATATTGTTGGTCCCAACAGAAAGTGTGTTCCTATACTTCGATTTGTTGTGTCAGTGTTGGTATTTCCTGTTGCTTGACAGAGCAGTGTCCTCTTATACAGGGGCAGTGGAGGTGAAAATGCTTGTAAGGTGGAGAAATGTGGAACTCAGTGAGTGCAGTCAGCACCGCCTCTCTCCCGTTGAGCCTGCCTTACAACCTGGCATTCCTTCCCCAGTGAATGATGTTTCTGTTGATCAGGTCCTAGGTGTAGTTATTCAAAATCTGTGATGTGCAGGGGGGAAGATTGTTTCACCACAAGTGAAAAAGTCTCTCCTTTCTGTTTTGCTTTTTTTTCCCCCTAATGGAAATAATTCTGCAAATTCTAATGCAATGCAAAAGTGGCCCCCCTGTTATCTCCAAAGCAGAGAGAGGTAGATAAAAAGGTATCTATCAGGCAGAATTCACTTTAAATCTCTTCAGGCTGTGCAGTATTGCAGGAGGAGGAGGGGAAGATCAGCTTCAAGAGAGGAAAGGGTTAAGATAGCCCCAGAAGCACAAGCTGAAGTGATAGTTTTCCAGTTGGGGATAAGGGCTTGATCTTCTCAGCAGCCATCTTCACGCAGTTCATCAGTTCTGCAGAGCGTGTCATTTCCCTAAAGCTCTGCACTCCTTTTCACCCACAAAATTGAATCTTGCACACATGTGGGCAGTGTGTATAGGATTAAAGGCTTTTTTTCCCCTAAAATCGAGACCTGTCTGTTTAAATGAGCGCCTTCATCCTGTGAGTCCTTGCTGTGTGTGAGAGTTTGAGATAGTTTGCTGAAGACAATAGCATTAAGTCATCTCCTACGCTGACTCTACATGGCTGAGACCCTGGAGAGAAACGCTTTGGACTCTAGTGGCTGACGAATTAAACAATGAGGAATATATGCCAGCTCTTTCCATTTGCTTATTAATAGGTTCTGTGTCTCACGCTCCAAGGGGATTGTCCTTTCTTTTGAATTGCTAGCGGGGAAGCATTCAAGCATTCAGTCACTGTAAATGGAGAAAAATGGAGAAGGAAAGAGGAATGTTTCAGGACAGATTGGAGCATGTCTTCAAAACTGTGAGACTAGGGACCTGACTGCAGAAATACTGATACTCTTGTTTCCAGTAACTTGGTTCAAATACTCGGGGGTCTTTGAAAATCAAGCACTGACCAACTGTAAATTCTGTAATTTTCTGATACTCCAATACTATAGCAATTGCTTGAGCTAGAAGACGATTCCAAATCCGCGCATTCGTGGGACACTGCGCTGTGAAATCCCAGCAATATAGTAGTGCTTGCATAGTTGAGCAAGTTCAGTAGGACATATTGTATGAAGACAGGACTGTAGAGCTCTTAAATATTTGATCTTCTTCCTGAATTTTCAGTAATTTGTAAATATGGTTAATATTCTTTGTGGCTGATATTTGTGAATACGTACATGAGTGTTGAGCTCCTTGTTGACTTTAAATCCTTGGTTTTCAGTAAATTCTTTAGGTAGTTTTGAAAATCTTAGCTTTGTGATGGTTGTTTCCCCAGAAATTTCTGGTGACCTAACAGATGATTCTATGTTCATGTTGAGATGACTCAAATTTCAGTGTTTAAAAGGCTTATTTCTGTCTATCTTAAACCTTTTCTACAAGAGTTATACAATAATTTAGGTTGGAAAGGATGTCTGAAGGTCATCTGCTCCAATCCCCCACTCAAAACAGGACCACTTTAAAGCTAGATCATGTTGTTCACAGCCTATAAATAGTTTTATACCAAATGAAAATAAAGCAGGCATAATCCTAAATAAAACACAGGATAAACATTTGAAAGTGCTTATGTGTTCCTTTTTCAATACAGATTTCAGAGATTGAATTCCATTGGGTCTCAATGTCTTGTTTTACCCCGATTTTTAAAGGTGTCTAGACACCTAAATAACATTCTTAACTTCACCATTTTGGAACCCCAAAATTAATTTTCTTTGGGAAATAGAACACAGACTCACAGTCTACAAACAGACTTTAGCTATGCGTTAATGATGTCACTGCCTTAAGTTAAATTGTTGACATTCTTCACACAAGCATGGCCACAAGTCTCTAGATGATTTTTCTAAATTATTAGAGAAATAGATAAACTTTCAGGTGATGTTAGTTATAGGTGCAAAACAGTGGTTTTAAATCTTGAATGAAAATTGGTAAGAGGTGACATGGCAAGTGCAGGGCTAGCTTCTTAGTTTTCCAATGTGTTCTTGCACAATATTCTCTTGACAGAATGCGTATCAGAAACTCTATGTAGATCTAGCAGTAATTTCATTTACCCTGGTCTTGTGTAAATGACAGCAGAGTCACGCATGGAATTAAGCTCAGAATATTTGAAGTGAAGTTTTTATGAATGGGTGGTGTGATTTGCACCGGGCACTCAAACATTGGTGTAGCTTTATTGTACTCTCCTGTGCCTTTGTACAGCTTGATACCAGGGGGTTGTTAACACCTACTTTTATTTGCTGTATTGGGCACCCATGGGCTAAGTGAATACAAACTGGACAAGCCATGCATATTGTTCTTGATATTCCATTGGTAAAATAGTGACATCTAACAAAAGGGGAAATCCAATGAGTTAATTAAGGAAGAATTGTCTATGATTTCATCTTACCTTTTATTTCCACCCCCACCTCGTGAAAGTCTATGCAGTGGAGCTGCCTCTTGCCCTTGTGCCAGAATGATTAATGGTGGGACCACAATGAGGTCAATTAGCTGGGGTCGGCTTAAAGCTGAAAGGTGGAGTGTGTTTCTTTATTGAACGCTGCATTCACACTCCAAACCGTGACCTGGACTACAGTGATTTATTACAGGGGCAGTGTTTTGATCACTTACCTTCAGCACCTTACCTTGGCTTCAGAAATCGGGTTTTCACTGTCAATTAAAATCCAGAAAAAGAGATCCATTCAAAATCCAAATGTGAACCCCAAGAAAAGGATGGGAAGCCTGATGACGGTTTTCAAAACTGTCTTTTAAGTAACAAAGAAACCCTGTTATGCTCTGTCTCTGAGAGGAAGAGGAACCAAATCTATCCTAACAAATTTTCAAGAGGTAGTGGGGGTAAAACTCTGCACTTGATATCTGTATGGATGTGCGGTGGAAGAGGCTGGAAAACAACCTCCTATTATTTTTCAAGGGTTGACAAATTCTCATAATAAGGTATTTATTAATGAATGAGGTTTAGCAGTTATGAGGTATCTTTCAACAGAGGATGTTGAACGGTGCTGCATACATTAATGAAGCCCCTTGATGATGTAGTGGTGAAACAAATCACTGCTTGTGCTTGTGGTAGTGGTCAAACTAAGATATCAAAAGACCGCATGGCAGGTTGCCTTTTTTTTTTGCTCCTGGAAGTTGCTGGGCCCCCACATTGCCTGGGCCAGAGGCTGTTTGTGACTTAACCCAAGGACTTGCGGGAGCAGTCCAAAAGTATGAATTGTTTGGAATTTATTCATTGTAACAATGAATCATATCTTCTACTTGGTACTTTTAATGTTGTTGGCTGCAAAGCACTTCACAAAGGAGGTCAGGAATATCAGTTATTTTGAGAAGGGAGGAATTGAGGCACCAGGCAAAGTGTTTGGGTTTTTGTTTGGGTTTTTTGCGGGGTTGGTTTGGTTTTTTGTTTTTTGCACTGTTTATTCTCCCTCCTCCTTTCCCCTCAGTTTGAAGAACACTTCAGTCACATTAATTTCATCCCATCTTTTAAAAATAATTGTGAAAGAAAACCTACTGGCAGATGTTTTGAAGTAGCTTATTTGACATCATGATTATGGCTTAAATGATTTCTAAAATCAAGATTCTGTGATGTTAGCCCCTGTATGCAAAAGAAGAGAGTCCCACACCCAAGTGGCTTTCAGTCAGAGGGTGGAATTTTCTAGTGTGCAGAAAGGAAATATCCAGTTATTTTTGCCTTTGAAAGCCCAAGATTGTATTGACAGAGGCTGTGAGAGGTAAAACCACACAGTGAGGGAAGTGGATCTAGCCTAAAATTTCCAAGTGACTGACAGTAGATGTGGGGGTTCAGTCCAGGTCCCCTTTGCTGGACCACAGAACCTCTTGGAATCATGGGCAGGCAGAAAGCACAGAATTTAATGCTGGTCTAGACAGAAACCTGCTTTGTAAAGATCATGAAAAGCCTTGTGTAATAGTATGGAAAAATGCTTTGACAGTATCTTCCGAAATATTTCTGGTTTGTTGCTGTGTTCTCTCATCCCCTCCTATCCCCTGCCCAAACCTAATGCTTAGAGACAGAAAATAGCTATTAGATAATCAGGTCCATCCCTCCCACTGATGCAGTATTACTCCCAGCAGATTATTTTTCCAGTGCATCATCCAGAGAGTTTTTAAATGACTCTTGCGATAGACAGCCACCTCGCACGGGGTGGCTATTCCATGTAATAGTGCTGTCCATTTGCATGGCATGTCAGCTTTCTCGCAATACACCACAGGTTTTTTTAAACCCCTGGTAAAAAAGGATGTGAGCATCTATTGCAGTGCATTAGTTTTATTTTACTGTCAATATCTGTGTTACTCTTATGGGAACAGAATGCCTTCAGTGAAAACAAAGCAGAATTTGTCAGTGGATAGTGTCTTCTGGTACCCAGGCATGTATTTCATCTACATCTGTTCTGATGTTCACTGTCCTTTCAGGCAATTGTCACACCTTGTCTGCTGTATGTCACGAAGCGTGTTCGTACAAGACAGGCTGCTTAGCTTTGCAGTGCATTAATCTAGCCTATCTCATGGTGACGGGGTGGGGGTGTTTGTTTACCTAAATCCCTTTGCTGTTCGAAAAATTGTGGCAAGCATCCGATTTGCCGTGGTGGACAGGCTGTTGATCCAGGAGGCCCATTGCCTCTGGCAATGTTCAATACCAAATCTTCCAGAGGAAGATGAAATACCCATGGTGCACCTAGAGAGCTGCATAATACTCTGTGTTGTTACATGAAGCTGGACTTGGCGTTTGGAGCTTTTAATGTATTGATATAAAACAGGTAATGTTATTGACAAAGCAGCATAAATGCACATAGTGCTGTACAGGATATAAAAGATAGCGTAGCAGTGTTTCTGCCTTCAGATAGCGTGGGACTGCAGGTAGGTGCAGTACTGGTTTTCAGATCAAGTTCTAAATATCAACTGTCCAGTGGTAGTCAGGTTATGCCCTGAAATTTAAGGTTTAACTTTAGTTTAGCTTGAAGAGATATAAGTATTGCTTATTTATGAATCAGTTTAATTTATGCAGCTGATTTGGTTTTCTTGCAGAATTTAATCCCCGTCTGTGGTCGTCTGTAAACCAAATGACTCAACAGTCTTTGTTGTGTTTATCTCCACAACACCTCTGCAATGTAGTGATATGAATCATGGCAGGGAGTGGCCTGGAATTAAGGCTTCCTATCATATTAAGCATCTGATTAAGCACCTTAGCCATTTGCATCACAGCCTCCCTTCCGAACTTACAAAGCATTAGCTTTTTCTTGGGTCTGAGGTGCCTATCGATAACTGTGTGCAGAACCTCTCCTGTATCACAGAACAAAATAAACAAGATAACGCTAATAGGTTAAAGATGCCATTGAAGTGAATTTCCTCTAGGATTGATCAAGAACAGTAGAATACCATTCATGTTCACCTGAGATGTAACTCAGCAGTAAAATTTTACCAGCTATGGGCAAGGAATTTTTTTTCAAGGCAAGTACAATAGCATTTTCCCCCCTGTATCTTCATAACGTAATTGTAAATTATTTCCTCTTCTAGACTTCTTTTAGGCTTTTATTTCTATTGTAGAATTTAAAATATGAGCAGTTAAAAAAAGAAAGCATATTTAAAATGTCACCTTTCCTTGTAGATTTTTGAGCAGTTTCTATGGCATCCTGTTTTATTCCTATAGACTGCTATTTTGACTCAGTGCCTATTAATTTTTATAAGACTTTCTCCATGAGGCTTTGTAAGGGAGAGACATATATTTAGTCCCTGGCCTGGTAAATTTTAATGACAATTTTGCATGCTTGACTTAATTCCTATTTTTCATGTCCGAGTCATGCCTGTCCCTCACCTTGCTCTTTTAGGGCTTGATTCTTGTCTTTTGAGTCTGATCCAATAACACACATAAGCATCTAACTAGTCCCACAGATGTTAACAGAGAGGATTTTTCCAAGGCAAGTTAGTCCCCAAATCTCATGCATTTCCAGTGGGAGTCGATTCCAGCCTGCTCTCTGCCTTCAATGTCAGTAGTATTCTGACACAATGACTAAAAGAGCTATAAAACTGAGGACGAGGAAGAGATCTCTTAGTGCTAGTTTGAAACCTTCTGGAGTCCTGTATTAAATCCTACGGGATGGATGTGAAATAGTGTAAAAGGAAATAATTTTCCACTACTTTCTGTACAGACAAAAATATAATGAAAGGATAATACTTTTTTCGCCTGCTCACTGCAAACAGTCCTACCTCACTGAGGTTCCCGATGCTTAGATGCAAGCTGCTGTTTTGGAATGGGGCCACCGTGCTCAGCAGCTTTCAAGATCTCGGTGTCAGTGGCAGTCTGATTGCCAAAGGGCTTTCAACGGTTTTGAAGCTCAGTCTGTCTCCTATCTATCCCTTAATCATACACAACAAAACATTTGCAGTGTGATTATATTTGAACTTACGGGAAAACCTCCCATTTAGAGATACTAGAATGGTATCGCTTTCAGTGCTGAGTTAGAATAAGCCAGCACAGCCATATATTTTAGCAGCAGAATTATTTTTTCTTTTGTCTGTACAATGTTGTCATTGCCTTACAAAATACTATAGCACTTGTGAAGAGTGATTTTTCATGAGTTGCAATCTGTCTTTGAAAGAAAACCTTTTAATAAGCTGATTTATTAGGCAGAAACTTCACTTCTGGGAAGAATAAGTTGTGAAGTTAGTTATTCCATAACTGGCATTCAGGTCTTCCCATGTACAAACCAGTAGCTGTGTGACCCGCAACGTCTAGTTCTTGGTGTGCACTTTAATAACAGTTAAATATGTCTCGTCAATGCCTTATGGCACTGTGATTCAGCTCTTCCCCTGGAGTACAGCTGGTAAATTTTACAGTGATGATGTGCTTGGTATGCTTAATTCAGCACTTGAAGAGGTAGGATCTAGTCACAAGTTGATCCAAAAGACAATGAATGGGACACTTCTGTTAATCTTTTTGCCTCAGAGCTGACCTGGAACAGCTATAAAAGCTACATATATTTTCTAACAGCCAAACCCTTTTGGCTGTACCGCTTTCCAGGCAGAATTGTCCTCCCTTTGGGATCTGGAAAACCTGAGATTGCTTAGTTAATGCAGTCAATAGGACACTTGGCTCAGAACTGGGTATCTTAGGTTCCAGGTTTGGTTCTAGATCAGATTTCCTCGTGACTCTGGGCAAGTTATTTTCCCTCTCAGTATTTCATTCATCTTTCTTGCCATTTGTTTATTTGATGTGGCGTCACGTGATGTTGCCTCATCAGAGCCTCTGAATACTACTGCAGTGGAAGAATGAATTCCTATTAGGACTTTAGGGATGGGGTTGAAGTAAAGCCCATGTTGTTTTCATCCTTCTAGTGTTACTCACTGCTTGAGTAGTAAAACACAGACCTGGGGTTCCAGATAGTATCCTGTAATTTTTCTGCAAAGAATACTACCCCTTCCCATTTCCAAAGTGTGTTCAGTAGCTTGCAAGCCAAAATTTCAAATTATTAACCCATTGTTTCCCAGTGTAGCAAAGACTAGCTTGATCAGATGCTACTGAAACACCTGTATGATCTCAGGGCCCAACCCTACGTGTTTTCCTTGTTTGAATATTTACTTGGAAATGGTACTGTAAACACAACAGTTCACACAGTTATATGTTGTTACATCTTATGATACTGGGAATTAAAACAACATCCTGCTGTTGGAAATAAACAAAAAGAAACCTGAATAGTAAATAATAACATCATGACTTTTCCATTTTGTGACATTCCTCTGGAATTTCGTTGAGGATTGTATCCAAACCTTTGAATTCTATAGGATTGCCTGCAAGCTGCATACCTGAAATAACCCATGGAAATGATCTAATTCAAATCCTGTAGGTTTTAGAGGTGTATTTATATAGGTCCCTTTTGGGTTTCTCCCCAATAATCACTATAAAACTTTCCCTAAATGGGACATGAATATATGTAAACCTTTGTGGGGGCAGAAAAATAAAAATAGAGTTGTGAACCAAATTTTCAGGAAGTACAAACTGTTTTAACTGTCTTGAAGACACATAAAATAGCTGAAGATCTGCTCCTCAGTTCACTAAGAAAAGGTTCTCCCTCTTGCACAGATAAATGTTGCTTTTGCATTGCTGCAAATTAATTTTGGTTTTATTCCCTGTTTTCTGAACGAGCTCGGTATGCCAATGAGCGTGTCTTCTGCCTTTGTGTGGGCATAGAGGCATACTTATGATAGCTTCTAGCAATCTCTGCAGATATATAGAGGTCTTGTTTTAATATTTAATTGTTAATTGGTGTGATGATCAAGGGACAGGCGAGGGAGCACTCTGACATCTGATCTCTTGAACTGATTACACGCACTTTGCACTACATGTTGTTTATCATGGTCAGGCTAATTTCCTTCACTGAGTGCTGATTTCTTTCTGTGGAGAAATCTCAATTTGGGGCTTGTGAAGAGATACTTTCCATTGTTGGGAGAGGATTCCAGCACACATTGGGCTCCTGTTACTGACCAGACTTTCCAATAAAAGCAGAGCAAATTCTGTCAGATTAATGGAATCAAATATTCTTCCATGCCTGTACACTCTCTCTGTTGAGGCTTCTTTCTATATTCACTCTCTCTGTGCATTTATTCATTCCCTTTCTCCCTCTGTTAGCTTTCTTGTTCTGTTTTTCAGCAGAAATTTTAGATTTCAAATCTCCTTTCAGTCTGAAAGAAAAAAATAAATCCACAACCAAATGCAAACTGCTAATCCTAACATGGAAAGGAGGTTTTCTTTCTTTCGGTATGATGTTGATGATGATTATTATTATTATTTGGAAGAAGGTGGTGAAAAAGAGAGAATTTGTCATTACTGTATAATTTAAAATTGCACAGCCTACAGCCCACAAAACAGAGCATGTAATTACACACTTACTAGAGGTAACAGCAGTGCTGATAATTATTCTTTACACAGGAGAATCTCGCTGATATCCCAGAGTCGGAAAGTGGGAACTACAATATCTTTAATACCATCCTTAGAGACCCTCATAAGCAGAGGAGAAGTATGAGGAGGCACACAGGGTCCAGAGCAATATCTTCATCGTGCCAGAATGTCAGGGGCTTTAGTACAGCAGAAATCAATAGATTCAAGTACATTTTTTTTTTTTAAGGTACAATATTTTTTTTATGACCCTACCTAGAGAAAGTACAGCAAAGCCACAGGAACAGCAATGGTATGAAACAAACATTTTGAATGGAAGCCATGTCGGTTTAGAAGAATAGTGAGCTAAGATTTAGTCATTTATTTATTTATTTTTAAGACTGTTGTGCTGCAAGAATGTGTTAACCATTTCTGGGCTGTAACCCTAAAATTTCTCTGGCATTAAATACCCAATTATTTCTCTACCCATTTTTTTTGTTTGTTTATACTTCTTTCTCTAGCTGTTCTCTCTCAGCCTTTTTTTTTTTTTTAGCATTTTTGTCCCCTTGATTTAAATAATTATGGTAATTCAGATTTCATCTTATCTTTGGCATTTCTTGTAGTGATTCTTAGTCTGAGCTAGAAAACAGTCTGATGGAGCATTTCCCCGTCTCTAATGTTTTTCAGTAGTTCATTTAAATCAGAGTGTGACTTCAGCAGGAGGGTTGGACTAGATGACCCACAAAGGTCCCTTCCAACCCCTACTATTCTGTGATTCTGTGATTTATGGGCCAAATAGCATTCGCGTTATTTATGCTAAGTGGTATTTTATTTTGCAAATAATTAATTTGATTTTAAGGAATAAAATGCTATTTAGTATGGAAGCAAACAGAGCAAAACTTTCCCCAGTTTTACAATTTTACTTTTCCCAGATGGCACAAAGTGGTGGCATTGTACCTGACCATGGCAGTTTTCATGGAGGGAGGTCATAAATTCATGTGTTCATATGCAGATATGCATTATGAGATAGACAGAAAATATGGTGGCACCTAATTTTCATGTGCCGTTGGGTCCAGTCAGAATTGATTGTCGTACTGTGTGTGTTGGAGTATCCTCTGGGTTGCTCTAACTTAAGCCATCAAGTTAGGTCTGGTGTGGCTGCCCAGTGTGAATCGGGGAGTCTTGCCTTGCCTCTTGATGGTCTCAGTTCTGCCTGCTCAAACCTCTGTGTTGGTGAGAATCTAGGTCACGGTCACAGGGAGTCAACGTGAATAATAATGTTCAAGAAGCAGTTGGGGAGGAGTCAGGGGACATAAAGTTAATTAAAAAAAAATCTATTCTTAATATTCCTAATAACAAAATGACATAAAGATCTCAGAAGTTGGTTTGAAAGGAAAATCAAACTGTTCACTTTCCACCTTCAGCATAGACTGCTAGCTGCTATCACCTGAGCGTGTGAAAACAGGGCTAATTTTTTGTAAGGAACTTTCTGTTATCCTATATATTTCTCTTACAGTGTCTCTGTATAGGGAGGAGATAGAATTGAGGTGAAAAGCCATGCATATTCCCCTGCTTTGGGATTCTGCGTGAGCAGTGGGAGGAGGTAGTGGAAAGGTCTCAGTTGCTGGCATTCGGGCATTCTCAGCCCGAGTCCTGGTTCTGGCTCAGGATGCTGGCGTGCCAACGCTAAGTCACCTGACTGCTCTATGTCTCACTTTCTCCTGTGTGAAGGTCAGTAAATCAGGCGGTGTTCAGCGTGAAGGGGTTAGGTTTTTTCTTTAAAGAAAAGCAAAATACATGAGATGCAAAGTGTCTTGAACCAGATCTGAATTGGTAAATGATTTAAAAGAGTAAAACAACAGTGGAAGCCTAGCCTTGTAGCAGTCAAGACACAAATGACACTGGTTTTTATTTGCTCCAAATCCTTGACGTGGATAAAAACTTAAGAGTTGAAAATTTTGACTCTTTGCACGTAACAAAGTAGGATCAGTGGTCCTCTGGTAACTGTAAAAGAGCAGCTAATGTCTTGCAAGTTCTTAGGGCTCTTCTTGAGGTTTATTAATAGTGATAGTCTGAAATGAATCAGAGTCTGCAAAACTGGAGCAATATATATATTTTTTATATCAGAGTTAAAAATCCACTGGGGTCACTCAGACATCTGATGTTACTTGGTAGTTGCTTATGTTCCTTCATTTTGTGATTTGGAGGACAGGTCATAGATGAAAAGGTATTGAATTTGAGAGGTCTGGATTCAGCTTGTGGCTTTGCTAGAGATTCCCAGGATGACCTTAGGTAAATCACAAAACCTCTTTGTGCCTCAGTTCTCTGTGTTCAGAACTTAGTAATTATATTTGCTCTGATTTTTTTATCTGTTATTTAAAATATTCTCTGGGCTGTGTACATGTTTCGTTTAACCTGTGCCTGTATAGTGCCTCACACAAAGGGAGAATAATCAGTAGCAGCTCACAGGTGGTAATAATACTAATGGATTACTTCTCCCTCATCCTTCTGCAGTCTTCTAAAAACACGAGCTAAATTTTCATTCTTCTATTTATTAGGCAGAGGCCAAGTTATTGTTAGGGAAATAAAGTATAATTGAATAACGTGGGATTGGGTTATGTAGCCTGTAGGTCTGTGCAAGTGCCTTCTTTTCCATTTGCTTAAAACACAAATGCAGCTTCTAGGAACTTTTGAATCGTTGTGGTTGGTTTTTGATTGGCGAAATACTTGAGAACCCTCCCAGGAGGAGGTCTGCATGGGAAAGAGTAGCAAGTATTTTCCTTTAAAATGTTCCTCAGAAGTCATCTTGTGAGTTTTGCAAAAAATTCAAGGGGTGCTTGGATCTGACTTCTGTTATTAAGATTAGAGATGCAGTCCAGCTCTCAACTTTCTGTTCAGCTGGTAATAAAGTATCTGGTGGCATGTGGGAAGGTTGATGTCCAATTGTTTGATGGTACGCTCAGGATCAAGTGGTAGGAATGTACCTGTGCACAGGTTATGTGAAAGGTATGTTCAGTCACGTGATGGGAAGCATCATTCTCATTACTACCATGGCTCCTATTTTGCATCTCCTGGTGCTGGAGCAAGAAGGCCAAAAGAGTAAGTATCATGCTGAGGCCAGGAGCTGTGACAGGTCTTTTGTCTTCACTGACTTCTTTGCATTTCAGAGTCAGATAAGCAGTTCCACTTTTTGTCTGTCCCTTGATATTTATACCCTCGTCATCTTGGACGATGTGAATCCCCCCTGCAGTTCCATGGCTAAAGCTCATCCTGTTTTCTGAGACTTCTATTGAAGTCTGGTGCCAAAAGTAAGGTGCTATTAACATATTAATGCATGCATACATCAATTGTCATAGCTGATCTGATATCTCTCTTTGCTTTTTCAGCTGGATTATATCTTCGTGTTTTGTGATTCCCATGTTATATTCCTAATTATTATTATTTCACACTTCATAACATTTTGGTAACTAAAATGCTCTAGGGTTCAAAACTTGTCTATTACATTTTAGCCCAGAGGAAACTTTGCATCCAGTTCCAACTTCTATCCCCAAATATGAATTTATATTGGAAATTCTGATGGATCCTGCCTGGGATTGGTGCAGCTCTGATAGAATATTGTAAAACACTGACTTTGTTACATATTGAGATGGGGTATTTTCTCCCCCCCCCTTCCTTTCTTTTGTGTAAATCTGTTTTCACCACAGGAGCACATGCTGTCTCTTCTGGCTACAACACTACTTACTAATTCATCGATTCATCTTTAATGAGGCCCCCTGCCAATGTTTAAATAGCATTCAGAACAAAGAAAAAGGCAACATTTCCAAAACAGCTGCTTCTCTCCGATCTTGACATATCAGCCTTTCAGAATTTTAAGCAAATTTTTTCCCCCTAAAGTTGGTAATTTATAATTTAGGTGTAGCTTTATAATTAATTGTTTGCAGGATGCAGGAAAAATAGGAAGAGATAGGAATGAAATAAAAAAAGAGTAAAGTTTCCCTCAGGCTGTTATGATACATGAAACCAACACGGTTTCTGTGGATTGCACTAGCATTGCAGATAGAACAGTGGGAGAATTCTCCTTTGCAGCCAGAATCATTTGTTGTACATTGCAAGTTGGTACAAGGACATGACAGAGCAAAGTTTCTCTGCCCCTGTTACATACAGCTCTACTATGTCGAATAGCTTAACTCTTGTCATATTTGACTTGGCTTCATAAACTGCTCTTATCAGGAAAGTGTGTTACCTTGGTCACTACTATTGTTATGCTGGTTTCTATTTTCTCTGAGGACTGTCTGAAAATGCTGCGTAATTGTTTAAGATCAGGAGTCTGCCATCAGGAGCACTTGTATCACACTGAATTTTGAAATTCTACTAAATTCATGTGCTAAGGCCTGCTTTTAGAATTAATTTGGAATTTCTGGATGATGCCTGTAACAGGAGCACCTCTTATATTCAGGTGCCACAACTTATTGGAAAATTACATTCGGTGTGTACCCCGCAGAGTTAACTTTAAATAGGTGGAAAAGTGAACAGTAGAAGACAGGAGAGGATTATTACTCATGTCATACATGAGATATGTGGAGGATAAGCACCCCAGCCTTCACTAAGAGTCTCTTGCACAGTTATCCTAATGCCTTGAGTCAGTCTGGTGTAATTGCCACCAGAATACTGCCTTTCTCTGCCACGGCCCCTGTTAAATACCACCTTTTAAAAGGCTTCTTATGGTTGCCGTTTACTGGAAACTGAAGTATTGGCAGTACTGCGGACTTCCTCTGTCTTCCTTCCTAAAAGGAGAAACCTACACAGGGGGTTTGCTCCCCCAAACTGATGTGTAAGCTCTTTGAAAACCACCACTGTGCTGTCAAGCATGCGTTGTGTTTTCTGCCCAGCCAGTGGGATGTATGGTAAAGCACTGATACCCTGGCCAGCTGAGAGCCACCCCGTGAGCAGTCAGCACCCAAGGGCAGCTGCTTCTTTTACCTGATGGGCTCCATCCAGATCTGTGACCTAGACGTTAAGGGCTCCATGTATCCTGCTCTAATTCTTCAGATGCTTCAAACCAGTTTATTTTCCTGCACCTTAGCAGTAAATGAAAAGGTTTTAGTCTTGTTTCCTCTCTTGTGTTGAATAGCAGAGGAAAACGAAGCCCTTGAACTATAGTTGTTTGTTATGACTTGGTCCGGCTAAAAGTTTTTGAAAAAATGATCTTTTAGGGAGAAAGTGAAGGATGCAAAGGGACTGGCTAAAATGTAAACCTAAAGGAAAGAACCTCTTGACTTTGAGCAGAGGCTTCATTTTCTGAAAAGCAAAAGAATTTGGCAATTTTTATTTTAAGTTATTTGGCTAAAATGAAATAGTTTCTATTTTGCATTTTACATGTTTTAGAAGTTAAACTGAAGTAACTATGGTAACAATATAATTTTAATATGAAAACTCAAAATATATTCGCTTCTAAGAAATGTTTTAAAATATTTTGTCTGAAACTGAATTTTGAGAAATCCATGACAAGCTTTACTTGAACCTGCATTTTTCATGTAGAAAACCCACAGTAATAACTATGGGTATACAATAATATGCATATATTTCTCGCTTGTACAGAGTAAATCATGAGAGATTCAGCAGAGAATAGATGAGGCAGAATTTAACACGACCATATGCAAGCAATAGTGCTGTGTGGTGTTCTGGTTCTTCTGCAGTGAACTCTGCAGGAGCAGAGTTCAAGATGTCCGTAGTGCCGTACTCTATTTCAGGTTGCTGTCCTGTAAACCCAGAAGGTAAATCACCGCTCAGAGCTGGTAGCTTTGTGTAGTGGTATTGACGGGAGAAACCTGTGTTGGATGGGTAAAGCTGATCGTTATCCCCGCAACAGTGTGACTTGATATGCTCTGCAGTCTCTTCTGTGGACTTCTTTCCTCTGAAATTTCTCCTCAGGTGTAAGAGGACTAGCCTGGCTGTAGATCACTGTCACTGTGAACTATGTTGCCTCTTCTGGGCTTGATTCAGTATGTGGTGCTGATCTTCAGGCGGTAGGATCTGGCTTGGCAGCCCACGCTGTAGCCTGTCAAGCCTTCTGTTCCAGTCCAATCCCCAGCATTGACCAAGGCAGTGGAAAGCACATGCCATGTTGGTGTGGAAGTTTCGAGTGAATTGCATCGTTGTAAGCAGAACCGCTGTGGCAGAGATTCCCCTTCTCTTTCACTGCAACGGAACTCTCTTTCCTTGGCCGTGACAAGTGCAGATAAACCAGTGAATATTTTAATAGCCACATGCCATCCAAACTGCAAGACCAATGTTGGCACAGAAGTCCTAGACAGAAGAGGGGAAATATTTTGAAAAAAGAGACAATACTTTGCACTTATATTAATGTTGCGCTCAGTTTGGTTTCCAAAAGGTTGTTTCTACGTTAAATAGCAGCAAAAGTCCTACAGCCTCAGCATGCACATGTACAGAGACTTGCCTAGAAACAACAACAAAACAAAATGAAGGCAGTTTGGAGGCATTTCCTGGGAAAAAGATTCATGATTCTGTTTCCATGGAAGCGACAGCACATCCCAAGTGGCAGTGAGAGCTGACAGAGCGCAGCTAGGAGAGTTAAAGTGCCATCTACTTCTTCCTAGCAGAGTAGGGGAGCAGAGGTGGGAGGAATCGCTTTTAAACACAATACAGAAAAATTTAAAAAGACAGATGGACATATGGTTAAATGGAAAGTCTGGAGATATGGGCTGGTTCTCAGCTCTGCCATAAACTTCCCGTGTCCCTCTGAGCAACTCACACAAGACATCTTCCAACTCCCACTGAAATCAATAATTGATTTCATTGGGCACTAAATCAGAGCCTTAAGCGTTCTGGACAGTGTTCAGACTGTCTCCTTCAGCACCCAAACAGACAATGATGTTTGAAGTTCAAGTCCAGCTTAGTTTGCCTGTTGATCTTCTACGCTCTTCTTAGGAATAACATACTCTCTTCATTTGGTGTGGTTTCTGAGCTCAAGACTAGGGCTTTTAGTATATGCCTGTTCAGATATTTATACAAAAAATGTTTGTTAAATCCAGGACTGGCAAGTTCATAGAACTAAAGGTACAGCACCTTCAGAGCAGCCTTTCTTTGTCTTTGGATCAGATACTTAAATTTGTCGCTGTGTATTTTTTTAAATTTTAGATATGACATGATGAGTAGAAGTGTTAAAGAATGAGAGGGGAGGTGAGAGGGATAAGCATTTTGGGAAGAAAATCACTCTAGAGTGTGTGCAAATATTAGTGGTTGCATTAAAAATTCCTTCTTAGTACCTGTGACAAGCCACATCCAGAGACAGGAGAACAGATTGAATGGACTGCTGTTCTCATATGGTAGGATCTGAGATTAATTGACTTCAGAAAAAAAAGCACAGCGTAAATGGACAGGACAATATCAAACTGGAGCTTACTACAAAATATCATATATGTTTTTGTTGTGATCTCCCATGTTCTGCTTTCTAATTCTCCAGTTCTTTCAACCTGAAAAAGTACTGTTGGCTCAGAAAAAAATTTCTTTGTAATGTTTTAGGGGCATAGAGAGCAGATTGCAACAACATTCTGTTCTTTTACAGAATTATTTTGTCATCATTTTGGCTGGAGCTTATTTTTTCTGCTGTTTAAGCTTAGTCTTTGAGCACTGGGACAAACACTATGATGGAATCTCCATCTTTCCTCTTCCCCACAGTTTGGCAGAGTGCCTTTTTGGAAGATGTACTTTAATGAGGCAAGAGTTGGTGAGCTCAGTGCAAGGGCAGCTGGTGAAATTCTCTAGCTTGTGCTATGCAGGAGATTGGGCTAAATGATCAGGTGGTACTTGATGACCTTAAAGTCCAAGAAATAATCCTACAGGCTCCTGCGCTCATGCAAGGACTTCTGCAGATCCCCACTAGTAACAGTGTGTTTGCACAGTGTCTGGCTACACGGACATCCTTATGTAGTAAGAATCAAACCCAGTCTGTTGGCAGTGCACGTGCTCACTCTTCAATGCAGTAATTAATAAGACAGTTGAATTTCAGTCTTGTTTCCAAGAGCTGTAACTACTGCTACACAGGTATGACTGGAGTGCAGGGCCATATGCAGCAGGCAGGGCGAATAGCTGAAGTGCCCAGGGTCGCTGGTTTGGTTTTTTGTGGTTGGTTTTTTTTAAATGGTTTCTGGCAATGCATTACACTGAGGTAAGTGCTTTGTTTCTCCCTCAAGTGGCACTCAGCTCCCTAGGGTTTCCTTATGAATGCTTGAGGAGAACGTCCACTCGGGTTTATTTTTATTATGTATGTGCTATACAAGCTTTTGGCTGTCTTTGCCAGAGGAAAAGACAGGTTACTGCTACTTAAAAGAAATATTTTTAATTGCATGGTATTGATTTTCTTTTTTCTTGGTGGAGTGTGTGTTTGGTTGTTGATGGATGTAGTAGATTACAGGGCTGGTTTATGTGGATAGATTATCACTGAAATAACTGTACAATTGAATGGGTTTTAAACCCATTCAGTTATTTTGGTGCAAGCTTGTCTGCATGTTAGCCACCTAGAATTTGGTTTTCCTTCTGATTGATTGAATGAAATACACATAACTGAGCATTTTCCCCTTTCTCTATCATGCTTCCTGCATTAATGTAACACCATAGCAATCTCACACAGCCGTCAGTGTTCTGAACTGATGCGATGTCTAGATTGTGGCTACCGTAGTTTACATGTTGGATTCCTCCTCCTGTTGTGCTCTGTGACTTTGGAGGGGTGCAGGGCTAGGGGAGATAGTCCTAGATTTTTACTTTGCTACATCTTGTGAAATAAAAGAAGCTGTAGAGCCCTCAGCATCCCCACGTACACCTCAAGGGAAAAAGAGTAATTTTGGAAATGCTTGGATAAAAACAGGTTAACATAGAACTGTGGAGCATAACCCTTTCCTTTATCGTTGCTCTTGCGTGTTATGATAATGTGCAGTTCAGAGCTGGTAAAAGACATATGCGTGCATGTTGATACAGGACCAGGGAGTTCTAAAATTGTTTTCACATTTATATGTAAAGCAATTACTGTTTTTTATTTTTTTCTCTGCCTCATAACCTGAGAAGTGGAGCAGACATACAGGAAGCCTTACTTTTTATTTCACTCTGGTAGACTTGTAAAGCATGCAGCTCTGGTGTACAGTGCAACAAGAGTCAAATGAAACTTGAAATTTTTTTTTATTGCATTACTTGTAGCCCCATAATGCAGGCAGATACCTTTAGAGTAGAGAAAAGGGTAAGTGAAAGAACAGCATGTTCTGACAGCTGACTGTACAATCAGTTCAAATAGATGTGCATTCAGGAGTATCAGTGTATCAGTCCGAACACATGTATGTTTCTCTCTGCCTTGGTTGTTCTAATCTGTCATATTTAGGGCACTGGGGAATGCAATTTAATTTTTTTCCCCAATTGTTACTTTGGAAAGTGCTGGGTAAGACACTTCTCCAAGCCTACATGTTCTTTCATAATGTCTAATTAATTCATTTGCAGAGTGTGTGTTTCTCCCCGTGCTCATTCTGCAGAGGTGCTAAGTCTTGTAATCAGAGAGAAAGAACCTGAACAGATTTGTTTTTACATTCTACATTTCAGAGCTGATTGAATGAGACCCAGCAGCTCTGTGCTGGAAAGAGATGACCTTGTAGACTAGCAACAGTGCTTAGGTCAGGACTATCTAGAGTCAAGCTCTCCTTATGCCTCGCTTTTCTACCCAGCCCCTGGAACATGTGCTCTATACTGACAAGCAAAATCGGGACCTATTTGTGCTCAGCTTTGTCTGTAGCAAAAGGCAGGCCATGCCACAGCCACTTGCTTTGCTCAAGCAAAGTGTAGTTTTCCACCCAGACGTGGAAACTGAGGGAAAGCCACGGAGTATGTCTATCACCAGTAATTAATAATCCATTACCCAGTGCTTGTCTGTGACTCATATTTATACGTAGGCATTTGGCACATGAATGTGGTTGTTCATAGCCTCCATGAAGGGAGGGGCAGAGGTGAAGCTGAGCAGTGATGTCTGCCTGCATCTGCTGTCTACCTTTGGGCTTTATACTTGGGGTTCCTCAACCTGCCATCACAATTTTGCATGGAAAAACAGGAGAAATGAGAATCCTAGATAGCTGCATGGAGTCTCTGCAGCATCTGCTTCTGTTGGATATGAACTCTGTTTCTGTAAGGGTGGCTGCCCAAACATTTCAGGGGTGGATGGGACTCTGCACTGAGGATAGGTTGCTGTTGATTGGCCATCATTTTCAAGGGCTAGGAGGACTCTGTGAAGATTTCATCTTCTGAAAGATACTGGTTTGATATGGTGTCTCTGAGATGTAGTTTCATAGCTGGATCCACATTCTTTAGCATGTCTTCATCTGGGGACAGCAGTTATTTTTAAGATTTTAAAGTCATAAATGCTGCTATACTGAAGGCATAAAGCTGCTGGCGAGGGGTTTATTATAGGGTCAAGGCCTAAGATGTTTGTTTATTTTCTGCACAAGCTGGATGTGCTGTACCCTAAAGCACTTTGATAGTCTCTGTAAGCTGTTTGGCATCCTAAATAAATGTATTTAAATGTGCTGAAAGGCACCTAATCCAACAAATTAGATGGCAAAATACCTCTGAGTATTTCAACTTTTCAGGCACCTTCTGACATCTGGACGTGACTAGTTGAAGTTTGACTGTATATGTTCATGTTACTCTAATACATATAAAGGCATTGTTCCAAAAGTACGTAATCTCGGATGCCTTTCTGGGGGAGGAGGAGGCAGGGAGGGGAAATAGCAGGGAAGCGTGAGGCTGTACGGTAGCTCTAGAAAGAGAGTCCACATTGTCAGGGTTCCAGTTTTTAGAGATCTTCCTGACCAGGCAATTTTTAAGCTTAAGGCTTTAAAAAAATAAGGGAAAAGGCTGTTATTAATAACAATTTATTGTGGAAAAATATTTACATAGATAAAAACATTTCACTTGGCATGTTAGGACCAGGAATAAAACCCATCTCTCATCCTGTAGCTCTCATATATTATTCATGCTTGCTGTTTGGCTCTTTTCTTGTAGAGATCTCAAAGCATTTTGCAAATGAAGATGCAAATTGTTATCTGTATTTTATAGAGGAATGGCTTAGAGAGAGAATTGACTGCACTGTAGGACCACCAGAGACCTGGAACTAAAGCTTGGGTCTCTACTGTCCCAGTCCAGTGCCTTATTGACTGGATTCTGTAGATGCTATTTTTCTTAAGGGTAAAAAAACCTGATAGGATTAACTAGCTCGAAGGAAAACGCAAGGTGGAGAGGTAACTGGCAGGGAAAGAAAAGGGAAACACAATACCAAACTTTGAGAGGACTTAGAAGAGATGGAGAAAGCAGATGTTGGATAAGAAATAAGTGAGGAGATTTTTGTTCGTGGTTGGAGTGGACTAAAATGATAGAAGCTGACAGTGACAAGCGTGTAAGATGCATGTGCTGTGATTCTCAGTGCTGTCAAGCAGTGTTCAGGGAGCTGGACAGGACTTCCAGAAGCAACGGTGTCCGTTGCTTTTTCTAAAACATTGTAGGCATTTAACCTGGAGCCCTTTAATATGCCAAGGGCCAGAGGCACCAAGCTTGGTTTTGTACTTTCATAATTAACAACAAATATCTAACTAACTTTGCAAATAGGAGAATTCATACTTCAATGCCTTATGAGTAGGCTGTTAAAATATGACCCCTTGTCCTTGTGCTCATTTGCAAATTGCCTGACATACGCTCCATCTACAAATGATGCTAATGGTTCTGCTTCTGAGTATTCATGATATGCCTATCCAGGTGACAACGTATCTTAGGTTTCTGAGACTGAAGGTGTCACTCTGGGCCTGGAAGAATGTTTGATTTCATTCCAGGCATAAAGTAACAAATTGCCTTTAATGGCAGCATCACCAGAAATGGGCCTCTGTCGCTTTTTCATGTCACTTTCAAGTGCCTCGTTGATATTTTTATGGATTTTTATTATACAGCTTGTTATGCAGCAAGAACAACCATGCCAGGTTCTTGGGGATCAGCATGCAGGGGGGGCTAATCTATAATAAGAACTCGTACGCTCGTGGTTTTAATATCTTTTACTTCAAAGCAAGGAGTTGATGTGATCTTTCATCATCTCAGCTGTTGTTTACCAGCTTCCTACAGATGCTGTTTGAACTAACAAACCCCACATTTCCTGGTTGGAGTGCGTAATTCCCTCGGTAGTTGCAATCCGTTCAGTTGGAGGCTTAGGAGTCCTGATTGAATGATGCCACTAACAAGAAGGGGATAAACCATTTAAACGTTCAGTATCACCTTTCAGTCAAATAATAACTGGCCAAATTAGTTTGGCTTAGCTTCTCAGCCCTGCTCCTTATTTACTGCTTTGAGGGAAAACGACCAAGTCCAGGGCTGTATTTGGGGTCGATTTACTCCATGTATCAGAAACAGACAGACGTGTTCCTGATACAAGGGCTCCTCTTTTGCACTGATCTATGAACGGGGTTTTGTTTCCTAGCAGTCTTTTAAATCAGCTGAAATCTAGAAATTACAGATGAGGAAAGAGCTGTGAGGTCACCTGTTCTGAGAAGATCAGAGCAAGTTCTGTAGTGCCCGTGACTATAGTGTGTGAGTGTCTGTAATGGAGAAAGTAGCAGCAGTCACAGACAGGTTCCCTTTTTTTCTGCTCTACTTCCTCCTTTTTTTTTTGCCCCCCCTTTTCCTCAGCCCATCAGCAGAGTGGTTCTGCTACAGAATTTGATGAAACTTTCAAATATACTGAAACAAGTATATTGTAATAAACGTGGGCTGGGGCATTCACGTGCCAGGTTGGTTCTGCAAGCAGACACTGATTTTCCTTTCAGTGAACAGGATAGTAGCCAACCAGGACTTCTTGCCCTGTTATTTACATCTGAAAGCCCATTCCAATCTCTTTGTGTGCTTGTATGTATGTTTATGGCAACAATATATTATTTAGCTGCAGAGACATCAGAGCCTTAAGCCTGGGAACCTCCCACATCCAGCGTCCCTGTCCCAGGCAGCTGGTGGTCTGAGCAAAGAAGTGGTGGGAACGAAAGTGGACTTGGGAAGTGACTTGCCTAAGGTTATTTAGCAAGTCGGTAGCAGCGATGGGAAAGAGCACGTGATTCTGGCGGCCACTTTTTGTTCTGTTGTTCTCTAACACGTGTTGTTTGATAAGTTTTACTGGTGAAGAAAAGCTGTTTAAGGCTGAGATTTGTGATAGACCTAGACAGTATGCTGCAGGAATCAGTGCTGCACTGAAAATGGTCTGCTTCTCTAAAGGATGATCTCGCTGGAGTGAGTTTCATGGCACTGAAGAGTAGTGGTGGACAGTAATCATCATTTTAGAATTGTAGGCAATTTAATATATATATATATGTATGTGTACATGTATATCTGAGTTTAGATAATATGAATCTCATGAAGAAGTGAGTCAGGAGCTGGGTGGTAGTCAATGGAGTGTGGCTGTGCCGAAGGGCTGTCGTTCCCTTTGGTTGTTGTGAGCGTACTTCTGGAGCCTCTGCGGGCTCCGCTCCTCCTTTTCCAAGCATTTATGTGGAAAATTGTGGGCTCAGAAACCACTTAGGCACAGCCAGCTGAAAATGCCCCTTTTTGGGTGCTAGCAGGTTACAATCAATACCTCATGTTCTTACACTCTTGTCTCCAGTGCAATTTTGCTGAACAAAAGTTTAATTGACCTGAAAGAGAAACTTAACTGATTTTCAAAGCCATCAGTGCAGTAGCAAAATAAACATTCTGTAGGGCAACTTCCATGTTATTTCTGTGTTGACTTTCTGTTTTTTTCCCCTGCCAAGCAGCCACCTCTTAGAGCAAAAGGCAAAACCACCGTGTTGGAGTCTACCCTGCTCGTAATATTTCCTAATAAAACAGCATTCTAAAATGAAAAGGAATTTTTCTAAGTGTATGTGGGAAAATGATGGGGAGTCTTTTTTCATACAGATCCAAGAATAATTTTTCCACTGTTCAGGATGCTTGGCTGTTTAGTCTGCATCAGAGGCATGGGACCTGTATCAATCAAAGAGCCACTTTGTCATTAAATGGAATCTGTGCGTCGTCCTGAGATTAAACTCCATGTAGAATCTGTGAAATAAGGGTCTGATTCTCAGTTACACTAAGGCTCCTTTGTGCACCTACAGTGGCATAAGGCCCCCAAGACTTTATTTTGTATCAGATCTTTCATAAAATCTATTCACCCAAAGTGCTTTAGGGTTAAAATTAATTCAGTTAATGAGTTAAATAACTGCCAAGGGAGAGAGAAATTAAGAGTCATGGGCAAGAGGGAACAGAGATGCTTCCAGCAGAGTTTAGAAGAGAGTGTGAATGAGTTGAAGGGGAAAAGAGATGCAAAGAAGATGCACTGATGGGCAAGAGCTGCAGAGGAGGAAGCTCTTATGCCCTGGGGGTCAAATTGTATGAAGGAAGGAGGAAGGGCCCTCCTTCTGCGGGGGAATTGCTACCAATGGAAGTTGATTTAACACATATTACAGAAGTAGCAATAAAAGCTAAGGTTTTCACTTACTGTAGCTAGTTGCTATAAAGTCTGCACAGGCTGTACAAACATTCATCTTTTATTGTTTGTTTATAATGCAATAGAAATTACTCGTGGAGTAGATTCCTATTGCATCAGGCATTTTAGGAAAGAAAAGACAGTCTCTGACTAGGTCTTTTGACTCCCAGGATCGTTTGGGCCAGACAGAACGGTGGCTGTTCCAGCTCCAGTACAGAGAATATCCCATCATTAAATTCTCCCCTGATCTCATCAAAGCAAAGGCTGTTGCAGAGCTGTGTGGATGATCTGCCTCTGGCACACTGTTGCAAACAGCTATGGGGGAGCTCTTTCCTGCACCCCTGGATTACTCACCTACCACCCCCAGGAAGGGTCCAGCTGTGACCAGCACGTGTTCTCCCTGTTCCGCTGGATTTACAGATGGGGTGAGGACCATTGTGCTAAAAGATGCTTCTCTTTGTCGGTAGCGATGTACAGCTTGTGGCTATGCTTAGAAGACAGATTTTGTAGCCATCTAAACCAAATGGTAGCCAGTGTTTGTTTGTGTTCTCTCCATGTTCACGGACTGGCTCACATCTGTAGAATCTGGAAGAGCCTAGAGTAGTGCACTTTCAGAGCCTGCCATCTTGTACCACTTTACAGAAGTGTAGATATTTATTTTCTTCTATTAAAGTGTTCTTTTTCTCCTCTATTTCATCTTCTGACAGTGATTTCTACAGATAAATTACTCTTTGCAAACTAAAAAGAATCAAATTGAGCATGTGTAAATTTTCCATTCCTCTTAATTTTTAAGAAAGAAAATGTCACAATCCCCACAGTAGCAATAATTTTATTTATAGTTGTTATTAACCAGAACCAGAAGAACAAAGCTGAGTTGAGCACAGAATGATGTGGACAGGCACATAGAAGAAGCCGCAAAATATTTTAATCATGCTGAGCACCACATCTTGAAACTTTACTGGAGATGGTGGAACTTATGTATCTCTTTCAAGTTCCTACTTCATTGAAGTCTTGAAAGTAACTGCTAGGTAGGGTGGCACTGGAAGCACTGTACCGATGGCAACCCAGAACTTGGAATGGACTTACTCAGCTTTTTTGAGAAAGGTGGATAAATTTACTTCTGCATCTACAGTCCTCTCTGTCTTTAGCAAGCCTTTAATTAATAATTGTTGGACTCCTCAGGATCTGAATTTATCAATGGTCTAGACAACAAAGAATATTTGAACAGATATTTTTCAAGTGAGCCATTCTTTCCCAATTTTAATAGAATGTCTAACTTCATGCAAGGCAGGACTTTACCTAAGTGGCTCTGAAGTGAAAAGAAACTGTGATAAATCAAGCTTTAAACAACTCACAGTTCCTAGCATGGTTAGACTGATGACGTTCCTTATGCTTTAAGAAGCCTCTGAGGCTCACAAACAGAAGTTTTACATTTAATACTTTGGATACTAACAGCCTTGATTCATTTCCCTCAGTTTTATGTCATTGCTCTATCACGGTGCGATTATAGTGCAAGAAGGTGCCTTGGAAGTTTGGAGAATAGTAAATGCAGACCTGGCTTTGCTCAGCAGAACTTGTTCAGGGCTTTACAAGAAATTTTCAAACTTATCTGACAAAAGTCGGTTTAAAAAAAAAAAAACTACAAAAGCCCAAAAGCCCAAGTGCCTTATTTGAGGAATATAAATAAAACACGTCCTGGATATTCTCTTAACTGGGATATAGTCAGCCTTTGGGTGATGTAAGAGGGAATTTGCCCTCACTTAATGTTCACTCTGTGTGAAGTTTGCTGTTATGTCCCAAGTTAATGGGAGCTCTTTAAATCAAGGCAGTGAGAATGGATAGTGAGAGAATGCACCATGAGCTTTATTGATTGTATCTACACAGCATGGGGCTGAAAAACACCTCTCTTTACATTTGGGTGGGTTCGGTATAAAACGCAATGAAGATTCTCCTGAGACATATTTCTTCCAAAGTCCCACTTAGAAATTTGGGGGAAGGATTCCCAGGACATTGTGCATTGCAAGTTCTGCTTGAGAAGGTCCCATAAAACAGCTCTGGGTAAGACAGACATCCACGAGGGTTTTCCTGTAGGCCCTAGAGCCTGAAAAGGCTCATATTTCCATAAATCCTTCTGCGAACCCAGAGGAAAGATTGGGATTTAACGTGTTGAGTTTGTGCCAGTTTGCCAGGTCTAAAACTAGAACTGGGTGCCCGTTTTGAGGGGAAAGAACAATTAATTTCTAGAATTTGTATATGCAGTGCTGATGCACTCATCTCTCCCATATGCTCTTGTTTCTTCTCATACATACAAGTCTGGTCTCTCTGGCACAGGGATGAAAATATAGAAGTCTTTAAAACAGGGCCTGCCTCTGGTCTGTGGTTTTTGGATTCTTGTGCTTCCCTCTTTGATTTGGGCATACCTAGAATCACAAACTGTAAGTCTAAGTGAGTTTCTCTGCAAGCCTGATTTTCTTCTCATCTGTGAAACAGGAGAGATAATTTCTGCCTCACAGGCATGTAAATTTTAATAGTTTAGTCCCCGGTTCAGCAAAGCCCTTGAGCACATTCTGTTGGAGTAAATGGGATTTTAATTCTGTGATTACACTGTTTGGTGAACTAGGGCCACAAAAAAATAATTTGAGATCGCTGGAATTAGAGGTGTTACAGAACTGTAAGATATCATTATGTGTATTTTGTAGTAAAATAAACCATGGTGATATTTTTTCCTTACCTCCAACAAGTAGTAGATGGGGATTTGGTCATTTTAAACATCTGTCTTACATTTGACAGATAGCCTGAGATGGTAGGGAATAATGGCTTGACTGACCGGTTTTGGTTGGTTTGGTTTTTTGAAATGCAGTAACTTGGCGGCCTAGTGTGCTTCTCTGGACTTTGGGAATGCAGTTTCAGTTCCTTTTCCTAAGTAGCTGGATCCACAGTTCTTAGCTATGTGCGTCTGTCAGAGAATGGCCATTGGTTTAGGATCAGGAGTTCTTATTCTATCCTGTTGCTGATTCTGTATTTTGCATAAATAATGTTATAACATAAATAATATCTGTAAATGGCCAAGCCCTAGACTTAAAGAATTACAGTAGTGTAGCTCTTTGTCTCAGTGGCTAAAGTATTTTCTGTGTTCTGCAACTGTAATGGCCACAGCTGGCTTGTTTCTAACACCAGAGCCGCCAGATGCAGAGCAGGAGAGGTGTGGGGAACAGCACACACAGAGGAGGAATACAAGAGATCCCCAGAAAAGGAAGGAGGAGGCTGGAAAGGAAAACGCGGTGGTGAGGGTGAGGCAGCTTGTTTATATCACCTCCGAGAGCTGGTTGCATGCTTATCACACACAGCACAAAGCGCCGTTGTCTAGACAATCGTCTAATTGTCTTTACTCAGTAAGTAGCAGCCCTGGTGACATTCCAGACCTTGACCTCTGCCCTGTCCAGCGCCAAAAAAGTGCCATTAGGAATCATGTAACACTGGGTATTAAAGATTGCTGGAAAAGGCCATGGGGTCAACCTACTGTGGAGTTTTAGCAACAATGCTGAATATAGCCGAGTGACTCTCCTTCCTCCCTTCCCCTGGAGACTTGGGATATTGTGCGAGGGTGTTGGTACGATTCCTGTGCTTAAACGAAGAGATGAGGCTGTGCTAGAGCCACTGCAGGCTGTGCTGGGAAGGAAGAACACAGAAAGCCTGCTGAGGCACACCATCCTTTTTATAAAGAGCTGGAGCAATCCTTGGTCAAGAAGTGTGCTTCTAAATATTCTAGTTGGATGCTGTGGCTTGGGACGTCAGAGAGTAAGTCTGCAAAGAGGCTGCTAGCTAGAGCAGCAGGGTTATGTGTGTTATAGAACTATAAATAACAACAGTGGCTGTGGTCCAGGGATTTACGAGACAGAAGTCGGGGTGCTAGCCGCTGCTGAAAATCTGTACAAACCTGCTGAGGGAACGGTAAGGGAAAAGGCTAGAAAAGTTTCTGATTGCAACTAGGAAATATCTGGGCTTTCACAAAATTTCCTGTATCCAAATCCCTTGTCTCCACAAGGGACCCTGTGTATAACATATCACTTAAAAGAATTCTGGCTATTGCTGTCAAAAAGCCTACCTCCTGCACACCCCAGTCCACAAAGCTGCCATTGGAGATGCGGTTTCTTGGCACTTCGGAAGATGAGGCCCTGAGCTTATAAACTGAGAGCCCGGTTCAGGGAGATAATTGAGCATGTTGATAGTTTCAGCTAGACCTCACATTAGAGATGTCCTGAAATACATTCTCAAGTTAGACTGAAAATCCGTTGTTTAATAATAGCTAACCTTACCACATGAGTTTGGTTCTCCATGAAATACTCAAGGCTTGTCCTTAAATAATGAGAAATAAGTTTATCTGGGCTTTTAAATGAAGTGAATGTATAGAAATTCTTAGTGAACTCTCCCACTGGTGTAAACTGAGGTAACTATGAAAATCAGTGGAGCTATGCCAGTTTACATCAGTTAAAGATTTGACTTTCTATTCCCAGGCATGTTAGAGGTGTTACTGTGCAAATGACTGCAAAAATTATTGCTGAAAGGTTTTACGCTCAAAGGCAGATCAGGTATCTGGTCCAGGGAGGGTACATCCATTGCTGAAGAAGGAAATAAAGGAGAGAAAAATGTGAAGTGTTAACTGATATTTTTAGAAGCTTTATAATGACAGGTCACATTCCCAAGGACTATAAAGTGGCAAATCTAACACCAATTATTCAAGACGGGCAAAAAGATACAGCAAGCAATTACAGTTTAACACCAGTTGTGGGAAAAATATTAGAAACCATTTTATGGAGTTTGGGGAGTGAACAGCTTGAGAAGTGTAATTTGATTAGAGATGGCCACCGTGGGTTTTTGAGGTGGGTTCTAACTAACTTAGGATTCTTCAAAGGTATTGCTGCCGTGGGAGGCAATGGATCTTGATTGGATGGCGTGTACGTGCGCTACGTTTTTGAAGTGGCAAACTGGGATGCAACTACAGAGCCCCTCTTAGTTGCACAGAACTGTGCTGCTGAACCTCTCTGAAATGTGTTTAAATGAGGGGAATGATGAATTCTGCCAGCAAGGCAGAGGGGTGAAAGCTGATTTTATTTGAAGAAGTGAAATGAAGTGCATTGCTTTTTGCCTTCTACTTCCTGAAAGCCTGACAGACCATCACACAGGGGAAAAAATGGAAATGGGGCATGCTGGACTCCCGTGCCAAGCTCTGTCGCCTCGAGGAAGCTACGCCGGGGAAGGTTCTCTCAAAGGCGCTTTTCCCGGTGTCTGACTGCAGTTCAGATGCTTCCTTGAGGTCATACATAGATGAGAGCAGTGTAACTGCATCAGTGGGTCTTTGCCTAGGCACACAAACCCTCCGTTTGTGGGAATCAGTTTGAAGCTAAAATGCTGATGTTCCTTGCGCTGCCTGTTTGAACTGCAGGCTGCAGCTCGGGGCGTCTCTCGTGGGTTCCACGCTCCCCTTGGCCACAGCCTGTGAACTGGCCGGGTCTCCTTCCCCCGCACTCCTGTTCCCTCTCAAACCTTGCTGTAACCAACAGGGGGTCGGAGCAGCCGCCAGCATGGGGTGTCCCTGGGCCCAGAGCCCCCGGGGCTCCTTGATGCTGCTGGGTCAAAAAGGCTACAAGTAATAGTAATAAAAATAGCTTTAAACAAAGAAACAGAGATAGGATTATACTCCTGAACTACCAGAACCAACTTAGGATCTGGTACAAGATTGATCTACTTTTTTTAAAAAATATGTATTTCAGAAGAGGTTTGTTGATAATTTCAGGGATAAGGCCAGGAGTCAGGTTGCTAAACTGTGTCGCAGGCTAAATAATTCACTGGGAGTTTTTTTTCATTTCCTGAAGTATCAAGCACCATAACTTACAAAGTATCAAGCATGACACTGTTTGTTCAGCCCTTGTGAATTCAGGTTTTTCGGGATGGTGCTTCAAAAGTACTTGCATGCTTTAGGATTTGAAGTTATGTAGGTGCTCTTGAGAATTTCTCTTTCCAGTATTGTCTTGTGTATGAATGGGAATTGTATATATTTGAGCTTATTTTTTCTGAAAGTGCAGAATGTACTGAGCAAGGAGGTAGCAGTGCTACCCCCTTTAGGAGGGCTTTGAGTCTGTTTGAGGCCAGTAAATGGAGAATATATTTTTAATGCAGAAAAATATAAAATGTTAAGCCTTGGGGACAGTGCCCCAAAAGTGAGAGTACACATTAACAGAGGAGCCGTGCAGCATACTGAGCAGGGAGGGCATTTAGGGGCGGTGGTGGAAGGGTCCTTCCAGCCATCGTGCCATCACATTGCTGCAGATGGAAAAAAAGTAGCACAGTCTAAAGCATCAACAGGAAGGAGAAAAACCAAATTAAATGGGTGATCATTTCCTTGTTCCATTTCTTTGGTGAAGCTTCAAAAATATGCTTGCTTCCTCCTAAGGAGCAAAGCATTTGCTCTGTTTGGGCAGCTCAGACAAACAACAGAGTGCTGATTCCTTGGCTTTTCCTGGTGTTTGTGACCAAGGACAGCCTGGTGCAGATGAAATGATTTCCCCTCAGGAAACAGAGGCCAGAGGCCTGCTGTAGACAAATGGAAGCGTTCAGAATTACTAAAGGGCCTGAAATGGTGGAGGTAATGAGAAAAGTGGAACTGGAGGCGGTGGTGGCCTGGTGCCACTGGCAGAAGTGGCCTTTGCTCCTGCTCAGCCCCCGTACCACCATGACACCTTGGTGGGCAACGGCTTTGGGCTGCTGGGAAATGCGTTATGGAGACAGTAACGTGGCTCCTGTGTCTGCGAGGCAGTAATTAACGGACTGTTAATATCTCTTAACATGCAGCTCTGCAATTTCAGATTGCCCACTGCAAGGTAACGAACGTATTTCCTGCAACGCCAGGAAGTGCCCTGCCTATTGTGTAGGTAAGCATCCGATGGGCATCCGCGGAAAGGGACGGCACTGGTGGGTAATGAGAGTCTGTCGGCCTTGTCCCACTTGATGAGGTTATTCCAAGATAAACGTCTTTAAATTTCAAGTGATGAAAGATGAATCCTGATTCCTGAAAACAAAAGCACTAACACAAAATGGAGGGAACGCTGGAGAAGGCAATGGGGAATCAATACAACTGCCATGGACTTGATCGCTTCTGAGGGTCAAGGCGGTTAACCTCGGGTTTTTTCTTTATGCTGCTGTCTGTTCACAAGGAATAATAATTAGTCATCTTTTTACAAAAATGCTTTGTGGTGCTTCAGTGGTAGATGCCACGTTAGGTGTAGAACTATTAACGAGGTTCAGAACAAACAGGGAAACTGAATTAAGCCTTGGCTCGCCTCTCTGCGTCTGTGCACGCAAACTGGTTTTTGCCTCCACAGCTAATCAGCCTGCCCTTAAGTGCCTCCAACGAGACGCGGTGCTTTGAATTCAAAAATCGATTTCTAATATTTGAAACGTGTTTACTTTTTTAAAATATATTAATATTGCCTGGATAGATTCTAATGTGAGATTCCTTGCTTGTGTATGTTCTACTCTCCTTAGGATGAGGTCTTTGCCTGGACATGGTTTGGGCAATCCTTACACCAAGGAATCTGGGATATTAACAGACGGAACAGTTGCGAGGGGACAAAGGGAAACTGAGGGACATAGAGCGGGGAGCGTTATTAACCTGTCGCAGGGAGCGAGTCTCTTGGCGAGGTCAGCAGACGGCCTTGGTTCGAGACTGACAGCATGTTACATGGTGTGCTAGCTGCTGGATCAAAAATGTAATTCTTTATTATGCAGAGGTACCCATTTTGGGAGGGAATAATTGGAATATTGGACCCAAAATCCACAGATTCCATCTTCTAGCTCAAGATGCTTCTTCAGCTTAGTTGTAAACTCCTTGGGGCCAGTGATTGCCTTCTGTCTTTTGTGATTGTAAACACTCTAAGACAGTGGAGTCATGGTCCGTGACTGGCTTCACTAGGTGCTGCTTCAGTACAAATAATAACTGCACTAAATTGCCGTGTCCTGCAAGGAAATGGTGGGGAAATGTTGAGCGACCGTGTGCTGATGTTATTGTAAAAACAGAAATGTTTACTCGTTATATTTAAATAGGTTTGGATCATTGTGGATGAAAGTGAAACAAGATATAAGCCTGCAATGACATGCATAAATACATAATTAAGTATATTTCCTTTCCATATGGAGAGGATTAGCTTCCTTGCCTCAGCAGGGAGTTGCTTTATTTGGTGTCCCTTTCTTTTTGACAGCTTACAGAGGTGCACTGAAAGGGAATTTCACTCACTGGCTAATGAATGTTGGAATAAGGACTTTGAGGGCATATGGAAAAGAATAAGTGATTACCTCGGAAAACAGAATTTTAGGGACCTTAAGGGTTGTCCTGTTATCCTGACTTCTCTTTTTGACCTTAAGTGGGCCCTATGGGAGGATATTGCCCACCTTACCAAGACTTATTGCTTAGTCATAAATCGAGGCAGAGAGAGATGTGTCTAGTAAATGCTGAAGTGTCAGCAAAAGCTCCTTAACTCAGGTTTCATAACTTGAGAAATATTTTATCACCCTTGTGAGCCAAACCTCTGAAAAATCGATAGAACTTGAGAGTTGCCTGTATTGATCTGAAAGGCTGAGTTGTATTGAAATATTCATGGCAGTATGTGTGTGTGTTTGTGTATGTGTGGTTTGGGGGCTAAGATGTAGGTAGCTTTCAGAGAGTGAAACATGCTCGTTTTTCATTTGAACTAGATGAAGACTATTAGGTGACTTGCAAAGCATATACTTAAAAGGGAATGAATTGGTTTATCTTACAGCGAGGCTTCTGACAGTTAGAGAGAAATGCATTCTCATTATTAGTATTTTTCTTAAATGACAAACTGTTGGGAGGAAGAAGTCAAGGAGATCTGATAAAATTAGCACCACGTTCTCTGGGGGATCGCTGGGCTTGCTTTGTTTGCAAAGCCAATTTGGACACTGTGTCTTTGATCTTCACTTTCAGTATTTGAGCAGGCATGTTTAGTATCACTCATTTCACAGGAGATTTGGGATTCAAGTTTCTCCAACAATCTAAAGAGCAGTACATTAGAAGGGGAATTGTCTGCCAGTCGTCTTAGAATCTCAATACCCTTGATACTAATTTGATGTGATGCATTTCACCAGATGTGTCTACCTGAACGATGTTTTATGCCCAAGAGGTTTGTGCTACTGTAGAGTATTAAAGTTGGCTCTTCCCCCGCCTTCCTCCCCTCCCTTTTTCTTCCAAGAGCAACTGAATGAAAAGCATCCGTAATTTTAATCTGCATATAGGTGTGACACGTTACAAATATTGGGAAGGAAGAGAGTGTGTCAGGCAGGATTCATGCAAAGAGTAGAACAGAACCATGAAGAAAATCACTGCCAATAATGCTTTAAAAATATTTGAAGAAATTGATGCTTATATAGATTATAATTATATAAGATTATAATAGATTATTATATTCCCCCAAACTCTAAGACCTGCCTTCTTACTTTTTACTCCTTTCCTACAGAACCTTTGGCACTTCTAGAACACAGGTTTGAGTCTCTGCTGGTCCCACAGACTTCTGCTGAGCTTTGGGCAAGTCACTTAGGGGCACAATACTTCAAGGCATTTGGGTGTTGAAGCACCATCGATTTCCATGCGTGTCTCGGTGCATCAGAGCCATTTCTGTAACACCACGGCGCTGCCCTGCCTTGCTGAACGCCTGTGAGGATTCCACAGCTGTGAGACAGTCAGCGGCTCTGGTCACGGGAGTTCTTCAGGCAGATCCATAATTGATGTAAAAGGAAAGGCTGAGTGGAGAAAGGAGAAACGGAGAAAAGACAAGGTAACAATTATTCTTTAAGGAAAAATATTGGCCATACGGGCTGCCAGTGGGCTGAAAATAATGTTAGGGGAACAGGCACCTCCAGAATCTGTACAGCAAAAGACACATAACGTAGGCGATCGAGGGTTTGTGCGGTGTGGTCATCGAGTCCAGATCTTAAACGAAAGGGAAAAGAACTGGAGCTAGAATTAGAACTAATTTCTTTCTTAACTCTCCATCATGTGTAAATTCACCCATGGCTAAAAATAGTTACATGAAATAAAACCAGCCCCCCCTTGAGAGGCGTTGCTTCAGTCAGTGCCTCAAACTAGGCAGAAAACCAGGCTCTGTGCATTGGAGATTTGCCTGTGTTGCTGTAGAGAAAGGGAGCGGCCCATTCCCTCAGTCCGTGGAAGTTGCACGGCCCCGGGGAACGGACTGCGGAGCTACCTGGTGTGCGTTTCGGATCTGGATTATCAGCAGTGGCTTCCCTCACCCCCTTTAAAAAAAATCAAATAAAAAATAGTCAGAACTGTTGCTGCTGAATGGAGCTTACTAGAAAAGGGAACCTCTAAGCCGTATGGCCAGGTATCTCGGAGGCAGGGACTGCAGCTCTTGGCACGTGGTTGCAAATCGCGCAGCACCGTGTGTGCTAGTTGTACGAAAATACCAGCTGCTGTCTGCAGCGTGCTGCGCCTGCGTGTGGGTGCCCGAGCGCTGGCACCTGTGGCACAAGGTTGCCTTTGGTTCGTCTGGGAGGGTATCGTGTGGTTGCATGAATCTCGTTTTTATCCGTGTTACTGTTACAAAGCTTTCCTGTAGTAAGTGAAATGAAAGGAGGAGAAAAACCCATACTTGCCATTCTTTATTTATTTGCATTCCTCAATGGCAAAGTAAACTGAATGTTTACGCAACTGACATCAAAGATGTGATTTCTCTGAAGCTAAAAAGCCTATTAATCACAATTTTAAAGTGTTCTTTAATTACCCTGTAATAAAATGACACGCGCAGAGCGGGAGGAAAAATTGTATACTTTTAGAGTTCCTGATGCTTGTTTGTGTTTCAAATCTCACCGGAAATCCTTGTTGATCCCTCTTGCTTCTGCTGCTTAATTCTGTTCCACCACAGCTATTGTTGATGGTTTAGCTGTGTTAACCGCACACTGTGCGCTTCTGAGGCAGGGCAACGGCGTGCGGGGACAACAGGCCTGGTTTCGAAGTTGGTTTCTGGAGGATGTAATAGCAATGGAAACTTCATCTTCTGAGAGAACCGGGCGGCCATGGAGCGCGGCTCGCAGGCAGCCGTGGGGCCAAACCCCTCTGCTCGGCAGGGCTGCAGCAACCGACTTTGGGTCTGTGGTGTGTGCCGGGAGAAGAGGGCCCCGAGTCCCTCTCTGAACAGCGAGCTGGGAGGTGCAGAGCCAGGGGATGGTGCTGGAGCTCGCACCCCACAGGCCGGAGTCATGCAGGGCCAGCACAGCTCCTTCCAGTCTTCACCCGTCTGGGGCCCACCCCTGAAAATGGCCTCTTGGTAAGCACTGAAACGCGGAGATTAGCAAGAGACACGAAAGTGGGTTTGGTTAACACTCAAGGGATGTGAGCTGTCAGATCAAAAGTAGCTGTAAGGAAAAAGCCAAGGTGAGTCTTTGTTAAAAACCTCTTTGTAAAATTATCGGTTTTGTAAAGGAAGGAGAATGAAAACTAGAGTCAGGGTAGACACCCAGCTCCTCCTCTTACGTTGTGAGATGGGTGTCCGGGTCGTGGAGGTAGAGAAAAGCTTGGAATTACGAAGCGAATCCAAAGCTTGACAGAATCATAGGCCTTACTGCAAATAAAAGCCCCACCGTGTTTAATAAAACTTTCCGGGTCCTTGACACCCTCTGCAAGTTTCTAATACTTGAGATAAAACGGGGAACATGGGTTGCCAGCTTGGAAGCAGGCTGCACAGCGGTGAACCCCGTCTCTCTGCGCAGGATTAGCGACTCCTCCTCGCACGGGGAGCAGAACTGACGGGGAGCGGTGGGCGGGGGATGCCCCAGCCCCGTCTCCTGCGGGCGCTGGTCCAGGCTGCGGGGTTTGGGTTTGAATTCGCTTCAGTTGGGAAACTCAGCCAAGTGGGGAACTTCTGCGTTGAGCTGTTTTCAGACCCAGACAGTTGTTAATGAAACAGTTGCTGTTTTGTTGACAGAACATTAATTACTTGATCTTAGGACTTGGTAATTGCACGGGCCCCCTCTGTATACATCACTAATTACATTAGCAATTATATGGCATTTTAAAGACAAAGAAATAACTGCAGCAATTGCAGTGTCATGGGGACCCTGCTGGCGAATTTCAATCAAGTTCCTGCAATGGCAGCGAAGTGCTGGGGCGAGGCCTTCTCCTTCCGAACCCCACGGAAGTGTCGCTCTCTTCGGGTCTGCAGCTGCAGCCGCGCAAACCGAACGTTCCGCAGAAAAGTCGGGAGGTGTGAATGTCTCATCAAGGTTAGCTACGTTCGCAAAACGGCTTCGAATCATTCTCAAGAGCCTGCTTACTATTGGAAATATTTCTTTTTACTGTCAGCTCTATTAATCCTAGAAATAATCGTCATATCTTAGAAAATCATGAGTTAGATTAAAAATCATCACAAGTGTAAATGTACTCATCAGTGCCTTTCTGAAAAGCTGCACTGTATTTTTAAGGATTTTCCTTTGCAAATTAATAGTCTAGAAAGTTACTGAAGAAGCCAAAATTCCTGTGCCTCCAGAAGTTGTAAGCAGATTTGTAAAAGACCTTCAAAATCAGAATAGCCGTAAGCATGAGAACTGGCAATACCGCCTATTTCCAAAGTCACTGCTATTCTGGAATATGACGAGTGTATCCAGGCTCCTTTATTCTGACAGAGAACTGTAAACCCCTTAATTTAAATAATAAGCACCCTTACGGTGTGTAAATAGTGTGCAGAAGGACATTCTTCAGTCACTGCTGCCGTTTCCTTTTCCTGTCCCACCTCACCCAGGCTTTCTGCCTGCTAACACACCCGAGCGAGTGAGTTCGAAGAGCAGCCGCAACCTCTCCGGGTGGGGCGGGGATTCCATCACTTGTTTCCGCGGTGCCCTCCGTGGTGGGTGCGGATTTTGAAGCCCTCGCGCTGTTGCAGTGTTAGCGAAGGGCTCTGTTTGGTGCTGTGATAGGATGAGTGTCAACATAAAAGAAACCCAGGGCTTGTGTTTTCTTTTCCACTTGTTTTGCAGCTGTGCCTCTGGTTTGCTGGCCAGAGGAAAAAGTAACTCAGTGGCCAGATCTGTAGGCGGCATAAATCGGTGCCCTGCCGCCGACCCAGGTTTACGATAGCTGCGGATCCGCCCGTGTCTTGTCACGTTTTGAGCCTGTAAACGGGGAGAGGTGGCATTGATACCTACAGACAATCTCTCTCGCTTCTGCCAGCTGTTTATTCCCCCGTTCCACTCCCCCCCCTGCTCACTGTTCCTCAAGTGCTGTTCCTGCGTGTGACTTCTGGGCAATTCTACCCAGAGTCACATCCGTTAAAAGCTTGCTCCAGTATGAAGTAGGGCAGGTTTGCAGCTGCGACTGATTTTAAGGGTGCCAAGACTGCAGGCAACACCTTCTCATTGCAGGTGCAGTTACTAACTCGTATTCAAAACGGGGTGGTGACAGCCTCTGTGTCCATGCTGGACTGAGGTTGAGAATAGACACAGACGAAGCGGGATGAGTTTCCCCAAGCAGAGGTGCCTCAGACCTCGCAGCAGGCGAACAAGGGAACAGCGTGCTCCGTCCACGCCCCCCTGGCCCCGGGAAGAGGAACTGGCGGTGGACGGGCTTGTGCTTTGTCCTTCCCGTGTCCTGTGCTGTTAGCGTCGTGACCTCACACGCAGGAACGGGGCAGCGGGTCTGATTTCCCCTGCCTCCCTCCCCGCCGTAGCGCTCCCCCAGCCTTTATTGCCTCCGTGGGACAGCGTTCTGGTGCCGTCCGCTTCGGGAGGGGGAAGCGTTGGGTCTCCTGCTTCCCCTCATCTACGCCGATGTTTGCTCAGCACGGCCTCTGTCATGGCCGCTCTGTCTGCACCCGCCGCCATGGCCACCAGCTGTCTGTTTAATCCAGTCCTACGAGCGGAGTTAATGAGACATTCCTACTTAAATAACCTGGTGCGATTAAAGCTTCAGATCTTTGCACCTCAACAGCTGTGTGTTGTCACTGAGATAAATATTTTAACTGGTCGGGCAATTCCCTAGCTGCCCTGTGTAAGTGGTTGAGTGAGTGGTTATTGTTTCACCATTTATTAAAGTGAAATTCAAGTTCTTGCAAAACAGCCATCTCGAAAAGACCCGTAAAACACAAAAGGAGGGTGGGAGAGAAGCTGCTCTTCTAGAAGGCCTTTCTCAACCCCGGCGTCGTGCAGGCGGCAGCGTGGCCATGCCCGACCGTCATCGCCTGCTCCCTCGGCGACGGCGAACTGGGCTTTCACTGGCAGGAGAGGTTCCGTTCGTCACTGCCGTTAGGAATGTTCCTTCGGTGTCCTCGATACCGGACAAGTTATTGGCTGTCCCAATACCTTGCCTTTGGAAAAGGGCCGCTTTCTATTTTTGATGTGACAAATATCATTAAATACTTCCCAGAGCATGGCAGCAATCTTACAAAGGAAGGCGGAACAATTTGATCTTCAGGTAAAACTTGGCGGTTTAAGGATTTAAGAAGTTTGTCGATTTCTAGGCCTTTACTGGTGTTAACGTGGGCCCAGAAAAATCTTTTCACGCTGGCTCTTAAGAATTGGGCAAGACTGATAATAAAATAGGTTTGGCAGGGCAATGGAACTGATCCTAGCGATTTTTTTGTTTTTTTAATAGAGATTTCCTTTCAGTAGAGATAGTCTTTGATACCATGTAAGCTCCTTGGGGCTGGAGGGAGCTCTTTGTATGCTTTTTTTTTTTTAATTTAGAAGTTAGTATTTTTTCAGAAACTCTTGCTGGAGTACTTGCCGCATCTCCTTCCCTCACGCAGCATTGTATCTGGCGTTTGCGCAGCCGAGAGGACGGCTCTGAAGGTGAGAGCGGTCACACATCCCAGGCACTGCTGTCCCTGTACATCCTCGGGCCTCCCAAGAGGTAGCACAGCAGCAGTGGGGCACAGCAAGCCTCCAGGCACAACAAACTGCCTCGCTTGACTGTAACAGTCGGTCACTGTTAAAGACTGAGAATCTCTTTCAAAGTATCAGTTTTATCACTAAAATCACCACTTGATACACTGCTGGGACTTCTTAGGGGGGGAGAAGCCAAATCAGATATTTAGCAGAATGGGCCCCTGTTCCAGGCCAGACGAGGGCTGCTTCGCTGGGGCAGCGGACGGCTGAGGGTGCCCTGTTGGGAGGAAGGTCACCGTCCGCTGAGTGTTGTCCCTGAACGAGTAACTGAGGCAGATTACCAAAAAGACCCGTTTTCTCCTCAGCTTTTGGTTGATAGCGCCTAATGTTCTCAGATGCTTTCACTGACAAGGGGCAGTAGTTTAAACACTGACTCATATTCTGTCTTCCGTTAGTCAAAAAATGCCAATAAAAGTGGCTTTCATCATCAAAGAAAATTTTTATTTGTTTGAACCTTTCCAGTGACTTTTCAGACAAGAAAAGGGAATATTCCTGGTGTAAGTAGTCCGTTACCATTTTCCAAGACACTTTTCAGTTTTGTGGGGTTTTTTTTTGATAAAATAAAGCTAATTTACCTTTTTGGTCAATGCTTTTACAAAGGGAACAGAAATTCCCCACCTTACACATGCGTGACCCAGGCGCTGGCAGGCAGTGCCTCTTACTCTGTGTGAAGAACAGGCGGAACCCCGGGCAGGCGGAGCCGGGGCTCTGCCGCTGGGACTCGAGCGCTGCTGGGAGCACTGGAGCTGCAGAGAGCCGTACTGGTACGTCCCCGCGATTAAATCACGCGCGCTGCTGCAGGAGGGAGCAGGTATACGCCAGACGCTTTGTCGCAGGAGCCGATGTGACTCCCCTCTGCAGCGTAAGCGTCGTTGTCTGCTCCGCGTTGTGCGCAAAGACAGTGCCTGGGGCAGGACCAGGGAGCGAACCCGAATTCGGCTGGGCAGTTGGAGTCCAGGCTAAGGCCAGGGCCAGTCAGTGCCAGCTCTGGGGGCTGCTGTGGTGCTTCGACCACCCGTGCACTGCTAACAGGGAGGGAAGCGTCCCAGAAAGGACTCAGAGCTGTCCTACCCGTCGGCTCCTCCCCCCCCAAAGGAACTGAATCCTCACACAGGCGGTGGCTGCGTGGTTACCCAGCTCTAACGAAGGAATGGTCAGAACAGACCGGTGCCACCTCACTCTGTGGCCGGCAGCACCCAGAGCCGCTCTCCCAAGCTGTGGATGGGCGTCTTGCTGACAAGCGTGAAGGCTGGGTTTGAACAGCGGTCGCAGAGCGTATCACTGACCTTTTGTAAAGTGTTATTGCTGTAGCAGTACCATGGGTGACCCGTAAAGATGATAAAGAATAAACTGAATACTCTGAAATTAAGATAATTCCCTCCCTTGTTTACAGTACAAAAATTTTATTTTTTGTTAGGATAATTTAAAGTTTAAAACTGAAGTAGACATATTCATTTTACAAACAAGATATTCTTCCATAAGTAGGACCATTAAAAACAGTAAACAAAAAAAAGCTATCTTTACAAAAGCTCTGTGCATAGCAACTTCATACTGTATATAACTGACAAAGCAAAAAACAAAAAACCGACCAGCCAACCCCAACCAAACCCCAAAACTATACAGTAGGGAGAAATGAGGCCTTAATTTACAGAAGGGAGAAAACGGTCTTTAAAAACCATGCATATGGGAAGTGTGCAAAGAAACAGGGAGAGTAAGATGCTATACCGAGATAAATAATGAAATAAAACGGACTCTGTCAAAGTCAGGATAAAATTTTGTAGTTACTTATCGCAACACTCTCATCTTTCTAGTGGCAAAAAGGAAAACTGTTAGGAAATAGTAAACAACAATAACTAAAAGAGGACAGATTTGCTTCTTACTTTGAAAAAATCCTTACACATAAACGCTTACATTACTTTTCCTTTTTGTTGGGTGCTTTGCCGCTGCCAAAGTCTTTCTTTCATGGTCAAGGATCTCTGATTGCATTTATTTACACACAGTTTGCTTTGTAAAGCTACCAGTACATTTTGCGCTCCTCCCGAGTACGCTCATTTCCATGCATGAGCACAATCCATGTTCTAACTCATTCCTATGTTTAATTTTTTTCATTTGTTTGGCTCAGATCAAACCAGGAAAAGTCATTTTCCATGTTTACATCAACACAGGCAGCGACACTTGTTTCTATCAGTACTTGAAGTAACTTTCTAGGGCCATTTTCTTTTCATTTGGACTCCTGGCTTGAGCAACTGGACGGAGCTAATAAACATAACTGAAATGTCAAAGGAATGTTGAGCATTTCAGAACTGGGTTTTTTAGCCTGTCATTTTTTCCCCTGAATCTTCCCAAGAGTTCAGTGATCTTCTCTATGTGCCTGTGCTGACTAAGCAACAAGAACAAAGAAGGGTGGACAATTAACAGAAGAGCTTTTCCATGAAATGTCTCAATGTTTTGAATTGGAAACTTTTCTGACTGAGATTTTGTAATGAAAATCTTATTTGTTAAAAACTGTGAGAGGATTTAAGGTAGCAAGCTGCTGCTCTTCAGCATGTGGTCTAGAAATTCCTGTCCATCCAGAATATTTGCTGGGCATAGAATTTTGAGTCTGAGCAGAGATGATAACATTTTAAAAGCAGCCTGTACAGAGAAGGGCAAGAGGAAAAACCCAACCTCTTCATGCTTTGGAGCTGTTTGGGGCTTGTTAGTAGGTCAAAATGGGGGGGGG
>Ga0065711_1027734_pt1 | contig 46391 bp, 24 predicted proteins | sample Hoacrofraction12_FD_59098 | JGI IMG/M metagenome (GOLD analysis project Ga0065711, IMG submission 59098) | Hoatzin crop microbial communities from Cojedes, Venezuela - Epithelial fraction 12 v2 (version 2) | ecosystem: Host-associated > Birds > Digestive system > Esophagus > Crop | place... | reverse complement strand
CCCCCAGCCGGCCGCCGAGCGGGACCGGTGCCCGCGGGGCGGGGGCCGGGCCCGGCGGTGAGCGCGTTGCAGCTCCGCACTCGGCGGCCGGTGCGTGTTGCCGGCTGCGCTGGGCGCTCGGTGAGCGTTGCCGCTGCGGGGCTAGGCGCCGAAACGACTGCGCGTTGGGCTGATCACTGTGCGGTCTCTGGAGGGGACTCCGCGTTTATTCTCGTCAGGCAGCAACAGCGGGGAAGAAGATGATTACTGAACTTTTTCTAATTAGAAATGAAGTGGGCTTGTTGGTATTCAACTGTCTCATGTAATTAAAATATAATACATATTCCGTGTTTGGCAATACTGATAATTTTGTCTTTAGAGCTTATGAAGGGGTTTGTGCATGTATAAATTTTGCTCTATGCATATACATATTTTGATCACTAGGACTCAGCGTGGTGTTAAACAAATCAGGTATTTGTTTATACTACATTAAAATAATATATGTTTGTAGGGCAGTAATAGAGTGCAAGGGACGTAAATCTAGTCACTGTCGTCAGAATAAGTTGGCCAGGTTGCCTTTGTTTTGTCTGCGGCAGGGTTGGGGAGGATTAGAACTAAAATTTAGCTGACACTGTTGTGGCTTTTTTATTATTATTTTTAGACAGGGTTTGCTCCTTCAGGAAATGTAAAGGCCAGTGTTGGGAAGTATTGAGTACTCTGTTGGTAGTCAGTGCCTTACAGGAGGAAGCTTGAAGACAGAATGTTGATCTGTTATTATTGGAGGAAATTGTAGTTTGTTCCCTCACCCTCAAATAGCAAATCTGTCCAGTAGACAGTTTTACCACAAAGCACCATTTTCCTTTAATGTATGGGAAGCTTCCTTTTCAGGAAGCTATCCCCCGCCCTGTGCACACCTCTTTTCTAAAAAATTACTATCTTGGTCACTTTTTGCTCTCGTACTTTCAGCAAGACCTTTGTCATCTGATTTTTCCTGCCTGCAAGAACAGAAGGCATGGGATGCTCTGGCAAAGGAAGGGAGAAGCATCTTCATTTCTGGGAAGGCTGGAAAGTGTGTGACCAGAGGATAATAGCACTGCCTCCTGCGATGCAGTATTGCCAGTCCGAATGCTATGATTGCCAGTATTTCTAGGAAAAGATCTGGTTTTGCAGTGCCCAGTAACTGCCCTGTAGAACTTACCTGCTAGCTTTCGGGTTGATATCAGAGGTTTAAAATGTTAGACATCAGGCTTTCCTTTTGGGACAGAATCAAATTTTACATGACCTTTTTTGTCTTCCGTGAATTGGTATTTATTTTTGAAACTGGTGCTTTATAAAGTGCTAATCCAAAACAAGGAATAATTTAAATCCAGTCTAATGGAAGAGTTGTGGTAATAAAAATGATATGTTTTGTGAGCTCAGAACTGACTTTGCGTTTAGAGAAGACTTTATTGTAATCTTTGCTTTTGTATTTTGAGCCTTAGTGCATACCACATGCTTATGTGACGTGCACTTGCATATGAATCAAGCTAGCACTCTGAATATTCAGCTCATGTCTCAAGACAGGTAATAATTAGTGCGTACAACTCTTCAGACCTTCAAAGTTCATTTCAAATATGAATTGTTGCAGCAACGTAATAAGGGAGTTTAACACTAGCCACACTATGGCAGGGGAAGTAGCATCAGACATTATGATTTACCTCAGGCCAGTGAACTGTTGTGAGAACTGGAATTAATTTCTGGTTCCAGCTCTATTTGAAACAAGTGTTAGAAGAGCAGCATTACCAATGGAAACTGGTTCCTGAGGATTTGTGTCTCTAGGATGATCCCTCCTGTGGGTTCTTTGACGTCAAATAAGAGTTGACCTTTGTCATTAACCTTTCTCTTCTTGTCTTATAAAAGTCCCTACCCAACCTTTTTTCTTTTTTTTTAATGAAAGTGTTGGGAGCTTTGGGACTTCTTTCTGTTGTCAAATTTAGTCAAAAGCAGGTCAGTGGACTCCAAAGCAATTAGCAGGCGTCTGATAAATGGACATAAGCAAACAGAGAATCCAGTTGTATGGGCATGATACTACATGTATATCTTCTATCTTACTTGAAAACTTGATTGCGACCATTTTGGTTTTCCTGGTCACAAATGCAAGTATAAAAAAAAGTAAGTATATATTTAGTGTATATATAATAAGTATGTGCAAGTATATATTTAGTATATTTTTAGTCAATAGGAAAAAAAGATCATATATGGAGTTCTTTGTTGCAAATGTAGTTCCCTGGGTGTCTTCCACTGTTTTCTAACATAACCACGCAGAAGTTAGATAACATGCATCCAGTCAATGCAAGGGGATCTTTGTAAAAGAAAGAACTAGGCTGACCTCTCCTATAGCACATCTTGCTTCTAAAAGTAAAAAGCAAATGTTTTTGCATTGCTGAAAAATAAACAGAAAATATTGTATTCCTTGGTGTTTACACTCTGGATACACAGGCATTGTGTATAATGAGTTGTTCTTGGGCAACCTTCTTTTCAGGTGCAACAGACAAGGAAGTAGCTGCCTATTTCCCTGGTTTTGGTTTAATGACTTCCCAGTATGGACTAAAGAAGTTTAGGATGGGATGTGCCTTTTGGTATCTGGGCCGTTCCATGACAGAACTTGAGTGCAGTTTCTGAGATACAGGACATACACAGCTTCACACCTGACACTAGGTTGCAGCTTTTCTGGGAATACTTGATGAAACTGGGCCTCCACTGAGGACGGGCCTGCTTCTTGCTGTTTGAGAATAAATTTCTTCCAGTACTTTAAAAATAAAAAGCATACACAGTAATAGTGGATCTTTCAATAATGTCGTTATGTTTACACAGTTGGCAACTTCCAGTGTGTATGGGGAATATTAAAATACAATGATATTTGGGAGAAGCTGTTCCAGACAAAAAGTGGGAATGCCTCCACTGTGGCTTTTCTAAAGAAAAGATTGAAAACTCTGTGCTGAACACTGCTGTCTTGGAGGGAAGTGATCCTCTGCAATTTTCTTAATAGGTCTTTGATCATACTGAAAACAATTGCCTGTGGAAAAAGCATTCTTTCAAAAGCCGTGATATTTTGCTGCTATTAGGAAAGCAATGAGTAAAGAAAAGGGAAAAACTAGAAATAATGAAACCACGGTAGATTGCCTGTGAAACTACAGCATTTCAGCCATCTGGTGATGGTGGGACATACCTTCTTCCTGAATGAAGTTTTGGGAAAAGTCATCTTACCTTCAGAAGCTTGGAATGTGGTTTCACAATTATGCCATGGATGACCTTTTACTGTGCATGCTGTTGACGATGAAAATAGTCTTGCTTCATTAGGGTGTTGCCTCCACCTTCTAATTCAGATGCTACTTCCTGGCATTTCTGTAGTGCCTTTAATTTAAACGTAATGATTTAATTAAGCTGGAGAACTATGCAGCAAAGTAAACAAGTCTTACTATCCCACTACAGAAGGGGAAAGAGAGTTGTAGAGTGTTGGCGATTTGGCTGTGGTAATGTAGTTAGTGGCAGAGTCTTGGCTGGTATTAGCTCATCCTTGAGGTTCTCTATCCCTGTACACAGTACACCATAGGTTTTGGTCTGCTGTTTTTGTCCTGTAAATGTCTAGCTTGCTAATAACCATATCTGTGTTAATTAGCCTCTCGTTACAACACACAGTTGCAAATCACATACCATTCTTTGAAGATACATGCAAATAATTACTGAAAGTTGAAAGTCAAGCTTAAAACTATGTAGTACAAGCTATAACTGAAGGGTTAGGAAAGGTTCAACACTAACTCTCAAGTGTAAAGACATTCAAAAGTTTATAAGTCAAAACTTTTTTTTTTTACTTGCAAACTCACATTTGTGCTAGTAATATATTACCTCATAGCATGTTTCATACTGGGTGATCTTCATGCAGTCCGAGATCCTATATATGTAATGGGATAAAGAGAGCCCCTTATCCCCACTGTAACAAGACTGCTCAGTGCTTATAGTTTCAGGGAGGAAACCATTAAGTGGCAGTGCAAGCTCTTCATTTATTTGTCTCTTGTTGAGGTAATCTCAACCTAGGACTCAGCTGTGGAAGGAATGCAGTGTTGGAAAATATTAGAAAAGAATATTGACAGAACCTCCTTGAGCCAGCAGTGCCATTGGCTCACACATGTAAGAGTTTGCAAAAGGATGACAATGTTTTGCTTGGACAATAGGTACCTGTTACTGGCTCAGAATTTTCAAGAGGTACTGCACTGTGAGCACTTCAGAGGCAGGCAACAGAAAGCACTCCGCAGCACAGTGCCAAGGACTGTGTAGTAGCATCTAGTTCTCTTAGCGTCGTGTTCTCCCTGTGTGATGGGCTTTATTGCATAGTCAGCTGCTTCCTGTTTGCTGATTCTTACTCGAGTTGGCAGGATTTGTTTCAGAGTATTTTACATTTCAAGTGAAGTCTTATTATGTTTAATCATAGTATTTTTCTTCCTTGTGACGTAGGTTTGCTAGATAGTAACTATCTTTGTTATTATGTGCAGATTTTCCTGTTTTCCTCTTTCATACGTGTTGTTTAATTTTATCCCTAAAGCATCCAAGTCATCACAGTCAGTGAATACGGCCTTTATTACATGGAGTTAAGATCCTCATAAATATTGAGTGTGTTCTTAATCTGCTGATCTTACTTGTCCCTTGATCTCTGAGACTGTGAGTATTGGAAGCTGTGTGGAAAAGCTGCTCTGGTCAAAAGTGTGGGCATTCTGTAATCATTCCTTCAGGACTTCTCAAATACCATGCCAAGCTGTAATAGGGTTGAATTCTATCAGTCGCCCTGTTTTTAGTTGCTCCTTTTTATTACACATTTAGTTGGTATTGCTTCTGGTAGACTGTACATCAGAAGCAAATAAGCTGCCAATTAGGTAGCATGGTGGGTAGTAAGTTCAATAGGTGTTGTTAAAAGCTGGTGACTTTTCCCTTAATATGGAATCCCGTAGCTCTTGCTTGGGCTTTGAAGTGCTGAGGAACTTGTGATTGAAAGGTGTTATAATGTGTTGCCTGAATTAAATAAAGTTTGTAAAGGTCTTGAGATTTGTTACAACTGTTAATAAGGGCTCATGGTATCTATTAATGAGATTCAATGGGAAACCATAATTTTGTTTTACAGTTAGAAATTAAGAAATTCAGAGATCGGAACTCTTGCTGAGTTGCTTGTTTGCAGCATCATTTCTTCTGTATTACAGACCAGGATATTGTTGTGCAGCCTCTACTGAGTGAGATGGTGCACCCAAGGTACTTATAATCCATGTATGTTGGGAGATATCAGAGGGCTGTAGGCCATGGATAGGAGAGTCTGAAGGAGACGAGAGACAGTATCGGTTAGTGTAAGGGCCCCTAGGAGATGAGCAGATATGACTTATTTGGTAGGCAGTGTAGCCAAAGAGTGAGGAGGGATTTGTGTGAAGGCAGCGGTAGCTTTCAGCAAGTGTTTGCAGACAGCATCTACCAAACATGGTGATCATCACAGGAGAAAGTGTGAAGATGTCTGTTGGAAATGGATGATGGAGGATGATGCCCTTCCGCTGGTTGAGTTTTCTGAAAATTGGCACTATGGGTGTAGGGTGATGAGTGTTCTAGAAGGAAAATAACATATGTTCAAAAGAAGTTCTACAAAGGATTTGTGAAGTGCCTAAGGGGCCATGGAAGTTAATGGGAGTTGAGCAAAAGGGGCTCGGGCTCAGAGTCCAGTGAGGTGCTAGTGGGGTGAACAACTCCTGCTGGTTTCCAGAGAAGTTTGGGTACAGAACGTGGCATGGACCTGTCTTGAAAATTACATTTTTTGTGAACTGGTCTGAAAGTCAAGAAGCAAATCTGAGATGGGTGTAGGCCAAAAAAAACCCCCCAAACCACAACAAACCCCCAAAACCAAACCCTGAGTTCTGACCTTTTGACTACTAGAACCTCCATGTGAGTTTGGCACTATTAAAATAGTTCACCTCACTATTCGTAGACTGGACAAGTACTTTACTTAGAATTGGCACACACAGTAGGCATCTCATAGGCATTTTTGACACATCTATTTTCATTGTTATTTTGTGGGTGTTTCTGTCTTATGTAACCCAGCTATTTCTGTAGGGTTGTAGGGGAAGGAAGTGAAAGGGAGGGAATGCTCATTTCCGTGCTTCTGGTTTTACAGCAGTATAAATAATCAGGAAAGTGAGAAGGTAAGGGATCCTGGATGGCTGAAGGGAAGTAGAATCCTTCACTTTTGAGGTCATTCCTTTGGACCTGTTGCCAGTTGGGAGTGGCTGAAGGTTTCTTTTGGAATGCTCTTGGATGAGCCATTCAGGACCCGCTGGTGGTCTCTTTCCACTCTTTGTGAAGCTGTGTTTCATGACAACCTCCACACAAAGATGTTGCTGGGAATCGCCGCATCATCTCTCAAAATATAAAATGACATAGTGAGACATTGAGTTCTTCTGTCAGGCTGATCCTTCTAGACAGCAACAAAGCATGTTGTGAGAGCACTGTAGCTGCTCCCGCCTATTCTGTACTTCTGTTTTTGAGGGAATAAATATCAATCACCCTTCTCCAGAACTGTTGATCGTCTACCACAACTGAAATCATAGAGCAGTTGTAGCTGCAGAGAAGGGAGAGAAATACAGAGGAAAAACTCAGCTTTATGCCTTGCCAGACCTAAATTCAGACTTCAGCAATGTGAACATACCAGGGCTATGTTGTTGGTGAGCAGTATTATCTCCTACAGGTTGGTTGTTTTTTTTTTTCTCTTAAATACCTTTCCTATGCTTCTGCTGAAGGCCAGCAACTGCAGTGGCTGAGCAGAACAGCAGAGGGAAAAGATCAGGGTTACATGGAGAATAGCTGTAGTAGCAGCTTGGAGCTTGGCTGGCAGAATGAGAGAACCACATGCTGGAAGGAAAATCCTTTCAGCCTTGGCATGTGATGATGTTTTTTCATTTTAAGGCTGCATTGAACCAAAACTGCAGTAATCCATTTTACTCCTTCTTCAGGCTTCTGCCAATAATTATGTAAATAACAGAATACAGTTAATTATTTGTTTCATAGCTTCCCATTTTCTTTATTTGTATTAGAAACATGTCATTATTGTCTCAGAACGTGAGCCCTGCATTCTTGGCAACATGGAAAACAACATGAGTGGGTGAACTGACGGAGTCAACAGGACTTGTGTCTGTGTGAAGCCTGCAGGGCTTGAATTAAACCTACCCGAAGGTGAACTTGGATTCATATGGCTGTCCTATGGTTTGATGGTCTGCTCTCTCTGCATATTCTCATTTCAGAGAAGTGATCCTTTGGGAGAGTGTGCCAGCAAAGCCACACAGATCTGAAAGGGGGGGGTCTCACCCTGTTGTTGATTTGTAATTTTCACTTCTTTCTGCCTGTCACCTCTGTATTTTGTGATTTGTGCCTGTGTTGTAGTGATGACCTTGGACCGTTTGTTTTCAGGCTGGCGTGTATAGTCACTTTAGCAGGGTTCTGCTGCTAGGTGTGCTGTTTGGGAAGTTTACAGACCACTGTGTGCTCTTGCTGTGTACCTCTTCAGTGAGACTTTCCATTTGAAAATGTAAGATTATGGCAGGATTTTTTTTTAATAAGATACTGGATTCTAATTTTTACGTTGCCTTTAGTGTTGGATAGTTTTCTCCAACAGGCTTGTGCTTGTAAACTTTATCCCGGCTAGACCTGCTGCGGTTTGTCTGTCCAGAGCAGCATGAGTTAAATAATGTTTATCTCATCCAGGTTTTAGTAATTCAGCACATTGGTGTAACAAATGTTGGTTATGGGACACTGAATCAGGACTGCTTAAGCACTTTGGGGCAAAGACTAGTTTTGCGCAATTCCAGGCATACTGTCAGTGCTAAATAACAGTAAATATAGAATTGCAACACTATTAATAAATGCTCTGTAAGTTAGGAAACAAGCTGCAATAAGGGAAAATAATTTCTTTATTTTTACTAATGCACCAATGTGGCTCCTAAAGAGTGGTCATTGCGTATGTTTGTGTGTTAAGCTATTAGAACTCAATACTGCTGCAGCTATACTAATGTTAAAGCATTTATAATAGTCATCCTGTTTCCTTCTAGCAGCCAGAAATGCTGACTAACTTTCAGGATAGCAATCTTTTATATATTCAGGAAAGAAAATGCCACCAGGCCACCAGTGACTGACAGCTACAGTGCTCTGATTAAAACCAACAGTTCCTGATCAGCTCTGTCTTGGATGTGTTAGTCCCTTCTCTGATGGGTAAGAGATGGGGGAGGACAAAAAGCAATATAACATGATCGTATTAGGAGAGGAGATTTTTTTTTTTTTTCATTTGCAGTTTTTGAGGAATTTGTAACTTGGAAGAACCGAAGTACCTGAGTTATAGTGCTTGGAAGGGCAAACATTGATCTTGCCATTATGACTTTCCTATAGTAAGATATGGAAAATCTGAAGGTGCCGGTTTCCAAGTCATTGATTTTTGACCTTAACAACAATTACTGAGCTGCTGCTGATCAATTAAGCTATGCTGTTTGGGGCGCTAAAAAGTGTGTATGTGTGTTTTCTTCCCAACCGGTATTAGGGCAATGGAAATTCTTTTTTTCCCCCCCCTCTAAATGAGTGGAATCCTGGTGTTTTTGCTCATCTTTGCTTGCATACAGACTGCATAAACAATTACACAGTCCCTAATGAAGGGACCCTAATGAGTCACTGGTCAGAATGTGATGTTGTTGGGTGCTGATTCTGGCCACAAGTTGGGCACTCACACACTAATACTCCGCACAGGGAGTCTATCTTCTTTCCGTTCCTCCATGCCTTTCTCTCCAAAAACGTTTCTTAGCTATTGAAAGAATAGCCAACTTTATTTATTTACCTCTGTGTTCATTTAATCTACTTTTTACGCGAACACAGGTGCTGGATGCTCATGAGCAGTTTGCAGCGCTGCTCTGTCATTTACTGCTGTGTGCTTGCTGGCTCTGTGGTGTGCTTTGAACTGTACTGAAGTGCCGAAAAAAGCAATAAAAGAAACGAGTTTGTTTCTCTTGCCTATTTCATTATAACAGGGTCTTGGTAGAACTGCTAAAATTTAGGACCACTTGCTGTTTCCTTCCTAAAACATGTATTTTTAGGCAGTCATAATCTGCACCTCTTACATGTTGGCAAATTCCAGCTTGGCATAAATGGGTATCGCTCGCAGTTATTTTGTAAGTTTAGATGTGTGATCAGTTTCGGGAGCTAGTGCACTGTTTCATATGTGCTTTAACACTCATGAAATTGGGTAGACCTTTCACTACTTAAGTAAGTTTTGGGGTTGGGGCAGTGGAGAAGTGGGGCATCTTTCTGAACCTGTATGTCTCAAAAGTTACAGATGTAGCGTGGCAGAACAGCTGCACTTCTTGGAGCTTATTTCTAGTGAAAACACATTTGTTGAGTCGCTGCTTAGTGCCCTTCCAGAGGTTTTTTGTCTCTCATGCCACGCTTCAGTAAAGCTCTCGGAAGCTAAAACGCTTCTGCAAGTAGTGTAAAATTACTTTTGTCCTTAAAGGTGTGCTAAGATGCATGTGATGTTAAGGCACCTTTTTGGCAGCTATTCAAGGTGCAGTGGGTATACTTTAAGCTACTACAAAACTAGCAAAACTATCAGGTTTTTGGACTGTGGTTCAAGAAGGATTGCAGCAGTAGCTGAAGAGGAGAGATGTAAATCACTTTTGCTCTGCATTTCATTGTTCTCATTAAAGTTTTTCTTATTTGGAAGTAAATCAAATTTAGTAATGCTTCTGTAGTCATATTATGTTCAAAAATATATAATGGTATAAATGTCAAACTCTTACAAGCTTACATTTGCCTCACAAGTGTACATTTAAATCACTTGGATTGCTGAAAGCCACTTAACAAGGTTAAATTAGCATTAGACCTAATGTTTGAATAAAAACACAGGTTGTGAGTGGCTGGATAGAGATTTCTATCTGTAAGCAAATGCAATACAATCTGAATCAGGATTTACCTTCTTGATTTAAATATTCAGTCGAGCTCTGTTATACCATCTCTTCACATTTTCTATGTGAATAGGGAATATGTTCATCACCATTTAGGAATTACTGGACTTTGTAACCTGATGATATTTGGTTGTATTCACTCCAAGACTTGTACAACCGAAGTACAAACTTCTTCCGTCCTGAGCGGGAGACATTTCCTATGCGATTGCTGTCTGTAGCAAGAGGTTTGTGTATACAGAACAAGCCCAGCAGTGGGAGAGTTTGGCTGGTCTGAGCAGTCATGGACATTCAGTGTCTGGTCCCTGTGCAGAGTCTGCCAGAAAACAACAGGTAGGATCAGTCATGGTGTGGACATCACTAGTTAGTAGACTTAAATCACTGATCTGATAATTAAGCAGTATGTAATCACAATTTTGGCTGGCAAAACCAGTATTTTTCAATGCTTCAGTTTTCTTGGTAGATTAAAACAAATAAAACTTTTTGCTTGCATGAGTTTGGTTTTAGTGAAGAAAGCTGGTAAGAAGAAAATTTGTTAGCGGCACAGTTTTTCCCCTGTTTTCAGGGATTTCTTTTGTTCTGCAGGAGTAAGGGGTTTTTTGTCAATGCCATTGACATAATATAGAAGATCACTGTTGACAGCTTCAATTCAAACATGAGGGCTCTAGTTGCCTCTGCTAGTATTGAGCTGTAAAGACAGGAGACCTAAAATACAGATCTTGGAGTCATGCAGAAAGTTTCTATTTTGAAGAAATAGGTTTTTAAGTATGGTGTTTCTAAAATATATCTGCTCCTTTATAATTACACTCTTTACATATTAATACATATAATTTTGAAAGCCTAATTTAGACTCCGGTAGGTAGTGTCATGACAATTTTAAGGTAGGTTTAAAAAAAAATTGTACCTAAATATCTCAACAAGAGCAGTTTTCGTCTTTAGTGATATTCCTGGGCTGAGGCTGGAGCACCTGATCCTAGACTCTGGTGGATTTTTTTGTTTGGGGTGTTCTTTCCCTTTTAACCCAGAATGCAGTGCAGACTGAACTGTTTTGTCTTTAAAGAAACAGTCCCAGGGTGCTTCTATAAGATTTCAGGGCTAGAGAGAAGCAAGAGCACACTTAAGGTACTTTCAGGTTACCAGTTATGGTCAGAAAAGAGTCTCTTGGCAGCTCTTAAAAAGCCAGGTAGTAAAACACTTGCTTGGTGGTGAGCTGAAAGAGTGTAGCACCTGCAAGTGTTGCAGACGCCGTGTCAGTCTGTGTACGTGGTGGTGTGTTCACACAGCGATCCCAGACTCTCCTGCTCTGGGATGTATTTCTTTTAACAGATTAGTTTCCCTTTAAATCTGGTATAGTGTCTTTACAGTCAAAATTGCTATGTGGCGTGTGGTTTGCTGAGGGGGAAGCAAGTAATTTTTTGCCTACCAAAGGATCATGCCATGTCAGCTGTCTGATCCTCTGTAATTTTGCTGTGGACCACTGCTCAGTACCCCTGCTGCCGAGACTGCTGCTGTACGCGCCCTTTAAGTTCAGCGTGGGTGCTCAGAGGGTCCTCACTCTCTTTACTTCTCTTCCTCCCCCAGACTCTCGTGTGTAATCAAATTAAACAGTGGCACCAGCCCCAGTGGAGAAGAGCTCCTCTGTTAGAAAGCTGTCCCTCTAGAATTTGCACACAGATTTCAGCATTTGCACCTGCCATTGCTGGCTGCTGATATGACCTTGTGTGCCAGCAGCCTGTGCTGATAAGTGTTCCCTGTTCCTTCTATCTCAATTAATAGTTTTAAGCATACATAATTCCTTGCCAGTTTGCTAAATCTTGTCTTTGTCCATAAACACTCTGCATTATATTTTTACAGGGTCCAGTTGAAGAGTGCTTTCAGCGCATGTAGTGAAAGCTAGAAAGGGCAGTGTTTATGAGGTTTCTGTTAATACATAAAGAAAGGCAGCATCCCAAATCACCAGCAATTGGTGTCAAGTGATAATGGTGCAAGGATGCTGGGTCATTCAAGACAGCAGCAGTCACTTGTGGAACAGTGCAGCCTTCTATTTGAAACCCATTGTAGGTTGGTAAAGCCTCTCTGGCTGTTTCTATTCAGAGCTTCTGGGCATGGTGCCTTCTCTGGGGTGCAGGGCTGCTGCCTTTTCCCCATGCAGGACCCTGGGTGCCAGACACACCTGCCTTGGCAGCTGCGCTTCGGGTTGGAGTGAGGTGCAACAGCATATGAGTGTCTGACGGCCATGGAGCTGTGAGACTTGCCAGGGCTGCCTACTCTGCATGAGTCCTTCCATCGTGCTTTTCACTGTTGGATGGACCCCTTGGAGTCAAACCAACACTTTTTCAATGTGGAAATTTGAAACTGCTGCATCCATCAGTACCTACAGGATATTTCTTTGTTATGAAGCCATCTCATTTAAATATCTTTCACTTCAGAGTCTTCACTTGTTTCAATCTAGAATTCTTTGGTTCCACACAGACTTTATATCCATTCTCTTTCCATCATTGAGACAGCATTGTGCAATGGAGCTTTCCAAGAGCCCTGGTTAGACTAAACAGTGAAAGGTGGCATTTGGTTTCCTTTGGGGTTCGTTGCTGCGCCTCCCTCGTTGTGGATAATTTTCGTGTGATGTTTTCATTTGGGCAGTGGGTGTTGCACATCTTGCGGATGGGTGTTAGAAGGGTAACTGTGCCCATGGAAGCGTGGATCTCTGTGTCAGCATTGGAAAACGTTGGCAGAACTGAACAGGGTGCAGCCTGCATTGTTGCTTCTGCTATTGCGCTGTTGTCCCAAACATTAATCTTTTTAGCTGCTGAATATCCCCCATTGGTGATTGCTAAATGTAGCTACTTATATACAAGCAAACTCAAACAATGGAAAATATATGAATTATGAACCCTTTCTTTGTGCTTGGGTGGGAACATTCATCTTGCTTTGGTGAGGAATGTTCACCTCACATTTCCGAACATTGTATTCAGCAGATGAGCCGTTTCCTCCTCCTCCTTCAGGTTTTGGTTTCTCCTTTGGAGAAGGGGGCTGAGAGGCCACGCTTAGATGGACTGTTAGAGTAATTATCAAAATGAACAGGCATGGTTTCAAAGATGCTGTGGTGTGATTTTATTGTTATTGGGTGGAGAGAGGGTGGAAATTTGCTTGGTTCTTGTTTTGTTTTTCCACAGTTCAGTCTATTGACACGTAGATAGCCAAGAGTCACATGGGGAAAGAGTTACCTTTTGACTCTAGCAGTGTCCCCAACTGGAGAGAAGACTAAAGAATACAAGTGAACCTCAGAAAGAATTCTACAGCTGACAGCCTCCTGTCAAGCAGCGTATTTGCAAAGATTATGGACATTTTCATGTTGCCAGTGAGTTTTCTTTGCTGGGTGACTCTGTCACTCGGTTAAATTGCTGAGAGAAACCTCCTTGTACAGGCATGGGTATAATTTCACACATCCTAAGGTAATGAGAGTAAATTATGGGGAAACTTCGTTCCTAAACAGTTGCTCTCAGCCCAATTTCATGGAAACTTTAACAACACAACAAATACAAAACCTTAAAAAAAAAGGCGCTTAAAAATAGAGATGAGGTTAAAAGGAGACTGTGTCTAATTTTGTTAGCGTTGTGGTCCTAATTTGTTGCTTCTGGTGACTTGAATTCCTCATAAATTGCTGGTTTGTCTGCAGATCTGCAATTCCCACATGCTGTAATTTTGCCCTTAGAGATGTTGGCCACTGGCAGCTCTCTCTCAACTGGAATTTTGAATGTTTTAAACTCCTCAGCATGGTCTTTTTCTGCTTAATCTAGGTGGAGATGTTTGCTTCTTGAGGAGGACCAAGCTGCTCTCTCTTGCGCTGCTGTAGAAAGCCCTGAGAAGGCAGTGGCGAAGAGCAGGGTGCTGGGGTGCAGAAGGTGCCCGTTGTGTGTGTAAAGAAGGTGCTTGGATTGCGTGTTGGCTGTAGAGAGATGTTTGTGTTCTTCGGCAGCAGCAGTGTAACCATCCAGCCTGGACACCAGGCTGTCCTCTTCTAGGACACTTCAAAATGTGGGATCAAGAGCTACTGCAGGAAAAAAAACCTGAGATGTTTGCTGTGCAAAACCCAAGAAACCCCCAAATAATATGCTCTGCTCTTTAATTCCTATCAGCTAGTGGAAGGGCCAGGTATTACTATGAGGCTGGTTTGAAATCACTAGCTACACGCTTTGAGTTTCAGCTAGCACCCTGTCTCTGGTTTTAGGCCATATGTTTGTTATGTCATAAACTGAAAGAATATGTCATTTATTATAAAGTCTGAAAACTTGTAATGCTGAGATGAAAGGAGAGATGGATCCGAGTTGCACTTTCATCTGGTTTTCATCATTTCAGTTGGGTTTCATCTTGGTGGGTTTTTTTGTTGGTTTTTTTAGGAGCCCTGACAAATTAAACCTTATTCTTTGTTACTTGCTTTTTACCTCAGTTTTATCTCTGTTTTGTTATAACTGTTACCGTACTCATGGCCTTAATAAGGATTTCTTAGGTAAGAGGACAGGACAAGTAAATGCAATTAACTGAGCTATTCAGATCTTCAAGGGCTTGTGATGTAACCTAACCTGTGGATGGAGGTCGGTCTTGAAATACCAAGATACTTTAAGCTCCAAATATTTTTACTTTTCTGCTCAACTCTAAAATGAAGTGGAGCTTTGATACTCACTAAAGTAGTCATGGATGCTTCTTAAACAAACCTGTGATGCCTGGGGAAGGCTTTCTGGTTGTACGCTAATTATGTATTATTTCCATTTACAGTTAGGAATTGCAATTAAGGACACTGTGCTGCTGTGTTCTTTGCAGACAAGTAACAACAGTGACTGTTCGGACAACGAAGCTCTCTGCTTAGCACATAGATCACCTGTGCCATGCCTGTATGCACTAATTTCTTCCCTGGCCTTTCCTTATACGTAACAGGGATCTCTCTGCTGTTGGCAGCCCTCAGCCACTAAGGCTGACCATTGCTGTCTCTGCTTCTGAACAAATTAATGGGGTTCTGTGTTGTTTGATATGAAGCAGAAGACTGGGCCTGAGCAGTTTGCGGGGTGCACATGTGATGCAGCAGCAGCAGTAACAGTGCTGCAGTGCACTTCTGTGCAGTCCCTGGTACGGCGAGAAGGCAAACCATGTTCTTTTATGAAAGAAGAGTGTGTAATTTAAGCAAAATGCTTTACTTGACAGGCTGCAACCATTTATTTTTCGAACATGCTGTGAAATGTTAGTAGTGGGTTTTATTGTGAAGGAGGAATGTTTATTTTGGCTTGAAAAGTTTCAGAAAGGAAATGATAGCCATATCTTGATGAAAGTTGAGTCATGTGAAGTTTATAAGGAAAATAGCTGGGCTTAAGTCTCTTCATGTTAGCGTGAATACCGAGCAGCTGCAGAGTGTTTGTACTGTACAACTGAGATCAGGATTTTACTACTTTATTTTCCTGTGTTAGAAAGGATAAATGGAAGAAGGAACAGAGAGCTCAAGGTGGGTTTTGGATACTGCCATGAAGTATTGCTCTTTATATTACTGCAGAGTCCTAAGGTCCACAAGAGCGGATGCTATCGCAGAAGTCACTGTGCTCTATAACCCTGCTGCATCCCTGTAAGTGGTGCTGGAAGCAGGAGGTCAGGGAAGGAGACTCAGTCATGTCAGGGGACTTCAGCGGGAATGCGTGAGAAACAGAGATAGCCCATGCTCCACAGTGCCCATCCCGCAGACCTGCTGCCTGCTCTCGGGTGACTGGGCACAGCCTCTCTACCTCTGCTTTCCCACCTAGCATAGCAAGACTGTCTAGTATGTAAGAACTCTTCACAAATAATCAGTACTCACGGTGGTCCTGTGATATTAATGATGATTAACTGACTTACAATGTTGGTGATGATGCTGATGTCTGCCCTGTGTTTGGAGACTGAGAACAGCAGCTAGAAGAGGTCGATCCTGAAATGGCTTCTCAGAGAAACAAAGGTATCTTTTCATCTGCCTGCTCCAGTTGTTTTCAAGCTGCTAGAAAAACATTAATGCTCCCCTAGCTGCCTCTTGTTTGGCAGGCGCTTTCCAGTGTGCCAAAGCACCATGCTCCTGTAAATGAATAGGCAGTTAATTTGTGAATGAGTTGACTTGCATACCTAATTTCCTTTCACATCTCTTGTTTGCAGCTGATGTTAGTGTGCATTAGAACATGAAGCTTTCCCTGCCTTACACTGAGAGTGAGCGTGTTTGAAATGGAGAAGGAGGGTAAAGGCTTTTAAGTAAAAATATGATGATGAATGGCATTTACATACCTGTACTTTGACAGAAATTGATGATGTAATTCAGAGCATATAGTTAATATGAAGTACTTGGAAAGGAAATTGATGCAAGTCAAAGCACTTTAGGAGGCTCTGGAACTAGTCTGTACCTAGCTGGAGCAATGGAGGCAAGTGTTAGGACATGTTTCTGCTGAAATAAGACACGTTTGGTCATTTCTGAAGGCTTACTTGAATGTTTGTAGGCAATAACATTGTTAATTTTGTCTTCTAAAGCAAATTAGTTATTTTCTGTAGGGAGGAGAAAGTAAAGGGAGAAAACACATTGCCTTTTCCCTTCCAGATGCTTTTGCCTCCCTGCAGTGGTGGCCATGGCCACACAAGCGGTTGCTTTGGCAGGGGACTTAGGGAGCAGCAGCAAGAGTGTCGGGGCAGGGCAGGTAGCTGGGAATAAGCACCTGATAAGGAAGGTACTAGGACACTGTGCCGATCAGATAAGAAAGATAAAGCAATTAAATTTTTGTGGGGGGTAAAAAAAAATCAGACAAATAATTTGTCCTCTATCAGGCCAGACAGCTGTAGTAGTATTTTGGTATCAAAGCAAAAGACAGAGGATTTTATTTACTTCTAGCTTTATAGGAGCAGGGCCTGTTTCATAGCAGTTATATGAAAAAGAGGGCGCTGAGTTGGTCAGGATACCTGTCAGAGTGACAGAAATGATGCATTGTTTTCTTGCATGTTCCTTTCATTTGTCTCTCTATTAACCTGTGGCCTTGTTGTCTTATGTCTGAGCAGGTTTTTGTATTAGGAATCATCATTATTCTGTTTGCAAAAAATAAATGAAAGGGGGGTGGCGATGTATGATGGAAACTTATACCTTACAGATACTAATTGCCACAATAATGAGCAGGCCTTTCAAGTTTACCATGAAACTTGGAAATGAGTACTTTTAGGGTGTAATTGAGTTGTATTCTGGGTTTGGAGCCTGTTTTTTTTCTGTTTGGGGAATTTTCTGTACAACCATGTGGTTCTGAAGAGTTTAGTTTTAAAAGAATTCAGTAACTGCAGTTAACAGCTGCTTTAGGGAGAGTGCCAAATATCGCAAGGGTAAACAAACTCACAGGCTGTGTTAAATCCTACTTCTTAAAAAGTTAGGACTGATTCTGTAAGTGTTTCTTTAAAAAGCTGCAGCATGAGGCAGAGTGTATGCTGTTGTCAGATGGCAAGCTAAAAGAAGATGAACGTCTGCTGGTGGCTCCAAAAAGATTTGCCTTCTGTGCAGCTTCTCCTTTCCTTGCTGAAGCAGGGAGAAGGCTTCTTATGACTCCATCTACCTTTATTAACCTCCTTCCCTCAGTCCTATGTCCAAGATCATAATCTTTGCCCTGAAATGACCCGTTTCCGTAAAACATGCTTGAAAAATAAGTACTCAAAAATGATGTAAGGTTTATTAGAGCATATGTATTAGGGAATCAAGAAATCTTTTGCATATACGTTTAAATAGTTCTTGCAGTATGACTGCCGCTAGGTTTAGACTATTTTGTTGATGCTGTTGCTCCACCACGGCAGATATCTCACTCCAGCTGCGTATGTGAAGGGTGTAAATATCAGAGCTAGCAATTTTCTTCAAGCATTTTCTTTGCATTTGAATGGAGGACCAAAAAAAAAGCATCTGATCTGACAAGCAAACCTGATGATGGCTCTAGGAAAACACTTTCTTGTTTTTGTTTTCAAAGCAATTTTTGCAGTTTTTCTCCACTTCTCTATTGCACAGTTTAGCTGAACGGAGCCATATTATGCCTCCAGCACACAGCAGGATCCTTATGTCCATAGATGTTTTATGCAGTCTTTTCTTTTTGCAGTATCCTAGAGTGGTTGCCTGAGGTGAATATTTTTTCTGCTCGCCCCCAAAAGTAGCATTAATAACAATATAAAAACTAGGAAATTGCACAGAAAAGAAGGTAGGAGTAGGATGGGGTATGTCTGTGTTTGACAGATGTCTTTGTCATTTTTAACACCTGCATCTCCTAACATCTTCGTTTGTCCCTGAATATCTGCAGTCCTTGTCTGGGCCCTTAGAGCATCAGAAGATGGGGAGCAGCAGTTTGTGACCCCACCTACAAGGAGACGACTTAACGGTGTTCTCTGAAAGTCCAGGTCATTTAAAAGTAATTGCAAGAGATTTCACTGTCTCTGCCATTTCAGATAAGTTGTATTTTCTTACCTGTAGCAGACGCTTGATAGGAATGGAGTTAAGAAAGAAATTTGCAGTCAGTTCAAGATTGGATAGGGTTAATTTTAAATAATGGTCTGATGAAAGTCAAGCTGCTGAATCGTATTGCTGAACAGAGAAGGAAAAACTGCTATATTTGCATCCAGTTTCAGTGTGCGTGGAGCAGTTCTGATTTGTCAGTCAGTTCCATCACAAAGTGAGAGGAAAACGAGCAGGAGATGAAACCAAAATCGAATCCGTTGCATGGGAATTTGAGTTGACGTGAAAGGCAAGTTTCTTAACTGAGGGAGGAGCAGTCCAGATATTCTAGCAGCAGAAAAAAAAAGTTAAACTGCTTTAGGGAACAATTTTTGCTGAATATATATATCTATCTATCTTAAGAGTCCCAATAAATACAGCATTTTAGGATTTGATTATACTTTCATGCAGAAATCTCTCTTGGTTAAAACAGTACCTTGAGAAAAGGACAGATGGTAACTCTTTCCCAGCTCAGCTTCTGTAGTGAATAAATGGGTGACTGTGATTCTTCTGGCTATTAGCAGTGATCCATAGTAGGAGGCTGCAGATTTTCCATGTGTTTGCTACACGTCTTAGATTTCATGCAACACTGCAGCAGTGCAATGGAGAGGTATTGAAAAGCAGCAGATACGTGATAGGCACTTCTCCAACCATATTTGTTCTCTGTCCAGCTTTTCAAGAACAGCCAGCTATGTGACAGTTCCTCAAAACTGCATCGATTTGCTTGAGGATCACCAGGTGCCTTCCAAGCATGCCTGGGGTGTTTCAAGTGAGGTGTTAATAAGACGCTTTTCCTAGGCAGATTGGTGTTCCAGATTTCTACGTGCATTAGCACAAATGATCTCCCCCTCAGTAACTTCTAGTTTTCTTCATTTTTTTGATCCTTATGAAGTTTAAGTCTGTGGTTGGGGCCTGCAGGAGGCTGATGAAGAAGTATGAACAAGACTTTCAAGGTGATCTACTTATGAGCTTTTCTTCCTTATTAATTACTAGTGTTGTAATGAACAGGTGGCTAGTATAGCGAGCAGGAGTTAGCACGAAGAGCAGTTTTTCATATCTCTAAGAAATGCATGGCAGGTAAACAAAGTCTACTGGTTTGTTTCCTTTCCCTAACCACTTGCATTTGGTCCTTCCTCGCTTTGACTTTCTCTTCAGTGCCAAACCAGGCAGAGCACAGCGAGTGTAAAGCTTTGCAGTTGTGCACAAATCTCTTTCAACTTGCCACAGAGAGAGGAAGAAATCGGACAACATAGATGTAATTCTCTTTTGTTTGATTTCCTTCCTCTCATTGCTGCTGTCATGAACACGTGAAATTACCTCTAGCAAAACACTTAAGGTGAGATATAATCTGCCAAGGGAATTTGGGCATACAGTGCCTGCTTAAAATAACAATAAATGAGACAATTGTATGCTATATTCTCAGTGCAGCTTTGAAAGTCTCTGGCTCGAAGTGTAATTGCAAAGAAGATTTAAACAATGCCATTTATTTATACAAGCTTGCTGTCAGTCATTAATTGCATCTTTTTAAATTAATGAAAAGATTAATTTTCTCTTGTTTTCATTTCTATCATCCCCAATACGTTGCGCCAAATAGCTTACAGAGTTAATGACTTCTGGGACCCCATCTGAAAACCATTGCAATGCGGGGGTTGGTGAGGAATGCTGCAGCTCGCTTGGTAAAGCATGTACCTCCTGTGAGCAACTGGCCTGCTTGTTCAGACCTGCACAGAGCTGTCTGCTGGTGTTTGGGTGGCATTCGTGTCTGGCTGTTGGACTGACTTGAAAGCGCCCTCACTAGCTTGGCATTTGCCTGTTTGAAAATAAGTTCTTTGTGCTGTGGTAGCTCTCATATCTATCTTCTCAGATCCTTGTGGATTTACCTACCATCCATGTATGCTAAAACATGTTCAGCAGTCAGCTATATCCGTACCATGGTGTGTTCTGCACTTCTATCCAGACCAAACTTCCCTTGGATCAGCACTGAGGGACTGGCGTAAGCAACGGTCAGCAGATGCGCTACAGCCCAGCTTCCCAGCAAATCTCTCACAGACCGTGTGGGTACTCATAGTCAAGCATGATTCCAGCCAATGTCGTGAGCAGAAGGACTAAAGGCTTTTCGGCATGGTGCGCTTATGCAAGAGATGAAGTCCACTCTCCACCTGCAACATGTATATCCCCCCAGCAGAATGCTTAACAGGGAGTTTCTTTTAGCTGAGAATCAGTTTATCTGATAGCACTGATTTTAGCGCTCAGAGTTTGCAGTGCTTTTTCAGGTTTCGTTTACTTTAAATTTACTCACCGCACAGACACTCTGCAATACTTTTGTGAGTTACTTTCAGTGATCAGACAGCATCGAGGGTTTTTTTTTCCTTTTGCCTCAGACTGCCACTACTTTTATTTCATCCCTTCTGTATTATGCAGCATTCTAATGGGCATACAACTAAGATGCTTTATTTTCTGCTCAACATCTAAATCAAGAATAAATGATCAAAAGGATTGACCTGTGTTCCAAAAGAAGGACCTTTAATACCAGTAGCTGAAGTGCAGGACCAAAGAGTGTGGATTACTGTTCAGATTGAGGATGGGTCACCTTTTAATTTTAAAATGGATCTTTTCTTTTTCCTCTCTATTCACTGAGAAAGCATGTTCACAGGACCCCAACAGGATGTTTCTTCAAAGGGAGCTCTGCCTTTTATGTTCTGTACAAGTTTGGTGGCTGAGCGTTTTCTTCCTGACCCTGTCTCTTCAGCTGTTAAAATATTACTGTGCAAAAGTAGGGTGTGGGTAGGGAGGGAAAGATAGATACTATTTGCTTTATTTCAGTGATAATTCGTTATCTGCCGCATCTATGTCCAATGTTGATTATATCTGAAGATCTAACAGTTTTCCACTTCACGCGTAAAAACATCCTGAGATAATGAAAGTTAGCGACTGTCTATTCCAAAAGTGAGATTTGATTGCCCAGCTATTAAACTTCATGTTATTAAACATCTCTGCAAGAAATTTTGCTAGATCTGTTTCTCACCAGAGTTGTGTGGTGTTTCATCTTACTGAAAGGCTAACAGTGTTGACTAACAGAAGTAAGAGTTGTCACTGGCAGGGGATGATGCACGCATTTCCCAGTTTATAGATACAGTGGAGTAATACTGCTGATTTGCTGCTGTATAGGTGAGAAAATCCACTGCAGCTGGCTTCAAATCTGTAATGTGTACAGCTGTTGTGAAACAGGAAAGTCACTCTGGAATAAAATGTGGCCATTATGACCAAAATAAAGAACTTCAACAAGAATTCCCTTAACGAAGACGTGAATTGCAATGGAAACAGTTTCTTTTAAACGGAGGGTATTTTGTAAGTCAGTCTCTAGGTTATTCTTTATTCCTCTCACCCCTTACTACTTTAATCAGTTGGCCTGTTTTGGCCACACTTGAAGAAGGAAGACTTCTCAAAGATACAGTGGTGCTAGAGGTTTTGTAGAAATTTGGAGCCAGGGAAATGAAGGAGTTGCTGTAATGTGAGCTTAGTGTTTATTAATAGGAAAGAAACCACAAAGGCAAAAGATTTTGAACATCTGCCACCTCTGCAAAAGCTTGGAGAATTCTGTCTGAAGACATAAAGCCATAGGAAAACAGGGATCATTAGCTCTGCTTTTAGGAAATAACATTTTGCTATAAATTTGCTGTGAACTGGCTTGTGGGACCTTGCCAAGCTGTTCTTTGAAAAAGATGTGGGCTTCCATGAGCTGTGTGCTATGGTTAACTCTTGATCTTGTGATTAGCTATCCTGGCTCTGAAGTGCATCTGTCATTAAGGAACTAATGCACCCGTCATGAGCAGAAGCTTAACGATTTAGAGCCTTTTACTGTTTATAGTTAAGGGAGGGAAACCCAAACTCCCTCTTCAGCTAGCTGTATTGTAGTGTCTCCTTATTCTTCTACTGCATTGTTAATTATCACAAATTAAAGTGTAGGTGACTTGCTGACAGCAATTAAAAAAAAATCTGTTTCATTTTTTGATAAATGAAGGGTTCAATGCCACAATATTTTTTTTTAAAAAGCAGAAAACTTTCTGTGCGAGGTGAAGGAAAGGTTTTTCTACGTCCTAGAAAGAATGTGCAATTATCAACTTTTTCCCAGGTTCCTGTACTCACCTACTTTTTTAAGAAATTCATTACTGAGTGCCCCAAGGGATAGTTCATGGAATTTGGTAACACTTTGAAATCACGCAATGAAGTTAGAATTAGAACTGTGTTTGTCACTGGATGATGTTGAAGTACAGCAACCAACACTCCTAGTATGCTGCAGGGAGAGCTAGGGTTTGTCTCTGGCAACGGAGGAAGCCTGTTCCAGTGGATGGTAGTCCAGGCTGAGGCTTTGGGAAAAGGTAGGGAGCTGGAGCCTCTGAGCTGTGCTGCTCAGTTATACGTGGGCTCAGATGTATCGCTGCATCTCTCGCCGTGTCCCTTTCCCTGTGTTTAAAACAGGTAATGGTACTGACCGAAGTGACAAATGGTTAGTACTTCATAGATAAAAAGCACTGCAGAAAAGATGTTTCTGTTTGCACAAGTCTTGTTAAGTTCCCAAGTGCTCGTTAATGTAATTTCATTACACCATTTCACACCAGTGGCTATGCTCATTGTGGTGTGTTTATCCACAGAAGTGTTTCCTTTCCTTCACTCCTAGTCTTTCCTCCAGAGTGGCAGAATATTTTTGATTCTGTGTTTTGCCTTGCAACAGTTAAAACACAGGCAGGCCTGTCATCTTTGTCATATCACAGATGCCAGTTACTATGAAATCAGACCTTTGATCAAAGGCCTTTATGTTTGCAATATCAGAGGCTCAGCAGCCTTTATCACCTGCCCACAATCTACAAATAAAGTTTGAACGTGGAAAGTGGTTAAAATGGCTCTGCTTTACCAACATAGAAACAAAAGCTGCCCTAAATCAGAGAGAGTCTCTCTCCTAATAACAGCAACAACAAAAATGTTCCTGTCTGTTTTTTGTTTGGAATGCATGTCTTATAATTAATCTTCCTTCTCCTAATTTCCCTTTCATCTGGGGCTCTTCTAAGCACTTCACAAGAATGTAATAACCAAGCCCTACTGTATCTGTGACACACATGATTATTATTATCTTCATTAGGCTAATGCAGACTCTGAAATTCTGCATGATCAAATAAGTTACCTGAGGTTAAACAGTGATGTAGTGTCAGGACTGGGAACAGAGCAGTCCTGTCGCTTAAGCCTGGGTTGAATTCAGGTCTCGCTAACGTGGCTGTGTCACTTAAGAGTGTGCAGCACTGTCCTGTTACCGTAGTCCAGCTCGCAGAGGTCCTGCAGCAATGCAGCTAGGCAAAAACCAAAACCGTTGCTGTGGAGGGTGTTTTACCTTCAGAAATTGCTATGACTTGCACTGAATAAAAGAGACTATAAATAAAACAGGACAAGCTCTGTTTGTGCTATGAGGATTTCCTGGTATCGCTGTAGTCAGGTGGCTACACAATGACCCCTTCCAATTTTAGGGAAGCCATAGGTGTCATGCTTACTTTAGTGTGCTCTAGTCTCATCTAAGTACACACCCTCATGCAGGTATAAGGTTTTATAAACAGATCTTGCTGCTCTATCAGCCATGGAGCTATTGTACAACACAGAATGTTCTTTATTATGTCATACTTCAGAAGCTAGACTGATGCATTTAAATATCTCCTGTGATAACTCCAAAGCTGGTTTCTTTTCCCTAATAGTGCTGTGGGCAAGCCCTGGGTTCCTTAACAAGCCTTTGTGCCCCACACAGATCTTTGAGTACCTGTGTGCCTTATTAATTAACTATGCAAAGCCGCTTGCCTTGTCAGCTAGATGAATTTAAAGATGCGCTGCTTAGAATAACTAAAGCAGCCGTCGGCAGTAGGGGACCATGCTTGATCATTTCCTAGCACAGCTTGACCAGGACCCAGAATGAAATACAAATGCTTACAGTATTTCTGTGGGAGGTGCACGCATGCACACGTGTGCGTGTGTATGTGCAGAGGAGGAGTGTTGTGTTGTTTTGTGCTCAGGGAAGGGTATTTTCAGTTGGTGGGAGATGCTGGAGTGGGCAATGACAGAAAGGCATTTCCACCCATAAGCAGATTTAAAATGTCCGTGATCAGAGGACTGCAATGGCTGCTTAAAGTAGTTATGGAAGAAAACAGAAGAGGGTTCTAGGAGCCTGTGTTGGCAGTGTGTAGTAATACCCTCTCAAGCCTCATCTGCAGGAAAAATTCTCCCTCTGGTCATGTCAGGATGTGGGAAAAAAAACTCCTCTGAACAAGACCTTTTGATTCATTTACATTATGCATGTGGTAGGGTTCTTGCATAGATCGATGTGCTCGTGGTGGGACCGTTCCCTGAGTGAATATAAGAATGGAGAGAGGGTAGGAGGAATGGAATATGCTTTGGGTGTGAGAGGCTGCTGTGCAGATCATAGTGCCCTCCAGATCAGGACGTGGGTGAGGAGGCACAGAAAGTCCTGGTTATGGTGCACTGGAGAGAAGGGCGGAAACAGGTAGAAGAAAGGGAGCAGCATGCAAGGGTGGACTTCAAGCAGCGTTATCCTCCTTTCTTTATGCAGGGTGACAGACTTGTAAACCTATTTGCTATGTTCAGCGACAGTGTCTCAGAGATGTTTAAAGCATGAGTTTAACAGTAAAGGCCGTTCTGGGATTCCTAAAGTTAGGGTAGGTATTTTTATCTGCAGCCAAAAGCTTTTTCATCTGGAAGTTAAAATAGGAAGATTTAGGTAGCTGCTTGAAATAGTAGGGCTTTGGTTTGCTTCTTTTTTACAGATTTCCTGTCGTCTTAGAAGTCCGCTGCAGCACCAAGTTGGCATTGCAGTTTTATCCAGGTTTTCACCTGTGGAGGATACGCTGTAGGCAATTCCAGCTTTTCCTGCTTTTGCACTTAAAGCCTCACAATCCTCTCCAGAGCTAGGTCGCAGAGGGAGATTTGTGTAGTGGACATTAGCTAATACTGTAAAGCCTTTTCTTAAAAGCAGTATGCAGCTTGGCAGGAGCGCTGGAGGTGGGCTCCTATACCCCTTTGCTGACGTGAAGTCGATTACCAGAACTCTTCATTAGCTTGGGACCATGACAGTAGACGTGTCGTGCTTTGACTGAGAAATCGGTGGTTCTGCACAGCAGAAACCTGCCTGGAATGAGCCCGACGTTCCCTGCCGGACTGCTACACCACCTGGCTGCTGTTCTTCTGCAGGCCACTCTGTACAGGGTACCTCTGCATCTGGAATCTGCCCTGCATTTTATGAAACGTTCTTTGTAGTAAAGAAGACTAGAAAGCTCCTTACGGTTACATGTGGATATACCAGCATGCCCTGGACAGCTTGTGATGTTCCAAAATAGCTTCGAGGCAAAATGCAAATGAGAAATGAGATGCAGTCACTTGGAAATACGTCTAATCTGAGTGCATATTTCTACAGATTTGATAGAAGTCTTCTTAACTGGAGAAATTAGCTGTCATCTGCTGTAAATCATCAGTCACTAATTACCCCAATTGTTCACTCATATCTCAGTCTTTTGTGTCACAAAAGTGTGTATGGCTATAAAAAGGGAGGGAGTGCGTGAAAAATCCTCGCTCACTGGAGTCTGTGACATTGGAGAATATAGGGCTTTCTTCCATTAGCCTTCACAACCTTGAAATCTGCATTTTTTATTTCTCGCTAAATAATTTTTTTTAGTTTAACATTTTGAATAAAATTTTATTATAGCAAAATGTGAAGTCTCGACAGCCCCAGAGACGTAGCTGCTTGTGCACAGAAGGTACACCTGATAGCAAAGGCTTTTTGGCGGGCTTTATGTTCCCAAACTGCCTCAGCAGCTTGATTCAAACGGGCTGTGTCAGAAGATGAGATGACAGTGCGAGTTCTCATGGTCCGCGTGGATGAGGCAGGCAGCGACCAGCTAGAGGTTATGTTTTCACAGAAGTAGGGTGAGAACTGTTATGCTCATGTCATGCATGCCATTAGTTCTCAATTTGGTACTGTTAAAATATTTGCATGTACTTTGGCTGCTTCCAAGCAAGTAATATCTGCCTATTTACTATATAAGGTGATATTGAGTGTTCAGTAGGATGTGGTAGTATGCTTCAAATGTGTCTGGTTAAAATATAAGCAAGAAGGTGTAAAAGTAAAGGCATCGAACTGATTGTGAGAACAAGAGCCTAATCATTGTGTATTGTCTTTAGAAGAATTTGTAAATGGCTCTTTCCTTTGTTGAGTTTGTCTAGCCAGAAAACCATGAGAACAGAGCTGTGAAGTCCATAGCCACATGCATACAAAGCCAGCAAAAAATCTCCAAAATCTCTCCAAAAAGATTTTGTAGATGCTTATTTTAATTTCCTTGCAGTTTGTGGCTCATGCCAGTTTCCTGACTCATTGTCACTCTGCTACGGTGATACGCCGAGTTTTCCAATAAGGAAAACAAGGGAGTGGTGAGTCACTGGCTGAATCCACGTGCACTTGATTTGCTTTACCATTATCTATACTGGTGTTATTTATTTTAATTAGTTCATATACAAAGTCTGAGATGTGTTTCATTGCATGAATTAGCTAGACTTGTTAGTCGTTTGTAAAGATTGGAAAGCCAGAAGACGACTAGAGCTTTGGTGGCAGGCCCACTTTTTTCTGCCATAGCATGCATAAGGAGAGTGTGAATGGAGGGAGTCTCTGAATTTTCTAAGATTTGAAGAAGTGAAATAATAATATTGTTATTTTTTGAGGCTCTGCTCTTTGGTCTGAACATCTGTTAAAGCTGCTGGTTAGATGTGAAATGTCACAAGACTAGCCTCTTCCCTCAGTAAAGAGATGTTTCGTTCTGTGTTGGGGCAGAGGAACTGCAGTGCAAAGCATGGCTTGCTTGGTTTGTGTGAGTTAAAATACTAGAAAGGGCATCTGAATTGAGTCCTGAGATAGAGATGCTGGGTATGGAAGAAAGGTCTGTCTGGCTTCATCTGAAAGCTGTTAATGATTCTTGTCATTTCAGATGACTAATGTAAATCTCAGCTGCTACTTACGTTTCTGTTTGTTGTTTAATGTTGTAGCAGCTTCTGATTTCTACCGTTCCATATAAAGGAATCTTTCCAAGTCTTAATGAATAAGTTTGTTTTTAAGTCCAGGTCTAGGTGCCAATTCATTTTAGCCTGTCCTTTTAGCCAAATCAGGTCATTTGTCTCCAGCTGAAGTCTTTCCTTGGCTTGTGGGAACTGCAGGGCTGATTAGGTAGGCCAAGGCAGGAATCTCTAAAGTGAGATGAGGCAGGGGTGAAATTAAGGATATCCTTATAGGGAGCTGTGTGGCAGGGGTGGAAAGGAGAGCGAAGTGACACTGTGAGCTTAGTCTCAGATTTGACCCATGCCATTTTGCAGTTTTACTGGTGAGAGCAGTTGTTGCACTGGATCACAAATGGAAAATCTTCCATGTTTTGGAATTTATTTAAGCTCTTGGGCTCATGCTGGCCAAGTATCCTATGTTCCTGATTTGACAAGGGCTTCCTTCCTAGCCATAGTCCTGGGAACAGGCCTTACACTGTAATTAGGGAGATGAGGGATTTGATTAGGGTGTGGTTTTGCCAGTGAGGCACCCAGCATTTGGCAGCCACAGTTGCATTCAAATTCCTATTTGTTTTGTTTTCTTTTTTTTTTTTTTTAATCTGAGCAGGACTAGCTGTCCCGTGCTGTCTTCCCTAGACACTCTGACCCTGTGTTAATGATGCCTTGTGCTAATCGATTCTACACCTGATGAATGTTTTTTATTCCCTCCCACTCTTGCAGATGATTTTATGCTTTGCATATGATATTACAGTGGAGCTCTAGCTATGTTAGAGGAGCCATCATTTATTCCTACCTGGCTCCTGCCAGAGAGAGAAGTTGTTTTTTAATATATTTTCTTCTCTAAGCCCTTGTTCAATTGCAGTCCCTGGTTTTTTTTCCTAATGCTTAATTACCTGTTACATGCTGTGCAAGTAAGCCACTAGCCTTTGGGAATGAATGAGTAGCTCAGATACTTCCCCACTGATATTATAATAAAGATAAAAACATTGAATGGAAAAAGTGGGTGTGACAGGTGACGCAAGTCTCTGAGGACAACATTGGTTTTCAATTCAGGATAGGAATGTCCCTACAAAGCAGACAGAAATCTTTATTTTGTTTCCCAAGCAGTAGCATGCTTGGCAGAGTGCCCAGCACCTATCCTGCTGAAAGCCCACTGCGGATGGTGCTCAGGGTGAGCAGCAGGTCCTCCTGTGTGTCCCAGCTGCAGGCGTATGCGCTCACGGGTCTGCTCGCCGTTTCAAACACAGTCTGCTGAGACGAGCCTTCACCCCGTCACCTGTCAGTACGTGCAGGTAGCGGGAGGCTATCGGTGTCTGTGTGGGCTTTGAGCTCTCACCCTTACCTACTCCAGGGTTGTGTTAGAAGGTTTTTAAGCAGCTGTTTCATGACCTGTGAATGACTGCAGTGCTGGGCGTCAAGACCCTGGCTCGTTCTGAGCTTCAGCTTGAGCTGCTGTGCTGGATTTCTCTCTTCATAGTGCTCCATTTTAGTACGCAGGGAAAACCCTTTCTAAACATGACATGCTGGGTTTTGGCAGTTTCTTTTCGATACTTTCTAGGTCACAAGCTTCTTGCATGCCAGTGTGAGCAGATCTTAGGAAACTCTTGTTTTGATTTGTCTAGTTGCTTTTTAATCCTGCAACACTATTTCAAAACCAAAGACTATTTCACCGATGTGTATTGTCTTGTCATGCAGCAGTGGAAATTAGTTTTGCAGAAGGAAAGTCTGTGTGTGTCCCCTAAGGAATTGTCCTGTCAATGTTTTCAAGCACGACATTGCCAGTCATTTAGCAATACTTAAAGAACAGGCCTGCTTCTTTTTGCCTGTAAGACAGGGAATGCTTTCATGACAATCCAAAGAAGGTGGTACTGTACTTTAGTGCTAGACTTGCTAGTTCTGGTAGCAGCGGGAATTTATCTTGAGGTACAAGTATCAGCAGGGCTACCACAATGGTTTTCTGCAGCTGAGTATTTAAATAGGGTCCGAATTGTGAAGCCGGTGTTTAATAGCTAGTGGGTGGCTGAGCTGAAGCCAGCTTGTTTGAAGCTTTGGGATCTGTGTGTGAACTGCAGTCACACCTTGGGGTTGCAGTGAAGATATGATCACAAAGACCTCAGAATAAACTTCTCTCCATCTAATCTTTCCGCATGTCTCTGAACAGACAGGTGTGTACACCACTCCTAAGTCTCCTTAATGCAATATTTGAAGCAGGTTGAATATGTCTGCAGGCATGAGGAAGAGCCTGATGGTAGGAAGGTGGCTTGTGCCTTTAATGGCTAGGAGGCCAGGGCATGGCTGTCGCTGCTTAGCAACCTCCACCTGAGGGAGCTGGTCCTGGAAGAGCCAGGGAGCATAGCCTGGGAAGGAGAATGCCTTCGTAAGGAGGAGAGGTGGGTAATGGAGGAAAAAAGGGTTGTCAGTACAGAGTCTGCTCTGGCTCTGTGGGAGCCAAGAGAGTGTGTGAAGCTGGGTTCTTCTCCACCTCCCTTGAGGCTTCCCCGAGGATCGGTGCAAATTAGGGCTGCAGTGGGGCAGGAGAGGGGTTGCTGGGGGCACAAATCATTGCTGTTAGTGCCCAGCCTGCATCGTGTGGAAAGTTGTGCGCTGGTTCTTTTCAAGCACCATAATTTTTCCCCATTAAAAGATACCTTTAAAAATGCATGTGCTTTTTAAGTAAGTGGTTATGTTGGCCAGTGGTACTGCAGCACACACACAGCGTTTAAAGAATATGTATTGGCATTTCTGATGCAAGGCTGGGTGAGCTGAAAACCTGTGGCTTTGTTTCTGTAGCTTTGTGCTTGGTGCACAGGCTAACTCTGTGTTTTGCACCTGCGTTGGAAGCAGTTTGAAATCAAATCATAATGTTTTGTTTTGGTGAGTGGAAAACGAGGCGCTCTCAGGGAAGCTCTAATGTCTTTCTGCATTGAAATTGTGATTTCATTGTGGCTTAGCTTATGAACACTGTTTCTTACCATGATGACTCTTTATTCATATATGCAGGTAGCAGTGGTTAGGTGAAGAGCCCACAATTCTTTTAAATATAAAGGACAACCAATGCACTCTGCACACTAGATCTGCTATGAACTAGTTCTGTAAATGATGGTTAACACAAGAAACATCTGTATTAAGATGAACTTCTGTTTGGAGTATCTTTTTACCCCATATCAGATGACCTTCCAGTCTTGCAACTTTTGTTTTGTTGCAGCTCTGGTCAGTGACACAAAGCCTGTCTAGGCAAGCAGCTTGCCTCATGCGTGATCAGTGCCACCTACCTCCCTGTTTGAAGCCTGAACCATGCACTTCCAGGAAAATTTGCTTTTCCCGAAGCATTTCCCCTAAATCAAGAGATAATTTAGGCCATTGAATGTGGACCTGCATTCCAAAAGCCTCAGAATCAGGTCTTTTGTATTCACTGTTTGTGAAACAGCTATTAAAGAATGGGGGCCAAGAGTATGCTGGATCCTGCACTAGATCCTAGAAATCCTCTGACAGTGTAAGTGGATTAAATCAGCCATGTTCCTCTTCCCCATTTACCTTACATTCCCTCCCTATCAAACACTCCACACCCAAAGATCTTTTGTCCTCCAAATTGCTCTTAAAAGTCCTCTTCTTGCGCAGTTCCCTCAAAAATCTGAGAACTGCCTTGGTGTCTTTGTCAGGTACTTAGATGCTAGCGCGGCAGGCCTAGTAAAGTAACCTAGATAGGGCTGAAGGAACTACTCATTCGTCTGTCTGGGTTTCCCAGTAAGTCTTGTCTCTGTGCCAATCTTGATCAGCACTCCTGGCTAGCTAGTGCTTGCGTTTCATCTCATAGAGTTCCAAGCTCTACATCAGCATTAACAGTGTCTGGTTCGGCTGGTGAGATACTTTGGAAGGTTGGCACCATGCTTCTTGTATGTTTGTTCAGCCCTGAAAATGCCAAATGTGCTTAAGAAATAATAGGCAATAGCACTAACTTGTGCTGTGTAATCACAAAGACATCCCAAATGACCATCAGCCCCACTGAGAGGCTGTCTTGGGAAAAGTGGTGCCTGTTAGCTGCTTGTGGCTGTTTTGAGATCCTCCTGGGGCATAGGTATGAACTTTAATCCAAGAAAGGCCTTGTCAGCCACCTGTGGCAACTTCCCTTTCTTGGATTGCATCAGGTGTTGTGAGACACCTTGGAGCGCATCTCCGCAAGCAACATGATCATTGTCTGGAGCCTGGCTCCAGCTTTCTCTGCCTTCCTGTAATCTAGAAGCAGAAGGGAAAGCCAAAAGCTCTATAATTTTACTGTATTCTCCCCTGGTCTATCATTGCTTAATTGTATCCCTAAATCTTAATAAAGTTTGGGATGAGTCATTGCTGAGGTGGAAACAGAGCTGAACGAATTTAAGAGAGGAGGAGTGTCTTCCCATGTAAGCGTGCTGAGCAGGAAAACTCCCACAGCAGAGAGAAACTCCTATCACTTCATAGATGTGTTGCATCGCCTGCTTGCTACTGCCTCTAATTTAATGTTCTAAATCCCATATCAAAACACCTATAGTCCAAAGAGAATATAAAATAGACTTGGAGTAGGAAATTTATGCCAGTGAGACATGCAGATCTCTCTTAATCATCTGAGACTTTCTTCTGAGTTCACACAGGACTTGTAATTGTGGTTCTGTATTGTCCTGTTGCATTGATGATCCACTTCCCTCTCCACCAGCAGAATAAAGTTGTAGGCTTAATCCAAGCTGACTGCACTTCAGTGTCCTAAATGTATTTTATTTGTGGCTACAGCAGCTCAGGCTTGTAAAACACATAATGATCTCTCATGGAAAAAAAGCACTGTAGAACTGTAAAGCCGTTGTCACTGGACAGATAATTTCTCTGTAGTGAACTGGAAGACCTCCTCTGCTTTACTGTGTAGCCACCATTACAATCACTTGCACTTGTTTTTCTGGTTTCTGTTGCAAATCTGAAAAAAATCTTCTTTCCGAGGCTCTGTTTTCCATCACATCCCAGGCTCCTGCTCCTCATAATTTTTGGTGGTTTAATGTGCCTCTTCAGCGTGCTGGCATGGCTGGGAATATCTTGCTGTAGGCAGGGTAGGTACCTTTGAGGGTGGTGATGGGAGCTCTGAATGTGTATGTGTATTCCATCATGGGATTAGGAGCACAGAATCCCAGAGCACTTGAGGCTGGAGGGGACCTGTGGAGATAATCTAGTCCAACTGCCTTGCACAAAGGCTCTGTCTCCTCAGACTTTCAACGAGCAGGGCTACAGCTTAGTCTTCCTTTTCCCATTGCTGAATCGGTCATTTTGGTCTCCTGTGGCAGGACAGCAGGTTGTGCCGTTTTGATTCTGTTACTGCCTTGCTCTTGACCCTTGCACACCTGCTAGGTTAGGAGGTGTGGCTCCTGCTCGGTGGTCACTGCAGCACAGAGGTTTGTACCATGAAGCCAACATCAGGGTGGTCTGCCTGCACTAGCTTTAGGGTAAACTTTTTCATCAGTTACCATCCTAACCAGAGTGTTTGCTGGTAACAGTACAGCTGCAGTGTCCCTTACTACTTTGTTTTTCTTTGCAGACTTTAGGTAACTCATAGCTCGTTTCACAGCATTTTAATTATTAAAATGAAAATCTATGATCATGTTAGTGGGAGTTGAAGCCCCATCCTGAAAGAAAGGTGGGTGCAAAACTTAGCCCTTTTATTACTGAAATAAAATAAGCTGCTAAGGTGAATGGGCATCACTTTGACCACCCAGCAATGTATCTGCTCGGATTAAGTCTTGTATTGAATGTGTCCATAAAAGTAAGGAGAGCTTGGATCCCTCTGACCTGGCTTCTCCAGCCAGAGTGTTCAGAGCTCACCTGCAGGGAGTTAGCAGGGCATTTCTTTTATGCGTAGCACAACATAGTGATGATAGGAGAGCATAAGAAAACATTGTATTCGGTATTTCCTCCCTTCTTGCATGTTCATGAGAATGTTGATTGGTTTATCTTCTACAAAATTGAGATTATAGTACCCACAAGTTGTTCTGACTTGCTGAGCTTCACTTGATGTGGCCAGTCTGGGAGCAACCAATAACAGAGTGCAAACTGAAGGTGTTCAGAGCTGGTTAAGCTAAGTACGACTTCTAGGTTGGGTTGCAAGAGAACTGCTTTTTTGTGAAAGGGTGAGACACGAAGGGGAGTAAGTAAGTCATCTAAACCACAGAGGGTTTTACTAGGCAAATGCAAAATTTATTTTTGTTCACCAGATACTGCCTGGATAATGATATCTCAGTTATTAATGGAGCAAATGAGGGAAGGACAGGTAAGATATGCCAGGGCATTTTGAAGGTGGAGGTAAATCTGCCAGCCAGGAGGAAGTTAAGAAGTTCCTGTTGGAATTGTAGGACAAGGCAATGCTCCAAAGGAAAAGAAAGGCCAGGGCAAAACTGTGTCAGGCTGGACGTAATCAGGCACTTAATACTTCAGAAAATTAAAGAGTCACAGCATAATTGAGGTTGGAAGTGACCTTTGGAGATTGTCTAGTCCAAGTCCCCTGCTAAAAGCGGGGTCAAATAGAGCAGGTTGTTCAGGAACCGTGTCCTACTGAGTTTTGAATATCTCCAGGGATGGAGAATTTACGACCTTGCTGGACAACCTGTTCCAGTGTTTGGTCACCCTAATAGTGAAAAGGTTTTTTTCTTATGTTTAAATGGAATTTCCTGGATTTCAGTGTGTGCCTTTTGCCTCTTTTCACTGGGCACTGGTGTGAAGAGCCTGGCTCTGTCTGCTTTACCCCCTCTCCTATCAGGTGTTGATACACACTGATAAGATTCACACCCTTCCCCACCCTGAGTCTTCTCTGGTCGGGGCTAAACAGTCTGAGAGAGAGAGCAGGGAAGTGGGGATTGTTGTAGGAGGTTGAACTAATGTTACTGGTAGTCTAAAGCCAACCTGAATGCTGCCCTGAGTAAATGGTGATGTACAAGTAATATGGAATAGCACAAATGAGCTTTCTTGCTTTTTCCTTCCTTCTCTCTATCTTGTTTGCCTTTAGTACCTTTAATTTATGTCTGTTTTCTTGGCATTGTCCCAAATGTCTTCTGGGAATAGTTATCTCTGGATCTCTTATCTCTTTGTGTTTGTCATTTAGTGTGATCCTGGCAGTCCAAAAAGCTAAGATACTTACAGTGTGTTCAAGCTGGTGCTTAGTTGATTCCCGTAACCTGTAGTGGTGAGCAGAATCACTTTGGATAAAGCCTCGGATCAAATTTTGAACTGGAGGTGAATTTTTATAGAAGTTCAGTGTAGTTGGCAAATGGTGTTTCTCGTTTTTAAAAAAAGAAAGTTGCATATCGTCTGCTTTGGGGAAGACAGTAGCCTAAATAAGGAAGTCCCAGATATTGAGAGAGCAACTGTCTCTGTGCCAGACCCAAGAAGTCGGAGTGCAGTTTGTTTAGCCAAGCGTTCAGGCCTGTGCTTCTGTCTGACACAACTGGACCGTCTACAGCTTGGCAAACGTGTGTCCCCCAGGATGAGTTATAAAAACTCTTGTGGGTTTTCCCTGTTGGCTGGTTCGTTACAAAGCATGCCTGTTCCTGTGTACCTGACCTTACATGTATCAATATGTTTGATACCCAAGTTCTAAATCTAGCTGAATATACAAATACTACAAAACCTGTTCATTTTGCTTATGCCAATTAATATATTGGGGGTGCAGGGAAGAGACTGGATTTGGTTAAAGCTAAGCATTTGGTCACTTACCCACCTTTACTAGGCTATGTTAAATTTATTTTCTACATTTGTTTTGGAAATGAGAACACACACCCCCTCCTCCCCTCCCCGAACTAGTTAAATATGAAAACTTACATCATTGTTGCTATCAATGTGTCCTATCTCCTCCCAGGAGAGATTCGTTAAAACTTGTCTGTGATTCAGTTTGTCTGTCTTGTTGAACCATTTGAAGCACCTAAGGTGAGGAATAAGTTTCCCTATATTTCTGTAAAATAACAGAAGTAAGGGATCTGGATTCTGCAGAAAACCCTGATCTTATTTAAGTAGAAAGAAAAGACCAGTTTCTCGTGCCTGACGATTTCATTCCCAAACTCTTCGCGTGTTCTGTCTACCTACCTCTGCTGTTCTTGTAGTAGCCCAAAATTATTAAGTGTGCATGTATAGAAAAGAAGCCATTGTGCAAACTTAGAAATTATGTGTCTAAACTACTGGAATTTAAATCTTTGCTGATGCTTCACGAAAGGTTTGTGTTGTATGCATTTCAAAGGCTGAAGGCACTGAGTTTCTTCTCTCTGTTTTCCTTGCAGGTGTGTTACTAGACATCCAGCAGCACTTTGGACTCAAGGACAGTGGGGCTGGCTTATTACAGACAGGTAAGACTATTTGTTTTCTTGCTGCTTTTTGTAACCTTCCTCTTCTCAGAAGGATGCTTTCAAATTTCTCTAGTTATGGCCCTTGGGGACATTGGCTGTGAAATATACTCTTATTCGCAAGATGAGTGAACGTGAGGGTTTTTTGGTTTTGATTTGCTGGGGGGCAGAAGATCAGGGCTCAGAACAACTTGAGTGGAGAATGGGCCAAAAGCAAACAAACCTAATGATATTTTTTTATGACAACTGAATTCAAGTACGAGATGGCTACTCCCGCTAAATCGGAAAACTGCTGATAAATCAACAGCAGGATCCTGTTGTTCTCACGTCTCTTAATTCTCTGTAGGCTGGTAGGAAGTGTCATGTAGGATGCCCTTTGTTTTGCTCTACGGAGAATCTCCTGAATATGCAGTAGTTGGGAGTACAGAGTGGCATGAAAATGTAAAACTCATCAGGACAAGTACCTGAGGATGAAAGCTGCGGGCAAGGCTAACAATCATTGCATTCATGGTAGCTCATGGATTAACAATATCCCTATGATTTTGGTGCTGTTAGACATTTCTCTCCTTGAATTTAACGAAGAAGGATTATTGCAATTGTGATGTCCTTTTAATATAGCAGACGTGTTGATGTGGCAGACATCTGCAGACAGAGCTGTACAACCCCAGGACAAACCCAGCCTTTCTGGCCTCTAGTCCTGAGGTGGTTTGGAGAAGTACCTTTGTCAACAGGCTGAATTTGATGACATTGAGTAGCAGTTTCATGTAGTTATGACAGCACATTTGATCTTTATGGAGAGTTGAAAGGAGTAGCCAGAGAGCAAATGCAGTATTTTAAGGAGAGAAACAGTGTGGGTTGGAAACTTTGTACAGAATTTTTAGTTGGAGTCATAGATTTGTGGTGCTATGGTTGTCTTGTCGCTGTCATCTGTCTGAGGAAACCACACTGAAATAATTATATCTCTGAAAAATTAGAATTCAATTAGGATTAGAAATAGTGTGCCAGGAAGACTTTTTTTCCATGCTTTTTTCCTTATGCTATCACAGTGGATACCAAATGCCTGTCAGGAGCTTGTCCATGAAACTGTAGCCAACAATAAAGCGTGTAAAATCATTCCATCTTTATGATCACACTAGAGGTGAGAATGTTGTGGAACTCCATCAGTTACCCTTTGATTTCAAACTATGTGAACCAGTGCAGCACCTCTTCCTTTTTATTTTCTGCAACCCGTGGCACAGCAGGGTCCTCATCTGTGGTTACAGCTTCTTGGTAGAGTTGCAGTACAAACAATTAATAACAGTTTGTGTTAGGGCTTGAAAAATGCTCTCCTTGTGGGACAGCAGAGTTTGGCTAAGCTGATGTGTGCAGCACATGTCCAGAACACAAGGCCTGAGCTTTACAAGTGTTACCGATTATAAGTAGCATCAATCAGTTACGCCCAAAGTGGCACTGGTTGTCCGTCAAGCTCTTTTCTACAGCAATTATTTGTATTTATTTATTGTACTCGGAGGAATGGGTCTGCAATGTATCATTAGACATGAAGTGCCCGCAAGAAAATATTCTGGTGGAAAATGACACTTGCCAAAGCATATATTTAATCTTCATTCCCCTCAGTGGATGAAATCCTTCTGCAGATGATTTACTGACAGCAAGTAAGAGCTAAGCTCCAACAGCGCATTTCATTTGTTAATTGCAGTTGCAAGAAATGTTATTTATTTCTCTAGCAAACATGCAGGGCATCTGAAAGCAGTGTCACTGAGATATTGCAAGATTGCTGCTGAGTGTGTCACGAGTTTTGTAACTGATAACTGTTGCTTTAAGAAAAGCAACATTTTATCTTCTTTTTTTTGCTGATCTGAAAACTGAGGGCTTGACTTTGCCCCTGCAAGGTAGATAATAGTGTATTAATCACAGTGCCATCACAGGAAAAGAGTACTCACAAAATAAAACACCATTTCATGTAAGTAAGGGTAGGGGCACATAACTGAAAACTTATTAAATGTATTACTTCAGCTTAACAAGTTTCTGTGTTGGCAGCTGGCCCATGGCCCATGTACCCTTAACCCTGGTGAGATAAAACACCCTGGCCTGAACCACCATAAACACTACTTTTAATCTTTTGTCTGTTCTCTGAGTCTGACCTCTCTAAATGTGTAAAGTGCGGGAAATGGATGCAGAGAGTAAAAGCATTTGACCAAGGTTGCAGAGGAAGCCTATAGTAGAGTTCGGACCAGGACTGATGTTTCCCAGACCACTGCCGTAACCTTGAACAGTTCCTTTGCAAGCAGAGAAACAGAAATATCATCTTATTCCCAAGAAATTGTTCTGCTAACTAATTGAGTGATGTGAGACGAAAGACTGCTCATCCTGAATATGTCCTCTGAATAAAGAGTGGATTAGTCCTCAGGTTGTTAATCCTGCATCTAAATGAGTCCTAAATTAATTTACAATGTTAATGAGAGGGAGTGAACTGTAGTATTCACTGGCAGTTCATATCACTCATCAGACAGGCTTTAAAAAATAATAAAGAAAATCCTTTTAACTGAGAAACAAGGCTGCACACAGTGTTTTAGGAAGAGATGATACTGAAGATTCAAACAGCAAGGGGAAAAGAAATCCACCAAAGGCAATGTATGACCCTGCATTCATACCATAGCCCATTCCTTGCAGGCGTAGCCAGTCTTAGAGCTCTCTCACACCAAACATTCAAAAGCCAATTCGTATGCTCTCAGCTTCTGCTACTCTCTGGAAAGCAAAGGTGACTGGTTTCTTAGGAATTGCAAAGGCAGAATATGAATTTTTGTCTGCTTTTATATGAATTCCAAGATACAAACTGCTCTTTGCCTAGGGGATATAATGAAAAGTGGTTGGAGGGACATTGTAACTCCCTGTGCAGAAAAATCACAGGGACACTCCAGCCTCATCCATAATGGAAAGGAGCAGAATGTGGTAGTCTCTGCAGCAAGGATCCTGTGACAGCAAAGGACATGCTGACAGATGGATCGCATTTGCTGCTTGCTCAGTAGCATTGTAGAGCAGCAGGCATATAACTATGTTGATTCCAGAGCCTTAGTTATCTCTTGGCGATGCTATAACTCTGTGCTGATCTTCCTTTTTAAAGTACTATGTACGCAGTTATGTAAATAGTAGTGAAGTTAATTTAGCTGTCCTGCAGGTCTGCATCCAAGCTTTCTTGTGCTTTTCATTTCTTACTGGTTGCTGGAGAATCCTGGCTGATCTCAAAAGGTGATAGAGTCTACTTTGCCTACTTGAGCTGTACAGCTGGAGTCAGTCAATACAGTTACAAACCAAACCATACAAAAAGTCTTTCCCATGTGTGGAGTTAAGGTAGGAGCGGTAATTTGGATTAACCAAAACTACGGGACTCTAAAAACAAAAAGACTGAGAGGATGGACCACTGGATTTGTAGAACCGCTTCAAAATAGCATTATCCTTCCATATGTACTTAGACCACAGTAGTAGTGCTTCAGTGCCGTATTCTGGTTTACACTAGATTTTTTTGCCCTGGTTTCTTCAATTTTTGGGTTTTATTGTTCTGTCTGCTTTCCTTGCCCTTGGATTTACATTGCTTTTGTGTCCCTTGCCAGTGCCTATTTAGCACACCAGAGCTCTAATAATAGTAGTGCCTGGCTGTTAATACAGTTTGTCTTCTGTAGATCTCAAGATGTTTTATATAGGGAGGAATAATTAGGCTTGCCCTTTTCTACAGATGGGGAAACCAAGAAGGCCAGATGGGAGAAACGACCTGCCCAAAGTCGCGCAGCGGGTCTGAGGCAGGGCCAGAATGAGAACTGCGGTCCAGTTTCTGAACACGCAGCATTCGACCAAGTTAATGCTTAGACCCAGAGGTTTGGTCCCTGCTAATGGGCACCACCGTCTTCTCACCTAGGCAGCTCAAGCTCAGGGGAGGGATCATAAAACAGTGGGGACTTCTGCAAGCGGAACCTGTGAGGCACCAGATGGAGGGTATGGCAAGGATTCCATTGAAATGCAGAGGGAAAAAGTGTCTGTCTTCAGAAAGAACATGGAGATGTCATTAGAGGAAACCGTGGTAACCAGAAGTTTCTACTGTAAAGTCAGAAGCAAGGAAATGTGAGGAAGCAAGAGATCTGGAAGGGCTCATTAAAGGTGAATAATTGCATATAACTGGGGCTCTGAGAGGACTTGTCTCTTCTCATGTGGAGAGAGACGGGCATTCTCCCAAATGCCTTTCAGCCCCTGGTTTCCCAGGAAGCCTTGCCACGCCACGTGCTGTCTTAAGCCTTGTTGTGGGCTCATTTTTCCTGTAAGGGTCAGTTCCAGGTAAAGCCTTCATTTGAAAGGTGAAACCTTTACCTGCCCGAGTTCCCCTACGTCTTGAGCCGAGCTAGTGTAACCTTGCACTAGATTGCATCCTTGCAAATATGTTAGCAGCTCTGGTGTGCTGTGATTGTACCAACTGAGCTATAAGCATGTGCAGTGAGTAGGGGACTTGAAATTGTGGAGTGCAATGATGGGATAAATCAGACTTGCCAAACTGAAGGTTTTTCTCTCAGATTCCTTTGGCTTCCATCTTCTTGTCATTGGCTTATGATGACAGCCTGTACTGCTCTAACATTTTTTATTCATTCCACACAGAGACCACCTCCTCTGGATGCTAACCTTGAATATGTGTATATTACATGAGTTGCAGGTGCTACATGTTTCTTTTCTAGCATCTGCTTCTGTTTGAATAGATACTGTCTTGCTCCTCATCTGTGCTATGCATAACTGCATCAAATCTTCATCTTTCCCTTCCTGCTGCACCTGCTTAACTGTTCTAGTTAGAACAGAGGAACTCATACTCTGGACACTTTCCTATTTTCTACTTAAAATTAATGGACTTTCCTTTGAAGTGAATGACTTCTTGCACCAGAGCACCTGCCAAGGCCCTGGTATCTCAGGTGTCCAATCTAGAAGGCGAGACAGAATGCTTTGTAGTTGCTCATCTTGATTTATGACTATAAAATGGTTTGGTCCACCATGTCCTACCCAGAGCGGGTTCTGCCACCGTCATCTTCCCTCCCCCAGCCATGCTAAGCATTCTTAAATCCAGGTTACTTCTCTGGCAATCTGGGGCTCTGAATGGCAGGACAAGGTGGAGCTCTCTTTCTGCCAGGAGAAGATCCTGTAAGTTGTATCAACAATGAACAAAATCTTTTCCCCATTTCCCTCTCCACACCTGATTTTGTATCATTTTTTCTGAACTTCTCCAGCCTTCTGTGCTTGCTGCTGATCTAAGGATTAAGCAGTTTGTATAGGACAGCTCCAGTTTAAGCTGTAAAGATGAAAAAGCAGGGCTCTGCTTTCAGTGTGCCTCGATTAATGTTGTGACAAGGGTAGGTCTTTTACTTATCAAGATAGTCCAGAGCCTGATTATTTCCTGCATAAGCCCTTTACAAGTTCCAACAGTCCTTTTTCTGCGTGTGCTAGAATGGTATCTGATACGCTAAGAAGTCATGGCAATCTGAGGGTCTGATTCATGAAAGCAGTTAAGCCTATTTGGAAATCCCTCTGCAATCAAGAATGAAAGTATTTTCTCGAGTCAGTGAGCAGGTTATAGGAAAATATGTTTGTGCTCTAGCCCAGTCCCCCATACAGCAAGGACCAAGCTATAAAAATGCTGTTTACAAAGTGCCCTCTCACTGGACAGCCCTAGATTGCAAAGGAAATAATGTTTGGTGAGGGAGAAGGGGCAGCGAAGGGAGGGGAAGATGTCCTTGCCTCCTACTGATAGGAGGTAAGTGCTGGAGCCGGTGGTGCACTTTGTATTGTACATGTCAGCAAGTGTGTGCAGGCTACTAGAACAGGGAAACTCTCCAGACTGGCTTGGCTTCATTAATATCTTGATTTTATGATACTGCATGGCCACAAACACCACATAACAAATCGTTTTCCCATCCTGTCTTTCTGCTTTGCAGCGAGAAGCTTTGTCTTAGCTATTGGCCTTTCAGACACGGCAGGTACTTGGGCCGGTTGTTGCGAGAGAAACTTGCGCTTGTGCTGCCTGTGGCGTGTCTGGTCTGTAAGCAGATATTGGCCTGTTTTCCCTTAGGCTGTAGTTCAAGCACCTCTTGCCAAGGTTGTGTTCACTTCTGTAATTCATCATAATAATGAAGGGAGAGATTTCCCACAGACTTTAGAGAAGTAGTTATCATTCCACCCAAAGTCCTAACAGTTTTTAACATAGCCTGTCCATCTCCCCCTATATATGCTCCTAAAACCTCAGAATTTCATTCAAGCTCTTCACAGTCGAAGATGGGATTTTTGTTGGTATTGTGGAGTGCTTTTAAACAACAACTGCCTCTTAATACCAGCTATGCAGACTCACGTAGCAGGCATCTGCACTGTGTTGCATGTTTCATGCACAAATAGTTCATAAGGGCTAGTCTTGCTGCCTTTACTTTTTTCATATTTGGAATTTTGAAAGAGGGAGATGAACATTTGAGTTCCATTCACAGTTACTTTAATGCTGTTATTAGACATCTAATGGCTACCAGTTGCTGGAAGACAGGTGTGTACTTACATTCATTACACCACAAGTAGCTTACTTTCTTCCCTCCCCCTGTGCAGTGACACTAAAAGCTTTTGGTAGTAAGTGGAAAACCTGCTTAGCTTCAACTCTTGCTTTTTTCACTGAGCCTGCATGTTTAATTTTCAAGTGTAGTGACCAGAGGAGTGTTTGTATATGATCTAAATCAGAAGGAGCCCTGTATATCTTCTCTATACCCTGATCTAGATCTGTGCATACAGTTGCTACTGATACCTATCAGGCCCAATTTAAAGGTAAATGTTAGCCCAGAGGGGAAGATTTTTTGCCTTGACTTTAAGGGAAATTCAATCAGGGTCCTCTATGAACTGGGAGTGAGAAAATAGAACTAACTTTTATAATACATTTTGTATATTGAATATGCTTCGTGCCAGTGGAGCCGTAAGTGTTCTCTTTTAAAATATTTATTTTAAGATTGTTTTGGTTTTGTCTTGCCTCCCACATCTGAAGAACTCAAATTTTCTTAGAGTGCAAACCTACAGTTCTGCAGGGCAACTTACTGTGTTGTGAAAAATGTAAGCAGCTATATTCATACAGGGATCTGAGATGAGGTGATAAAGAGGTCAGGCTTGGTCTGTGCCCGCTGGGAGATTTCCAAGTTCACACGGTAGAGTTGGAAGCATTGCTGCTGGAGGAGGTGTTTGATTTGAGAGAGAGATATCATTTGGATAAACCGAATAGTCTTGACAGAGTGTGAAGGAGCTCTGGAGCACTGAGGGTACAGTCTTGCAATGGAGCAAAGAGCACTGGTGTTGGTTGTTGTAATACAGCAGGCATCTAGTAGACTCTGGAAGTACCAGGGTGTTTTCACAGTAGTGGGAATGTTGGGATCCTAGACCAGTCCATGCCATCATTTTGCTTCTCTGATGTCCTGTCTTGACTTCCAGGTGGCTTTTCATCCAAACTAGTGCTTCCCAAACCTTCTGGGCTGGGTACCAGACCACTCTGCATCCTTACAGTCAAATTTTTGTAGTGATTTATCATCAGCCCACTATAAAAGTAATATTGCTGTGTGGCTGGCTGCAAAGAACTGCTGTTACCTTGTGGAACACATTTTTGGGAACCATATACTTTAACTGTTATAAGCTGCTGCAGCAGGTGGTGTTTTCCAGGCAGAAGCAACTACCTTTCAGTGCGGGCTGCAGCAATTCCCGTGCATAGACCCATACACACTTGAGGAGGAGTGACTCATTTGTAGACACATAAACCTGGCTTGGAAAATGAATTCCAGGGCATCAGTTACGTAAAAAGTGAACATTCCTCATAGTATTTGGTAGTGTTACCAGCCTGCAGAACTGGATTCCAATTAACACAAGTCAGTCTGAACTGCATGAATGGTGTATTGTTGCGCCAAGTCAAAAGAAATCTCCCAGTGCGCTCCCCTTACCCTCAACACATGCACCTATTCCAGGATTTTTCTTGTGTGCTGATGTAAGGTTATAGAGCAAACACCAATTTTCTGCTTAGGTTATGTGTGAACCTTGTTTTGAAGGGCAAATATTACTGACCATAGTCCATTACTTACCATATTCAAAGTTAGTTCTCACAAAAAAATGTGAAGGTACATAGACATTTTTTTCTAAAACTCTTTTCGGTTGTTTTCAAGTTTTAGTCAAATGACTGAGAATGGCTTAGGTTTTTAAATCTCAGATGAAAAACAAAGTTATTTGATGGGATGAATAGGAGAAGGAGGGTTTTGCACACATTCTTGTGTTCTTTGCTGCTGCAAGTGGGGAAATGCTTTGGTTTTCAGTGGAAAGGATGTTTCCAGGGAAAGTTCAGTTCTGACGTATTTTATTCCCCCACTCAGTTATACACCAGGCTATTCCCAATTAAACATTTGGACAGTTTTAACCATTTCTTCCTTCCAACCTTTCATCCACTAATGTTTACAGAAGCAAGATTTATTTTGCAAATTCTCCTACTGCATCATTCTCCTTGCTCTCTGTAGATGAGCTGAATCGGAGCTGTGGCAACTCTGATTTATTCTGTTGTGGGATAGTACTGTTGAACTGAGAACATTAACAGTAATACACCTTTCCTGCAAAGAGTTACCTTAAAGGAATAAAAAGTTATGATAACTTTAACTTGCTTATTTGGAGCTACACTAATTTTAAACAGATGGTTACAATAAATTACTATTGGAATAGACTTGGAAGTGACTTAGGGAGGCAATACAGGTAAAGCAGTATGAGCTTTGATTTCTTTTTACAGTTCTGATGGCACTGGCCCAGGTGCTGCCTTCCTTGGGTCTTTTCCCCATTCCCTTTCTTCTCTAGATCATCAGTTTGTGGAGGCAAGGCGATCACTTACCCTGTAAGCCTGTGGTGAAGTGCTTGTTAAAACTGACCTTGTTAAGAGTTTTGGCCGAGGGAGACTTCCAATACAGGATTTGTCTGTCTGGTGTTTTTTGAGGTGTTGGGTTTGTTTTGATTTGTTTTGTTTTCCTTCAAGGATGTTTGAAATATGCTCCAAATTCTTTGGTTTAGTTCTGCCTTAATCAACAGTTGTTGGTTTTATCCTTGACTCTACCCACCCTGGGGTTTGAGTGGTCCTGGTCACCACAGCAATTGATGGCATTAGCTGTCAGCTCCGTGCTTGTATATTCAGCATCCTGTGGTTTTGTCCAACCTACCTGGCAATATAAATAACAATAAAAGTGCCTGAGTGCCCTTGACCACACCTTTTGAGCACTAGAAATCGTTGACAAAGTCTGACAAAGTAAAGTACTATTTCATGAGAGCCTTTGTGACTAGAATGAGTCATGTAAGAAAGATGGGGTGAGTTAAAGAATAACTTCGCCACAAAAAAAGTCTTTTTTCCTTTTTTTTTTTTTTTTCTTACTCTGGAATGTGCAGGGTTCTTTAGCGATCTATGTATCATTGAACTGAGTTACATTCAATTTAGGCATATGGACTGTTTTTAGAAGCAGCCTTCCATTTTACAAGTATAGTTTAGGATATATAAATGCTTAACTTACTCATTGTGCCTGCAGGTCAAAGTAGTTAAGTGGTACTAATTCCACCAGCAAAATTATTCCCAGGGTAAATTGCAAGCTGAAAATTAGTGATTGAGTTTAGGATCCTTTAAAAAAAACTGATACTAAAAATAGATATTAGTTCAGAAGGGCTGATGCAAAGAGTTATTATGGTGAGAACCATGCAAGGGTTTGACTAGATAAACCCATCTCCTTTATCAGTCATCTTGAAGGTAAAATTACAGAAGAGGAACATGAAAATGTCTCCTCGTTTTTGCTGGTTTGGTCCTGTCCTGTTCCCCCCCATTTTGTTTTCAAATTGACATCTTCCACTATCAAGATGCTGCCCATTTGATGGTTCACAGGAGCGCTGCTGGAGTGTGTAAATCCAAGGTACTACTATGTTGCTGTAGCTCACAGTGCTGAAACTGTCATCAGCTAAGCGGTTGCTTTTGCATAGTCATGTGGGCCTGGAAAGAGGCTCTATCTCTAAAGGTTATTTTGTTGCATTTCTTAGAAAATGTGATGGGATCTTCTTATAAAGAAACCTGCTTCAAGGTGTTTAGCTTCCCTAGTGTCTGTCACAATCTGCCAATACACCAGCCTTGCAAGTTGGCTACTATAGTGAAGGTACCTGGGGTGTTTGCATCAAGAAGAGTGTGGCCAGCAGGACAAGGGAGGTTCTCCTTCCCCTCTACACTGTTCTGGTGAGGCCTCATCTGGAGTACTGTGTCCAGTTCTGGGCTCCCCAGTTCAGGAGGGATGAGGAGCTACTGGAGGGAGTCCAGCGGAGGGCTACAAGGATGGTGAGGGGACTGGAGCATCTCCACTACGAGGAGAGGTTGAGGGAACTGGGCTTGTTCAGCCTGAAGAAGAGAAGGCTGCGAGGGGACCTTATAAATGCCTACAA
>Ga0065711_1027733_pt1 | contig 46401 bp, 20 predicted proteins | sample Hoacrofraction12_FD_59098 | JGI IMG/M metagenome (GOLD analysis project Ga0065711, IMG submission 59098) | Hoatzin crop microbial communities from Cojedes, Venezuela - Epithelial fraction 12 v2 (version 2) | ecosystem: Host-associated > Birds > Digestive system > Esophagus > Crop | place... | reverse complement strand
TCGGGAGGGACGCACATGGAGCGGTGAGGGAGGAAGGGGACACCCGCCTAGCCAGCCAGATCAGCCGAATCAACCCTGGCGATCAATGGGGTGACAGATGTCGCAGCCAGATCGCCCTTACATCCATTATACAGGTATAATCCAGTAAGGCAAAATGCTAAACTAAAGAGCCAATAAATTTGAGATAAAAGCCCTTAATCCCATGACCCTTTAATAGGAAACATGGAGCAGAGATTACCGAGTCACAGAAATGTTTCTGTATGCACAGTTTTCTTGATTTGGCACAAAAATGTGTACTTATTTGTAGAGGTCACTTAACTAGAGTTAAGCAGATAGGGTGTTCTAAATTAAAGGATGTGGGTTTTGGGGTTTTTGGCCCTGCTGAATTTCATTGAACAGGCAAGTCTGCTTGTCTCTTTCTTGTGCCCCTTTTTCCCAGTATGACTCTTTTGAAGAGTTTTCTATGTGCGTGCAATGTTTTGTGTGGGAATGTTGTGCTCAGTTACGGTGTTATGGTAGTTTACACTCCTGCTAGTCATAAAAATGGGTGCAAAAGCTTCTAGTGCCTTGCTCTTCTTTTTAATATAGTTTATGTTTGATAGCTGTAAAAAAGGAACTTTGTATCTGGTTTTATGTAGTGTTCTGCCCAACAAGTATGCCTTGCTTTTCAGCTACCCAATGCATATTTGGGGTTATCTATTTCACACAAGGCTGCTTTGTGTTGCGTTTCGCTGTTGTGAAGTACGGGCGAAAGATCTTCGATCTTGCCACGCATGTCCATGTTGACAGCCCTCCATTAAATAATGCGACTCCTAACTATACACCCATTTAAAGCCTAGCAGTGCCTCTGAAGTTTTACTGACGTCCTCAGCGACTCACCGTCATCTACCGGTGGTCCTTCTGTTTAAGCATACAACTGTCCTTCATTTCATGGATGTTGTACATGTATGTACTCTAGTTTGTGTTGTTTTACTTTATTCAGACAAGAATGTATCGATATTTATCATTAAACAGAAATATTTTCTATCCTCTGCAATGTTACAAGAATAATTTCTTAACTTTATCTCTAGAGAACAACCAACCAGGGAAACATATTATCAGGTTTTTTTAATACAGGCAATCTGGAAAGGTAGATATTGTGCTCTGTTACTGCACTTTGTCAGCACAAATATGGTACAGACTTTATTACTGTTTACACTAGAAGCCCTAATTTACTTATGTGCAATTACTATAGCAGTTTCTGAAGGCAGCCAACTGAAATACAGGTTTTGCATTGTTGCTTCAGATATGACTAATTCGTCACTGAAAACAACAAAAAAAAAGGATTACTGGTAAGCCTCTTTGTCGGTATTTTAGTTGTACCTTATCAACCACACCCTGGTCAGTCCAGTTTCAAACTGTATAATGGATTCAAGGAACATTTGAGAGACGATGTTCATTAGAAAGAAGGTGAATTGGTATAATGCAATATTTAAAAATACAGATTTCTGATGAAGAGTGTCCCATAGCAATGACCAGTGAGCAGCAAGGATGCAGTTGAGAATATAAATATATCTATTAACATATACATTTGCTACAGATAAACATAATGCCTTATAAATTAACTTCCAGCAAAGAGGAAAGTTTTCTCACTAGTGTGGATCTAAAACTAAGGCCATAGTTACAGTGCACATTTTGACTTTGTTTGGCTTAAGGGAGTGAACTTGAACCAAAATCTAAACTTTTGATCTGTGCTGTTTCTTACTGTCAGTGACAACTACAAGGTTGTTTCTGCTTGTTTTTCTCTGACAAGAGGTCTGTGTATCTTAACTCCTCGAGAAGAATGACATACATCAGAGGATAACTAAGTGATGAAATCCAGGTTTTACTCCTTACCGTAAAATGACCTTTTTAAAAGTGTATCATTTGGCACTGTAGTATCCAGTGATTTCTACTAATGTCTTTTTATCCTTCAGAGCATCAAGAAAACTCTGTGGAATTCAATCCTGTAACTCACATTGGTGTGCTAATAATTCCTGCTTAATAAGGACAAAATTTAAGTCTTTCCTTATTCAGAAAAATTATGCTGGTTATGGTGGAGCCAGTGAAAATGCAGAAGGGGAGTAGATTTTGTTAATTGTGTCCACTTTTTGATTAAAATGCAATAACTTTTAGAAAATTCTGTTTTATAGTTAATTACTGTTTCCTACAGATAAGCTGCAACTGGTGTCTGAAATTAATGTCACAGGTTGTAAAACCACAACAAATAAACTCAAGGAAAAAAAAACAAACAAAAAAACCTAAAAAGAACCAAGGGCTGAGCACTGAAAAGATGAGACTAGCAAGCAAATGTGTTCACATATGCTTCTGCTACAATGGTGTTTTATCACTTAGCTCGTGAAAGGCAACTCCTTCTCTTAGGCTACCTTCATGCAATGAAAAAATTGTTGCAGTCTCCAGTTTGTAGCCTCCAGGCTGATAAATTCAGCAGCTCAATGAGTGGGTGACAAAAAGGTCATCTTACTGACAAACTATCCTATGTATCGTTACAGATATGTAACACACTGATTGACTGCTAGAATACATATTAGTTGTGACAGAAACTGTATGTCTTCATACTCACTTCAGGCTATGGATTCATCAGGTACAGGTGACATATATAGTTCTCTGTAGTGTTGCGAGCCCAGAGATGAAATGACTGAATGAAGTCAGGCTTTGTTTGAAATGTTGGGAATATACCAAAAGGTTCAGCGACTTATTCAGTTAAGCATACAGAATTGTGTAGCCTGCTTGAAACTTGTACAAATGAGATAAACTTCCTGGGCTTAAAAAATACGTTTGTAGTAATAGTCTTGAAAAATGTCCTTCTCTGATATTGCTGGTATGCTGTTTTCTAAGTAAGCCAGTAATAACAGGAAGAAAAGATTCCATTCAAAATTTCTGCATGGTTGTTTTTAATGGTTATACCAGCATTTCAAAGAAAAATATTTTGAGACTGCCTGTCCCAGTGAGCTGTGAAGAAAGTGAAGTGGTTGATAGTTCTTTCCCTTTCCATCTCATTCCTTCCTATGAAATTCCTGGCATGTATTTCAACTCAGTAGCTGGGGCTGTGGAAATTTTAATGCAAGTTTTTTTTTTAAAAAAAAAACTTTTTCAGTGCTCTGTCTCCTCGTTTCAAGAGGAAAACTTTAAGTATTTTCTTGCTGAAAAGCAAGCACTTACAGAATGATCTTCCTTTTCTATTTCAATTATTAAAACAGTCTGCCTAAGTTCTTATCCTTTCAAAGTAAAGGCCTGACTTTCATATCGTTACTCAATAGAAGAATACAAGTCTCCAAATTTTGAGATTCACCCAGCAGTTGTTACTATAAAAGTACTTCCCTTCCCCCCTCCACCCCAAAATCTTGGCAGCCATTTGAATTTTTCCTGTAAAGTTGAGTTACTATGAAATGTCATAATAAATCTCACCAAGTTTCCTGGTGAACTTGTCAACAGTTAGGAGTCTCTTTGTCAAGTAAAAATGAAAAATTAATGTTTTTCCTATCCACAGTGACTAATTTTACTGAAGCTATCACTCTGTGGAAGTAGTTTTACTCCTTATGTGTTCTGCTTAGATGCTTCTTGTGCCTGAGCTGCTTGAAATACAGAAGTATGTTACACTTGGGCTTCCAGCTGCTACATGCAAAGAGTTTCTATTATGTCAGTATGGTGTCAGTTCAGTACAGTGCCACAGCATACATTTGTACTGTCTTTTCCTTCTCTCTCCACATACAGCTCGTTCTTTTAAAAAGGTCTGAGAATCAGAACATTGAAAGCTTGGCATGTGCCTTTTATTTTAGACAAACATGAATGATATTAAGCATGGCCTTCCAAGCCGTTCATCATTATTAGTGTCATTTGGAGCTGGACTGCTCCCCTCTTTGTTTTTAGTGTGTTTCCGTCTTGTGGAAAATGCCAGATTGACAGCCTTGAAAACTGAAATCCTTCTGTTTATCTTCAGGCTGCAACAGTGTAGTCAATGACAGCACAAACATCCCCTCTGCCTCATCAATATGCCTGAAGTGTGAGTGAAGGTAGTTCAGTCTCCATGGCCATTAAATCCTGTTGATTCCATCAATAAGAATGCCAGTTACTGAAAGATGTCATAGTGACTTTGTGATCCCAATGACTGCTCAAAAGACACTAGATAGAGACACCAAATTCATCTCACATACCTCAGTGCATATACGATGGTAATGGTTTTCATTCACGGTGAATCTGGGATGGATTCAAAAGGTGTCTTAGATTTAAAGCTTTCTGAAATTCAATAACCTTCCCCTGAGCCACACAGTCCCTGCACTTACTTGAGAAACTTGTTCATGTTTTTTATCAGGTTCCTTTTCATGTATGGGGTCTTTATTGTTTTCAGTAGCTTTCTATCAGTAGGAAACAGTTTCTAGGATCTGTGGGGCATGTGAAGAAGTACACTTGAAGATTTACTTGAATGTAACAAACTGCATACCACCTGGTACTACTGCATGTATTTGCGTTATGCTGTTAAACAAGCTGCAGGTACCTGTCTTTAATCTGAGTTCTGACCCTGCTTATGACACCAACAGGGCTTGCGAAAGCAGAAAAGACTGTAAGGAGGGCAAAGAGTAACTGGGTAGCCCTCAGCAAAGTCATCTTGATTCCGGCCTCAGTTTCCCCTAGAAACTGGGGATGGCAATGCTCAGTGAGACATGAATTTAAAAAAATGTTTGCTTATATTTGAGTATTTTATCTGGCATGTAAAATGCTAACTATTATTGCCACCTAGTTAAGCTATCCATTACTAGATTAAAAATCAAAGGGACATCTTTTAGGTTTTTGGTTGTAATAACACTTTCAGGCCACTGAAATGTGGTGTAGATAATTTGCTGCATTCTTTTTTGGTTCAGAATGCTTCCCTGGAAGAGAAGCACTCTTAGAAAATTCAAATGTAAGTAACAGTAAAGTTTGCTTCAAGAAAATCCTGTAGAAAACATATGAGCTTCATTAGTTATCAGGCAGTATTTAACAGAACTAGTATGCTGAACAGATGCTGCTCACCAAAGGGTGCTTTTGTTTAAAAATCATTTCAGGCATAAAGAAAAAGAAAATGAAGAAAAATTTGTGGAAAACTTACCTGTGAACAAGGAACCTATATTTGGCATTAAAAAAAAAAAAGACTTTTTTCCTAGCATCCCAGAGGTTCCATGTCTAAGCTGAGCGTTAATGGTATGCACAGTCTTTTCACTGGAAAGGCTTTATGTGATCAATAGAATGAGAAATTCTCAATCAACAGCCAAATGTGCATGATTAAAATGGCTGTAGAATAAATACTTGGGAGCTTCATTTACTTTAGAAGGTAGCTCCACATGCATGCCAGACAGGCCATCCATATTATCAAGTTGCTTGCAGTGTGCACAGGAAGGATTTAATATGTGGTTCTGCAGTTGATAAAAAATACTGCCGATGGTATTTTGGTGCTGGTTGCATCATCATCTTCCTCCCAATTGCTGTAGTAAACACAAAAGTTTTTTCAAAAATTACAAGTCTGCAGAACTCAAACATTTTATGTCAGCAACCTGTTACACATGGACAATCTGTTTCATAGATAGAAGGCAAGATTGCAGTTTCCTGTGTGCTGACTCTGGAATTACCGGGGCAGGCGATCGGCCGGAGCACTTCCTTTCCCGTCCCTGCAGCCATGCAGAGAATGAGTCTCTGACATGCTGTGCCCCTCAGTGCACAGGAGTTGGTGAGAAAAGTTAGAATTGGCGGAGTGCCGTGAGTAAAGTGCTTAGATTATTTCTTCCATACCAGAAGTACAGAGAGACCGTGGGGCAACTCTTCACCAGGTTTCTGATTTGATTCTGCAGTGGCAGAAATACAACATTCTTCTTATGGCATGCGGGTAAATCACAGGTGAGCCAATGTACCTGTCATTCCTCAGATAATGACAGGGAAAATGCAGAGCTTAAAGATGGTTCAAAACCATTTTGGATATCTTGAAAGTGCAGCATATAATCTGTCTCTAAATCCTATTGACATTCCTGACATCTATATCTCGGCTAGCATATCTTATTCCTGTTTATGTCTTCAGCAAGAAGGGAGAAGACATTTCTACACCGAGTATCGTTTCAGATGTATCAAATGGCCCAATTAACGGTGGCTTAAGTAATTTGAAACGTTTTTCTGTTGAATTTAATGGGATCTGTAGTTTGGACATGAGTAAACTATGGGAGGAAGACAAAACTTGACCTCTAGTATTGCATACCACAATATGTTGTGGGTTTTTTTAGGGCAGTAGCACTTCATTAGCGTGTATCATCTTCGCTCTTATGAGGTTGTCCCACATTCTTAAACTAAATATACATTTTGTTAAACATATAAATATACAGAATTTACATTAAGTTCATTGTGTCTGTGCCTTAAGGAACACATTTTTGTTGTAAAAATTACACTTAATTTATGGCCACTTATAAATAATATATTAGTAATCAGTAAATGATTAATACACATTTCCCCCCTTAGTTATTTAGGGCAATGTTGAGTAGGACAGTAAGAACTAATGCAAACTATATCCTGTAAGTGCTACGAAATAATGGATAACATCCTGTAGTAACGTATTTTAATATTATTTATACATGTCTCTCATATGTTATATAGTGGAGCTACTTGCAATAGTTAAACTTGAGAAAGCAATGCCTAGACTTGTATTCCATTTGTCCAAAATTGTCATCTTGGTTTATACTGGTATTTGCCATTTACCTTTTTAAAACATTAATGCTGTTTACTGCATCACTGTCTAGACCAGTGTAATAGAGAAAGAGACTTAACAAATTCTAAGCGGCTCTGACCTAATCCTGCAGTGCAGTCAGTAGGAAGGACTCCCTGTGCCCATACGGACTCCCACCAAGTTCAGTGGGAGCGCACAGATGAGAAGGACACTCGGGCTGATTGCGCTGCTGGAGGCTAGCCTGCAGAGAGCTGAAAAGATATAGCGGAATGAATCTAATAGATTAAGCAAATACAAAGCTTAACTTTTAGCATTTCACAGTGAATGCAACTGAACAGGTAACTCTGTTTTATGAACCTGATTGCTGTGCTCCTTTCTCTTTTTTTTTTTTGCCACAAAACACACGGTTCTAAATGCATGCATTAAAAGAACTAAAATCTCAGAGTTCAAAGCTTTCTCAGAGTATTTACTTATTTGTTGTAGGTTTGTAACAGTTTGAGTACACCAAATTATTTAAGCCATGCCCTTGTAGTAAGTAATAATTTGGGTTTTGGCAAGTATCAAAATAACACAAAAGCATTTGGCTTCCTTTTTTAAATACACGTTAAAAAGCCACTGGTAGAGATATTCACATTGATAATTAATTTCTGTTAATGTGGCAGGTTCCTAGTAAGGAAAGATAAATAATTTTAATGAAAATGCAGTGACAGAAAAATAAGCAAGCAGAATTGAACAACTGGTATTTTAATGGCAGGCTTTTCTCATGGCAGTTAATGGGCACTTTTAAACTGACTTCAGGTGGAATGCAGTCAGCCCAGTAACTGATTTCTGCTGGTGTACTCAGTGCAATTGCAAATAACTTAGCACCATAACTGATATTGAGCAGTATTCTAGGCGTGTGTCGTACTGGATTCAGTGATGATGCATAATGATGCTTCTCTGTACTCCTTTCAGATAGGGGCTGTAGTCTGTAACAGGTATAACACATACAGAGACTTTTAAATGCTTTCCATGCATGTCTCCAGATGATGCAATCCTAAAATGGTACTTCTAAACTAAGTGTGAGTGGCAAGGTGGCACAACGGGACTCAGGAGTTTACGCTTACAAAGGTTTATCTGTACTGTGCCACACGGTAGGGTGTTATTAGCTTGACTAAGCACTAACAAGCCTACATGACATTTTGAGTGGAAATTATTTGAATTCAAACAGCTAGGAGCTGGCGGAGAGCGCTTGTGTTTGTCTGTACCCATCCGTTTAGACATACCCTAGATTTTCAGCTTAGATCTTTGGAGAGAAATAAAGGAAGAATCCCACTATTCATGGGTTCCTGTGAAATACTCTGCTGAGCTCAGTTTAATTTTCCATCAGTAAGTGTCCACCAGTGCCAGAACTGTCACATCTTACACCCAAACTGACACAGCAGCAACATGAAGCAAATGTAATACATAGCAGGTTTTTTAAGTGTCTATCTCACTGCTGTATATAAATATCATCTGTCATTTCAGACTATATAAAAAAAACTGTCCTGAAAAAAATTTTAAATTGTGGTTGCCATAATGTTTTCAGAAGAGATTATTCTCCTCTGTCAAAGACAAAAAAATGTATTTGTGCATGTGCGTATCTTTCCATGAATTCTCCTTATAGTTCTGATTAATAAATGTTCTAACATAGCTTAAAACACTGTTTTGCAGTTCTCTGTTTTGGAGGATTCCTTAAGATTTCAAGCAGAAGGAGGTGGGTTGAGGTTTTGCTGGCTTTCATTCTGTACTTTAGGGAAGAAAAATACAGGCTTTGACATTCAATAGTCAGTATTTCTCTTATGGCTTCCAATTTTTGTGTGTTCAGATTTCATTATAATCTGGCTTCCATTGTCTCTCTTTCAGTGGAGTGATGGTAATTTATACACACCTGTTTATTGTATGAGTTTTTTTCTGCTACATTTTCTCTAGTTTATTAGAAATGTGACGTTTCATCTGTGTGTTCCTTTTTACTGTGTTTTAAATTTCTGCAAATGAAACATTTACCCGGGATGGCAGTAGGAATCTTCCTCTGGCTCTGGGAAAACAGTAGACACAAACATATAAAATCACAGCACTAAAATACAAAATCGTGTATATTTTTTTTGTAAATATGTGTATCTAAGTAAACTGAAGAATGAATATGATTAGAAATCTGCATTCTTGCAAGACCCATCTACTGTCTGAAGTCTAGATGTTTGAGATTGGCAAGGCATTAGCAGATTTTAAGATCAGAAGACTTAAAGAAAGCAGATGGTTTTACCCTATTTAATTTAATGAAATTTATTTAATATGAAAAAGGGAGAAAGCTGTCTCCAGCATAAAAGCTCTTTAAATACATTAGTTGCTGAGAGGCCTGCAATCTGAACAGTGCTTTTTAGATGAATTAGACATTGTCTTCCTTCATCCCTGTTAAATCATGAGGCAGAATAGCTTCAGTTCTTTTAATACAGGAGGATACTCAGGCATCCAGTCTTGAATTGCAAGTACATTACTATGTAACAGTGAAAGTGTAGTTCAGAACTATTTTTTACTCATGTTGTCTATTAAGGCCCTAGACCATCTCGAAAATCTGCTTAGCAATTAAAAACAAATCTTCAACAAACATCTACTTAACAGTAGCAACTGTTCCTTCATTTCACGTGCATTATGAAAAGTATTAGACAGTCTTGAACTGTGAATTGGATTGGGTTCAGAATATGCAGAACTGGGGGAGAGGGTACTCATCATTACACAAGTCCACTACTGCACATTGACTTCTGTTCTTAGACAACACCCTCGACAAAGTCCTTTCCTGGAGAACTGCACAGCTCAAAGAGAAGAGGTGATGCAGAATTGCAGGTTTCTGTTGCTTATAGTTCTTGTTTCCTGATCTGCTTGAGATAAATTTCACACTGTTCTTAGCAATACAATGCTCACTCCACAGTACCAGATTCTGTGCTGTAGTTTTTTTTCATATCAGTTTTTATTCAAGATTACTATATGACTACATAGATCCTGGTTTTTAGAAATGTTTTCTCATGCTTATTCCTAGATTCACAAATGTTACGAAGATTAAAAGAATGCATATGGTCTTCAAATCTAAATTCCAGTGTATGTGAACCCTAGGCAGGTATTAACAAAGCATATAGTTTAAAAGATACTGTATTACAAAGCTCTTTAAGCAATGATGAGTTTAACACCTTCTGTGGTAATCTGTTACAGTGTTTAATTATCCAGAACAATTTTGAACAAAAATCAGTACACTTGGCCTCATTAATGGAAGCCAAAGCAGAGCTTTTTTAAAGCAACCTCCAGACAGATCTGTAAACATCAACTTCATTTTTATTTGCTACAAAGCACATTAACAGCAGCAGCAGAGAGAGAGCTAAAATTTTACAAGTAGAGAATTAATCACAGCGGGTGATGACAGGCTGGTAAAGTGTCTCATTAGTAAAAGAATAACAAGGAGTTTAATAGAGAGTCAGTGTTTTGTAAGTATAATGGTCTGGGTTTTCAAAAGGGATTGGTGATTTGGGAATGCCTCTAGTTTTGATATCAATTCAAAACGCCCAATTTTCAGAAAGCATTTAAAACCTTTTCCTGCAACTGCTTTAAAGCATTTTGAGGGTGAGCATCCTGAAGTCAGTAGACTGTTTTATCAGTCTTAGACAAAATTCTTGGCCAAAACCCACCTAGATTCACAATATTTTAGGAGGCAACAGCATGGTTTAAGAGGCAGATTTGCAGCTGGTATAAAATATCACAGACCCGGACAACGTAGACAGAGCAGTGCCAGTTTACAGGAGTTGAGATACCAAGATACTGGCCCTGCCATGAACTCCTTGCAGTAGGAAAAGGATCTGTCATTCTAAGGGAGAGCTGTATGTTATGTGGAAAGCTAACACATACTCCCCCACACCCCCTGCCCCAATCATGCAACCACAGCACTTGCCACAATACAGTATTTTGGAAATGCTTTATTTTAAACGTGCATTCTGCCTGAAACAGACATAACTAACACAAGATCTAACCCGGAAAAGTGCATAATAAACATAGCTGGCAGAAGCAGGAGACATAACTGTAAAAGACAAGAACAAGCCATAACTTGAATGGACAGATTGGAAAATGGAAGATGCGAGGAAGAAATTCTGATACAATTGTAGCTATTCTGAGGATGAGCCACGAGTTTTATGGCAAGTGTGCTGGGTAGTTTACTCTTGTGAAGTATAACTAATCTCTTCAAACAGATTATCTGTAAAAGTAGGGGGTTTTTATCTTTTTAAGCTTTTATGATACATTTAAATGTATTTTGATTGGTTTTTACTCTCACGAGTGCCTTTTTCGCCACTACTGAGCATATAATTTATACAGCCTTGTAGCACAATATATTGCAGGTAGACATTTTATGGCATGTTTTGTGTATACTTTAGTGTTGATGTGTGCCATAACAAGGTTTCTGCTGCTTCCAATTTCACTCATTAGAGCAGGCAGGACAATGGGCAAAGCATCTTGTGATAACTAGGGGCTAAAGCACAATAAGGATTTCAGCAATGCCCAAATCTTAGAGGCCCTCACCTGGTGTAATACATAGCTACAAGTTGGTAGACTTTGTAAATGATATAGGAATATGCACCAAATAACAATTAATAAAATGCAATGTGTGATGAAGCAAGAGCAAAAGAAATGATGGGCTGCAGCTTGGTCTGTAAATCTCATTGGTGTTTAAGCAGCTAATTTGTTGAAGGCCTCCATCTGAAGTACATTCATCCTTAAGGATACAAACCTATGTACTGAGGAACTTTAGAGCTTTTTAAAGTCAGGTAGGTTCTGAAGAATTAGCTGTTGGATCTTTACATATTTAGAAGAGGAATCAGATAATGTCTTTGGTGACATCTGTCATAAAGATAGACAGAGATGGCACCTTTTGCTGCTAGAGCTGCCATCTGAATAAAAGCCGTGCTGTTGTGCAAAAGTGGGGGCAGGATCAGCACCCGTACTTCCATAACTCATACACCAAAGTGAAGATTTGTCTGTTAGTGCAAGAAAACCAAATTTTTCTTTTCATGCTCCCCCCCCCCTTCAATCTGTCAAAGTGACAGGGAGAATTTTGATGTCCCCTGCAATCTACTGAAGTCACATGAAGATTTTTAGTTACATAGCCAAATTATTTCTAGATATTCAATTCACAATAAATCTACTTAGGATGCTTTGTTCTGAGGAACTCATTTAAATTTATTATATTAAAAAATTACATTTTCAGAAGCTTCTCTAGACATTTCTTAATCGGTTGTCATGGTGATGTCACTGATTACGGTTTTTAATGTCCCATTTGAAGATTATGCACTACTTAATGATCCAAAAAGTAGGTCTAATTTTTTTAAAGAATAAAAATCTTTTCATGGAATGAACTACACAGGTTACTCATAGTAAAAAATAATGAAAAAATGCAAATAACACAATGTAAAGAAAGATTTCCTTAAGATTATAGGCCTGGAAGATGTTCTACATAAAGCACCTTTTTAATAAACATAGCAATAGAATAAAAGACTTACAATCACTAAAAATGTGGATATGGATGAGAGTAAAGAACACCTGAAATAACCTTGTGCAATCTTCATCTCTCTTTACAATTACAAAAAGGTAATGGTCTGGAGAGCATGTGAAATTATTTTATATTCTGAAGGAATTTGTTGTGACATATTTCTCAGTTCCTGGTTGGACTGTCACTTTGATTTAGGTAGCTTTGCAAGCTGCAGCAGAGTTCTAGCTGGGAATTCAGTTTCAGCTTCATCTGAGCATGCTTCACATTTGGAGGAAAATGTTTCAGACTATTTTTCTCATCCTTAAAGGATAAAATATTGCTAGTGGTTGCTCTAAAAATTTTAAGAATGTTCCTTTCATAAACAGTATTTTACATTTCAAGAGGTATTTTTACAGACTTTATTAACCTTTACATTTATAGGTATCCTAGACTGTAACATCTCTTCCATACATCTTCTTCCTGTCCATCCAGTCTGGAACAAGACACATAAACTTCCTATTACAATGCAAATTACTAATTTCTATGATCAGGACAATATCACTTCCTATTTAAAAGTCAATTTACATTTATAGAATCATAGCATCAGAGGCTGGAAGAGGCCTCTAAGATCGAGTCCAACCATCCACCCAACACCATCATGCCTACTAAACCATATCCTGAAGTGCCACATCTACACGTTTTTTAAAGACCTTCAGGGATGGGGTCAATTTCCCCAAAACTGATTGGGAAAATGACATACATTCCTTGTATAATCAAGAGAATTTTAAATGACATAGCACCTACATCAGTGTTCAGGTTTGGAGCAGGAGGGCATGTTAAAGCTCATCTGATGATTTTCAGTTCCTGTGCTTTGTTTCACATCGTGAAACAAAGTGCTTCAGCAGGAGGGTTGGACTAGATGACCCACAGAGGTCCCTTCCAACCCCTACCATTCTGTGATTCTGTGTGTAATCTCAGAGCACATGAACCTGATTCCATTCAGTTTTAACCTAAACCAGCAGATCTCTTCCAGACCCTAATGAACCTGCCTGAAGTCACTCTGGAATAAATCCTCGTGAACGTGTGTGGCGTGGGCATGAAGTCCTCAGTAACAGCTGGTTCTGTCACCCCATCCTCTAGTGTTGCCCAGCGTGGCTGTAGCGATAGCGTGTCACACTACTCTCTGCATTGTGCATGTGTGTCTTCCGCGTCGCCTCGTACAAACAGCAGCTGGTAGCTTACTGGACCCATGAACTAGTTAGCAGGTATCTTCTGTGTCTTGTTTATGCCACCTATTCTGTTATTCATTCTCTGTTACATTTGCAAAACTATATAGTGCTTAGGCTGATTTGTAGCACACTGAAGTCAATGACTTAGAAGAGTGAACTCTTTGTTTATGATCAAAGGAATGGTAAAAATAGTGAAGGGAATGGAGGAAGGAGAGAATAATGAGGGAAAAATTAAATGCTAAGGAAAAAAATGCACCTCAATTCACATTATGTCATCATTCATCTTTGTCTAAGGCCAGAGTTTGCTGAAATACTTAGACACTTAAATCTCATTGCTTCAGAAGAGAATTAGTTACCTATATGCCTTGACTTTTAGTTAATAAAATACCTTCCTGAAACAACAAAATTTTTGCAAAATCCATGAAGAAAAGTCTTTCTACCAAGATTTCAGGTTCTTGCTTTTCATCTTTTGGCAGATCCCAAATTTCTGTAGCTATAAAAACTTCCAAACGGATCAGGAGTGACAACACAAGTAATAATGAAGACTTTCATTGCGGCAGATTTGAAAGCTGTCAAAGGGAAACCAGTGTATTTTGTGCATAGGGAGAGTTGGAGCATTTCATAGTCGCGAAGAAAGTTATGTGAGTCAAGTACTTGATTCACAGCGCAGTGAGCAAAACTTTTTTTTTCCCCCAGAAAATAACCATCTTCTAACTGTCTTTTGTAGACAAGAATAGCGACAGAAAATATGGAAAGGAAGAAATTAAATGCTTCAAAAGAAATATGCTTTATTCAGTGGTGGATATAGTGCTTTGCCATAGCTCTGGTTACTCTTCTGACTCTTACAAATCTTTTCCTGTGAGAGGAACAGAATGAATATTGTGTTTTCTGACTTCTACTGAAAAAAAAAAGTTTCTTAATAGGCTTATACTTTTAGCTCTAAAAAGCAAAAAAAAAGCCTCGCACAAACACCTCTCATCTACCTCCTCAGTACCTTGTCCTTGTTACCTGACTTGGGTTCACAAGTCCTTGGACACATTGCAATGATTTCTTCATTTTTTTCAGGCCTGCTTGTGTGAGGCAACTGGATTCCTCTTTACTAATCACACAATTTCATACCTACTTACTATTCATGAAAACATGCAGCATGCATGTATTTGATGCTGTGTCCACAGGACACGCCTCAGGCTAGTTTACTTAAGATACTCTAGAGAGCAATTTGTTAACAGGGAATACAGGGCAATTTTCATGTCATCCTTTTCTCATTTTGAGAGCATAGTCTTTGCAGTTTACAATTTTTTTCTTTTATTCTTGTTTTTTTTTTTTTATTTCAGAATTTGAATGTAAATTCACAGCTCCATCAAATAGTTTCTTAAAAAAAGAAAAAGAGAAAGAAAATAAATTTGCTGCTCAGGACTAACTTTACCTTGTTCAGGCCTATTTTTACCTCATCAGAGCTCTATGACTTGCAAGTTTAGCAGTATATGTATTGTGTAGATTACTGAAAGCTAACTACATCTCCATAAAGATAACTGTTCTGATAAGCTCCAAAAGTTTTACTCATGTTTATCCACAATGGGTGCAAGCACTGTGTAAAAGAAACAAAGACTGATACCACAAATACCTTGAAAGATATATTAGAAGGGAGTCAGCAAAGGAGAACTTAAGAAGGTCGTGTGATCTGTAGATTATTACGCTTATGCTGTAACAGCCAGAACATTAAATATCTGGTGCTCTTTTGCAGCCACAAATACTATGTTTGGCAAGTATGAAGTCTAGGCTATAGAAAGAAAGTGGTTTTATTCAGCAAAAGGTTTAAAGATAAAACCCTTCAGAGCTCAACCTAATTGCCCTTTGAGGTATGTGTTAAGGTCAAAGCTGTACTTGATGGTAATTATAGTTACCTTCCCATGAAATCTTTGCAATTGTACTAAAAACAGTACCAGAACCTCCTGAGCTTTTACTGTTTTTACTGCAGAAACAACTGCAGTAACAACACAATAGTGTTTCCTCTTTCTTTACAGTAAATAATGCTAATTTAAAAGATCATTGTATTTTAATTTTCTTTTGGTGGTTATTACTGCAATGAAGCCAGTACCAGTCAAAATAAACTTCACAAAAAAAGTGAAGGGAAATAGTAAGAAATAGTATAAAAAACAAAAGGCTATTCTTATCAGACCAACCTATTAGAGACCCAGTCAAGAAATGAATCACTTCTTTTCTGACAAAGGGCAGCCGTTCTTTATTAGCATTCATCTCTCTCCTGAAGTATTTCCCTCGCTCTTTAGCAGTGAGAAAAACTGCCACATACCTTTGCGTGTTCTTGAAAAAACTCTGCATGTTTTTTGTAGTGTAGGATCTTCTTGAACAATGGTACTTTTTAATAGAGAAGATAAATGTAACACTGCAAAATAATTATCACTAACCAGTCTCCCCAGCTTTCCACATCTAGAAAGCAAACAAGAAACTAAAAGGAAGAAAACCAGACCTCAGACGTCCCGTTTTACATTCCTCTTGTTGACTATTTAGGCCTGGTAGACTGAGACATCCAGGCTCTGACAAATAATCCCCCTTTTTTTAAGACCTCAGGTCTCCTATTTTGCTTTCAGCTTAAAGTTTGCATACATTCACTTGCTATTTCCATCCTTTTTTACCTTCTCAGTCTTGTTCTCCCAAGTCACGTTGCTCTGAAACATTGTGCCTTTTCTGTTGACATGAGCGAGTCTTGATGGTTGTCAGCACGTAGCGGCAGAGCGCCAGGGTTTGTCCCCTCAACAACTAACACGCTCCCTACCATGCCTTGTCCAGAAATTCCTCCTGCCTTTCTCCATTTCATCAGTTAACTTCCTATCTTCTTTGGCACATCATCATGGTCCTCTAGGTTTCCTGAGAATGATTGCTTCTGTTTTGTGGTCTGTGTACCTCTAATTATTATGTAGAAGCATGCCACTGAAGGCCTTTCTGTTTCAGGTAGCTTTAGGAGGAGAATGTTTTTGAATGAATAGATTTCTGTATACACCTCATTGTAGTTAAAAAAAGCAATATATGTAAGAATCCTAGATAACTAAGTTTTAAGTCAATTCACTTTTTTGGCCTTCTTTGACTTACTGCTTTTTCTTATTTTAGAGAACATATTTTATCTGCGAAGTTCCAGCTGGCCTCTCTGTGAACTGTTCACAAATTCTTCCTTTTGCTGGCCAAACTTAAAGATAAACATTCTTTCTGTAGAAATGCTCAGTACAGTTTGTTGAATATGTGCATAGTCACATCTTGGGAAATTAATAAAAAGACCTGGGTTAGCTTCACTTCTTTCAGTGGTTAGGGTTTTTTGAGGAAAGACAAGTCCTGTTAGAACATGAGAAATTTTGAAGGGTGGATAACAGAATACAGAATGTTATTACAATGTGCAGAAGCACTGTAATTTAAATGCTTTCTCTGTTCATGACAACAGATTGTATTTTATATATTTATTATCATTTACATACAACCCTCATTTATTCACAGTAATGGTACATTTATGGCTTGTTTAGGCCAAATATAGGTCATTACATTTCTGTGAAGTATTCATCACTGTGTGGCATTATATGCTGACCTCTTCCTTCTCCGATTAAATAATTTTGTATCAATTTATGCATTCCCCCCCCCCTTTTTTTTTATTCCTTCATGCAATGGATGGAAATCTGATTCACCAGTGTAGACTGACTGCCACGCATTCATGCTAATGGTGAAGTGATTAGCTCTTCAAGGTGGCATAAAAGGTGATAAACCAGATATATTTATTTGTCATTGAATATTCAGAAAAGTTGACGGTCTTACGTAATCACAGTTCAACAGTAGGACACATGGTAGAAAGGTGATTTTCCCTCTAAACTTGAGACTTTTCTTTATGGGCATTCAATTTGATTAATGTTTTCATTAACATCAATTTATTGGTCACTTGCTAAGCAGAATCTTTCCAAAGAGAGATTATATATGCTAATGTGTTACTACTTACATCCCCATAAAACATACACAGATTACAAACTGGAAAATATAGGACTAATTAACACTGATCAGCAGTTGTGTATGCTGATGTGATCTATTGACAAAATCTGATTTTCAGCTTCATTTAGTCAGAATCAACATGCTGACCATCATTTTGAGGAATGCCTGAGTGGCCATTAAAACACATCAGTAACGCCCTATTCATATATTCAGCCTCAGTTTTCTGTAAATCTAAAATAGATACTAATGTGATTAAGTTTAAGACATATATCTCTTGTGCATTGGATTTGACAATCGAACAGCAATTACTCAACTGTGTAAGTAAAGATACACTGGTAAAGGAATCCAAGGACGATATTCACAAGACTGATTTACATAGCCCCCCAAAATACATATCTGTATAGATGAAAACTGAAATCTCCTTTTTTAATGTATTGTTCTTAGATATTTTTATTGTCATGTAAATAGGAGATACGGAAGAAATCACAGCCTAGCCAAAATCAAGAAGGAAAAAATTTAAGGCAGTTAGTGTGTTTGGAGATCACTATATGTCTAGTACAATATGAAAGGAATAGCTTCCACTTCTGGTAAAAGAAATGTATCAAATAAAAATCTATTCTGTGCAAGTACATTCACACACAAGTGCACCGTATGCTAGCGGGCAGCGAGACTCAGGCAGATGTGAAGGTTTATGAGAGAAACACGCAGAACAGAGAAATCAGCATGAGGAAGCCGGCTGATCCTACTCACAGCCCATAATCAGGAGCGTGTCATTCCTGTTTACGCCTAGGCAGTGCTGGGAAATGAATAGCATTAAACATTCAGCAATATTATTCCTTTTCTATGTTTGCATAAATTTTTAACAGTTGCAGTCTCAAAAAAAATTTGTATTAAGTTTTAAAGCTAGGAAATATGTTCAATCATAATATGGCTTTGCCAACCAGTCCAATAAATTTAGTTTCTCAATACTGCCCTTAAAGTCCTAATTGGACTATTTTTGAATCAATTTAAATTAAATTTTCAATTGATGCCAACTTCTTTCACATTACAAGAGGCTAAGTTGTAGCCTGCTAAAAGGTACCCCAGAAAACTTGTGCCTGTTGTCAGATACAGCTTTGCCAGCAGGCATATGCTGACGTACATGAGTGCCTACTTTTTCTGTCATCACTGGTGATATGAGAAATATATCACACACATATGTTTAGTGTAACACATGTATCTCATTTTAAGTTGCTGTTCTTATGGAATGCAATTTCAAGTATGTCTGTACAGTAAGTCCTACTTTCAGTGCTTCTGCGGTCTCGTAGACCTAACCCGAGCCCAGCCTTCAGTCTCCTCCCTTTCATTGATATTTCCTCTCCAGCAGCTTTAAAGATCTTTCGGACATTTCAGCAACATGTCATGTTTTCTCATCTGTTGTGAACCGGGTTCAGGTCATCCATGCAGCCTGTTCAGCTACTGTAACTGCTTCCCCTTAAGAGGTGGGGAATGCTCTGCTGGAATGTAACAGTCATGCAGGGAGATTCACGAACTCGAAGAGCTTTTCTCTGCCTAGTCAAATCTCTAAGCATTTCAAATTTTATTAACCTCTACTATTATCTGATTTAGTATACCAGTGCATTATGGCTTGCAAGCACTGTGGGTGGACCATCAATAAATGGCTTTGCTGTTCGAAACCAGACTGATGTAAGAGGGCTCTGGCTTTCTTCCCTAGTCAGGAGGACAAATCAAGGGAAACTGCTGTGTCTCCTTAGCAACTTTGCTCCCAAAATTTCCTTCTAAACATTCCTGACTGCAGCCCCCTGATTTTGACAAATACTTCACCTTCAAAAGAGCCTTTAGCTTCAGAATTATGTCTCTTCTTGAAAACAAACACGAAACATACAAAGCACTTAAAAGCATGTTTTATGGAGTAAAGATTTTATGACTAAAATGGTTTTGGTTTCCCAACTTCTGGTGAGAACTCTGTAGCACTAACTTAGTGTTCAAGTTAGTGTTTCTGTACAGGATGGCATTTCCTCCAATCTAACCTTCTTACAGAGAAAATTTCTATAGGTACTTCAGTAATCAGTTTAAATTCTGCTTTAACCACAGATATTTGTCTGGAAACCAGTGTAGTGATAGTGTCATCTGCCAATTTTTGTCTTCTGAGTTCACAATTTTTCAGAAGTGAAATACTAATTCTGGAAGAGTATGCAATATGAATATTAGATTAATCATGTATTTGTTAAGAGAAAAAACATAAAGGAATTTGTGCCCTGTACATTTCTACATTTAATGAATAAATTATGGAAATTATTGCAATTATTCACAGAAGACAAAATCTTACTCACGTATTTACCAGTACTGTATTCAGCCATCTTGTGAATGTAACACCCTCTTCCCCTTCTGTCATACTTGACCAACAACAAAACCAAAAGGTTTTCTACATCTGTTCATTACTTTGGCTCAGACAGCAAAAAAAGAAGCAGTTTGTGAGTATTTTTTTAGGCAGAATAAACTAATGTGTTGTCACAACCAAAAAAATAATTTTCCAAATTATCCAATATAGGTTTTCAAGAGTCAATAAACTGAATTTTGAGTCATGTCAACATTTGGTTATTTGGAAGCAACGAAGGTATATGGCCATAATAATAATAATAATAATTTAATAAGCATCCAAATTTATTGTCTTGATTTTTTATTTTAATAGTTAGATGGGAATCAGATATTAGGGAAGACTACGATTATGTAATGGATCACTTTGGTACTCTGCAAACAGCAAGGCCTGCATAAATTGAGGAAGAAGGAAGGCTGTTTCTTTTCCAAGGGCCCAAAGACATAGGTAAAGTAAGCTTCAACCCTTTGTGCTGTAGCGCGAGTGTACAGGGAGTCACAGGGCATTCTTCCAAAGAAATGGTACTCAAGACGTAACTTGCTTTCCCCGGCAGTCAGACCACTCGGAAGCTGCATCTCTTTCTTCCTTGTACGGTGCACTTGGAAGGACTTAGCTGAAGCCGAACGCTGCCAATAGTACGTCTCCCTTAGAGAACAGCCTTTTATGCCAGAAGTTGCATAGAAGTATGGCAGAACTGTATATCCGTATTCGGTGACGATGTGTCTTCAGCTCCTGTTGACCAGCTTCATGTTACCCATTAGTATTCAGAAACCTGAAGGTTTCTGATTACTGATAAACAGTATTCCGAGAAACAATTCTCATATGAATATGGAGCATCCACCTTTGCTGAACGCAGAACAGCTCTCTCAAGACCACTCAAAATTTGGTGATTTCACCAGTTGAAGAGATTTAATGTATTTTGCTCTGGTTTTAACCCAAATGAAAAATCTTTCATGATATATTAACATGTTACTATGCTGGAGTAGAGGCAAATACCAGGTAGAAGTACAAAAAAAGTGCCTGTGGTAGAAAAAAAAATACCCTATGTTGTGTTGGTGCTAATATTTAAATATAGGAATCTGCAAGTCAAGAAGGTGAAAGCTAGCAATGAACATGGTTTTCTCTGTCAGATGCATTGCAGTGTTTTGGGCCTTTAAAGTGTTTTTTATTAACCTGAGACCATACAATTAAGGAACTGCATCACACTGCTCATGCCTTGTTCAGATGCACTGACTTTTGGATACTGACCTCTGTAGTATTAAAAGTGAATTAACATAACTTAGACACAATTGACCATAGTTTTTGGTTTATAATGCAGTAATTATTTTAAAAGTACTGTATGATTGCAAAATCTGGACAATCTATTTGTGACGTTGGCTAGGAAGTCTCTCGAACCTTGCAGAAGTACAGAATGGTTAGTATGCCTGAGGAAGTCGTGTCTGGCCATCTAAGTATGGTCCATGTGACCGATTTCATCCTGTCCACAATACATGTTTGTATCAAAAGTTGAAGACTTTTCTTAGCCAAGTCCAAGTAGTGTCTCAAATTCCTGCCGGCATCTTACTTCAAACTTGGTAACCTTCTTCCATGGTATCTTTTTCCAGTTTTAAACACTGTCATTATTCAAATATTTGTGCATTTCCCTGTCATCTTTCTATTTACAGTCACTGCTAATCGAATGTGTAAAAACAACGAGGCAGCTATTTCCAGTCACATTTTGTGAGTGTGCATCCTGTCGTGGCAGGTCACTGTTTGTGGGATGCAGAAATAGATGTATAATTTAAACTTGGACAAAATCTAATGCTGTCTGTTTATGTTTGTGTGTATACACAAATGCACATGCATGTGTATATATGTGTATGTATATTACACGCTATCCTGTCCTCATGCACTGGCAGCCTTCTAAGTCCTTTATCTGTTTTTCTTTCAGAACAAGATACCTGTTTGCACTCCTTGTACCAAATCAATTTGGAAGTGGTAGCAATTTAAAAAAAGTCAGTAAATCTTAGGCAAGTAAGGGAAAGGTCATTTGTTGGGAACAAAGAGAAAGAACATCAATTGTATGCAGCAAATACTGTTTATCTTCTTCATTTATCTGTCAATTTTGAAAAACCGTATGTTGTCTAGCAGTTAAAAATAGAAGAATGCTAACATTTTACAGAAATGCTTGTTCTAGATCTTAAATTCCAATTATTGCCTACAGTACATTGATAACTTAATTTGGTGCAACTTTTATAAGCAGCAAACCTACAGCTGCGTGCTGTACCTTAGATGGTTTCAATACTTGTTATAATCCAAAGTGTAAGTTAGTGTACCGTGAGGAATAGGGAGTCTTCCAATTTATTAGCTGAAGTATCTTACCTCTTCTGATGCTAGGAAAAATTTTATATTGACATATCCGGAGTTTTTATTGAAGTTATATTAGTGCTATCTATCAGGGATATGCTAGAAAATCTATAACTTCCACCAAAATGTTGCCCATGTGAGCAATTCAGTTTATGAAGTACAATCTTCCCAGGCTGGCTTAGTGCCTCCTGGTTCATTTTTCAAGCTATATGATGTTTAATGAATTTGTCAAAATAAAAACTAATACACAGTTCACGTCTATCATCAAATTACACTTTCCAATGTACGGCTAAAAGTATGAAAAAAGACACCTATATGATGGTCTGCAAATGGAAAACATCTCAGGTCTATGCTACTCCATTTCATGTTTTGACACTTCTTCGCAGTCTCAGAGATGTTTTACTTTGGTTGCAATTACACTGGGAGTTTGTCCAGATAGAGTAATGACACTGTTTCATTATGTGAAGCATGTAGATATTAGTCTGTAGTGCACCATGAAGCCAGTTAATATATTTGCAAAAAAACAAATAAAAGGAAAGGTTGAGAGGTCTTTATGACCTTGTTTAAAGCAATCTCAGATCCCATTTTCTGAACTACTAAACAGAGATTTTCAGACTCATTCATTTTCTGTTACATATTAAGTCAGAACCTTGCATCAGCTAACAGTCTGACATTTTTAAAATACCTTGCCATAATGTTTACCCTGTTTATATATGCTGCACTGTTTTCCCGGGGCCTTAAGTTTCTTTGAATAAAGCTAAGAACAGTAAACCTTTAGGAATACTAAAAGGGAAAATCATTTCTCTGTGCCCTGTTTTGCAGACATGAGTAATATACGCTATACTGTCTACCAATTTTCCTAATCATAGGCAGTTGTCAATCATCATAAATCAGTCTCTGCTGTGACCTCTGTGGGATTGCGCAGGTCACTGCAGAGTGCTTCACTTGTTTTATTATTCAGTATTGATGGAGTGAAGTAATGCCACAATGGCAAGAGGAGAGTTACAAGACCTGTAACGTCTCAGGCCCACCAGCCTAGGCAGATGCCATGTGTGCACTCCCTTGTACAGTCAGGGCTTCAGGGCTGCCAAGCTCGGCTCTCACTGCAGCTGAACCCAGGGCTGACACTCCCCCGGCCTTTCTACATGCAAGTGCAATGTTCAGGCATATTAAGCTAATAAAGCGTATTGAAAACCCACAGGTGAGGCACTGCTGATTACGGAATGTAAACTAGCCTAACCTTACAGCACAGAGAGGATTATTGTGGAGAACACAGAGCATCAACAGACATATTCCTGTATTTCATCATTAGAAAAGTGTATTTTAAATGTATCTTTTTCAGTCCTGTAGTGCCAGCTGCCAAGCTGAAATGATGTGGCCTTGTATTTACTGGAGTGATGGTGTTTTATAGCCACTGCTATAAATCTTACACATGTAGATGCTATCAATACCAGCAAATGGGTGGAATAATATTTAAATGCCTCAAACGCATCTGGCCAAATAGCTTGCTGGCCTTTAAAAACTTGTGTTTTGTGCATGACACTGGGTGTGCCTTAATGCACTGGAGTGTAAGGGCAACCTTAGAAATGCATGTAATCATGTTGGATCAGGAGTGTGAAACAGGAGCTATATGACAGAAAACAGTAAGTACCATCTGTAGCAAGTACTCCTTGCACTGCAGAATACAGCATGTATACTGGCCAGGATAATGCTAGCACCTGGCTAGTCACACTACTTTGGTCTTGTGCAAACAGACTGACAGATTTTCTGCTGTCTTAGCGTTTTGCCATTCTTGTTCAGGAAACGATACCGCTGGGTTAGTCTGCAGGGCCAACAATGCAAGCCACTGACTCGAGTTATTGGGTAAAGAAATACAGAGGGCTTCAGAAATAAAACATGATTATAGGGTTTTTCTGTGGGTGGTTGTTTTCTGTTTCTTTTTCCAGCAGCGCTGAAGTCCCTGTTGGAAAGAAAATTAAGAATTTGAAAAAGACAGAGAACTCCCAGTGAAATGATGACCATAGACAGGTGCAAGTCTGGGAATAAATAGGAGAGGTAGTATTGAAAGCCAGTCTGTTGAGGTCTGTGATTTCCCCAAAGGGGTTAAATGAGTTTTTTCAAAACATTTTTCCATTGGTTTCAGATGATAATAGCTAGCTAATAAATCAAGAATGAAGATTCCTTGAAGGAATTCTCATTAGCATAACTATGCTCATTAACATAATATGTTCATCACTACATATGGATCTGATTGACTTACTTAGGATTAAAAGCCTGAAGCTGCAAAACTGAAGATGACCTTTGCTACGGGCTGGCAGACTTTAGTACTCAAAAGGTTTGTGATCATTGGGTCCAGGAGCCTGGTTTTCACCAGTGCTTCCAGTATATTTTTGTTCACAAATGTAGCCTCAGAATAATAAAGGCTCTCGGAGTTTCTTTTTACTGCCAGAACATCTAATATTTGCCAGTCAGACAAATTCCTAGGAGACAGTATTGTATATAGGAGTGTATTCTGGAAACAGTTAGTATAGAACCCCTGTGTAAGCTGAGTTAATTTATTCCTGATAGTAATGGAACACTAGGTTGGCATCCTAATGTCCTATTTTTCTGCTTAGTTGGAACCTGTCATGTGCATGTTGACATTAACAGGAAAGCTGAATATGAAACTTGACTTCACTACCTAGAACATTAAAATTTCAGTAAGTTCAAAAAAGAAAAATGCAAACATTTGAGAGGTCATTTTGCTTGTTCATTTTTTACAGTAAATTGCATGCAGCTCTCATTATATCATTTATCTCTCGTAATAGCTTAATTTGGACTCCTTCCAAATTAAAATGGAGACAAAGTCATTGTTTTGCTGTTTTCAAAAAAGATGCTGAATTTCATATGAATAAGGCAATAGAGCAATGTCTTGAATACTAAAAGGAATACACAATTTTCTTCTGGTAGCTGTGCTGGCAATTGAGTTAGTATGTTTCCCTTGCTTGAATGGCTAAAGAAAATAATGGTTTTGTCCCTTCAAATGGCACTGTTGAATCCAAGAGTTGATTTCAGCAATGTGACTCATACATCATGCTGTCGTAGTCCACATATGGTCTCTTCTTCTAGAAGAGTTCCTTGATGGCTTGCCGTGTGATAAAACACTTCGCTCTGCAGCTTATATTGCTTACATTGCATCCTCCGCACTGCAAAGGCGAAATAAGTAGGTAAACCCTGCTTATCTCTGAACGTCTCCTTTTAAAGGGAATATATGACCTTATTACAAAAAAAAATAATTTCAAAGATGATCAGACAATAGTTATTGTTTTAAGAAGAGTCATTATATAACAGTATCCACACCTGCCAATGTAAGCTAAACTGTCAGCATGTTGCATGCCAGGTTAATAAGGCTGGTTCTGAGGCTGTAGTAAGGCTGGTCCAGTACTTAACTACAAATGTCTGTAAGCCAGTCACGGTGAGCCAGAGCAAAAAGCATACCCCTGTGGCAGCTGCCCAACTAGCACCCATCACCCTGTGTGCTGAACTCGTAGGAGTTGTATGCTAGAGGTAAGACTGTTGTCATAACCCTGAGGCTACTTTATGGTCACTTGGTGGATTTCTGCTTTCAGCTCTGTCTGTCCATAGCTAAGTCCAGTATCGGCTTGTGATACAGGCCTGGCTGAAGTTTTCAGGAGTGTTTCGGTTTTGCAGGTGTTGCACTAGGGCATGTCAAAGGGGCCTTGTGGTAACAGCTTAGCCTTCAGTACATGTTGTTGGTCACTTTTCGAGACTGTGCTCCCTTCCCCCTTTTATACCTTTTTACACCAGGGAAGATCATAGAGTTCAATTTGAATTTCCCAATTTGTGACTGATTACAGCCAGGAAACTCCACTGATTTTCCTGTGCTTGCATGATGTTTCTGGGTTTGCATGGGCACTGAGAGCAGAATTTGACCATACACCATTATCAAACGTAAATAACAGATATGAAGAATAGCAATTGTAGGCATTTTTCAAAAACATCCCACAATGATATGGAGCATGTACTAAAGAATAACATACACGATTCACTGAATTTAAGTGAGCAAAATGCAAGTGTTTATACTGGAAAATGGCCAAGATACAAGTATTATCTGCCACATTTTATTTGAAATATTCTCCTCCATAGTAAGTGATGAGAGGAGGTCAAAGACACCCTTTAACTCATGCCCTGGAGTTAAACATAATTCATACTGCCTTTTAAATATTAACTAGTGGCTGTTCTCAGTTTTTCTATGACTTAAGTAACAATAGTAATCATTAGTATCAAATGCTTTTATGAACCTCTCAAGGCACAGATTTCAAAGAATTCTGCAAAAATATGAATGTGTCTTTATTTCCCAGTTTTGCAAATAAGGAGAGTGATGCGGTTTGGATTAGTGATTTGCCTAAAAGCAGACATTGATATGATGCATTTCTAAGAATAGCACTTGGAGGTTTTGGCTCTCAGCCAAAGGATCACTTCACTAAACCACTCTGCTTCTGATACCTGTGGTAAGACCCATGTAACACTGACGTAGATATGAATGAAAAGGAAGAACATAATTTCGTGTACCAGCAACGCTATGCTTTTCAGAGCCTCAGACTGTGTTATCAGAGATTTCTCATCTGAGTACAAACAGACCTAAGCTGTTTCTTATTTGACAGGTAGGGTCACAGTCCTCAGTTTTTGGATGATTGTATACAGGAATACTCTTGATACTAGGTATTAGTATGCTTTCCTCTGTGTAATTCTCATTGTTGTCCCCACTTTTCTGAAGATTTTTATTTCATTGCTACTAAGTACTGATGGGGCATTAAAACTTAAAGAAAAGTCTTAGCTCCAAGGGGAAAAGAATTAAATTCAGTGAGTGTGAATGGTGAAATACACAGCAGTGGTTGCGGGATAAACTGGAGAATAGAAAACCCTGCAAGTATTTTGCTTATAGAGTAAGTTTGGCATCACTAGTCTCATCAGAGACCATCATTTATTCATGGAAACTCTGTCACTAGCTACACCTATAATAGTTAAAAAATAATACTGAAAATTTAATGAAAGGTAGAAAGCCACTGGTAACTTTTTACCTCAGATACAGAAGAGAGACAAATTTTAATAGCTGTATTCTTCTTAAAATAGTGGAAAAAGAGTAAATAAGTATCTCAACAGAGCATATATGCTTACAGTTTGCTTTGAGATGTACCCAAGAACTTCACAGTCTTTCACCATTTCTTTTTGCACATGTCTGATGGCTGGTGAGGTAGGTAGTGTCACATGTGGTGGAAGACGGCACTGAGACTCACATTACTTAAGTTAATGGGTTTTGATAGGCTCTATTCAGATTGACTAGTCCAAGTTCCAAATCTTTAGAGGCCTTTATTGCTACTTATTTTTTATTTTGTTGGCGTTAGGGGCATTATCAACCGTATGCCAAATCACCTGAGGATTGCATGAATGTGGTGAAAGATAGACCCCACAACTTATGCACCGTAAGGTTTGTTTTAGGCACCAATGGTCTGACCAAAAAAAAGAGACTTCACTGTGATGCACAGGCTAGACCACCTATAATTCAGGAGTAGAACTCATAGATAAATTCACGTGATTAGATTCTGTATCAGGAGATAAAGGTTTGATTCCTGGTAATGCGTTTCAGACGTGCTGCATACTGAGACAAGGGAAAGCTCTGGAAATTGGCTGAAACAGCTGAGGAGAGGGGTGTTACTCTCATCCTGCTTCTCTTGTGCACTATTTCTAACCATTGCTCCTACTCTTTGAAGATCTAGCTCTAAGGTCCTGAGACTCAGTTATGCACTTAGGAGCACGGGGGAAACGTTGCGATAGGGAGATGGGGGAAGGAGGGAGTGAAAGAATAAGGGAAGTAAGAGACCTAGGAGACAGTGACTACCAGAATCTAAAATACACTTTTTGAAATGGACGACTATGTAGCCAGAAAGTCAAAGGCTATTAAGCTAGTCAGGAGTAGAGGGTATTCGAATCTCTTATAATGAAAAAAAACTGTATGAAAAACAGAATACCAACATTTTTTAGTACCTTGGCCAATAAACAGTATAGTAATGCTTTCAATGAGTCCTTGTGTTTTTTCAGTTCTGGCTGCTTCCTGGCTCCTTTCTTCAGGAAGGACAGTCTCTGCATGTTAAGTGTACATATGCTATGCTTAACTAATTGGAGTTTCCAAAAACACAGGCAGAAATGAATGTCTGTCTAATTCACAAAGCTGCTTAGGCTGAGTTAGGTACTCTCTTTCCCATATCAGGTCATTTTGGTCTGTACATGTTCCAGCTTGAAGGTTTTGGGCCAGAGAGTGATCTGCTGTGTTTTAGATACCCTCTAGGTTCAGGAGGCTGTTGCTGATTCTGCTGTTTCTTTTTTAACATAGGTGCCTAAATACTGCTGATCTCCCATTGTAAGAGTCAAGGTAGGATTCTGAACCTCAAACACAGCACCTAAAGCCTGATGCTGTCTCTCAGGAGAGAGTAACTTCCTCACTGTTCAGGGAGGAATGAGGAAGGGATCAATCCCCTTTACTTTTCTGAGACATGTATTTTGTTTTCAAGATTTATTGGAGGGGGGAAGGTGTATGGCAATATTTATTTTCCTCAAATATGCCCTCAGAAAGAGTTGTGTGTTTTTTAGTTTCTTTTGAAAAGAAATTAATCCAAAGTAGAGAATTAAAATTTTTGCAAAGAGGCTAAAACTTGGTCTAAGTTGCAGGCAAGGAGAAACTCTGGCTTAAGTGGAAAGTGGCTAGAAAATGCATTTTAAATGTGAACTGCAAGTATTCATGGTACTGTTCTTATAAGCCAGCAGAGGACATGTCTCCTGTTTATGCTTCTGTTCTGCATTTATCATTATTAGCTGCTAAACCACGTTTTCCAAAGTTTTAAGACAATATATTTTCCCATCTCTAAGCAAAACCGATCATTCACTTCTGTTAGCTTAGTAGCCTTTTAAGTTTCATTTCCCTTCCCAAAGTTTTTCGTTATGTTTATCGGAGTGTCATTGGGACGTATTTTCTTAGAACTGCGTTGATTTAATTTGTTAACTTTGGAGTTTTTTTGAATCCCTGTTAAACGTTAGGTCTAATGCCAAGTCATGGCGATGTTACTAGCACTGGGTAAGTAATAAAAATTAAGTGTTGAATAGTTTATTTGAAAGTATCATGATACTAAACAGTCTGTGAATATTGTTCACTAGTGAAAAAGGATCCTGTGGTGACTCAAGGAGTTGTTACTAATACGAGCATTGCTAAACTGCCATTGAAGTCAGAAGTTCCCTGCGGTGGACTAACAAGATGAGATCCCACCACACTTGTCTGAGTACTGATGTAGAGCTCCATTCATTAGTTTAGCCACCAATCATTTCTGCCAGTGTGTACAGAAGAATTAACTGCCATTCGTTAATGATTATGGATCTCTGCTTGCATGTGAACCGTAGCTGACACATTGCAAAACACACTTTTCATTGCCTAGGTTAGAAAATCTGGTAATCAGCCATATCCTCAGTTGGTGTAAATGGCAGGACTCCAGTGGGGTTCTGCCAGCTGAGGAGCTATCCAAGAATTTTAGCATGTTATATTCTCTAGGAGCACATTATCAAATACACTCTTACTCGTGTATTGCTTTCTTTTGCAAGAGCACTGTTAATACCACTTTAAGAGCAAATATCTGAGAAGTGTAGACTGTTATCCAGTATAAATCAGGACACTTACATCAACTAAATTCCTTCTCCTTAGAGCCACTGTGGTCTGTGATTAATGTTGGTGGTAAATAGCCATGATACCAAACATTGTTTCTATTCACTTCATTTTGATTTATGATACAGCAAATGTCATAATTAGGGAGGAAGGGTCAATGTTTGGTCCTATTTCTGACTGCTCTGAAACCACGCATCCCAAATACTGAGTCTTGGAGGGAAATCGTGGCTCTTTGACTTAGTAACAGGGCTGTGTCCAGGCTGGCATATACAACCGCATGATTCAGGACAGTCTGTTTGCCCTGTGGTTTTGACTGTATTTTTTCTGAAAGAGGTTGATAAATGAAGTAATTTTAATTAACAATTTGAAAAGAGAAAAAAGATTTTGAATGACTGTGTTACAAATTTATTATCATCATCTGGCACTTGACTGAGTTCTCAAGCAAGCTGCACAGCCTGTTTTGCCAAATTACAGTGAGAGAACAGTTATGTTACACATTCCATCTTTTACTATATTATCTTGCAACCTACAGCAGCCATAGTTTACCCTGCCAATCCTCTTTTTCTCTTCCCGTCTATCTCTGTTAAGCAGCTGAGTTTGAGACAGCTCTGACTGTCGCTGCCCGGGATCTGAGCCTAGAAAGCATACTGCTGCATGGCTTCTTTGCTTTCCAAGGACAAAGATGCAAAACTTCCAGTGCGGTTCTGGGTTTCTCTGTCTTCCAAACAAGGGAATGCTTTGCACATGGTGCTCCGTTGTTTAGGAAGTAAAAACTAGGTTAGTTTCTATGTGTTGTAGTATCTGGTACTCTTGGACATCAAAAATTAATTTTTTGTCTATTTGCACTATCTTCTGCAGGAAAATTTTACTTCCCTGTTTGTTTTAACTGGTAAACTTTCACTGCAAGACCTTAATTTAGTGTGGTCCACTTATATAATGTAATAACACAATTTTTCACTTAGTATGCTTTTAGTTTTATCACTGAGAAGGTGCATCAGACCTGCTGAGCATATTAAATATTTGAGAGTATATTACAGCAGCAAAGGAACATTTTAATCAATACAGTTTATGATATAATTAAAGAAATTGAACTGTTGTGTGTAGACAAGGCCTTCGCTTAGTAACACTGGGCTTATTCAGTCCTTTTAGCTAGTCCTTATAGGAAAGGTTTGCGGCTATATATATTGGTAGAGCTGTAGAGGGGAGTAACACATCAGTGTTCTTATCATGTCTTCTGTCAGTACCTAGTCTTTACTGGGAAAATTGGTGATTAAAACAGCAGATGGAATTCACCGAATCCCAGCCATTCAGACATTCACCAAAAAGACAGGCTACTCTACTTGAAAATCCTCCTGTCCTGGGTGCAACTTACAACAGTAAAAGGGTGCTTTTGTCAGAATTGCTTACGCCACTTCCCTGAATGAAATAAGCTACTTTTTTTCTCACTGACTGTGTCTACCCCAGGGCTTTTGCTACTACAAACAAAAATACTCCTAGCTGATGTTGTTCAATGGAAAACGTGTATATTGAGCTTTAGTGTAACTATGATCTTAAAAATACAAGATCACACTTTAGATACAGAAATGAGCACTGCTGTACAGGGTCACCACTATCACAATTACATCATGTATGATGCGTTTGATGATGTTTTCCTGTAACAGTCTGGCAAGCTAAACATGTGCTGAAGAATTTGTCATGTACTCACCAAGTATCAGTTAACATACATTAATTTGATTGTGGGTGCCTAGAATGAGTCAAATTTTAGGCTAGGTGCAACTTTAGTAATTGCAGATGAACCTGACTCTGCATTTTCTTGACTTACTGATGGTATGTAATAAAATGCAAATGCCTACCTTGTATCTGTGAAATAATAATTAATGATAAATACTAGCAGTTATATATTTCTTAATTGGATAAATATACATTTCAGAAAGGAACCGGTCACATTTTACAACTTAATTAAAAGAATGTATAAAAGGATTACTGCATGCAGTGGTCTATGATAATTGAGAAAGACAAATAAAACCAAGCTTTACTGCAGGCTGTTTGAAGCAAGAAATTCTATAACAGAATAGGAAAGGAAAGTATGCACTGAATGGGCATTGCTCTGCCTGTCGACATGGCTGATCTGCACACAGAAGGAAAGCTTCATGGAGCTGTTACCGCTGTTCCAACAGTTCTAGGAGAATACTGTATCACACAGCATGAAAGGAACAGCGTGTATTATCAAATTCCATTACCCAGAAGCTATTCTTCAGAGTCTTTGGTTCAGGTAATTATCATGGTCCCTAATTTGGCAGCTTGCAACAAACCTTTCCGTCATAACGCTGCAGTCAGACAACACTCAGAAATGCTGTGGCAAAACTGGCCCAGGGTTCTTTCCCTTGGTACTGGAAGCTGCAGAGAAAAAAGGTTTAGTTAAGAAAGCATATTTACCTAGGAGACCTATGCTATGTGCTCTGCTACCCATTTTATTTTGCTTCTGCTAGCAATGTCTCCTCTCTTATTGTTTCTTTTTTGAAAGAGGAAGTATGTAAGTAGCTCCAACATAAAAAAGGAAAAAAAGAAACAAAAAACCCCACAAAAAAACAAAGCAACAACAAAAAGAGAAAACAAATTAAACTACTTGCAAACTGTGAAGATGTTTTAAATCTTTAATGCACTGCTGCATATAGCAATCTTCCTGTGCTTCAGATCGGGCCTTTTGTGTATACCGTACGTATTTTGTATATTAGTGACAAGTGCCATTAATTATAAGGCATTCATAGGCAAAAATATTCAGTAATATCAGTGACATGCCATGAGTGTAGGGTTTGAAAATGAGTGGCCTGAACCAGGCTTTAAGAACAGGGTGAGCAATTTCCAACTGAAAGGTTTATGTAGGAAGATAATAAATAAAAATGTTGCACGGGACCTGCTACTTTCATCAGAGTTTCCAGTGAGAAAGTATTGAAACATTTAGTAAGATCAATATATCATGTTCTGTAAGAGTACAATGCAGCATATTTTGTTAGTCTGAAGCATTCTGATGATCAAAATGAAGTATTTCATAACTTTGTTTTTATTTTAATTTGAGATGATGAAAAAAACCCAAACATTATGAGCATCTGGAATAGAATTAGTATCTTGTGTTTCCTGACAGTATAGAAAAGTTTCTTTTCCTCATATTCACAAAATCACAGAGTAGCTGAAGTTGGAAGGGAGCTCTGGAGATCATTTGCCCCAACCCTGCTCAAAGCAGGTTGCTCAGGCTGTGTCCAGTTGCATTCTGAACAGCTCCAGGACACTACAGCCGCCCTGGGCAGCCTGTTGCCACGTGTGACTGTCCTTACAGGAAAGGTTTTTCACATGTTGAAATGGCATTTCCTACGGTTCAGCTTGTGCCCATTGCCTCTTGTCCTGTCACTGGGCACTGCTGGGAAGAGTCTGGTTTCATCTTCCTTACTCCCTCCTATCAAAAATTGATATACATTGCTAAGATGCCCCTGAACTGTCTCTTCTGCAGGCTAAGCAATCCCAGCCCTGCCAGCCTCTCCCTGTATGTCAGATGCTCCAAGCCCTTAATGATCTCTGTGGACCTTTGCCGGACGTGCTCCAGTATGTCTGCGTCTTTCTTTTACGAGGGAGCCCAGCACTGGACATAACACTCCAGACGTGTTCTCACTAGTGCCAAAGAGAGGCGAATAATCACCTTCCTCAACCTGTGATTTATCATCATCAAACTATGGCAAATACTACCTGGAAAAACCTCAGTGATAAGCCTTGTCTCCAGCCAAGACTGAGCCCTATTTTTAAATGTATTTGTTCCATGTTCAGGATTTGATTCATACCTTGCTCCTGTGTATAGGTTATAAGAATAACTCCATTAAATGTTAGCTAATAAAAGCTAAATTTGCCATTAAATGAATGAATTGTAAAGAATTAGAGAGATCCTCTGCCTAGCTACATGTTCATAAATATACTGACAAAAACCTTTTCTGAGCTCTTAAGTTTCATCATCAATGTCAGCCAGGTAAGAGAGTAGCATTTTCTGGTAAAATTTTTCCTTTGCAAATGTATCAATAGCCCCTGAATATCAATAGGACAAGGTAGAATATTCTTTTAATTTTGGGACTATTCTTTTAATTTGGGGGGTAACTGAAAGAGGCCGCAATATATTTGTCATGAAAAAGGAGAATGCAGTTTTTGTATATGTGCTTTATTTCACTGTGATATAAACAGCAATGCACACAAGTTTAGAGTGAAGGCTAGAGATCTGGGAATTTCTTAGGGCAGATTCCCTAGGAGAATGGCCGTGATGGGATCTTTCCATTTCTATCAAAAATCTGTACTGCATGCTGTCAGGTGAAGTCAGGTAGTAGCTGGATAAAGAACCTTTCCTTGCTGCGGAGGGAAAAGATCTAGTAACAGTGGTAGCATCCTACACACTGTCTTTGACAGTTGAAGCAGGGCTTTGTGCCATGTTGTCTTGGCTGCACCAGAAAAATTAAAATCATTTTTGCTCTAGCCTTGTTTTATCTTCCTCACTATCTCCTGAACTAATGGAAAAGCAGGAGAAGGAAGAGAAGAGCTTACATTGATCTTGTCACAGAAGCAACTTCAGAAATCCATTCTTTCTTTCCTGCTCTGGAATGAAATATTTGACCCCTTGTGGTTTTGACCGACAGTGAATTTTCTGAATGCAGAATATCCCAAACACTTGGAATTAATCTTGTATCATCTCTGGCTTTAGCAGTCCCTCATGCAGGTGTGGGAGTGTCCTGCCCAGCTGGTGGTCAGTGAGCACTGTAAGCTTATGCTGTCTCCAGTACTGTTTCCAGTGCCTCTTGTATCCTGGATAATACTTAAGATCTGGTAAACGGGCATGCATTCACTTTTGTGAGATTTTTTCCTTTGGTAAGGAATGCAAGACGTGTCCCATTTTCAACAGTAATAGGCCTAATCTTCAGTTGTACCAATGCACACCCAATTTTTGGCAATACCTTTTGCACCTTTATGGATGGAAAATGCTTTCTTTTCTGGAGTGAAAGAGAAGTATCTGACAGTTCTTTGAAACATTTACTATGTGTAAACAGATTATTACTATTCTGCAATAAATATTTACTTCCAGTTTTAAAACCCTTAGCAGAAGTGACTAGTACTCCGATACTGCATTTTTAAAATCCTTCAGAAGACAGAGGAGTCTCCTTTAGTGCTAGTTTGTACATGTGAATTTTAGTATAAAACAGCCATATTTTTATTCACATTAAATACGGACATGTATGTTTCACAATTTCATGAAAAAATTGATTGCGATAATAATTTCCTCCTGGTCATATAAAAAAATCTCCTCTGAGCCTTTAGCCAAGATGTGACAATGGGCTAATACATGAAAATAGTCTTTTGTTCCAGTACAAACCCGCACAGGCTATGATTTGCTTCCTGAATGTCACAGGGAAAACTCAGCTACAGTCCTCAAATAGGAAAATGAGCTTGTAGGATCGGTGCTGGTGTCCTGCCACAACACTGCAAAGAGTCCCTGCAGCCCTCCAGTGATACTTAGAAAACGCTTTGGATTGCCTGAACGTGTTCTTGGGGTAGGCTGTCAGTGAGTCCAAACTTTGCTGAATCCAGTCCTGCCTAAAACACAAGCTACAGGTGTTTGGCAATGGCTGAAGAGAATTTACAAACTAAAATTCAGTATTTTCCTACACAACCGCTTTCTGCTTAGGACAGAGGCTAATGCAGTTCATTTTACACCAGTCAGGACAAATGTGCCCAAGATCCACAGGAAAGAATTCAAAGCCCTACGTAATGTAGAGTAATGCCACAAGTAGTGTGTCCTCTGCACACATGAAACCACGAGTTGTTATTGTGAATAGTGTTGATTTTGTCTGGGCTAAAATAATTCTGAGGAGCAATCTGAGTTTATAAAATTGGATTAAATATATAGCAGAGTTCTATAGCTTAATGGTAATGTTGCTTGTGTCTCTCTCAAGTTCTCTGCTGGGAGACCAGTGCAGTTCAGTTGTACTGCTACATATTTAAGTATAACTTTGCTTGCTTTAGAGATGTAGTCTAACTACACTCAAGAATTATGCAAAAACCCTAGGTTTGTGAAGCCTTCGGTATCATGCTTAAACCATTATGATGGAATTTAAATCACAGGGGAACACAAAAATACTGTTATGAAGTTCAGAAGTTTTTGTAGCATAGGTGAGATATACTGTTTGATGTCGTTCCTTGCCATTAATAATGTGTTTCGCTTAAGATGTTGCTGTGTGTCAAAACCCCAACCAACAAAAAAAAGAAAGTAACCCACAAAGAAAAAACCTAGACTTGTCCTTGAACTGCAAAGCTGCATTACTGTAATACCCTACCTAGAGCTGAGCTGGTATGCCTGTGTGGCAGGGGGCTTCATCACACGTAGGTGGTACCGCTCATCCCCTGGGAGACTACAGCAGCATCCGTCTGATACCATACCTGTGCCGTTCAGGGTATCTGATGCTTAATTCTTAATCGACCTGTGAGAGCTCTGCACTAAGACAGCCGAGTGGCTTCCACGGCTCAAGACAGACTCAGTGCACGGTTCTACTGTGGGGGCAAACCAGCGGATGGTTGTCCTGGCCATCTTTGCAGCCATGCTGTGGTATAGTTAGTTATGCCTCTTGGTGTTGTTTTACTCCTAGGAATGCTGCCTGTTCTGTGGGGATCTGTGCCTGCTCCGCTCCCGTTGTTTCCTTATCCCACAACTTTTCTGCTTTTCTTCCTGGTTTTTTTGACCCCTTTCTGTAAAACCGTTACTTAATATTGAAATTCTATTACTGCATTTTGTGTACCATGAAGCATTTAACACCTGACATTTGCAGAACTACTCTAATGGAGTGTTTCTGGGCTGTTGGTTTGTTTTTTTCCATCTGATATACTGAACAGTTATTTGTGGTTTGTCTCTCCTGGTTAGAAAAGCTGCTCTCACTGTTCAGACAGGCTGCTCCGTTGCTCTGGTGTCCATGTTTCACTAACAAGTAACATGCAGTGGGTAAGACTAAAGTTCAAGATATGGCGGTGACATTAGCAGTGGCTCTTTTCTCCCTGAGGTTCCCCCAATCTGCCATCAACTGATAAGAGAGTTGTAAGTGGAAAAACGTAGGCAACAGACTTCCTAGTTCATTGTCTGCATGATCACAGGAGAGATGAAAAAAATCACAGTACAGTTCTGCCAGGAGGTGTGAGCATCAGGGGAGTATCCTTAATAAACTAACAAACTAGACGCAGTGTGCAGAAGAGCCACTTTCAGAAAGCTTGAACAAATGAGAGCAAAGTCTTTATAAAGGTCCATAGGTATTACTTCCTATGAGTGGCGACAAGAAACAGTTCTGTAAAATCCACACCTGTGGCCTTTAGGTCTAATATTTATGACAGACAGACTGAGCTTTGATTGACCACCCAGCGTATAATCATTCCGTAAATATCCAGAGCATGCTATGCAATGACACTGACCCAGTGGGTGCAGTTTTATTGGAGGCTTCACGCCTGCCTTCACATTATTATGCTGCTGTGGCCTTCTGAGCATAACATTTAAAATGAATGGACTCCACACTGGGTAGGATTTACCTATAAACTGTCATTTCTGTTTATGCAAACAGTCATGACTCTTAATGAGAATTGACTCAATTGCTGGTAGAATACTGCTGCCTCTCTAGCCAGAAATCACAGGCTTCTAAGTCTCTTTTTAGGAATCCAATCATTTTTTAAAGGTAGATTAATAGAGATCGAATTTTGACACACGAAACCAGGTTTTCAAAAGAATTATATATTCAGTGTATCACTCTGATATACATAGTCCCTATTACATGGGGTTTTTATGCGTTTCACTCATTGCACAGGCCTTTGAGAATCTGCCACCTGGGGCTTTGATTTTCATAGTACAAGCATTTTCCCATGCAGGCGCACGCATGAAAATCATCTCGTGCAGTCTGTGACTGCGGGTCTAACACAAAACACTTCTTGTGCATGAATTTTACTAACATGGAAACTTAAAAGGCAGCAGAGTCCATTTCCATCATACACCCTGAAATTCTCAGTTCACAGTCCTCCCGTACCAAGAGAAGTGCAGTCTGTGCCAGGGCAGCGAGGAGCAGGAGCAGCCACAGGGATGCTCTGAGAGGGGCAGGGGATCTCCTCTTAGAGGCGTGGGGGGAGAAGGCGAGCATTGCGCTTCCCCACTGAGGGTGCCACAGCTGGGCTCGTGTTTCCTGTGACTGGAAAGATCCTTCTCTCTCTCTTTGGAAAATGGCACCTCAAACAGAATTGGCAGTAAGCGTTCTGAAATCAGTTGGATGTGGAAGGTGCAGGGAACAAAAAGGATGAAACATCTTTGTGCCTTTTTCTGACCCTGCGTATAGGCACCAGCGAGCTGTGACCGGCCCTCACATATGCTAGTTTGGCTATCGTCTTTCGTTTTATTATTTTTTGCTTTGTTTAGTCTGTGCACTGTAGCATAGATTGTACGGTCTTGTAACATCCTCCAGCTGCCTTTATTCATTGTCTTGAAAAGCGTCTGTTTACCAGACATGCAGTTTTCAATTTTAAAAAGCCCTCATTATTCCCTAAATCCTGCTATTCTTGAGGTATTGGCGTCTAGTAAGACGATAACAATTCCCCATTGGTCTGTTGATGGCTGAATGTTTTTTTTCCCTTTTTTATGCTTTAATAATTCTACAAATACAAGTAATGAATGAGCCACAGCCGTTTTTTGCTTGCCTTTCTCCCAGTGCTAGTGTTATTCTAAATATGAGTTGGACCTATTCTAAGAATTATTAGGAGTGATGCCTTTCACAGGTCTTTAAACCTTCCAAGTTTGGCAAGCCAAAATTACAGGCTGCGGTTGCTGTGCAGCCAACTATATTTACTTTGCATGTGATAATTCAAATCTAAAGTTCTTTGTGCAGGGCAGGAGGTTTTCTGTTTGTTTTGCAAACTCTGGATTATAATACCCTTTTGTTTTTGCCCATGTAGGCTTATACATTCCAGGCCTGGTTTTCACCTGCTGTAAATTAGTATCATTTCACTAAGTTCAGTGATGCTATACAGTTTTCTGCAAGCTGACAACCTAATACATGGAATTACAAAGCACAAAGCCCTGAAAATTACCACAGTAATTTTTCCTCATTTTATTTGGTTTCCATGCAAATCTGAAAATTAATCTAAGCTTCACTGTCAGGGCTGGCCTAAGTGTCAGACTTGTGACAAAATTAGAAACCAGGCAGTTTTCACCAGATACTGAATTTTTACTAGTAAATTTTCACACAGCCGTAGTTCTAGGTTAATTGACTAGGAGTTGTGTATTTGCTGAGCTTATTCAGTGCAGTTTTTGTCTCAGGACACGCAGGGATGTGAAACCAGATGTTTAGCTGCTGCTTACTTAGAGCATTGACCATGTTTTAGGTATGGAGAGACAACTTTTCTCAAAACATTTCCATGCCATGATGTAAATGTGGCACTCAAGAGATGCGAAGTGCTTAACCAGTGAAGTTTTCTAGGTCTTCTCATTCAGATATATTCTAATCATAGCCCTCATCCTTTAGCCTTCCCTCCTCCCCTTTTCATGCTTGGGTACCATTCAGCAGCACAGCAACACTCTGCCTAGAGGCTGGGAACCTCTGCCCCAGTGCATCAGCAGCGTAGCAATGATTCTCCTCTTGCATGGGGTTTGTTAGATTGGAACATGTAGCTCAGCAGCAATTGCTGACCTCCTATCATCCATGCTTTAATTTTGCAAACCTGCTTTTTCATTGTGCTAAACAGATCAGTGATGTTCTGAGTTATGGGGCATCTCCGCTCCTTTCTTGCTAGTAGTCAGTTTTCAGCATGGGGCACTACATCAGGACTTTCAGACCCTTTCTGGTCATTAAATGGCTTGACCCAAAGCCTACTGAAAACAACAAAAGTAATTTCATTAACTTCAGTGGCCTTTTGATCAAGCTGTGTCAGGCTGCATAGGATGGCTCTGAAATAGACCTTTTGAAAATTTTTTTCCTCCCTTGGAAAATGTTAACGCTTAGGAAAATACAGCATTTGTGAACTTCTTGCTTCACGAAAAATGCTGAAAATAATGGTTTCAAGCTGCTGATGTGTCAACTTATTTTAATGAAAACAAAATGCTCTTTGTTTTGAAAAATAACTAACATATATGTGAAACATTTAAAAGACAAAATCACCCAATAGACTCCTGAAATAACTGAAACAATGTTTCAGTTCTCCTCTTCTAGCTTTTTTTTTTCAGATTTTTGGGAACCCAATTTTGCCTTTTAATCCAAATTTTGGGTAAGAATATTTTACACATCAAAAGTGGCCGGGAATGTGCGCTGACTGTTTTGTATACAATTTTACTACACAGGATCACCTCTCCAGAACTTTTGCCACCCAGCCATTTGCCCAGAGTGGCATTATTTAATGTGATAATAAGAGGAATAAGAAAACCAAAGTAGCGAAAATGACTTGTGAGTTGTAATTCTAATTCCTAAATATCTTGCAATCTGAACAGAAATTTATCATCTTTATTTTTATCAGGCTGGCTATGCATTTAACTTTTCTCAATCCTACTTCACATTTTAAATCTTTGAAGTTTGGCAGCATTTAAGTCACTCAGTTCCACATTCCTTCAAGAGAAATTATATCTTATCTAGGAAAGAATGACAAATGCTAGATATACTACTCTACGTGAAGTCTAACCATTGCCTTGCAAAGCAATAACAATGCCTGCTTTGATTCACATTGTATTCCCTCAGCTCACCTCCCACCAGCCTGTTTATCTTATTCACTCGCAGCCAAATATATGGCTGAGAAAGCTTTTGAGGTTTGTTTCTGTAACAAGTGCCAAATTTTCCATTCTGATCAGACTGTTGACTGTCTTCTGTTTGCTTGCACTTCCTCCTGCACTCTTGCTTTTGCTCTCTGGGGCTTATTGTTTTAAATGTTCCCTGATTGCACCACATTTCTCTGTCCATTTATCTGGGCTCAGGTACACTAATAACGTGATGAAAAAGGATTTCTTCTCTATAGAAGCTGTTAAAAACTGATGTAAAGAGCTGCACAGAGGAAACCATTTGCAGTTCACAATAACAACAAGTTTTATTGGTCAATAAATCCCAGGAACTATACTGCTTTGTTTTCTTGTAGCATCTGCTGGACCTTTATTTATTAACTAGCGATTCCAAAAATATAAAGCACTTTTAATACCAAGGTCTGATCCAAAGTCTCTGGGTAATTCAGTAGGTTTTGTATTGGCCATTAATACAGATGAGTGCTGCTGCCGAGCCTTTATGGGTGCCAAGAAAGGCAGAGAGAGCTCTTCCTTGCCTTACCATCATTTAACGCCCACTAATAAATACGACACCAAGTTAGGGTTTTCAGGTAGCGGCTCATAGGCATGTCGTCTGAATTCTGTGTTCAGCATGGATCTGTGCCTTTAATAAAACAGTGCTCCGGCTCCCACTGAAGCATTAAAATGGCTTTCTCTGATGTTGCAGCGCTTTTCATTGAAACTGCTAATTCCCTGACTTCATGCACCTTCAATACATCTCTGCAGTGGTTTTCTGTACGCTTAAACGCTGAAAAAAAGGACGTTAGAGGAAGCAGACATCGGTCTATCCCTGATTGAGAATTTCTCAGTAAAATTTGTTTAACTAGAAAAAGAGAGAAACAAAAGAAAGAAATCAAAATCAATCAAAATCAAAGCATTATATGAGGAGCAGTGGCTCTTAACAAATTTCTTGTTGAAAAAACAAAATTGAAGTTTTCAGATCTCCCATTTCAAAAGGCTGATGCTATCATGCAATATTTTGATTGATGTGATGAAAAACTGGTGAGGCAAGTAGCTTCAGTATTTCTTATCCAGCATTTAAATTTGTAGATTTAGATTGCCACACACATGGTAAGTCTGATGCAATTTCACTGAGACCCCGGGCAGAATGTAGATATGAATCTATGCTGCATCACTGCAGTAGAGCTCCTAGAATATTTTAATCACATTGTGTTTCAGAAATAAACTATTAAACAAATTTCAGAGTTATTATTCAGGTAAAATATCACATAATAGAAAGACTTCAGGATGTTACGACTAGCTTAGCTTATAATGATTTACTGGGCAACAGTAACATCATTCAGTTCTGCTGTTTGTTTGGGTTCTTTTAATGTTGTTGCCCATGCAACTGGAAGTTGGCTTTGTATTAATAGGTAATATATTGAATTCTGTCAGTATCCCGCTTAACTCCTCACCTGTAATCTGTCATTCATGTCTGTGCTTTAACCTGTTCTATGATTGATACATGAGTAACAAGATAAATAATCCGTGCCACATTGTGAGCTCCTCATCATTTTCAGGTGTGTTTGTCTTTCCCAGAAAGGAGATAAATTCTTAATTATTTTAGGCTGACATTTACCTTTCCTGAAGAGGATGGAATATATGGAATGATCACAAATGATGGTGGGGGAAGAGACAGAGGAATATCACCTTGGGCTTTTTAATTCATCCAGCTCAGACAGTCACTGCAGGATACCAGCAGTTACTTATGGGAACCAATTTGTTGTTGTTGTTGTCCTCTGTGCCCCTTTTACCACCCGAGCATCTGTCAGGGAATAAAAATACATTCCTTCAGCCAGGGATGAAGTGCAGGCCAAACTGGCTGTGCCAGAGCCATGTCACTATGAGAAAAGTAGAAGGAAGTGTAGAAAATAGCATGTTAAAAAGAACAGGTGTCCCTAATGAAACATTCACTCCGAGTCTGTGTCCTGGCAGAGCTTCATAGGAGCTGAGTGATCTCAAAAATGCCTTTACTTTTTTGCACTTGTATTACGTATTGTGTTATGAGCATGATGATACTTAACTCCCATTGACAAGCACTTTTAGCTGAAGTGTCATAGTAACATTAAATGTTAGATGGATGAGGACTGTTAGCAAACTATTCTGCTTTATCAGCCCATGGTTGCTCAGAGCGCATGCTGACTTCTGAGTGGTTGAAAGGCTTCCTGGAGACCTCCTGGTTTCCTGAAAATTTCTACTGAGGAGTAGTTTGGGTTTGGAGCAGAGATCCACTCCGCTGTCTAGGTAGGTAGATCACTAGCTCAGTATCTGTCTTGATTTGTAATGACTGAGACGAAAAGCCCCTGCCTCTCTGGCAGAATAACCACTTAAACTTGTGTCGAATGCCGCAGGGTCCCAATCCGCCCGCTGAGATGCAGAGGCTTCATCTGCCCGTGGGGTGACTTCCTGCCTTCTCCAGATTGTTCTTCAGTTTTGATTTCTTTGAAGGGATTTATTTTTTGAAAATGAACATGCTCAAATATAAACAAGTTTCAAAAACTCAGAGGCCGACACAAAATGCAGTTGTTCTCATCTGATCAGCCTTACCCACAACTGTTGCCCATACCTGTTATTTAGATACTTAGGAACACATTATTCAGAAAGAGGAGACTTAATTGCTATTTTGCAATTTTAATGAATAAATGCCATTTCCGTTCATCTTCTATTTACTTTCACAATGTAAGGCAGAGTTCTAATGCCAAGAATGAATTTCATTACCAGCAGAAAAAAAGACACTTCATTAATACTGAACTGTTATTGCTGGCATATGTGCTGGTTGGCTAATGGCTGTGATTATCAGCAGAAATACTCACAGCTTTTCAGACACAGGAGGAAGGCTGCCATTTCACAAGTAACTAATTCTCGTGGATGCTTCAGTTTCTGTAATTTTGGTGCAGGCACTTCAAGAAAAGTTAATTTTTGGGACAACGAAGTTCAGAATTTTGTAAAATTCCGGTCTTCATTGGTCCATGTAAGGGACTAAAACTAAGTCCACGGCTTCTTATAATTATTAGTCATGTTCCAGACGAGAAGGGGTGGACGATCAAGATACTTGGAGCATTTCTGCATTAAGCACATTACATCCATAATTCAATATAATTGAAACAATGAGATTGGAATAAAATCCAAGATTCTGAATCACAAGACTGAAAGGTGGCCGTGATCCTATCTGAAACATTTGGAATAGTGATTCAAATGTGAGCTATCTTTGCCTTGAAAACCTGGTGTTAAGTTCTGCCTGAAAGAAACAAAATAAGGAAAATGCTAAGGAATATTTTAATGTTTCTTTTTCTGATTTAGAAGTGTGATGAAATGGTTGAAGATCAAAAGTATTTGATAGCTAATAGGACCACAACGGGTTTTTGAGAAAAATCTTTTGTCTCTTTTTTGGCTGTTTTTATCAAACAAAAAATTTCTAAATACTAAAAAATTATGGCAGGGAGTATTTCATAGTAAAATTGTAATTAACGCTATGAAGTGTCTCATACAGCAAGGTCACTACAGGTTGCCATATACACACATACATTGATAAATATGTAAGTATTTAAGCATACACTGGCTTGGCTGCATTAACTGAATCACTATAATCTCTCTGTAAATGCTCCTAGATCCATTTATACCAACTTAGCAAAACCTGGCAATAACCTGATATAAGATAAGCAATTAAATCTGAGGGTGTTTTATAGGGATTTGCACAGAAGTACAGGTCTATATGCTGATTTTAATTAAAATAGTGCAATTAAATGGGTATGCTGCTTTTCTGGTTTTGAAAATATACACATACATAAATTGAGTGGCGTATACCAACTCCTTTTCCATTATTAACTTACCAGTAAATAAATGTAGCAGCATTTGGACCCCAGTTTTGAACACCACCACTTGGATCGTTACAGCCCTCATTTTTGTTTTCCGGCAAAACGCAGAAATAGATCTGAGTTGGCATTTAATTTATTTAGCCTTCCATATTCAGTAAAAGAAAAAAGCATCATTGTTGTGCCCACTTGTGTTTGTAATGACAGTCTCTGTCCTAAAAACCTGAATAACAATCTTTGCTTTAAAGTTCAGGTAGTGATGTAATCTAGGTTTCAGTTTCAAGACTAGCTCTTACAGTAAAACTCAGCCCCTTGTGTTATTGAATCCTGACTAATTTTCCTTGACCTTTTTTCCCATCATATTGTCCTACTGTGTGCAAATGTTTTATACAACTCTCTTATTCCTGCTATGGGTGTGTGAGGCAGCTTGGCTATCTGATGCTATTCTCCCTAACAAATTTTTTCTACATGATTTAGCTTACATTGGTGGCTATGTGATTTTTTTTTGTATCTTTCCAGTTGTTCATCTATCTGTTCTTTCTTATTTTTCTGATTATTAATAATCAAACTAGTTTCAGGTTTATTACTGGGATTCAGATTTCACTTTGGTGTTATGTCTTTACCACCTGCCCTTTAAATATCATTTACTTCTCCACAACAGTTTTCCTGCATAATAGCTGATTCCAGTTAATTGTCTTTAAGTTCTAATTCCTTGCATGTCTGGCTTTTTCAGACTCTAATGTCCTTGTGCTTGTGCTGTGCCATGTGAAAATACTTCAGATATATCTCTGATCTGATTGTATCAGATTGGCCTCAGTCATTCACATCCAGTTCTCTTCAGCCCTCACTTTGCTTAGCATACAGTGAAGTCGAGAACCGTTAGCACCTGCCTTCAGTTACCACGCTCAGCTACCCTGAGTATTGACGTCTCTCTCCCTGCTCCCCCACATCCTCCTGGGGGGTTTCCAGCCATCTCCTATGACTGGTCCTTCATGTAGGTGCAGGGGATACTGTAGATTTCCTCTCTATTAATATTTTTTCCTTAGATCTTGACCTCTGACTGGTTTAGTTTTAGTCTTTAAGGGTTTATTTTAAACCCTTTTAGGCTAACGATTCATTTTTTTTTGATGGAATAGGGGTTCTAGGAGGTACATATCCTCAGACAGCGAGGACGCAAATGAGAGGAGAGCCCGATGACTCCTTATGCTCTCCGACTTACAGGAAAACCACCGCAACAAATAAAAAACCCTGAAAAGAGGAAGTCCAGAGGTTTGTAACAGAACAAGTACTTACAGCCAGCAGGTAGCTTTAGTCAGTTGACAGAGGAAAAAGAAAAGAGAATATGAACCTTTAGTAAACTAAAGGGCCCAGCTCAGCCATTTTAGGATTCAACAGCATTGCACTTCTGCTGAAGTGCAGGGACTGAAGAACATCAGTTTGTTTTTTTGTTTTTTTTTACACTGGCAGGTTCTTTAGGCAGCTTCAGCTTGCGGGGGTTTTCCTCTGGACACGTACACGCAGAGCACTTTAGGTGTAACAGGATGAAAGAAAAGTCTCCAAGTCTTAAGTAATGTCATTGATGTCTAGCGACAGCAAAACCGAGTCTGCTTTCATCTAAAAGCAGAAAAATAAGTTTGGCACAACAGACAAATAACAGCAGTCAACATAATTTAGAAGAGTATGTTAATTTTAGCAATGTTTATCAGAAATTAAGAGGGATTCACATATAGGAGAAATCAGATTCTCTGCAACACCAAGAATTCTTCAGTCCTTCCAGAAGCCAAGATACTGAGCCGTATAGAGCAGTGACCTGGTATTACACCAAAATGCACAGTGCTGGTGAGACGGGGGGGGGGGGCA
>Ga0065711_1027732_pt1 | contig 46408 bp, 29 predicted proteins | sample Hoacrofraction12_FD_59098 | JGI IMG/M metagenome (GOLD analysis project Ga0065711, IMG submission 59098) | Hoatzin crop microbial communities from Cojedes, Venezuela - Epithelial fraction 12 v2 (version 2) | ecosystem: Host-associated > Birds > Digestive system > Esophagus > Crop | place... | reverse complement strand
TTTTTTTTTTTTTTTTTTCCTTTTTTTGTCAGAAAAGGGCTTATTGGACTGGACTGCTAATATTAAAGGACTGCTTAACACAGATAGTTACCCCAAATCAAGAATCTCAACCAAACCATGACCTCCAGTGTGTCCACCCTCCTGTGGAAGTGTTAATGCAATCTGCATGTTAGCTTAGTTGTGTCTGGGTTTCATCTGGGCTCAGAAAATCAGTAGGATAAGTTACAATGAACTGTCTGCAGTAAGTCATCAAGGGACAATAACTGAAGTGAAACAAAAGATTTTACATTCAACGTTTCAGCTCCATTGAAATGCTCAATTCTCCATTCCCTACAGACTCGAAAGAAATATGCTTAAGGACATGGTCTTTGCAGAATTTTAGGGACAGTTTAACTAAGATACCAACAATTCTGTGGCAAATATCCCTAATGCTATGCACTAAATCTTGAAAACTATACCCTGTGCATAGTCTGCTGTGTATATACTAAATCTGCTGTAAGTACATGCTGATAATATAATAAAGAATGAAAACTCATGCTTCCTTAATCCTTTTTCATTCTCTTTAGCACTCATTTTGGCAAGCAGGGCAGAGATTACAGTGTTGAGTGCCAGAAGGTCCTGAAAGAGGCAGATTATTTAGTATAGGACAAGTTTTCAGAAGTCATCTCCACCTGCATAGCCTTAAAGCACTGTTTACATCTCCATGCATTATTATCCACACATGTGGATCGCAGAATAGAGATAACAAGATCAGAGCCCATAGTAAAAAACAGGAGAATCATAGAATAGAATCATAGAATCATTAAGGTTGGAAGAGACCTCTAAGATCATCAAGTCCAACCGTCAACCCAAGACCACCATGCCTGCTAAACCATGTCCTGAAGTGCCATATCTACACGTTTTTTGAACACCTCCAGTGATGGCGACTCCACCACTTTCCTGGGCAGCCTGTTCCAATGCTTCACAACTCTTTCAGTAAATAAATTTTTCCTAATATCCAATCTAAACCTCCCCTGATGCAACATGAGGCCATTCCTTCCTTCAAAGAGGAAGAGTTCGGTTTAGCCTGTTTTGGTCAATCTATTCATCATCATATCTCTGCATACCTGCAGGTTCTCAGGGGGAGGAATATTTTAAGCACTGCAAAATGAAAGATAGGGCTCAAGAAGCACCATACGCAAAACATCACACAAACCAAAGCCCTCTCTAAGCGTTGCAGTCAGCTAACTCCAGGCAAAAGTGTCTATGAAGGTGAAGACATTTCTGTCTAGCAAATGCCTGGGGAACCTGGCTGGGAGGGACAAGCCCAGGAGTTCTGGTCACTTTTTTCTGAATTACTTCTTCATATTCTCTGATATTATCTAGTATAAAATGCAAATACAGTCTTGGCAGCTCAGCCTCATGCTCACAAAGTGCCCCAGCCACTGGGCTAAGGATTTAAGCTTCTTGTTGCTGCACATCTTTTCTCCTGGCAGAGTCTGCTTTCTCCTGGAATCATGACCTGGCCTCAGGAGTGAGGCTCGAGCATCCCTATCCAGGGTGGACCCCATCTAGCACTATGCAAAAGTAGAAGAGAAGCCCCAGAGAGTGAGGTATGGGCTAGGTTTTCCTGGCATCCTGGTGTCCTGGACTCACGTCGTCACAGAGAAAGCAAACCAGATGATCACTTGATGGCAAGTTCTGGAAATATCAGAGTTGGGTTTTACAGAGCACACACAGGTAGCAAATTCCAGGCTTGGAGAACAATAATAGAAACACGAGTTGTTCTTGAGTTGTGGTAGTAGCCTGGTGGTTTCTATGGCAGCAGTTCCCCAAACCACGTGTTTAATCAATCAAAGTACATGAAGCCAGGGATTAATTAGAAGCCAGTACAGATCCTGCAAGGCTCAGACTGTGAAGCTGGGCATAGTAGTCACAGCTGCTTATAAGACAGTTGCATATAAATCTCAAGTGTGGCACCCAGTCCAAATCCCACCAATGAGACAGAGCATGAGAACCCAGACTGAACATATCAGACCAAGAACACTTTAAGACCCCAGCTGAAGAAAGAACTTATCTACACACTTAAGTCCATCTGTTCTCAGAAGCATGTTTGTCCATGAACTTAATTGTAGGTAATTCTTCCAAGTTCCCCATGACTTCAGTGACCGAAGAGCCTGCTCACAGCCAAGCAAATTGATAAGTGCTTTCCTAAACAGGCTTTCTTGATGTAGGACTTCTAAGAGCCAGTGACCTCCTTTCAGAGAGGAAGGAAGGAGGCCCTCATGTTCAGCTGATCCTTGGAAGACTCTGTAGAATTGGAGACAGTCATGGCCCATCTTGCTTCTGCATAACCTCAGAAGTACAAGGAAGGGGAAAGAAGCATGAAGAGTCAGAGACAGAGTCCCTGAATTGCCAAGATGGAAAGGCACCTCTGGAGATTGTGTAGTCTAACCCATTGCTCAGAGTCAGGCCAGCTGCAGCAGATTACTCAGGACTGTGTCCATCTGGGTTTTGAGTATCAGCATGGATGGAGACCCCATGACCGCTCTGGGCAACCTGTGCCAGTGCTCAATCACTCTCACAGTAAAAGAGTTTTTTGTTATGCTTAAATGCAATTTCCTGTGTTTCTAATTTTGCCCATTGCCTCTTGTCCTGTCACTGGGTGCCACTGAGAAGAGCCAGGCTCCATCCTCTTTCTTCCCCCATCAGATATTTGTACACATTGAGAAGATCCCCGAGTCTTCTCTAGGCTGAGCAGTCCCAGCCCTCTTAGACTCTCAGCCCTCAGAGTTGATCCAGTCCCTAAATCATCTTAGAGACCCTTTGCTGGATTTGCTCCAGTATGTCCAAGTGTCTCTTGCTCTCTGGAGTCCAGAACTGAACAAATCTTTATTTACTGGACCTGTCTTTAGTTATCAAGGACCCTACAAGTCTTTAACTGAATGGGCTTTGCCTGATCCTGGAGATGGGTCACTTGATGTTCCAGATTAAGACTACGAGATGACTTCTGCAGGAAGTCCTACAGGAGCAAAGGGACAACAGTATATCTTATTTTACTTGTTTCTAAGCAATTGGCATTTTGTACTCTGTAGTCTGTGTCATTTGGGCAAGCTTCTATCGGTTCACTGTCAAAATAATTACAGTAATCTTTTCTTATCTTTTTGATTTAATTGTAGCTTCTAGTGAAGACTGACAGGCTATTATATTTGCCCAAATCCATCACTTTCATTGATGTATCAGTTATAAGTTGTGTCACTACATCATTGGAAATAATTGAAAATTAATTAAACATTGCACATAGATACGAGGATTGAGAGACTGAGAGGCACAGATAAACAGCCATCAAGTGGAAACACAGAAGATACCACAGGCAAGTCTGCATTTAAGAATGAGGGCAGGAACACGAGTTGCCTTTGCACTGTTCATATCTTCTACAGTAAATGAGTGTACAAATTCTGACATGAATAGCCTGGCTCTGCACCCATAGAGCACTAGGGAGCAGCTAAGGCCATGCAGGAATAGATGACTACTTCCTATTACAGACCCATTTTTTAATCCCCTTTTCTCCAAACAAACCTTAGTTTCCTGAAATTTCACATCCCACTTTCCTCACCTGCAAGGTTCTGCTGTTTTGTTTCTGCTATTTTTTTCCACCAGCAGCCTTGGAGAGGAGGAAGGAACGAGGTAAGGGTTTTTCCAGTCTCAGAGTCAAAGCCTTAGCTGCAATAAATCAGCATAGTTATGCCAGTTTACACTTGCTGACTCCTGGAGTAACAGAGGACCACATCTTCCTCAAAACCAGCTCACCTGGGTCATCCATGCTCACCGGTGATGGGACGTTTTATAATGCATCACTGTCCTGCCAGGAAGAATGGATTCACCCCAGACAGCTCAAGGCAAACAGCAATTCTGCACAACACCGGTACATTATTAACTCAGACTCAGTCAAACTGAGCTTAGTCTATCTATTTACAGAGGTAAACATGAGGTAGCAAATGTCAAGCATGTTCTTCTCCACATGAAATGACTGGTTACTCAGTGTATGTTCATGAACAATGTGGAACTGAAGTGGAATTGATATTTACCTTAGCTACAAAAAATACTAAACATTCTTGTAAGAGCAACCAAAAGGAATTAATCATAGGTCCTAATGCACCCTGCCACATTTTGCTATAGAGATAATGAAAACACTCTGATCTTTCCAATATGCCAAGTTTTTAAAAGCATATCGCTTCTTGTATATAGGACATTTTCTTGTCATCTTACGCTAAAATAAATGTACCTTAACTTTTCTTCCCTGATACTTTTCATGGTAAAGACAATCCTGTTTTAATAAAACTTCACAAGAAAGATCTGCTTTGTGAAAGTTAAATCTATGATATTTTTCATCATTGGTATTCTGTTATTATGGTTATATAACCATAATTGTTAAATTATCGCAAAAACACTATGCTCATGAAAGTTTTGCGCAACACTACAAATGACTTCATATGGGCACCTATTACTAACAAAGGCTCACTTTTTATAATCATCATTGTAGTGACAGCAAATATGACAACATTATGCTCGTACACTAAGAATTACTGGGAAGTCTCTAAGCGGGCTGACAGAGGCTCCCCTTTTTGCCACTTTCCAGAAGACTCTCTGCCCAACACGGGAAACATCTTCCAAGGATAATATCAATATCTCAGCCAGTCAACACGTGCTTCTGCTTTCCCTTTGTGGGAAGCAGGGAGCGTTCATCATCATTAAATCAATGTCGCCCATATACAAAAGTTCTTTTCAGGGAAGTACTTGTCAGTCATCCAGCCATGGGGGCAGAGGGCGGAAAACTGTTGATTTTAGACCTAAGGCAGAAGACAGTTGTATCCCAGGCTGTAATGATGGATTCCTTGGTTTCTGAGGCCTTTTACAGCACTTTAGAAGAGTAACTGTTTTATATTTTGTGCCAGGTAACACAGAAAGAGGCTTCACTCCTCACATAGAGCTCCCACAGAAACAAAAATCATGAGGTGAAATAATTTTCTCGAATTTGGACCAAATGTACTCTCCATTGCAAGTAGCTTGCACTGAGAACAGTTACATAACCCAAACAGAAAAGTCATGCCTATGGCTGTTTATCCATCATTTGCAGTGCAGCTAGGGAATTGCACGGTATTTTATATCCTTCATGAAAAAAACTGTGTGGAAGGATCCCAATGACTTATTGATTTCACATCTGATCCTGCATTTCTTGTTGACCCAAAACCCTTTCAACACTGGGAGTTTCAGATATACAGGAAGAACTTTAAAACATAATGTTCACATCAACAAAGCAAAGTTATGCTTTTTTTTCCTTTCCTTCCTCCCTTTTTCTTAAAATATTTTACACTAGGTCATGTTGAAATGTAACCAAATCGACAACCACTAACCTATAAAACACCCTCAGGAACAATTGCAGGGTTTGGTGATTTTTTTCTTTGAGATTTTGGGATAGTGTAACAAATTTGCATTTTTTATCAACAGAGTTTTTCAAAATTCTGAGTCGAACGAATAATGCCATGTGTTTATAAGTATCAATAATCTAAGCCATCTGCAAAGGAATAGTTTTGCAAAGGCATCTCTTTCAGGGCACTCTGTGGATTTTGTCACTGCTTGAGGTTTTGGCAAACCACCAATATCACTATAATTTTCTCTTATGAAATATAGTTTTTGACTGAGATCTTTTCTTTCTTTTTCCTTAGCTAGCTAAAGTTTAAAAATACTGCATGTCTAGCTCCACAATTTCAAAGGTTAGGTTTTCTCCAAATTGCATTATTTGCATGTTGCATATTAGATGCAAGTAATTCAGAAAGGTACAATGCAAGCTATCAGTGAAACAAAGAAACTTTGAAAAAAAGAATGCCTGCCATATCGAGGGAGCAACATATTCTTTCTATTTGGTCTAAAAGGAAGAATATTTGAACTTTAAGAAGAGAAACGGCATCTTTAAGTACAGATTCATTACAAATCACTGTTTTAACACCTACAAAAAGCACAATGCTATTGCTAGTAGTGACAGCATATCGTTTAAGTGCATGATAACCTACCCCCTCCAAAAAAGGCTTGGAAGCAGGAACCGCCTAAAATTTTCTATCCAAGACAAGCAAATTCTTCATTTCCTAATTCTTAGATTGGTAACTGAAATCTCAGTTTCAAATAAGTAAGATGATCTATGTTAACCGTTGTTCTAAGCAAAGGAGCATTCTGTTGCTAGCAGACTTTGTATGTATAAACACAGTCTTCAAGTAATTCAAAATGTTAATTACTAACAAGGAAACTGCACCCATCTTTTGTATTAGCAGTCATTTCACAGACTGATGGGCTATGACACACAATTTTGCTGTTATAGTGTAAACATTTGCCTTGATGGGTATGTTGCTCTTCAGGGTTCTGCACAACATAGCAATAGATCCAAGGCATCATGGAAAAAGCGGCTGTGCTAAGGGTTAGAAGAGATACAGGTAAGCCCAAGGGAAGGCATACAACTGCGGATCCAACTGACATCCCTTCAGTCTAAGTAATGATGCTTAGTTTCTCTCCAGCCTTGCCTGGAAGAAGGTTTCCTTCTCCCACTCCTGTTAAGAAAAATATTATGATTTGATTTTGTGTGGAAATGAAGTATTTTTAAAGATTTTAGGACTGAAGGGCTATGTGGGAAACATGGCATACTTTTTCTTGAGCTGCAGATGCTAGCAGAGGCCACATGAACACCTGTGGCATTTCAGCAACAAAGCAGGACTTGAGGCTCACCTAGGGCGTTTCATACTGGTGATTTCAAGACTGCATAAGACACTGTAGCACCCAAGACAGAATATGCATTTCCACATTTTCAGTGCCTTTTCTGTCCTCCTCCACTGATGCCTCTCAGTTCAGTAGTATCCAGGAGACAGGAAACTCTGCCTCTCATATTTTGGTCATCTTCGCCCCCCTCTACAAATCTGGTGCAGGCAGCTCTCTCCTCTTGCCTAAGACACCGAAAACCATTTTCCAAATACTACATTCAGCCTTCAGATATGTGGTTGTAACTTCTACTGACTCACACACAATCTCTCCACCAGTACTGAAGCACTAATAGTAGGCCAAATGATAGTTACTTTTAATCACCAAAGGCAGGAAGTGGTGCAAACTCCAGTAAGAGGAGCAAAGAAAGACAGCTGTTACCAGCTGAGAACAGGATGAAGAATCTAAAACAAAAGCCTAAGAGACAAGACATAGACTCTTGTTTACTGAAATCCTCGCAGCATAAACTGTGCTCAGCGTTTCTATGTTCCAGCATGGACAAACAGAACAGGACAGAGGTAAAAAGTTTTAAAATAAGAACAGAATGAGTATGTCCTTCTATCACAAGCCACAGCTGAAACTGTTCTCCCCCAGTACCACAGCTGGAAATTCCCCCAAATTTTAATTCCAAATGGTGCACCTATACATCTGCATGAATTAATTGCAGTGTGCAATGACCACACAGTCACAAATGTAACAGTAACCAAGTGTCCTGGAGAACAGGCACAGAAGGGCTTTATGCAGCTCCACAAAGATCATCCTACCAACAATGCACAGCAGGAAATGAAACAGAAATGAAAACAAAACAACCTCTGTATCTACGAAGAAGTCCTACCTGATTGATTTTACAAAATTTTGGAATGTGTTACAGAAATTCTGCAATAAATTTGTGTCCCTGGGTGTTGGAGCGTTCCCAGTATGGGACCTGCCCCAGCATCTTCAAAGGCAGACATTCAGAGGTCCGCTTACCAGAGAACTGCTACAAAAACAGGCGGAATCTGATTCATGTTCAGGAACATAGGATCACGGGGTAATTCAGGTTGGAAAAGGCCTCAGGAGATCTCTAGTCCAACCTCTCATTCAAAGCAAGGCAGCTGTGAGATCAGCCGCGGTTGCTCAGGGCTTCATCCAGCCTGTCTTGAAAAAATCATGATGGAGACTGCGCGTTCCGGCTGGACAACCTGCTTCAATGCTTGACTGTCCTCATGGGGAAAAGTCTTTTCCTTCCATGCAGTCCGAACTTTTCTTCTTCCATTGTCTCTTGTTCTCCCACTGTGCACCAAGTTTCAGTGGTTACCCATCAAACCTACTTATCTGCTGTCGACCAGTTCTATTTTAATAACTGGACACTTTTTGATGAACAAGCTTTTTCCAAAGCTGGGGTTTTTTTTGAAAATTTGCAGTGAGCTCAGAGCCACATGACTTCTTTCAGATTTGCAGCACTTTAAAAACTGACCCCTCTCACTAGCAACTGAGGAACTAGACAAGTCAGCTCTGAGACTGGATATGCTGCTGGTTCTTCAGATTGATTTTACTTAGGAAATTCGGGGAAGCTTGGAGGGAGTTTAGGGGCTGTCATTTCTTTTCTGACTCTGAAGAGCTGAATCCTTACTTGAAACTTAGATAGCAATAACAAAGTGAGGAAGCCTTTGAGGAAAAACACCAGTATAATTATCAGAGAAAACATTCTTTATTTTTCAAGTATTCCAAGCATACTTTGTTGACAATTAAACTTGTTGTAGTACTTCTTTTCTTTTAAAATTCTGGGACTGAGCTCCAGTCTAGCTTCCACAGCGAAGGAAACTCAAGGACAAGAGGAAAAGGAGGGTATTAGTCATTCATGCTGTTACCTCAGACTGCTCCGTACACAAGTCTCAGGGATTTGGGTGCTCAGCACCTTTAGACAGCAGGCTGCTAGAGCAAAAAGCACGTCTGAAGGAATTTATGTTGATTTTGAAACAACAAAGGAACCAAATCAGGGAAAAAAAAAGGGAACTCCGGCCAATATCAGCCCCTAAATACAGCCCTTCGCTTACCTCAGTGCATCTAACTCTAAGATATGCATTTCTGACTCCATCCATTCAGTTGAAAAGGGAAAGACCACACCAGGATAAGCAATGAAGAGTGGTCAAACACATAACTTAATGACAGTGTATAGAAGCCACTACAAAAAAGCTAGGGGAGAATGAAACATTTTGTGGTGTGGCTGAGCGGCTGATCTCTGTACCCACTCCACCAATATTTTCCAAGCATGGACAGCTTTTCTTGAAATTAAAATAGAAAACACAAGTCCCACATCCCACAAAAACCTGACCATTCAGTAAGGAGCTGGAACCGACCAAGTAAATCTGACTGCATGGCATTTTAGGAAAAGGACAGAAATAGCTTCAGCTATTCAAAGTGATATACTGCTGAAATCTTTTTGTGATTATGGTTAAAAGTCAATCTGACTTCTTGAAAGAACCCTTAAATGGTTACTGCTTCCTCAAATAAAAGCTACTTCACATGTGCTCTCCTTCCTTAAAAGTACACTGAATGGAGTTACTTCTAAGTGTCAGATTTGTACTTCTCATTGCCCTTTTGAGACATTTGGAAAAGACATAGCTGAGAAAGAGGAAATTAATAGATCAGGAAATAATCTATAACATATAAAAATGCAGGCAATGTAGTATTTCTTTTTGTTGCTGCTGTCATTGGACTGAGTGTAGGAAAGCAGAATTCATCAAACTTTCTAAACATAATGCAGAGTCCTCCAAATCAGAAAGTAACATTCAATTTGGTTTATTTGCATGAAACTAGTATCTATGGCTGTTTTCCCCCCACCCCTCCTCTTTTTAAGTGATGGATGTTTGAAGCTGAGGTCCACATACCTCAACCAACTTTAACAACCCCAGTTTTGTTCCAGAAGAAAAGAAATGGCTTGCGATAGCCTCAGGTCCACTAGACCCACTGATGACTTCTTTCCCTTGTTTCTTCCATCTCTGTAGATCAGCTCTAAACCAAAAACTATGAGATTTGGTATGAGCAATGCTGTACCCATGCTAACAGGCCCTGCTGAAAGGAAGGGTATAACAGCTCAGACTTCAACTACCCACTTTCAGGCAAAGACAGTCTGAGTTCTCATTTGCCTCACTTAACCAGATACGTTGGTGCAAAGTTTCAGACACTTCTTCAGGGCGCTTTCGCTCAGAAAGCTCAGATCAGTCCACCAGGCAACAGAAGCAATGTCATGGGCAGAGATGACCAGTAGTACATAAACAACAGGCACTGCATTACAAACAATCCTCGTAATTAATGGGTAAAGTAGATTTTCATTAGTTTGTTCAGTGAAGAAACACATTACAGACATACAAGTGCTTTCTAAGAAAGAGTAAGACTGAGAAATATCATTGACAGTACTCTATCAATCAGTAGTACAGGAATGTTCACATACAAGGCCAGCCCCATACACTGCATAAATCATTTTAGGATTGAGCTCGTGTTGAGTCATATCATCAATAACTGTGCCATACTGTTTTCGTTTTTGTCACCTAAAGACAGATCGACAGTAGCTGAGAGAAGCAGTGTGAACCACTGCTTAAAATTCTCCCACCAAAATGAGGGAGAGTCAATGTGATTTCCATGCCTTCGCTGGAATTCATTCCCTCTCTGGATACTGCCAAACCAACCCAGCCAGGGATGACTCATCCACAGGGCCTCATGAAGTACTGCTGAAAGGCTCGGGTTTTGCGTTTGGAATGCACTGGATTACACCGAAAGTTTGTGATGCTCCAGCGTGGGGGAAGAGGACATCCCTGACTCTTCCCTACAAGGACATTCCCAGTCTGCACTTTGCAGCGTTAACTGCATGCTCAATTTATTCCTCGCTACCTAAGGAAAGCATTAAGCATTCATTCCTTTGGCAAATGATATCACCCTTCCATTTTGATTTTGCTTCTCAGACAGAATTTTTTTGCTTGCATAGGAAAACAAATGAAGAAATTGCCCAATCCCTCACTCTTCCTTGTTTTCCCACTTCTAACCTTGTGGTAAAGAGATGTATGATGAGCTGTAGAGGAAAAAATCTGTGGAGTCCCAGCTAAAATACTGTCAGCACATCACTGGGTAAAGTAGAAATATAAAAACCCCAAAGAAGGGCAAAAATAAAACAAGTAGAAGAAAGAAATAGTCCACAGGAGGAGAGAGTAGAAGCCAGTAGGACTGTTTTGGTTCGAAAGGATTTGATAGACCACATGGCAGTTGACATGAATTAAAGAGTAAACAAGTCCACTTGGGTGATAGACATTTTTCCCATAACGCATATTAACTAAAATTGAACCCAGTATTTGTAGCACAACATATTTTAGAGCTATGAAATTTACTACCGCCGACACTGTATTAATGAGCCAACAACATCATATGACTTTAAATTGGGCAAGAATTTCATATCAGTAAGATCATTAGTGACAACAGCTAAGACAAACATTTACAGAATACATCACCCCTCATATCTGAGGACTGAAATCAAACATTTTGCTGATTGGAGTTAGGAAAAAACATTATAGCGAGTAGATTTTCGCATCATTATCTGCCATGGCTGATTGATAAACAACTTTAGTTGAAGCCGCTGGGTTCTGGCAACTTTCAGCAAAGGCACTGGGAAACCCTGTTGTTCTGTTTATGACAATTTCAACGATCCTACGTAAGGTTACAAAAAGTCATAGAAAGAGGTAAAGAAGACTAAGAAATTCCTTGGTAATTATCTCACTTAAATTTGTAAAAGATACCAGGAAAGACAGAAAAACATTACAGTTCCTAGCTTCAAGATGTGCACCAAATGTGCACAAGAGGTATCTGAAGTTCTGCGTGCTGAAGTTCAGCCAGCTCTTTAGCTGTCCAGAGGTGCTTCACATATCTCTTTCTATTGATGTTACCAGAACTCCTGAGGTGGAATTTCTTAGAAGATCCTCAAAAACAGCTTCATAAACCTATTTATGATTTGGCTTCTCAGAAGTGACTTGCATGAGTTCCTCGGCAGTCACATCTGAAATGAGTTTCTACTTGCTTGTATCTCGCTCTGTGAGCCCAAAAATTGAAAGGCAAAAGGTAGATTAGTCAGTACCATACAATATTTATTAAGACCACGTTTTTTATAGAAAGTCCTTGGAAAGGAAACCAGAGGTCTATTGGAAAAACACACTCTAAGTACTGTTTGTCATATCTGGGCAACCTAGCTGTAATAATAAGGTGTGTGTCCATCTCTAGCTGCTGGGCTGGACTGTTACAAGCTCATGTATTGCAGAAGACAAATTGGGCCTGTCTCACAGAAGACCTAGAGAAATGACTGAATCGGGACTGAATAAGGGAATGTTTTGCTTGCAAAATGGTAATATAAATGATATGGGGCTGACTAATAATACAGTTGGTTTCCACTAACTAACAGAATAATATGATGATCTACAGAACTGAATTCCAGACTCTGAGCTAAGATAATCTTTTTTTTCTTATTTTCCATTTGCGTCAGCTAGAACAAATCCTGTGCTCAAGAGACCAAGTCTCGTGCTTTTTGTTTCCCCATTTAATCTCATGTGGGTATCCCCATCCAATCTGAGATGCAGAAGATACTCCACATATCAGAAGCCCAACAATGGTGGTTCAAACATGGTTCCAACTCATAATGGACTTATAATGCAAATTATCTGTGGACAGTTTGACCAAGAAAATAAATATTTCTCATGGACAGAAGAACTGATTTCATTTAACTGAAAGATGATGAATCCATCCTGCATGTGAAAGCACACTACCACATGTGCCTCTTGATTCACAAGTTTTAAGGTTCCAGTTCTAAAAAGGATGACATCCAACTTAATGGGAGAATCAGACAGAAGTTCAGCCAGGCTAAACCTCTGGCCACCACTTTGTCCTATGTGTGTTTTTCTAACGGAGAGCATAGCCTGTCTCGATGCTTTCAATTTAGTGAGTCATACTGCCCCTGTTAAAGTGAACCTATTTTTAAAACTAGATAGAATTTTTAATTAATGGAGTACATTGCTATGTCTGTAGTCAATCTTCCCTTCATGTAATCAGAAGGGCTACCCTGAATCTGGTTATTATCTTGCAAAATCAATCTAGTTTAAGGATTATTCTTCCTGAAAATGCAATGGGCAATCTCTTCTCTTGAATATTTTGTTTAAAATATCAAGCTGCATGTACATGCTAGAAGAATTTGAACATGGGATCTGAGCTAAGATCTTAAGCAGTCTGAAAGAACACATCAGTCTGCCGAATATGATATCCAGAAAAATACAAGTTCTCATTTCAAAGGTAACATACACACACACACACATACACATATATATGTATATAAATCTGTATGGCGTATTTGCTGTGCAGGCCTAGACTCCTCGGGAAGTTGTTTTTCAGTATAGCAAATTAGAAAAACATGCCCAGAATTAAAGGTTACTTAATCGGGTTGAAGCAGTAACTTCAATCCCAGCAACTCCCTCCCACTATGTTACATCTGATAATGTACCCAAGTCCAAACATAAACTTAGTTCAAAAAGATGTTTGGTCCTTGAATGTAAAATGACACTTAGCTTACACAATTAGCCAGGTAATACATATCCTTTCAAGAGAAGTCATTTTTACCGCAGAATAATCTGCATTTTACTAATCTCTGATTGTTAAGTTTTACTTGCAGAAACTTTTCCATATGGCTTTTTGAATACCACTGTCCTGCATTTAATTACCATAGAAGGATATTAATGCAGAGGTTGGAAATTTGGCCCAAGCCCTGTTCCACAGTTTGGACAGTTGAATGGAGATAGAGCCAGTGAGCAGAACATTTCGGTCAATACAAGACTGTGCCATTTCATACACAAAAGCAGTGGCAAAAGAGGATTAAATAGACCTATAGAAGTCAAACACCCAGCTATTCTTGAATTGTCTATAAACTTCTAAAATAGCATGGTCATAAAGTAGCATTGAGTGACGTGAAACACTGGTTTGCTAACCTAAAGGCCAGTCAAACAGGAACTGGTAGAGTAGTCCTTGTAATCGAGACCATTTTTATCAAGCTGTAAGATGCATGCCCCAAAATGCAAAGTGTACTTCCCAATTTTAAAGGCAAAACATGATATTGAGCAGAACCAAGGCAAGAGTAGGCAGCTTGGAGTGCAGAGGATGCGAGGAAGCTAATGTGGGTGGGAAAGCACATGTTGCTGCCTGGATGAGGAAGTGGTACACCACAGTTACTTCGTAAGTGCAAGGGCTTTATAAACCAAATCTCTTGGGGACTGTTCTAAATAGACAAAGAATGACACGCAGCCCTGACAGGCTTTCCGTATTGTTTGAGGAGGTTGGTTGCCTTCTAAAAACACTGGACTGCCACTTGTACTTTTTCAAAAAATGCCTGATTTTAACCTCAATCTCTTCATATAAACAGTGGGCAGATGCACTGTGTAGTAAACTCTGTTTTGTCTAGCATGAAATTAGCGGCTTTCTCAGTCTTACCTGACAATGGAAAACATATTCTGGTGTGGTTTTCTTGAACTTCATGTTCCATACCAAGGCTACCCCATCAGGCTCATGTGGAGCATCTTCATTATTGTTATAAGATGCAACCATCAACTCGGGGTACTAGAAAGAAAAAAGCAAATGAAATCAGATGCATAATGAAGAACCTATGCAAAATCAGACGAGACAGAAATAATCCCACACTACATGTGCAATATCTGATTCTAATTATATTACACACTAAGTCCAATCACAGTATTCAGCTTCATTTCGGTTTTATATTTCTCTCATCCCTGACATTCCTGAAGCCCCTGCTCCTTGCTCTCTATCAGTTATTCTCAGATACCACAAAGGCCGTGCTTTTTTCTACAGGTAATTATTGGAAAAGACAACTAGCAGGATATTCATAAAGATTTATAAAGGAAATGCAAAGCAAGGAAGAGGAAAAATGTGAAAGCTTGAGTAATTCGAATGTATTTACTTAACCATTTCTTCAGGGACAAACTATTGCATTAATTGCTTTTGATAATAAAAACACTGTGACCATAGCATTGACTTGCTTTTATTCTGAAATTCACAGTTTTTTTCAGCATCCCCGAAAACTATTCATTCTTATTTTATTATGCACTCTTTCTATTCACTTCTGCGTAGAATCAACTTCAAATCTCTTCTTGATGGTTCAAATAGCAAACAAAACTTTTTCTTCACAGAAGCTCAGTTTTGCAAGATGCTGAGGTCATCTTGTAAAGCACAGGGTGACCTTGAATTCCATTGACTCAGTAATACTGATGCAAAGAGCACTCTAAAATCAGGTCAATATTTTCTTGTACACACATTATCCGCTGGTCTATAGAAGTAGGTATGCAACACACACATATGTATTTGCTCTGTTTCTATATATACACATATAAACACACACACTCAATATCATATATGAAAAATCAGGTTTTCATAGTCTGTTGATGACATTGCATCATTTCAAAACACCATAGAAGTAACGATTTTCCCACAAAATATCGATTACTTTCTGCCTACATAGTAGCACCCAGTTCTCCACTCTCACATGTTTGACACTAGGCACCTCTGGTAGCCTCTGTCCTTCCCTCTAAATAGTCAAAGTAAGGCAATGGACCTTATGGCACGTCCAGAGAAAAGCATGTGGCTTCTGCAGACCAGGGAGCTGGCAGCCCAAGCTCCACAGGACCCACACGCTCCTCTTGTAAACTATGAATGCTTTCCCTCAAAATTTCTCAATGATCTCCGCAAATTATTGTCACTTTTTGCCTTTCCCAGGTAAATTCCTGCCAAACCATTCACCACTTCATAGGGGAACAGCACAGCTGGTAGATGTAAAGGAAGTGGGACAAAGAAATTGCAAGTAGTGCTATTGGGAACTGTGAATTTGGTCCACACCAGGCATTTTATAAATAATAAAAAATCCCACCACCCTTTCTATCATTATCATTGGGGTTTGAACCTCTCTGCTCTCAAAATCCATTTGGAAGAAATAATGTGCACAGTTATAACTTTTGCCACCAGCAGCTGTTCTTTCCCCGTGGATAATAATATCATGGAGCTGATGATTTTTCTATTCAAGCTCATCGTTCCAAAGGAGCCTGGACCCATGTGTGGGAGAACCAGCAACAACACGTGGCCACCACAGCTGCCTCTTCCCCATTTTGGGACAGGTCTATCTGGGTTGTATGTACATCCCAGCAGACCCTGGCTGCTGGCACAGCTTGTAAGGGTAATTTAGCACCCAAATCCCTTGCATGAGATTTAGAGCTTGCAGCAGACAAATCACCTCTTCTCCCTCCTCAAGAACTGAGGGAGACCTGAGGGTGGTTTAATCCCACATCTGAAACACCACCACCCTGGACAGTGTTGTGCCAGCCTGCCCTTCACAGCTCTCATCCATCTCACCCCCTTCTTCTCTCTCTCTCTTCCACAACAGAGATTACAACCACTTCTGAACAGTGAGCTCAGCTTCTCCTTCGAACCTTTTTGCCCCACGTTGGCCTAGGTCCAAGTCAACAGCATGTGCAGTAGGCTCTTGCCAGTGCGTCTTGTTTTGGCTGAACAGGTTAGGTACCATTCACACCAGCAGCTGAGCCCACACTGGTGAAGGGACAGGTACCCTGCCAGGCAGAAGTGACAAGCCCATCCACTGGCACGGCTGCAGCCAGCTAGGGCCTGCGATCAGGTCTGAAGCACCAGTTTAGAGGCTCCTTGGGGCTGGTTCATGCTCCTGGAAAGTTTAGGAGCATGTTCTGGTTGGCAGCATGTCTGACCATAAACAAACACTGACTCAAATCTTGCTGGTCTGTATGCAAGTTTTGCAATAATAGTTTATGCATCTGACTGGAAATACAGTTTCAAGTTTACACAGGCGCTGGGGTCATAGTGAGCTGGGCAACACCATTTTGAAGTTTTTTGACTCTTAAAAAAACAGAGCTAAGTGCAGCATCCTAAATCCACTCATTGCTTACTCAATGTACTTGCATTTACAGAATTTCAGTCCTCACCAGGTGCCCATCTGTCCTGTGACTGCAACTGAAAACGACGTGGAAATGGTGCTGTGGGAAACAGCATTCAAAGCTGCTGCTTGAGAGTCAAGAGAGACACAGCAGTATGCCCGAGACTGTGGTTTTCTTGACTTTAGATGAGCTAAGCTGCCTCCTCATGGACAAAGCAAGGTGATCCCACTCCCTCTCTATGTTTACACTCAGTCTGTTGGGCCTTTCCCTTAGATCCTTAATGAAGCATCTAAGCTGTTTTCCCTTTGCTCTGCAGAAGAATCAAGGGGCTAGTGGGTTAGCTTTAATGGTATGAATGATCCCACATGTTTGGGACCATATTTTACATGTGACTGGGAAGAGAATAACTTGGTTAATCAATGCATCAAGGTCCTTTGCTTGATTAAACTCCTATTTGCCTCCAGGCTGTTTTGCAGCAAGTTTTATCACAGAAAATTAAGCAATGTGTTCTGCAGTTCCCACGAGTATTCAAGTTATCCTTTGGCATACTGGACACTGCCACTGAGAAGCAGAGCTAGCAGTGAGGTGAAATACGTCCATCCAGCTCCCGCTCCTGCTGCATGATACACCCCAAAGCAGGCAAGGGAGGAGAGAAGTCCCTCCTCCCAAGCTGGTGCAGGGTGGCACGCAGATGCTCCCCGGCATGGAGAAGACCCCTGCCATGGAGAACCCCCCACCGGGGTGCCAGGGAGCCGAGCGTGAAGAGTTAACGGCAGGGAAGGCAGGAGGGGCCACCCTGGAACAAAGAGGTGGGAAGCAGAACATGCCTTCGAGCCCCAGGGGCTGAGCAATTACATTTGGCAGTGCTCTTCTGAGGCGGCTTTTTTTCTTGCTGCCCTGGGAATACAGTAAGAGCTGCCTGTTATGAAAATATCAGATAAGAATTCCATGTAATTTCCAGCCCCTGAACAAGTGAACAACCTAAGATAAGTGTTTCCTCAGGCTTATATTTGATTTCTGTGGAAATCCATATGTGCTTGAAGGCCACCCACGTCACACCAGTGCATACCTGTTGTTAAGCTGATATTTTGTATGAAAGCAAAGGGATAAATCCTTCATTTCACACGCGGGTGCCAGCTGGGTATTACAAGCAGCCCCTCTGCAGCTGGCTGTTGTGCACCGCAGCCGGTCACCCAGCCAGACTGGCACAGCCAACCGGCCATGCTCGGTGGGACCCGCCAGCACCTCTCCTCCCTGCTGCCTGCCACATGCTCCACACAGCCAGCTCCCACCTCACCTGAGAAGCACCTGGAGGGGTGGAGGCAGCCCTGCTGCCATTGCAAGGGGAAGGGGAGCAGGGTGGCCATAACCGGACTGGGAGATGCTCTCGACGAACCCCTGCCTCCCACCATGGGAAGGGGAAAAGGAGGAAAAGGGAGAGAGACTTAAAACCTGAATATTAAAACAGCTTTACTAATAACACTAATAATACTGCTAATATTAATAACAAGAGAAACAAGGCCAAATATCCCAGACCGACACGGAGTTTCCCAGAGTTGGGTGCCGGACGCTGGCGTCCCACCAGCAGCTGCCAGGCAGCACCGGGAAGTCCCGGACTGGACTCAGAAGTGGGCAGGAACTGGGCTCAGGAATGCACGGATCGGGATCTGGATCAGGATCACAGGCTGGACAATGAGCAGGGTCCTCTTCAGCAGGCGGCCATGGATGAAGAGAGTGAGACCCTCGTGACCCCCCAGCTTTAAGCTGAGCACGGCGTGCATGGTGTGGAATAGCGCCTTGGTCAGTGTCGGTCACCTGTCCTGTCCTCCCCTCCCTGCGAGCACAACCCTTCATGACTCCTCACTGGTGGGACCTAAGAGGTCTGTCAGTGACCTTGGCTGCTACGGTAATAATTATAAACAGGGGCCTTTTTCTGCCTTCCGTTCCTCCAGTTAGCTCAGTAAAACTATAAACTTGCAGTGTCATCAGCTTTGGAGCGGACACTGTCTGTAAAATACACAGCCACCTTCAGAAAAATGCAGTTATTTAGAAGAACTTAGCTGTAAGAAAAAATCACTAAAAGAGAATTGGTTCTGTTCTAACCAGAACCACAACTGTTTGTTAACCTATAGTTTTAATTTGACATCCTGGTTTTGAAGACCAAGTAACATATACAAAAAAAATGACAGCTTCATTATTGCCCACTACCCTTCCATACAGAGAAACATGCATTCACTCATTCAGGGCCCTGCTGTTAGCTAAAAAATAACATCACAGTCTGCAGAACAAAGGGCAAACTGAGGCTGGCTGTATTTTTTTTGGAAGAAGTTGGAAGGGATATGGAAACATATCTCCTGGCTTCACATCTTACCTGAAGAGACCAATCCATACAGGTGACAACACGATGCTTTGACCAGTGCTCATCGTAAAACTGACGGTTAAAGGAAAGGTTGGCTCCTGCTTGAACATCTCTGTGAATTCAAACAAAGTGACACTTTTTGAAGAACCAGCATTCAAATGCTGTGAAAAGCAATGCAGAAGTTTCTGACTACTGCTTCTCAAGTCTCTGCCCAGCCTGAGGAAGTCTGCCACCTTGATTTAATTGCTCTCATTGCCTTGCTGAGAGTAACAAACCTGCACCAAGGAACAGATTTTATGTATGTTTCACAAAACTACATTTCTTAACTTCCCACTGCCTTCATGACTCTTCTGGGTCACCCTGGGCCACCTCTGTCACCTTTGTCTCTCAGGATCAAAACTAGCCCCGGGGTCCAGCTCCCCCTTTCCTGGATCTTCATCTCCAAGCTATAACCAAAGCTCTGTTATTTTCGATTCCTGAAATCTTAAAGTTACAGCACCTCCTCCCAGCATCGGAGACGGCGGATGCCTTCTGGCACAATTAGGATGGACTGAAGCGCAGTGCTGGTCCAACGCTGCCACACTGCTACTTTTAGCTGGTCACAGGGATGATGCTCTATAGTAGCTTCCAGTAAGTAACTTCAGTGCTACACAGCTACTGATTTGCCATGAGGCTTCAACGGATACACAGCTGTTGAGATCTAAATACTTCCCCTCATACTAACAAGTTTTGCTTCTTCTACTCCCCTATCAATTGCTGAATACACAACCTGTCAGCTCTCATTTTAGGCTTTTAGAGTCCAAACGCTTTGGGAGATCATCGTTTTCATCCACACAATGCATAGCACAGTGGGATCCATTACAGACCTGAGGCAGTAGCAGAATATAAACAACAGCAATTTGAATTTGTAAAATATGATACAAACACACTGGAACATACACATGCATGTCTATATAGGCAAGTTCAATTCATGAATTCAATTATGAATGTTTTTCTTCAGAATTTGAAATTTCATCCCCAAAAAAACCAAAAAATTAAACCAACTGCATAATTCATCAAAGAAAAAAGTCCAGAGCAATAAAGCATGAAGCTATTTTACAAAATAATTTAGGCTAACAAAGTAACCCAGGTCTTCACGGAGAGGTTTTAAACTTTTTGTAACTGTAAAAATGTTTAGTTTAGTTTTTAAATTAAGGCTTCCTGTCATTGGAATTATTTTTATAAAGGTTATTTTACAAAAGCAAACAAACCCCAAACTGACCCATCCTTCTCTTCTACATCTCTGCCACTGTAGTCAAAGAAGATGTCTGAATCTTCAGCCAAAGCTCGCTCAATTACACGTATTGTCCGGTCAAAAAATATCAGGAATTCCTCTGAATGGAGAACTTGCTGTTTTTCTTCTTCTGTCAGTTCTCTAGGAGGAGCTTGGAAAATGAAAAAATGTAGTTAAGAGTATGACATTTCGCCCCTTTCCCAATGAATTAACATCTTCAGTGGGCTTCTTTTGACATGAAAGCTTGCCGTAGCAATGTCAGGACAGAAATCCAAGCTTTACTCTTAAAATCATGACTAAGAACTTCTTAGTATATCTAAACATACTCCTGTATATTCCCAGAATGCAGCATTTACATTGAAAAGATCCTATATCTTATATATTTATTATTCTGAAATGGAAAATACTTAAACCCCCCAAATTAAATAAACTCAGTGTTCCTATTTCAGGAAATAGCTGTGACTGACGTTTAGGCAATGCCTAACTCAAAAAACCAGAACACTTATGTAACAGGGGACCTGTCAGAGGAGCCAAAGAGAAAATAATCTTCTTAACTTGTACTACAGTTCTTTGTGTTAAAAGGGCTCACATAGTCTCCCCTTTCGCTTCTTCCCACTTCTCCTTGGTGTCACTGATAAATTCTATCCCCGCTTTAGAGCTTTTGTGAAGCAATGAAGTAAATAACCAAAGAAATCCTCTGAGGCAGCAAGATCAAAAGCAACTGACCAAACACCAGTTTCTTTAAGGCAGTTTTGTTCCTTGCAGAGGAATCCTAAGAGCCAGAGCAACAAATGCCACTGAGCTGTGGCCAAAGATGTCCTGGGAGGGGGTAAGAGTCATCTTGGGCACGGGTCAGGATAGCCTGGCCCCCACAAGATGAAGTTGCTCCTTTACACGTAGGCAGAGATGCTAAACCCTTACTTCCAAACCAATATTTCCAGTATGGCCCTTCATTTGAAAAATACTGTCTTTGCAGGATGCGCCAATGCTATGTCTCCATTATTTTAATGACTTGTTGGTAAATTCCAACTCAAATGTGAGCATCAGAGGGAAAGGAAATTGGGATGCTGCTACCACTATGATGCAAAATTCTGTTCTCAATTACCCTAACAGGGTCATATTGATATTGTGGCAATTTTGTATATCAGTTATGCTTTTGCTCACGTGTGCTATTAAACCATCATTTTAGTTATATTTCAGAATAACTTGTATTTCAAAAAATGCCATTAGTATCTTCACAATTACACCAGACCAACCCTGCAACTAGCTTCAATTCCCAGCATGAAAAGCTCTGTTGACATCACAGGAATTATGCTAACACAGAATTTTGTTCCAAATTTATAACTAGATAGACAAAGAGCATATCATAAACAGATTTATTGCAAAATTAGAGAGACTCGTACTTGAACTGTCCACCAAAGGTCTCTCTCATTGGCTTTATACTACAGATTTGAGGTGTTTACTTGTGAAAATGACCTTGCAGTCTCCCTAGGCTTTGGGTTAAAATGCCAGCACCTAAAAAAGGATAATTCAGCACAGTGCCTCAGAGAACAGCCGGTACACATCGAAGTTTAACTCCCAGCCCTGTCATACGTATCTTAATGTTTATTTAAACAATGGGCAACAGAGTTTAATGCTGCAGTTTGAAATTATATTCCAGTTGCTGTGCCATGCCACACAGCTTCTTTCAGCTGTCAGGGAGACGTAGCCCTCGCTCGCCGTCTGATTTTCCTGTGGTTCACATCGGATTTGTGAGCTCCGGTGCCCAAGCAGGAGCCCCCGCCAGCCCCAGGGGCAGGGATGGATTGAAAGGCGTGACAGCAGGCAGGAGTGGTGACAGGGTCAGCGTTACCGCAGCACTCAGCTCCCCCAGTTCTCAGGTGGTCTCAGACCACTGCCTGTGGTCAGGAGAGGCTGTTATCACCAAGCTTAGGTTTGCCTCAACCGGTCAAAGCGTTAGCTCTGAAAGACAAAATCTCTGTGCTACACCTGGGTTAAATATAGAGAGGGTAGGAAAAGCGCAGAAGGCGGAGGAGCAATTTGGCCCTCAGGAGACAAAGCAGCTAAGAAGTTAGAAACTTTAGCCTTTGATGATCTCCTATGGCCTTGGCTCTCTGCCTCCTACCGCTGGGTTAGTGGTCCCTGTGGAGCTCCACACATCCAAAGAATATCTGTGTCCCCCCGCACGGTCCCCCTGAGTAGCAGAGCAACAATTACTAAGGCAGGAGCACAATTTGCCTCTAAGTGCTTTAGACAGAAGCAATGCATGTGAAAAAAAAGAATGACTAGCAAAAGGTACAGGTTGACCTATTGCAGCATCCGCTGCTGAATAGCAATTGGCACTAAGGGAACTCATCTGGCAAGGAAGCCTGTAATGAGGCAATGTCCCACTGTCACCACTAAAGCATTGCTTTCCGAGAATCAAAGACAACAAGCATGACCATGCAGCAAAACGGCATGAAAGGGGAGAAAATAACTGCAAAGGCAACTGGAAAACTCATTTTAAACTGCTCCAAATGGTAAAAATTATTTGCTAAATCAAATCCTCTCTACAGCCTGGAAATATAAATTTATTACTCGGCCATTTGCCGACTATAACTGGCAAAAAAAATACAACCAAAAATCAATAGCAAGGGAAAAGGCAAAAAAAAACCAGCTTGGGAGCTGTGGGGTGTTCACAAGCAAAGGAGACACACATGATTGCAGTTCTACCTCAGCAAAATCTCCCTTGCAGTTAGCAATGATCTGTGGGAGGCCAGCAGTCTATTAAACCCTCTTCGGCATCAGAAACACCTTGGCTAAAGTTTGTAGGGCATAAATCAGCTTACCTCATTCATCTGACTGACACACCAGATGCCCCCTGGCGATATGAAGCTTCATATTTTAACCTTATTTTCATCTTTCATTCAGCTGCCTCTGAAGTTTTATTTGAGGCAATCTCTTCTTACAAGAATGTTAACATCATTACTTTTTCCAGTGTAAAACATTGCTGCAGCTACTGCAAATACACGAAGTGCAAGCAAAAAAACCAAAACAGACAGGCTTGTTCTTTCAAATATGAAGATTTTCTAACCATTTATCTTTCAGAGCCACATCCATTTTCCCCTTGCTCCTTCTCCCTGTCTGTCCATTACCTCGAATAAAATAAAAAGAATCTATGTAATTTTCTGCAATTTTTCTTCCTATCTGGGAGCTTACAGTTACTTTGATCTCAGCTTTCAGGAGACACAAGGCTCTCTTGAAGGAAAACTCTGAGAAACATAAGTAGCTGATCAAAGTATTTTTTGTTTTGTTTTGTCACAGAGACCTATGTGATGTGACAATATCTTCAGAAATTCCCTGTAAGAGTACAGCATTTGCCTTCAAGTATCTGCTGTCCCTGGCGCAGAAACCAAACAAACCACATCTATCTAACCTTCCGTGTCTAACAAAGCCTAGTGCGATGCTTAGCTTACCAGTGCTAAAAGTTACGTGCTTATTGCCTGGAGTGCAATGAAAGCTCCTGCAAAGGAAGACCCATACTTTGCTCTTGTTTCTGTACCACAGCTTCATAATAAACTATTGTGCCAGTGCTCTGCTTCCCACCTGGAGGAGCCGAACCCATCTTTGGCCCCGTGCAGCTCACAGCAGGAGCACCCATGGTGCTGCCACCAAGCTCTGCCTAACAGGGCCACCGGGCATCCCCTCTGCCCACAGACCCACGGAAACATCAATGGGATCGCGCACCCGCAATAGCAGAGTGCTGTCTGGGTGACTCTGGGCTTCTGAGGTTAACAGCATGTATCAAAGACGCCCTGTACTCATGTTAATGTATAATACTATACAAACTACAATGGAATTTGCATTTAAAATGACAGCACCGTGCAGTTATATATGCACAGAGGACATCACAGGGGAAGAAAATGTGAGGTATATCCGTAATGAAAGACATAGTTCACTTGCGCGTGAGCAAAAAGGTCTAGAATGTGTAACAAAAATTGAACCTGACATGAAAGCAACAGATTTATTCAACACTTACTTCTGAAAAATAAGAGCAGTTTTTTAATTTCATATGTGATTTAACATGATCCCCACAAATACCATATTTCACATCACACCCTTTGTCCGCAAATTTCTTCGGACAAAACAAAACAAATTATGTGAAAAGAATTCCTTAGATCTTTTGGAACTAAGATCAAAAATGCTGCAGACTTGTTCTTATCTGGCAGAAGCAGGTTTGTAGTAAATATAATAAAAATAGTTGTGATAACAGTGCAGGATTAAATTCACAAATATTTAAAAGCCAGGAACTGAGTCTTCTCCCAAAGGAGGCAAAAAGATGTTTATTAAAAAAAAAACAAAACAGAAAGAAGACCCATATTTAAATAAGTATAATAGAATACAAAAAGTATTCTCCTGAAACCTAAGAAATTGTAAAAACCTGACAAAAGAAATGAAGTCCCTTAAAGGCAAAAAAGAACAAAAGAACAGAAAAAGTGAATGAAAGAAAGGGAGAACTAAAAAAAAAGTAAAGCAGGAAGCAGCCTTGTTATGAGTCCAGAGATATAACGAGAGACAGAAGGAGATTAGTAAAACTCTTTTAAGAGCCATATTACTCCTTTCAGCGTGTATTTAAACCCATGTGCTGGCGACCGAGGATGGTAGAAATGTACAGCGTGAGAACTGCAAGGTGCTAAGGGGCTCTCGGCAGCTTTAAGTCCTTGTCTGCTGATAGCCTGCCATCCCTTTGTTCTTTCTTGTGCTTCTCACTTGCACACCAGGCTCAATATGTACCATAACCTGACTTAATATGGGTCATACCCTGGTTGTGTTGGGTTTAAAACGCAAGTCCCTGCATGGCACAATTGCTGCAGGTGTAAAGGGAGATTTCAAGGTGTGTGCAGGGAGTTTTCAGTTCTGGAGTAGCTGGGTGCAGAGCCTTAGATTCGAATGTGTGCCAGGCAGGGCTGCTGCCACTGATCGTGCTTCTCCAGGGGCCATGCTGAGCACCATCCCTGAGCGCAACTGAGCTGGATGGGTCAGCACACCCGGGCTCACCACGGTGTCAGCGGCAGCGAAACCGTGGTGCTACAGGCTGTTACAAACCTCAGAGATCACAGGGGCAAAGCCAGCAGCCTTGTCCTGCTTCTTCGATACTGATGCCTGAGGTTTCGAGAGCTAAACCATCTCCCCCACTGCAGCCTGCTGCGTGGACAACCCGAGCCGCATGCACAGGGCCAGGGCAAGAGCAGGGCACGGCAGGTCTTTGAAGCTGCAGATCCCGGCCTCCCTCATCGCAGCCTTTCATGCAAGTTTCTGTGGATATATCCACGGCTTCAGATAAACGCAGGTTGAGGCCCACTTTCAAGACCCAGCCCATCCTGCTGCTCGTGTGGTTTCCACTGATACAAAGAGGCACCTTAGGTGGAGCTCCGGAGCGCTCTGGTGGTGGGAAGCCCCAGCCCACTTGATGCCACAGTCTGGGACCGTCTCTTGTTTACGTGGTCAGAGAGGCTGGGAACAGGCAGAGGCCAGCCCAGTTCACCATCAGGTACCCCACACTTGGCTCTTCCAAGAACGATGGGGAGACCGTGAGACATAGGTGACAACAGGCAGCCCCGTAGAAGAAACACAAGGGGATCCCAAGGCTTTACATGCTTCAAACAGTCAACACTCCAGGGCTTCACCTCCCACTCCAGAAACGCTCTGGGGAGCTGAAGCTGCTCCTCTGCCCTGAGCACATGGCATTGAAACGCCGCATGAGGTGTTGTGCCAGACAGGCTGCTGGATTGCAGGTGCAGTGTGTGCCTTACGGTGATGCTGAGACAGGTCCAGAAATAGGGTCAGACCCTGCAAACAGCCGTGACTGCTGAATAATCCCCCCAAAGCCCACAGAGCAACTCTGGGGTGTGCAGGTGAAAGACAAGGAAATTAAGCATGCAATGAATGTCTGTAGAAATAAATAGGACTACCTATAAACACAGAGGGGAAAAAAAATTGCATTTCCTCTTAAAACACCATTTTAAAAATAGAGCACTCCTGTCCTGTTGGCTTGGGGAGAGGGAGACTGAACAGACTGGATCCAAGCTTTATTTTTCATCCTGACCTATTTCTGAGTTATATTCATGAAAAAATTGTCTGCCTTTCTCTCCCTGCACTTCTCTCTGCCATTGTTTTTTTTCTTACACTCCTATAACTCAAAAAAGGCCATGCTGATTTTTTTTGATCTGTTAAAAAATGTGCTCCCTGAGCTGAAACCAAATTTCAGCCCAGAGCAAATTTTTACGGCTGGGTTATAAATCCCTGAAAAACAGGATTCATAATGGAAGTGCTGACACAGCCTTAACTACTATATAGCAGTGTGAATGGCGCCACTATAATATCTATTAGAGATTCTTTAAAAAGTTTGCAAAATATTGTCTTGCCTTGCAGAGAAAAAGAAGCCAGAGTACTTAATGCCAACATAAACATGCTTTTAACCCATTATGTGCTAATTTGCAGAAAAGCTATTAATTCTGAGTAGGCACACAGAGTGCAGCACCAACAGGAAATGTTCTTCTAAACTTCTGTTTGACTTGTAACATGGTTTTAATCACTTCCATGAAACACAAACGATGGCTTCAAACTCTGAATATTGCTCAGAACATGAGAAGGGTGATTACAACAGAGAGGAAAACAGGATTTTGTTGGTGAAAGGGCTAAAGCCAACAGCGAGAGAATGATACCGAACGCTAAAAATGGGACTCCGTTCCCTGTCAATCTGGGGACGACTGCTTCATGCAATCCACAGCATTTAATGCCAGCCACCAGCACACCACTGTCTTATCCGTCACAACACATACTGCAGGTCAAGTTCGCTTTCTGTCAGGCAACGAGCAAGTTTTCTTCTCCCTTGAACCCAGTCAAGTGTTAGCACCTCACAAAGCCGGTTCTGCTAAAACAAGCCGTGCCTTGCTTTTACAGCCTGCAGTTTGTGTGTCTGAGACTAGTGCTAAACCAGCCCGGTTGATCTACTGTTTCTGGGGGTTCTGCTAGGCAGAGAAAGGGAGCACTGCCCCGAGACTAAAACACAATAAAGACATAAAAGGTGTTGGCAGTGGCACTCGATCAGCACAGTATATAAAAGGCTAATTTGAAAGCCCACAAAAAACCAAAATAAATCAGTTCAGAAATGTATTTAGATACTTTACTTCTTCATTTCATGCAGGACTTTGTGCTTTCTCTCCTGGTATAAGTGCTAGCATTATTTTACATGGAAATAAATGGAGGTGGGATCAGCTGTAAGCTGCATACTAGAGGGGCATTCAGCAACTCAGGACAGTGCATAAGTGCAGTGATATAATATTTTATGGCTTCCTGTTATCATCAGCAAAAGCGATACTGCATTAGGTCCAGTGAATGCTAGAGCCCATATGTCAGCTGACCTCACAGTTTTGGCAGGAAGGATAATTTTAGGGAAAAAGTAAGCTTTTCTGTGTTGCCATGTTTCTTGCCGATGTCTTCAGCTCTGCCTCTGCAGACTCTTGTGTGACTCCTGTTGCTGCTGTCACCGCTGCTGCTGCTGCTGCCCTCTTCCCACAGTAGCGGTGGCTGGGGGCAGTGGGAGAAGCAGAAGGATGAGGAGGGGGAGGAGTGAGCTCACCGCTCCGTGTTTCTACAAGGACCTAATGAGCAACTGACACCGCAGGATTTATGGCATGGGTGATTTTTAGGATGCTCTTAAGAGGGAAGAAAGATCAATTTACAATCAAAACAGCATGACTGGTACTACCACTCACTTCAGCTTGTGAGGATAGTGAATGTGGGCACTATACACCACACAGGTTTTTTGGACACTGATGTAAATCATAACAGGCTCCCCTGGATGAGAAAGCAGCATCCACCGCTGTATTCACAGTTAACGATTTCACAGGCTTCTCTGTAAAATGACTCCATGTTTTTCCCACAATGAAATTACCTTGTGAAAAGCAAAGCCAAGGTCACAGAACCATCCTGATAACGATCACTACAGCAAGAAGTGGCTTAGACCCCACCTGAGGAAGTAAGTTACCTTTCAAGAGGGCAAACAGCATTGTGAACAGTCCTGGCGACGCAGAGCTAAGAAATGCTGGAGAAGAAACTCATTTCCTCTCACAATAGAGCTGCAGGTATTTCAGCTGCAGGGGTGAGCACTGACTGCTCAAAGTGACACACCAGAATAGCTAATACTCTAGTAAATTCCCAGATCAGGAAGACCAAATTTCACACCCCTCTTCTAATTGTGAAAGCTAGAATGGGCCCAAGAGAAGCAAACAAGAGACACCCAGCACTTCTACCATGTCCGGTGCTGACACTCACCACTGTGACACGTGTCTCTTTTCTGCACTGGAAAGAAGTAGTAACCTGAACTTCTGTCTCTTGTAACCCTGGAGAATGTCTCAATCCAGAGACATAGATTGAAGGGCTGGACCTGCCTGGCTTCAGCTTTGACCTTAAGTTCCCTGGATGCAGCTCCTACAAAAATTTTGATTTTGACAGTCAACATTTTCCAGTGAAATGGTTTTCTGTTGGAAGACTCCTGACCACCAGTGGGTTTAACCTTGCCGCTCTCAAGCAGGCAGACATTTACAGGCTCCAAGTACCTCTGAAGACCAACCAACTTTATGGAGCTGCTGGAATGACTGGCATTCATGTTTTAAATCTTTCATGTAAGCAGACTATTTGAGCCGGAGGACAAGTAAGCACCAGTCCAGGAATCCAAGAATCTCTGCTTTGTTCCCAAATTATGAGGACATGTTGCTCTTTCTAAACAACCAAAGTCTTGTGCCTTTCACAAGCTTCTCAGACCTGACAGCTGGGTCACTGGGATACAATTTTCTGCTTTTATGCTACTCATGCGGTTCTGAATCAATAAAACTGGTAACTGTTTCGATTTCACAGTGTTCTCAATAATGGAAACTACCTGTGAGAGTAACTACTTGCAGGATTCAGTCCTTTAAAGCTGTAACAAAATCCTTTTCATTTTTAAAAGTACCTTCTTTCACTTCCTGCTTCTGGTCTTGATTTTCAGTCTCCAAGTCATCTTGTGCTTTTGGCTCCACCATTTCTTCATCATCTTCATCCTCTAGAAAATGGAAGAAAAAGATTTGTGACATTCATCTCTTTAAGGTGGAGGGAAATAGTGTATCTTTTTTGTGATTATAAACTGGTGGTAAACACAGGTAAATAAAAGTGCACAATAAATGGAAAGGTCTGCATTTATACTTGAAGTGACATTTTCCCCCAGACTGCAAGATAATCTGCTAACACAGGGCACTTGCCACTTGTAGTCCCTGTGGCAACTTCCCATGTCAGATGTCCACTGAGTATCTCTCTGACCTCGGAGATGACTTCTTGGATGGCATAAGAACAGATGCAAACATGTTTCAGCCTGGCAGCTATTCCATGGTTGGGACACCTGCTATCCAGATACCTCATTTCCAATTCAATTCTCACCAGATTAATTTGTCTTTTGACCTACAGGAAGGGGTTAAATAGAAATCTGACCTCAGGTCAGATGCCACTAGCAAGCAAACAAGCATGGTACAGTTCTGAAAAGTCATCACCATCAACTAGGGGAGCACAGCAACTGAAAGTGGCATTTGGAGCTTAAGAACCATTCTTGCATTAATACAAATTTAATGAACACTAAAATTTGACACATGTCAGTTACTACTGCCAGATGTTTTAATGACCTTTTCTGACCTATGCAAATGCCTCTCTCCCTTCCCCTCTCTCCCCACACTCACATGTTCTCATTTTATTCAGGAGGGTAAACCATTCATTCCCTGATGTCTGTCTGAAGTTACAAGGGTTGTGATTGTCCAGACCAAAACATAATACAAGCAGAGCTGAAAAGACAGCGATGCACAAAAATGGCTCAAAGCCTACCTAACCCTCATTACTTGTTCCCAGCTACAGCAACGTGATTCAGTCTCCAGCGCCCAGGGATGACACCCAACCCGTTCACACTCATGAGAGGGTAGGGACGCTCAGCCTTCTTGATTCAGTGAACTACCAAGTCTGAAAATAGACCTAGTGCTACAAGAGTGAGTTACAGTAATTAACAGTTAGGATGAGCAAATCTGTGGGCTATGGAAGAGTTATTCTTGAGAGATTCCGGAGCCATCAAGGCATAGCGAGCACCACTGGTGCCCTGGGTTGGTCCATCGCGTGAGAGAACGCCTGTTGTCCCAGCCCCGGGGTATCCAGCCATCAGCAAAACTACTGCAGCTCCTTTGGGGCTTTCTGAGCAATCTGTCTGTCACCATGCGGTGCCTTGTGACGTGGTGCTTCTCCAGGCACACTCACCGCTCTAACACCGCTGCATTAACAGAGCCTGCAAGTGGGCAGGGGGCAACACGCCACGTTCCTCCAACTGCTTGGCTACCAGCACCTTCTCCTGTGAAGGCTGGCTGCCATCAGTCCCAGCGTCTTGGGGAGACGTTGGTGCTGACAGGTTGCATTCAGCCAACAGTAATACGCAGCTGTGTTTTGTTTGCAGTAGCATAATAGGCACCACACTATTCCCACCACGTTGTCTACCCTAAGACTTCTGCCCCCAGAAGCCCCTAGAGCGCGTGTTGCTAGCTGACATCTTGACTAGAGACTAGAAAGCATGGCTTAGCCACAGACTGTAAGGAAGTGTCTCAGCATGGACACATATACTTTTCCTTCTTGGGAAAAAGCAGAAATCTTGGCATAAGGTCTGCCATCACTCCTTCTACTTCTGTTGACTGCAGCAAGGAGAAGAGGGAAAGCTCGGCTCCCCACAGTCGTCAGGGAGGAGGGATAACCATGTGCTTCCCAAGCTGGGAAGGGAGGAGGAATCCAGCATGGATAGGGAGGCATTTCCAGAATTAAAAGCACCACTATCTAGTGCCATCCCTTTATCAGGGACTTTTCAGACCGTGAGAGGAAACAGCCTCTCGGAGGAGGGTAAAGGTGTTCACAATGCCTCCCTTTGAGGCCTCACTTGGCAATTATGTTTCCCTGTGTACCCATGTAGAAGAGCTACAGAGATGAGCTTTTAGGGAGCAGGCCAGGACATTTCAGTTCTGCAGGGTAAACACATTGCTCTGTCCGCTGGCCGAAAGGCAGATAACATCCAAAGCAGTCAGCAGAGAGTCAGTAAGAAAAGCTCACCCGCTGTACACACACAGGAGGGGTAAAAAAAGGTCTTTCTGCCATCAGTCTGCGACGCTAGCGGAGATGGGGATATATGAAAGAGAGAGGCACTCCCAGTTTCAAAGAAGAGATGAGAAGTATGAGAAGTGAGAGGAGTGGCTGGCGCAGCAGGGAGTGAATACTCGGCTAACCTCAGGTACGTATGCACACACAGATAGGATCGCAGTGCTGCACAGATACATGCACACAGACACACTTATGGTGGATACCTAATGAAGCCAACTCCCACAAGAGTTTTGTGAGTCTTGCATTACAAGTTTTCCTTCCCTAGAGCACCAGCTCTTGGAATCAGCTGTTTACATATGGATTTCAGCTTCTATTTTTAACCTGTTTCCAACCTGTCTGCTTGTGCTGGGAAGTTTCAGAAGGGGAACGATTTGAGAAAACTTGCAGGAAGCAAACCAAAAATAAACCAATATTTAATTGAAAATCTTGGGGTTTTCAGGCAGCATATTACATTTTTTATTGCCTCACTTGTAATTTGGTAATGGATAGGGACAATGTAGCAAATGTAGAACTTGTGATTTAGTAGCAGGTTTTCAGACTGAAGTGAAGCAAATTTATTCCTGTCCCCTAGAAGTCCTTGACCCCCTGATTTTGGGCGTCAAATTGTTTGCCTACCTATAGCCTGTTCTGCTTCTAAAGCAGTGAAGCAATGAATGGCTGAGGCACAGCAGGGGCAGGGGAGGGTGTACTGATACTTCAGCACCTATTAGGGCAGATCTTCTTTACTTTCCTTCCTTCCTCTTCTGGGAACAATCAAAACCAAGTTTCCCTAGGTTTCCCTCGATTCAACTGCAGCAGGAAAAATAAGTAAAGGTTATTACAACACATGCCTTTTTCCAAGGGCACACACATCAATAAATTAGTTTTATTTGGAAGGCAGTGCAAGAGTTTTTAGCAGGTTAGACACAGTTCAGATGTCCTTATTTATTTACAGAGAAATGTATATGCATACAAAGAGAAACTCAGCTAAAAGAACGATATGCTTGTGAGCCAAATGCTAAAATGTGAGCAAATGCCAGAATTTGGATTGCCTGGGCACGATTAGCTCCTTCCCCCTCCCCACGTGTAGGCATGATGACATCATTCTGGAATTTCCTCCCTCTTGACTGCTTGGCCTCATTTTCTGGGTGCTCAATAAGAGACACCTGGGGCCTGAAATACAGAAGTGCTGAGAGCTGAAGTCAGCTGGGTCTGTGCTTTGAGTGGAGAAAGTGCTAGGGAAATGCTATGCATGCGAAAGCCCCCACATCTCTCTCTCAGCTTTCGTGGAAAGTTGTCATCCCAACATTTTTGCCCTTTGTCTCCCTGTACTTCAGTGCTTTTGCATGATGGCAATAACATGGTGAAGATAACAGTATTCTCACCCTGCACAGATGTGTTGCAGAGATACGTTCGTCGGGATTTGGGGCATATTAAGATGCTTTCATGGGACCACCGGAGAAACAAAAGCTTGGAAGGAAATTAATGTGTTCTGTGTTCAGTGTTAATGCTTGGACCATGTGCATTAACGTGAGCACCGAACAGAACAAGGTAAAACCCATAAGGGTTAAAAAACTGACTCCTCATTCACTGGCTGAAACAAGAATCTGTTAAGGAAAAAAACCCTACACGTTACTATGTAATTAAAACTGTATCATCATACATATTCAAAAGGGCTAATTAAGGATGCCCAGGAAACCTGCATTCTGGAATATCTAAAGTTGCTTGGCTTTGCAACCTGAATGTTTATTTGCCTTTTTTTATATTGTGCACTTTTTAATGCCAATGCATACATACTTACGCATGTTCATAGTACATAAACTTACTATTGTGCCTAGGTATGGTTATGCATTTTTACATTTGACTGTGGACATATACATACATTACAGAATAATGAGGAATGCTTTGGCATTCATTTTCCTGTGTTTTACTTAAATGTGAAAAAGATAACATTTATTGTACATTTATTGGAGAATCTGTGAGCATCTAAATGGTTATTTGTTTCCACATGTGCCTACTCAGGTTGAATGTGTCATCACAGTAATTGTCCAGTAAGATGCAGACACTTCTATAGTTCCTGAACACAGATAGCCTTTCCCTATTTAAGAGCATATCTGACATTGGGAAATTTAGAGAAATAACTTTTTAATTGCTTACATCATAGTAGTAGGAGTTTTCCAGTCACATTTGGCAAACACAGAGTTGCTACTAGCACCAGTAGTGCTACACCCTATTTAGAAGATCTAAATCAGAACCCAAAGGTCTATTACAGGAACCACATGTAAAAGAGCTAGTAATGAAGTGTATAGCTGCTGTGTAACACTTCTCCTTTGTAGATCTCAAAGGATTTTGCAAGGAGGCCAGTTATGCCCATTTACCACGCAGAAGCTGAGGGATAGACCCACTCACTGCAGATCACTCAGTAGATGAGTGAAGAATAGAGGCTTGGCTTCAGAGTTTCAACCTAGAGTCTCGCCCACTAAGGCCACCCTGCCTTTTACTGCAAATAAACAATTCCTCAATGGAATTGTTCATTAAATGCATACATTAAAGATGTTTGTCTGCTGAAGCTGGTGGAGCCATATGTGGAACTAATATAGACTGACATAGCCGGACCAAATATCATTTCTTAACTCAGAGTTTGATGACGCTCCAGGCAATAAGAGGTGGCCAATCAGTCCTAACAGCACTTTGTTTAACATGATGAAGTAAAAGCAGAGCAACTATTCTCAGCTTGTACTTAGCTTCAAACACTCCTGCTTCTGTTGCAGACCAGAAGTGGTCTTGTCTGTCTAAAAGCTTGCATGTTTTTCCCAGCTATAGAAGTTCCTCTAATAAAAAAGTATGACCTCTCCCTACAAACCTGGCTTTGTTTAATCTGTGTGCCAACTACTAATCTTCAAATGTTGCCCAGCTACTACCTCCAATGAGCCTTCTCTAAGCCTGGCCTTTGCCTTGGCCTCCACAAGGATGGATCATCGCTTTGTAATTGCAATAAATGGAGGGGGAAGCCCTGTGAACATGTGACTGAGCCCCTGGCACCTGCAGAAGAAATGCCCAGATGTGCTGAATTGGACAAAATGTTCACTGAGAGCACAGATTATCTCAGAAAGTCAGACCCCACGTTTCTACAGAGCTGGACTATTTGTTACCTACTTGGACTTTCCGGTGTTTTAAATCACTGTATTTATTTTTAAAGCATGTAAAAACATACTGGGAACATTCAGGACAACCTAGAATACAATGATTACATCTGAGAGGACTGCACATGACACTGGCTTAGGGTTTTAAGTCTTGATACGAATACTGTTTTGCTTGGGTCAACATTTTCTTTGTTGGTTGAGTTTTGGATTGCCAGTTTTAGGTAGTTAGCGCTGGTACTGCTCAAATAGTTACCTAAACAGCTTTTTTTTTTCAGGATTTATGTAATTATAGGCCTCTGCACTGCTAATATATGTACCACTAGTTAAACAGCAGGCAGCATGTTGTGCATTCATCTTGGCTGGAGGATTTACACCTCTCCAGACCTGCACCTCTGAGACTAGCTAAGAAGTTGCAGCTTCTGTGTATTGTTTTAAGTATTGACAGCTATACCGAACAAGACTGACAGCTCTGTTTTTAATTCTGGGTAGGTACAAACAATCCCTTTACTAGAGGCATATCTTTAAAATAGCAATTTAATTAGCATCACAATTATATACTATATTGCCTGAGTCACTGATATATGAGAAGCCAGTGGGTTATTACATGGGGTTTTATATCAGCATTGATGTTCCTTCAGTGCATGAGAAGGATCAGCTGTGCATGTGATGCATTCAATAAAATCCAGTGTCTGCACAAGAAGCAGACTTGATATTTGCTACTTCGAAATACCAGAAACTGTTGCATCACTTTTATATTTACAACTGTTCAAACTAATTTTGCTGTTTCTGTTATGAAAGAATTACAAACTGAGCCAGGACAAATGCATCATGTTTATATTGACATCAGCCTGGATCAAACAAGTTGAATATTGCTGGCGTTATCCTGAGAAGGAGTTAAAACTCTGTCTTTCCTTTTTGAATATGTTCTTTCCATCACTAGCAAAATATGCAACAAGCAGGGAAACGCATATTTTTTCAAATACGACTGCTTGACCTTTTACATTTTTGAAAATCTATGATTTGCAATCTGGTTGAATGACCTATTTTTCACATAGTGTAATTTCTTGAAATATGTCCAGTTTTTCACTTTCATCTTTTGACTGCCCTTTGAAGCAAGAAGAGAATTAATTCATCAGTGGATTTTGTTTGCAGAGTGGGATGTGAGACTGGATGTACATTGGGCACACGTTAGTCATCCCAGATGGAAATATTCTTGCATGCGGGCTCTTCTTGGCAGCTGCCTCCTAAAATGTATTTCAGTTAGCCAAAGCAGAGATGACTGCTCACTGCTGAATACGGAAAAAAAAGAGGTGAACAAATCTTGGCCTAAGCTCTGTGCAACAGGCAACAAATTTCAGATAAGAATTTCATGTGGGCCTGAACTTGCGAGCATATTTGCATGCAAGAATCATATGCACGCACGAATCATATGCACGCATGGTATCTCTGCTCCCTACCTAGAAAGACACTTAAATGTGCATTGCAGGAACATTAAAAAGTTCCAGGTCATCCTTCTAGAGTTCTCCATCCCTAATACGGCATATTCCCAACACATCATCTTGTCCTTATGAACTAGCACAGAGAAGCCGTGTTTTCTAAGGACTGTCAGATGAAAAGCGAGCATTAGGAAAAGAAAGGGTAAAATTGATTGAATGAATGTCTAGAACTATCATATGGCCACAGCACCTAAAGGACTTGAACAGAAACATGTGACATTCTTTCCATCTATACCTTTTTTAATCGTCTGAATAAAATGTTCTGGCTGCATCTTCTTTGACTGCAGTTCTGCAAGTGCAAGAATAAATCACAGCACTGCAAGAATGGACCGCCTATCATCCTTCTCCCTTGAGTTTTTGTTATCTTGAAGTGCTGCTTTGCTCTTTTGTAAAAGAGAAGCTTCACATATTGATAAAATATAGGCTATATTACTTTTAGCAGAGTCAAGTATATTGACTGAATCTTTTTGAAGAAAACATTGTTTTAAAATTTAATCATAAAATAATATAGATCATGTTTGGCACTTATGTATCACTTCAGAAGATTGCAGGGCACTTTTCCCTGGAATTAACATATTTAGCCTAACATCTTCCACAGTGAGCAGACTAGTAATAATATACCAGTTTTAAAAGTGCAGGGCTAAGAGAACAAAAAACCCTAAATTTTCTCGTTTCTTGCAATATGAAATACTACTCACATATCAGACTGTCACATCCCAAAAGGGTTTTCTGATCCTGTCCTTTGTTCTGCAATGCAAATCTCTGCAAAGTTCACCCCTCATCCCATAAACAGCAGGTGGTATTGCTGGCCGTTTCAGCTAGATCCCTAGAGTCCTCCTCTCAGGCTTCAGCCATCCTTCCACCAGCGCATTGAAGGAAAAACATATTTTACCCCAAAAACAAACACTCTAGCCTGACTGACTGAGAGGAGTCATTTAGTTCAGAAAATTTATTTTGCCTACAGCATAGGCCATGCCTGTACTATTGCCACTTAAAAATTTGTGCTGAAATTTACTACACTTCCCTCTTAAAACAAGTACTCTCTAAGTAATTTTTACTCCACATTTCTTTTTAAAGCTCTCCTAAACAATTACCTCATTCAATTACTCCTGGTCGGGGGATTCTCAGGTCTCCTGGTATATCATTTCTCATAACCATCTCCTGATCTAGGGTTTCACCACTCAGCTCCAGTCCCTATGCCTCTTCCTGACTTGTATTTGCAGTCAGATTTCTTTTTTGTACATTATGAAGACAGAACTTATTTTTCCATTTTATGACAAATGATAGACTACCACAGCCAAATGGCAAGAAAATGTCACAGAAAAGTTCATTTTACTGCAGCATTTCTCTAAGCTCCATATGAAACTATCCAAACCTCTTCACAGCCCTGATTGCAAACCTTTGCACTGGTTCAAGTGTTAGAATCAATGCTTCAGAATATAATAATTTCTTTACCAATTAAAATGGAAAGCTGCCTCTGATTCTTCAGGGAAGCATTTCTCTAACCCAAGAAACTGATTTTCCATTTACTTGGCCTGAGCACAGTTTTCAGTTGTGGTGAGAGTCTCAGAATTCAAAGTGTCCCTTGTTTTTAGTTTCTGGTCGGTCTAGACCAGACATGGATTTTTCTCTCCTCTTTTGGACTGTTGCAACATCATACTGGTTGAAAGCATTTTTCAGTCCCCAGAGAACTAAACTGCAGAGTACCCCACTGGGGTCATCATCTCTTCTAGCTGATTCCCTTTTCTCCTCTTCCTCCCTCCTCAAAGCTCATGTTCAATTCTATTGTGCTTGAAAGTATTCCAGCTGGAAGATATGCCACAAAAAAAAAAAAAGTACAGAAGTTTCCTTTTCTTAGCCATGGTTGGGCCTTCAGACAAAAATGCCAACATGAAATAACGATCGAACAGCAGAAGCCTTACAGCAGGATTTACAGACCTCTAGCTCCAAAACCAAATAGCATAAATTTAAAATATCCTGCTACAGTATAACTGCGGTGGTGTTGAGGAGAAAGCGACAGAGCCCCTTCGTTCCTGTGGATGAAGAGGGGTTGCTAAACCATGCAGGTTTTCACAGCCTCTGAAACCTGCAAGGATTTCTTCCTGCTGTGCGGCTGGAAGAAATCAGGTTGTGCCAGCAGTGTGAAACAACGCCTGCCCTGGGAAAGGGCACTGAGACACGTGGCAGACTTTGCGGATTGGGCCTGCTCAAGATATTTCCAAACACTCAGATCACGTAATAGTGTTAAATCACAAAAGCCTAAGTATGTTAATCAAAACCAGTCCCCACAACCTATGGCACTAGCATCAATTGCAAAACAAAAGCTGCTTTCATATTAAACACACACACACACACACATGCACGCACACAACAGACGAAGTATCTGGCATTTACACAGCGCCTGATTCGGAGGTCAGTCACACAAGACCATTGCCTCAGCTGGGCACTAGGTACTTAAAACCTTAAGTACATTGTAGACCAAGTAAAGTCTGTGGGATTTTTACTGCTGACATATAGGGGCTGGGTCTTGACTCGTAGACTCATTTATTCCAAGTGCAAATGACTTTATACTCTACAGGCCATCTCTCCTATTTTCCATCATTCTTTTGCTTGAGCAAGATTACAAAATCTTGCTATTGTGGAAGAAATTAATTCTCTACTTCCATACCACGTCTCCGTCAGCGAAGCCACACTAACATGCTTTAGGTCAAATTCTCCAGCCCTGACTCTGGCCTAAATTTCTCCTGCAGACATTAGCATTAGTTCTAGCCTTTCAGAGTTTCTTCTTCAGTTTTTGGATGTGAAATAACATTTCAGTCCAAGGCCCTGAAAGTAGCTGTACGGCCACACAGTTGTTTGCATGACCATGGTTTAACTTTTAACTCCCATCTTTTCCACAAATCTCTCTCTCTATTCTATGGCACTTTATGAATAAAAATCAATGCTTATATAAGCATATATTTTGCAACTGAAATATCTGAAAGCATAAATCTCTATATTTACACACAAACCTCAACAGAAAGAAATGGAGACAAGACTGCTGATGTATTACAAGGACAATTGGAAAAAACAACTATATTCATAAATAATTACCACAGCAAATACACAAAGACTCCCTCTCTTTGTCTCCCTGACAAACATATGCATATGCCTTGCTCAGCGCTTTAAAAATAACCATTAGTCACACAGCAAATGCATTTTACATGAGCAAAGATTTGTTTCAACATTTGTCTTAAAAAAGGCAGGCAAAAAAATGTTTTATTAAAAAATTAAACTACAGAAGAGTAGCTGGGTGAGAGCCCTATGAGTGTGTGCTTATTACTTATATGGGCACTGAACAGACCCCACTTAACTCTGTTTCCCACTGACGCCAGTTCACCTTAGTCACTGGTGTTAGCCCTGATTTGCATCAGTGTATGTAAAAAAGGAATTCCCTCTGACAGTTTTGAACTTGCCATATTTTAATTTCCCTGTTTTTGTCCTACCACACTGGGAGAGGAGAGGCTTCCTCTTCTAGTGTCTCAGTTTCGGGGGTATCAAGGTGAGCAACAACTTTTGGAGGTGGGGAAACTGAGGCGCAAGCACATCAGCTTCTTGCCCAAAGTCACTCCTGAAATAGCTGCAGATGATGGGATAAAACCCTGGTCTCCCACCTCCTAGGCTGATACTTCAGCCGCTGCTTCCCCCAGGGCATGTGATCAGGGCTCACCCTTCATTATGTCAAACCAGCTGTTGAAAAACACAGCCGGTTTCCCCCAAATTCTTGTTGCAACCCGTCGGGCGAGCACCCAGCTCCCGACGCTGCTGTCGCCATGCGGGGAGCCCCCCTGCCCGACCCTCCTCTTCCCCTCCCTGCTCTGCAGCCCCTGTGCCCTGCTGCCCCTTGCCTCCACTCCCGCCCTCCCCACCCTGGTTCTGCTCGGGGTCACACTTCAAAGCGTTCTGTCCCCCCGAAGGCCTCTTCCCTCCTCCTGGCACCCCTCCAGCCTCCCTGGCATCGGTCTTCCTGAAGCAGATATCAAAAATCCCCGACCTGCAACGTGGGGGTTTGTGCATGCCGAGAGCCATACCCACCTGCAGATACCTGCTTGACACCGAAATGCCCTCTGATTTGGATTCTCAGGTGAACACTTCAAGGTTTTTCTGAGAACTTGGGTTGTAAGACACTAATTAAAAAAACAACAACAAAAAAAAAAAAACCCAGCCCCCATCCACCATGTTCCCAATTGCAATGGTTAAAACTGAGCTTATCTGCTGCAGCTCGGAAGATCAACCCAGAACATTCTGTGATTCTGTGATTCTATTTGTTTTTCTGTGCTCAAGACCAGAAGACTTCAGCAGCTTCAGATGTCTAAATGGGCAGACTGCATCTGCAGCTGGGGTAGACGGGAATATTCAACTGCACCGCAGTCAGTCACTGGAATATGCCTCCCTTTCCCTGCTTCACAGTTCAGATTCATCAGGAAAACAGTATCTGTGGCTACTTAATATCTGTCACACTTAGAAAATGCGTGCTTCGAAGTGCTGTACAGCAGGCTGCCTGTAAAACAAAATCCTCACTTTTCTCCCGAAACACTGTAAAGACCCTCTCCTCTGCCAGCTTTCGGCTACGGACAGGGGCATTAAGTCAAGAGAACTACACGAAAACAGAAATAAACTAAACTGGGTTGTGCTACCTCATAGTCCGTCTTTGCTTAGCCTTTTTTTTTTAGAGGAAAACAAAAGAAAGAAGCTGCTGGCTTCAGCCCCGATGTCCTTTCGGTTGTAACACAGCTCACAGCTGCGAAGTTTACATGTGTTAACTCGGGATGCCACAAGCCAGCCAGCAATGAGCTTGTCATCTTGATCTGAGGAAACACCACGTGCATACACGCCAATGAATTTACCGCAAGCAAAGCGTTTTGCTGAGATAATTCAAAGCACATTCTATTTCATCATTTGACTGTTCCATCTACAGCCGATCACAAAAGCTGGCAACGCTGGAGCCATATTCCATCAAAAAGGTGCAGCCCCGTAAAATCTTAGTCTTTTGCAAAATGGTGCCGCTTGCTTTCTGGAAGGAGGGGAGATTAAAAAAAGCAAGATGAAGAGACAGTTCTGGCAATGCCAAAATGGCTTGTTTTCATGCTTTCTGAATAGATTTTTTGGGGCTTTCCATTAAAAAGTACTTCTCATATTTTGTAATTTCACACTGCTTTAAAATATGAGATGATGCAAATCAAAATGAAAAGATTTTGGTTCTGTTAAAACATACATGTGTTGAGTGACCAGGCTGGAAAACAAGGCAAAATTTTACTGAAAGTGGAGTTTCAGTACATTGGGGTCTTTTTTCAACCTGGAACAAAACTGTATTATGAAATTCAAAATTTCACAGCACTGCATGAAGAAGGGATTCCTTCTGGGCCTGACTTTAATGCTGTTATTGCCTAAGGGATGCAGTCTTAGCTGAGTGGGGATTTTAAAATCTACTGTTAAAGCAACACAGAAGCACACACTGGGTTGGGGGTGAGCATGTCTTTCATGACAGTAATGACAAGATCTCTTTTCCTGTGATCTGACATTCCCTCTCCTATGACTTCAGGTTAATAATTTCTTTTAGATGGGGCAAACTTAAAGTCATGCTTGCATTACTGAGTGCCTGAAGGCAAATTTCACATCCATGTCCTGAGAACAAGATAACAGACACTGGTGACAAATGTACTTGGTGCACATTTGAAACACAGCCCAGTACACCACAGTGCCAATATTTGGAGGAAATACGCAAACAGGCATTTAGCGCTTTTAAGGCCTGATCCTGACTTTTTATTTTTGCATGGAGAACTCCGAATGAATGGGACACATGCATTAAGAAGCCAGCAAAGTATTACCAATCTGTCTTGATGGCCCTTGCATGTCGGCTCTTGACGGCCATCTTCCAAGAACTGTCCCAGCAAGTCTGATGAGCTTCTTGGAAAACATTGTCTCGGTCATCTGTACTGTTATATAGTTGGACGAAAAAGGAAAAATCACCACAACAGAGGTGTTTGCTCTGGGGGTGAGCACTGGGGGTAGTGCTAAATTCAGCAGCCACAGCAGAACAAATAGAAACTGTGAGCTTTCCACCACATTAATGAAAATTCATTCAAAAGGTGGAGTGTAATGTTCTTCAAGATGGATAATTCACATAAGCTGTGTGATTCAAGCACTCATGTCTCCACACCAGCTCCACACCACTTCGGGATTTATGTTTTATTTCAGTTTTCATCGGACTGCCCATGAATGACCAACGACAAAAGAGCATGTGTGCGTTTTTCTTTTTCACAGGTTCCTGTTAATGAGGACTCTGTTGCATTAAGACAGTCAAGATTGTCTCTGGCAAAATGTGTTGAACCAAGGTGTTTGTGCCTGCATAAAATTAAGCCACAAGTAAAGCACTTATTTCTGACAGCAGATTTATAATAGGAAAATCCCAGCAGGAATGAAGAGTTAGAAACCCCCGTTGTAGGCTTTTTCATAAACTTCACCATGATTTAGTATCTCAAACAAGTAGCAGGAAAGGCTAACAGCAGAGGTAATCCTATCATCTTTTCTCCGACAGCACCATTCCATCTTTTTGACTTCCTCATGCTGCTAACACGAATTCATATCATCTGTGTTTAAAGTTAAATGCAGTGATTGACAGATCTTTGTAGTCTCAGTCCATACTGAAGATTATTCTAGATACCTATCAGTTATTACTACAAGCCCTGTCTGATATTCAATACCTACAGGGAAAATTGTTTTTAACTGTGTAATGTCTGATCTATTTTGAAAGCTATTTTAAAATAAGAAACTAACTATAACCAGGTGGCTAAAATCCAGACAGGTCTTTTATGGGTTGATTTTTGGAGGGAGAAGGTGGAAGATAACAGCAGAACTCTGTTATACTGCAATAACAACCATGATTCAGAGCAAAACACAGACAAAAAAGAAGCATATTTTTTTTTACTCCATGACATCAATATATGTAAAAACACGTATTCCAATAGCATAGGATACAGGAAAGTTTAGGGGTTTTCTCCTGGCTCTTAGCACAGAGTCATGACAGTATATGCTGCTATGAAGCAATTGCTTGCTTTCATGAACACAAGTCACTTCAAAGCTCAGTTGTTATGCTAGAAAACTGGGATGCTGGAAGAGACCTCTGGGTGCACTACATCTCCTACTGCGGACACAAATGCAAAATGAAATAGTGAGCGCAGTGGTCAGATCATCCACTGTGCTCAAGGGCCAGTAGTGCAGAAAGGCAGAAGGTTGTCCTCTTTAATTAGTACCCCCCGAGCTCAGCTCTGCCAGCCCCGCTGCTGTGATGCAGCTATAGCCGTGAGGCTCCTGGTGACAACATGACAGAACAGGCTGGCTTTAGGCACAAGAAGATTGGCCAGTTGGGTAGGAAAACACTCCAGTCAATGGCCCTGCACGCATGAGGAGGAAGGTGGGATCACTGCCCTCTCACATGGGCAGCCCAGCAAAGGTGGAAGATGGAGCAGTGATGGTTGGGCAATGCCAGCTGGTGCCCATCTTCAGTTCCCTGAGCTGATCACTCCACTCAAGAGGCAGGCTCTTCCCTGAGCCTGTCCCATCCTTCCCCACCACTCTGCTTTGCTGCTGAAAGATCTTGTACCAGTTCTGGCTGAGGGCCTCATGCTCTCAGTGCTTTCCCTGCAGCAATGAAATGTAATAAAAGGGAAAGAAGTACAAGAGAAGCTTGGCACAAACAGCGGGCACTCCACCACTTTTCAGAGCTCCTACTAACATGACTGAGATCACACACAGATCTTCGTGAAACTTGATTAACTTTGTGCTCACAGTTAAATGAATCTGAAACTGTTCGACAAGGGCTTAACAGTTAAGCAGCTTAACTGCTGCTCAGTTCAAGAAAGTCTTTCCTGGTTTTGTGATTGGGATATGAGAAGCGAGCATAGCTAGTGTGTTTTGGCTGTAAATCATGGTAGAAAAAGAATAAACAAAACTGGGGAATGGAGCTTGTGTGTCTTGGGTTAGATGGGATGGTTCGGGCTGCTGAATTCCTAGTGGCTTTTTCAAGATTTTATTTACCCCTGGTTGTTGCTCTGTGTGCTTAGCAATGAAAAAAGAAGTACAAAAGGGATGAAAATGCAGACTTTATAAAGCCAAACTCAGCCCCCTAAAATCAAAGCTGTAAAGGCATCAGTAAACGCATCAGTAGTTTGGCGAGATCGGAACGTCACAAAGATGGGCAAATTCTACCAGCAGAATGACAGCTAAAAATAACCTCACATGGAAATGTGCACGGAAGTTCATTTTTCATGCACTGGACGAATAAAATCCAATCGGTTTTTGCATTCTCAGTATTACCCTATTCCATTACATAGGAGCCTGAAAGAAGATGATGATTTAAATACAAAGATCCTCCCCAGTTTGTCAAGTTGTCATTTTTCCATCTGCAAATAATGAAACATAAACTATTCTGAAAGGGAGAGAGATGGAAGGGAATGTGCTCCATGGAGCTGTGGAGAACCACATAGAAACATATACAGAAAAAGAAGCTGCAGCACGGAGCACTTCCTGACCTCCTCTTGGCTACAAGTCTAAAAGAAGTCTCAAGGCAAGAAGCATGAAAGAGCTTTAACAAGAAACCCTTCAGAAGTACAGCTCTTTGCTGCATGAATACCACAACACAGGGAAAATCTGCTGTGTAGGAGTACAGTCCTCCCACTTGAAAAGAGCTAGTAATGCCATCATGTCACGGAAAGATTTTCTTCATGGCTTTTGTGCATTGAAGGCATTAGCAAAGTGGGAAAAGTGCGAGCTGACAATTGTGCGAAAAGAAGGGTTTCTTAATTACATTGTAAAGCACGTCTCATTTAAACATGCAGCAGAATTAGTGTTAAAAATACATGTCTTCCCAGATAAACGGATGCAAAATCAGTGCAGGTTAGTCTAGCAGATAAGGCGCTTCAGAGCTCTTTACAAATATTAAGGAGATTAGCTTCCTTAATGGCACATAAACATTACTACCAGCCCTGCTTCCTCCTGTAGTGTTTGCTGCAGCAGTACTCACAGGCCGCCTGTGTTACCTTCTGGCTGGACCTTCATATAAGTCAGTCCGTGCCTCAGTGCGTGGCCTAATGCTCTGTGTGTCCTTTCAGATCATCTTTTCCCACTTCACAAATCCCCAGTTCAGGATGTGTCGACCCTTTCCTGTTTAGCCGTATCTGGATATCTGCTCATGTTCCTGTACTATGTGGCTTCAGCTGGTTCCATCCATCCTCTGTGGAGGTGAGATGTGAGTGCAGATCAGTGTCTTGCTGTGTTCCCACCCAGTTGAGTTCTGCACCTGAAGATCACAGCTGGCTCACAGCTGGGCTAGGCCAAGTCAATGGTCATGCAATATAGTGCATCAAGCCATTCAGCCTTGAGCAGAGGCTCAAACTGTGAACCCTCATGACAACAGAAAGACATAGCCCCACTGTCAGAGCCGAGAACTGAAACCAGGGCTCTTTATTTTGATCTGATACCTTACACAAAATTCTGTGTAAGTGACCGAATCAAAGTCTTTAGCATGAGCAATACGAGTAAGATCTGCAGGGCTTTGAACCAGTACCACTGCCTGAAGACTACACTGGGATGATGGCAGCTTTGCTGTTAATGCCAGACTTCCCGGGTATGCTGAACATCAACATGTTTATTCATGCTATTTCCTTTTGCTACATGTTGGCGAATAGCAGCCTTCATCTCTATGCATGTAATTTTTCTCGTTTCAACTGGTACATCGGTCACCCTGCTGAGCGTGCCTAACACTGTAAGTACCAAAGAATATTCTATACAAATCAGTGACACAGACCACTTGTAGAGTACAAAATGCTTACATGAAATAAATACCAGAGATACACTTCCCTCTGTGTCCCGTTCACGGAATTCAGAATTAAAGGCCAGACTTGCTTTCTTTCCCTGCCCTTGGAAAACTCTAAATAACATTATTCTCCTTCTGCCCACTGATCCTTCAAACAGCATTTTCTTCCACTAGCATGCTTTTTCATTCAGGAAACATTTTTTTTCTTTTCCTTCATTTGCTTTGCAAGTCCGCTGTAACACATACAAAGCACGGGCTCTGGCTCTCTCTGGAGATATTCAAGACCCGCCGGGACAAGGTCCTGTGCAGCCTGCTCTAGGTGACCCTGCTTTGGCAGGGGGGTTGGACTAGATGACCCACA
>Ga0065711_1027731_pt1 | contig 46413 bp, 28 predicted proteins | sample Hoacrofraction12_FD_59098 | JGI IMG/M metagenome (GOLD analysis project Ga0065711, IMG submission 59098) | Hoatzin crop microbial communities from Cojedes, Venezuela - Epithelial fraction 12 v2 (version 2) | ecosystem: Host-associated > Birds > Digestive system > Esophagus > Crop | place... | reverse complement strand
CCCCCGCCACCCCACAGCCCACAGACAGGTCGAACCTCCGGGACCTGCAAATTCTGCCTGGGTCGCCGCTAGTGGGGACAGACAGCCGAAAGCTGACGGGGAAGAGAAAAACAGGGACTTAAAAATGAAGCATAGACTGGACTGGCAGAAAGGTTTGTCTGCATGGCTTCAGACAAGGAGCAAACAGAATTTTTGCACACAGAATAAGAGAATTCGGCTTTGTTATGAATACGTTGCCGAAAACATTATCTCAAGTACGCGATAGGGGATCAGCAAAACTGGCAACTCCCTGTCCAGCCGAAGGGTGTAGTTTCATGTTACTGGGACAACTGCTGCCCCTTTTAAACAGGGTCTGCTGAGTCATCACGCTCACTGGAATGAAGATTTAATTTGAGACATTCTGCTGGAAATCACCAGTGTACACGGTCACTCTCACTTCTTCTGAAACAGTAGATGTTTAAGCATTTTTTGCCAAATGGAAGAGCTTCCAGAGAGGAAGCTTTCTACCTGAAGTACCCTACAGCTGAGGCTAGCACATCACCTAAGAGACAAAGCCTGGCCCCAGCTAGGCAGAAGAAGTACCGAGACCCAAGTCTCCATGCAAGGCAGTACTCACCGGAATGTTGAACAGGAAGTAATTACCACGTACCTGGGTTTTGTGTGAGTACTGATGGGACAGAGGAGCGTGGCAGAGAACCACGTGCTTTCTTCATGAGCATGTGCACACAGCCACCCAGGTTTTGATGGCTCCAAGCTAAAGCCTGCCGGAGACATCACAACTAGGGTGGCAACATGCACATCCTTCAGCGGTGTGCAACACCTTTGGCACCTCAGGAACGTGCTGACAAACCTCATTTGCTTCCAAATTCAGATGGCAAACAAAAAAGAGCTGGATGATCTAAACTTGGGGCTTACCATAGGTACAATGTCAGCTAAGCCCCAAAGTCTCTCTGGGAATGAAGCCACTCTTGTCCCTTAGAGCACACAAGCACTGCCACATGCACTAAACATTTTTCTAGACTGCTTTTCCATTCACACATAGAAGATTCATTACCATTGTCCTCTTAAGAAGTCACACTGCTGTGAAGCATGCACATTGAGCTGGAGTTGCCCAAACAGCACTCCGAAGCTTGACTGACCAGGGTGAAACTGTGCTGTAACTTCTGCTTTCTTCACGCTAATAGCTACAAGTGAAGGAGACAAAGAACCCCCTGTGCTGAGCTATTTAGTACTTTTTCCAGCAACATAACCACCCGCTTTGCACAATCCAGGGTGTTCAGTGCCAAGGAATCTGGGATCCATTTGGGTTTGCTCAGAGCTTACCAAAGGTGTAGTTTCCAACATACTCTGACCAGAGGATGGTGGTCACAACACATACACTCTTCAGGAGGCTGTGCAGGGGTTTGCAGAGATGTGGACGCAAGCTGCATCCCCCCCACAGCATGGTGCCCCAGGCATCTTTACCCACACAAAGCCCCTTCTCTCTGCCTTAGCCTGGGCAGAGGTACGCACATGGTGTCAGTAGGGTTGTAGCCCCCCTGTTTTCATTGAAACTAATAATACCGATGTGGTGGAGAGAAAGCGTTAACATTTTCCTTAGAGTGGGAGAATGGTCAGCACCTGGACGTTTAGCAGAGCAACTTTAGACTGGGCAAGAGGAGGATCCTTTAACCCTCTGTCATTGTTTTCTTTGGAAAAAATTGGGGTTTCATTGTCAAGAATGATTTAATATGATAAGTTACAGTGTTAAAAACCATGCACAGGAACAGATGAATAAGTCTGTATACTGTCTGCTCAACCGTGCTGAGACTGAAGTCAAATATTTGAGGTTTGCCACAAACCGAGATGAAGCTTATTTACACTAACAAAGGGCACCCAAGGAACAGTGGTGGTCTTAAGTATGCACAATGTGTTTATCAACACCAGATATTTACCTTAACTTTTATATTGGGAGAGTGGCTTCCCACATGCTCAGAGTCATGGCCTACGTGGTTAGCTTTGTCTTGTCTTGCTTCTGTACAGCACATGCTGTGTATTGTAGGAAAAGACCTGGCTCAGAAAAAACCCCCTGTGCAGCACAAAATAATACCCCCGAGTATTCATGTAAACCATCCTCCTCTATTACATCCCAGACCATAAGACTCCAGAGCTTTCTGCCCTTGCTAAGTTCTCACAAAACCTTCCAGCTATTAACTATAAATTAGACTCTCTTTCTCAAGGACATTTTTATTCAGAGAAAAGATGTTTCATTGCCAAGAAAGCGAAGTGAGTTTCCCTCATATCATGCCCTCTGTCAGCTCCCACGGGCTCTTGTTAGCATGCTCTGGCGGTCATGGGGGAGGGCTTCCTCAGCCCCCATGATGGGCCAAGTGTGGCCAGGACTGAAGACGCAAACGACAATGTGGGTTCTTGCAGGCTCAGAGCAAGAGTGAGTTCCTCTGCAGCAAGGCTTGGAGAGTCAGGTGGAGGAGGAAAGGGGCAGCATCCGCAGAGAAGCTGCCAGGGTGGAGAAAAGGACACATTGCTCCTCACCTGGCCCTCCTCCTAGCCAACATGGAGAATAGCTTACCATGACATGCTCCCTAGGGGCAGCTTTTATACTGGTAACTTGTTATTTCACCACCCCACTGAACAGGCCAGGTCTTTGCATCTTGCCTCACGTTTGCTAAATTGGTACTTATGCATGTCATTCTTTCCCTAGACTCTCTCCAGCTCCCCTGATTCAACAAGGAGGATGTGAGTGTTGCTTTAATGATGCACAAAGATCCAAACCAGACAGCATGACGAAAGACAGCAAGCCTGGAAAGAAGGAGGCTCACCCAGCTATCAGTGAGGATGGAAAAATCACCATGTTTTCCCAGAACAGGGAAAAACCTGAGGACAGAGCACCTGAGATGTCCTTGGACCTGTCTGCAGACTCTGTCCTGCTCAGTAAGTCAACCAGCAAGGGTCTATGTGGCTGCTTCAGTCACAGAAAGGCATTAATGCAGACTGCTGATTCCCTAAAACCTCCATCAGACCAGAGATCTTGGTCCATTTGTCCATAGGCAAAGGTGTATTTTCAGCTACATTGAATTCCTGGGTCACACTGCACAGAGCAGGTTATTAAAACATGGTGATGATCACTGATTTCTCATCAATACTTACGCAGCTGAAGTTCATCTAATACAAACCCCTGTACTGAGGCAAGATTAAGTGTAACCAGGCATCTCCAGCAGAAGATTTCCTAGCTGAGTCTTAAAAACATTTTGGGAAGGAATTCCATAATTTTCCTCAATAATCTGCTCTACCATTTTGCTAATATGCTTTTTTAAAAAGAGGAACAAACAACAACAACAACAAGAGATTTTGCTAATAATCAAGGTATATTGTATTTGCTGCAAATTGAGTGGGGTTTTTTGTATTTCCCTTGATGGACTTGAAGAAAATTGATTGCTATACTAAAACAGTCTTTAAATATTGAAAGACTTTATATATCCTTCACAAATCTTTGCCCCTGACTAAGCCCCCTACTTCCTTTAATCTTTCCGAATAGACTGTGTTTTTTAAATTTGTTATTGTTCTTGTAGCTCTCCTCTGGCCTCTCCCTAATTTGTCTACATGCCCAGATACTGAGAGCATTTGCTTTGTCCACTCTGGTCTCCTGAACAACAGTCCCCCCTGCCTTGTAGACTGATCATTAAAATCATTTTTCTGCATGATGTTGTCTTTGAAACTCATGTGAAATTTCAAAATGAGAATAACAAATGCCACCAATAGCACGTGTTTGACTAGTGGACTTGCTTGCAGAAAACTCAAAGCATCCCAAAGCAGTCCTGCTGTGCCTGGACCCACAGCTACCCCTGGCTGGAAACATGTCCAGCTGGAATGACAAGGTAGCTCCAAGGCTCCAAGCTTCAGGAAAAAAAAACACAAAGAAAACAGAAGCTTGATTAAGACTTTTTCATCCTAAAACATGACTCCCTGAGATTTCGGGTATCTCAGACCTTCTGGTTCCTCAGAGATCAGTTATCGGTTTTCATTTGTTTAAAATGAAGTACAAAGAACAGTAAAAGAGAATATGATGTCCAAATTGCAGTTGGAGTAAGCCAGTAGAAGTGCCCTAAATCAGCTCGGTATATCTTTGTGACTGAGAGGGATCACCAAGCAGAGACTGACACCACCAACAGCTCTGTGTTCCAGCTGAGGAGGTCTGTATGGAAAACCACAGGGCCACCACAGGCACTATTTCAACATCAGTTTCTCTCCCTTTTTTCTCCTGACGGAGTACAACAGAGAACTGCTGGCCTTTTTCTGCCACCTAGGAAGGAGTAACCTGCTGTTCTGAGTGTTTTTAGGTGCAGAAACCCGCAATTCCGTAGGCAAGTTTCTTCTCCATAGGGTGGAAGCCATGGGACCTCTCTTCTCTTTATCAGAGGCCCAAGGATGTTTCCCCTCCTCATTCATCCATGAGGAAATGTTTGATACGAAATAATGAATGTGGAGTTTTGCTTTAATCTGCAAAATCAGATGCTGTTTATTTTCTGAAGAACTCTTGGAAATGAAAAGGGATGGGAATATAAAAAGAATGCCAAAATTAATTAAATGGAAAGCTCAGCTGTTGAATATTGCACAGTTCAACTTCCTGGATAGCCTTAGAGACCTGTAAGCTAAACACAGGACATCATTGCTCCAGACACATGAAACAGTCATTAACTTCCCTGTGTGAGGGAAAATGATTAGGTGTTGCTCAATGCACCGTGTAAGAAATCACTTGTATAACCAGAGATTAGCTGTGAAAAGCAAAATCCCGCACTGCAGAAACAGAGCAGGTTGTACACTTATGCAGGTAACATGAATGAATGTGTGTGGCACAGCGCTCTCTCTCACCCCAGAGTCCTTCCAACCCTAGCGTCCCCAGACCTGCTCCCCTTCCCCTAATGCTCGGCATTGCATCCTGCTGCCATTGGTGTCCCAAGTCTGGTCCACTGCAGGCTCACTGGGGAGTTCTTTTTGAGGAGTATTTTTATAGTAGTGAAGATTAACCAATATGGGCATGGTGTGCCTGAAGCTACAGTATTTCACATCAGCTGTTTGTTTTATCTCTGGGCTGATGTATTGCCTGTAAAATATGTGATCTTCAAAACATATTTGTGAATTCTGGGTTCCACTGAAGGCAATGGCAGATGTCCATTGACTTTACTGCAAGTAGGGTGTTGCCCCTCCACCCCCAGGCTGGGAAGCTGAGTGGGAAGAGAAAGCAAATTCTTATCCCTGACTGTAGATTGTAGAAGGAAAATGGATGGTAACTTCAGTTTATCTTGTCTAAGCATTGCATTGACCAACTTCACTGCAGAGCATGAGAAACTGAGGAGGCATGACACAAGACAGGCTATGCTTCCTGGCGTCACATTCACAACATGTTTAAGGACAATGGGAAAGAAATTATGAGTATTACCACAGCCTGAGTTTTGATACTGAGATTGGAAAACTTAAAAATTTTCTTGAAGTTTCTAGTATTGGACAGATTGTCAGTCTCCAGTGAAATCTCTTGGTGTCACCAGAGTAGAACTGATGTTCCTGAGACCAAATCATCAGCAGCCAGCTGTAATGCTTGGCTAAAGCCAAATTTACTCAGCCCATCTTCTCCATGTAGGAGCCCATCACAACCGAGAAAGTGAAGGCAAAGCAAAGTGCACCCTGACAATGCCAGGCCTTGCCAGTCTATACGTAATGGGCCAGCATGGGGCTTTCCCAGCTGATATGTAAGCTGGCAGAGCAGGTCTATGGCTGCTCGAACTTGCAGGGGCAGCTGGTTCAGACCTCAGGATCAGCATCTGAGTCAGTAAGGCAGGGTACGGCTGCACACAGCCTAGGAGTTTCTCACTACTGAAGCTCTGCCAAACATCCTCATTTCTTCAGAAAGTACTTTACTGTCAGCAGGGTTTGGATAAAATCTTGTCTCATCCTGGAATTGAGGTGCACTGGAGAAATGGCATGAAAATTAAGTGTTCAAAAATGCATTATGTAACAAGTTTATTATTTAACTTGTTTTCAGTTAATTGTTTTTTACATGGACTAGAAAGCACTACAGATTTCAGATACTGGCATTGTCTAGCACACTGTATTAAACCCCCAAGGTGGGACTAATTGGCTTTGGTTGCAGATATGTTGTGATTGACTTGGCTTGAAGTTTCACTGGCCACTTCATTTAGATTCATCCTTATTTGCCCCTTTAAAAGAAGAAGAAGGCATACAGATCACACAATGGTTGGGGTTGGAAGGGACCTCTGTGGGTCATCATCTAGTCCAACCCCCCTGCCAAAGCAAGGTCGCCTACAGCAGGCTGCACAGGACCCCGTCCAGGTGGGTCTTGAATATCTCCAGAAAAGGAGATTCCACAACCTCACTGGGCAGCCTGTTCCAGTGCTCTGTCGGGTGAGGTCAGTGTGAGGTTTTTTTCCAGACACAAGGGCCATTTTCTCCCAAATCCTTCAAAATAAATTAAAACATTAAAAGCACTTTAGACCATGAAGCATTAATTCATGGGAGCTTGTTCTCTTGAACTATCTATTTAAATAGTGAATAATTTCGTTATTTCATCTTTTAGACCAAACCTTAGATGTTGTATCGTGGACCTTATGCTTCTGGCGGTTGTCAAGGTTGCCTTAGGACAAGCCAGCCTCCGAAGGGTAGGAAATGATACAAAATAAGTTGTGTTTCTCTATGCTCCTTGTCTAAACACAGTTTCTGTACACATACAATTATTTCAGTTGGCAATATGACCTCCTTCTCACAGAGGGCTAGGCCTGTGCCTCCACAGAATGAAGTGCTGCATCAGAACAGAGAGAGACATAGAGACACAGAGAGAGACATAGTGAGACACAGACAGCAGCCCCACGTATGCATCTGCCCCCAGGTATCAGCCTTTCAGCGTGCTCCTTCTGGCATCCACTTCTGTACAAAATTAGCCCTAATTAGATCAGCATAAGGCTTGGTGGGGATGCAGTTATACTGAAATAAAAATGCCATGTTGTGGTAAAACACACTCTGCTTTCTCTGTAAGAATAACCCAGATTTGTATAAACATCTTTATGTCTATGTGATTGCATTCGCACCAGGGAGAAGTGGGGAAAAGATAGGGATTGTTTTACTCTAATTATACCAACAAGGCTAAAGTAGTACAATCTTTCTGTGTAGGCGAGGCCTTAAGGTCAGGATATAAATGTCCAATAAGTGGTGACCTCTGAGAGCAGGCAGATGATGCTTCTGATAACAAAGGTTTTCACTGGACACAGCAGTCAGGGCATAGCCATGTAGAACCATGGAAAAATGGCAACCGGAATAAAATTTAGCAGAATGACTCAGGAAAGTGCACATAATGGGGAAACCTTATTTTTCCACATCATTTAGAGTGTTCTTGGGACCTGAGGACTGGGAAGGACATTGTGTATTGGCAAGTTCAGCCCCTAGCTACCTCAGGCAACATATTCTACAACCTTTCTCGTAACTGAGTGAGCTATATCCTGAAAAAGCTTACCTAGGGAGGGGGGAATGGTGCTCTACATTTCGCCTCCTGGGAGGCTGACAGTTACTTGCATTGACATTTCAGTCTGGCAGCACAAAAGCTGAGTAATGCAGCAGAGTACGGCAGCGGTGCCAGGAGTCTAACATACTCAGCTGGAAAGCTAGGAACAAGAAGGCAGGGATTTTCAAAAAACCTAATAGAGTTTGCCTCCCAGAAAAACAGCATTCCTAATTCTCTTAGGAAAATCCTAGCTCTGGCTGTTGCAAAACATACACGTATGCCTCCGGGGCTAGCACCTTAGTCATTCAGAAAACATTCCCAGTCTCATGCAGGCTCTGTGAGAGGTTAAGTGTCCCTGGCGGGCAATGAAAGAGCTGAGCCATGGACGATGACCATACTGACCAAGTGTGGGAAACCCAGAGGTTTCCACAGCTTGTGAACCTGTAATTGCATTTCCCAAACTGTTGATTAACACCCACTGTGTAAAGAAAGAAATTCCTCCGTCTGGGCTCGCCGTGCAGAACCCACCCAGGGATGGAGCGGGGTGGGGGGGGGAGCAATGATACACCACCAAAGCTATGAGCTGTGCCCACCCAGCGAGTCCCGCTCCTGTGAGTCACCCAGACGAGAAGCTGCACGCAGCGGTCGGTGCGCTCGTCTAGCCGAGGGCAGCCTGTTCCCTAGCCCCACGGCTTCCCCCACTGGTCCCCTCTCCAGGGGATGGGGAGTAGGCGCCTGGCATCCTCTCTCGCATGCCTCCCCCTCCCAGAACTGAGGGGAAATTCAGAGACCACTCGGCAGCCACGTCGATCTTTCTCCCATGCGAGCAAAAACAGAGTTGGCATTTGGGGCGTTTAAAATACCAACCACTCCTAATATCGGAGTTAAAGCCTCAGTGAGATGGCAAGGGTAGCTCACATGGAACTGATTTTCCAGGTTCTGCACAGAAGCGTTGTGCAACGGTGTATAGGGATGTATACCTTTTCCAAACCAATGTAGTTGAGAGCACCTTGTGAGAGATGCCAGGGTTAGAGCTAGACCTTGAGCTCTGCCTTTTTCTCTGACTCTTCAGAGAGGCTCTGAGCCTGTCACCAGAAAGACCCTCATGGGCAACAGCATAAAAAGCTGGCAGCAAGCCCCAGGAAACTTCAGCTCCCTTCTTCCATACCTTGGCACTATCTCCTGCCATATTTAAGGACCACAGCTGTGGAGTCAGCAAAAACAAACGCTGCTGGGTGCCTCCACCGCACACACTTCTCATGGGATGGTTTTGTCAGGTTGGCCCAACGTTGACTACAAGCCTCCACTCCATCAGAGTTAAACAGCTTCCTTTCCCGTGCTCTCACAAGATCACCTTCCCCAGAGAAGACCCAGAAGGGGTAATAATCTCTACAATAACTTGGATAATTTATTCAAACTTACCCTCTTCCAGAGATAGCTCAACTTCCTTGGCTTGGAACTAAATATCACAACTATTTCAAGGCTTTTCTTTCCTCCTTCCCTTCATCTTGGGCACTAAACATACTCCTCCTGCACCGGAGGCAGCTGAGCTGAGGCTCAGCACCCAGAGCAGCTCAGCCACTACTGTAGGTGACAGGACCTCATCAGAAGTCAGGTCGCACCATTTTTTCAGAGGTAAATAAATAGTTGGACTTCTTGTCCAACTTCTTGTTTATCAGCAGAAAAGCAGCCAATGAATTGCAGGTGGCCGGGCGAGTCCCATGAAGGCCTGGTGGCTGGGGTAACCAGTACCCTTCTGACTTTCAGGTGAAATTACGTGGCTGAAAGTCAGACGTGATAGTCTTCATTGGGCTGCACCACCACATAGGAACTCAGAGGCAGAAGGTGAGGAAGTGAAGGAGAAAGGGAACAGAGAGCGGTTATTTAAACACTGTGGTTTTAGAAAAGGTTACTCAAATCCTGAACCCAAACAGAACAGCAGTCTTATTTTAGTTGAAACCAGTTACTTTCACGATTCCAGTGATTGGCATCCCCTGATTTCTCTGCACATGTGTTCATTTCCACCTCCTCCTGGCCATGCCTAAGTAACTGTAGCAGTACGGGCATGAGAGCTAAAGGGAAAGGAACGGGACTTCTAAGTGGTGACTTATTTTTTTAAATTAACCTGAATTCCAGCCTGTCACTTTCTGTCTCAGTCTAAATCCATCTCTGAAATTCAAACCAATATCTCATAACTCTGCCCTTTGTGACCAGTTTGCATAGCAGAGTACAGTCCCTTCTGCGAGGATGATTTGGGAAATCACGTTACTCCCTGTGGCTGCAGATGAAATGCCCACTGGGACAGCATCGGTGTGTTTGGTTTCATACTCTTGATGGACCATCAGCTTTAAGACAAAGATTTGAATGAGATATTAGCATTGCACATTGTCAGCAGGGTATGAATGCCTTTCCCTTCACCTTGGTCCCATATACTCTTCCTACCTGCCAACATAACTCAGTCTGTCTCCCCAGAGTCTTTATTTCCCTATGGTCCAGCCCACCCTTTGGGCCTGTATCTCATCAAGCCCTGTGCTCTGCAGGCCTTCCCTAGACTTGCTCTTGCTGCAGCACTGGGCCACAAGCTCTCCCACCCCAGAACCCAGAGCATGTGTTGCACGGACCAGGTCCCATTTCTGCCTAAAGCCAGCTCCAACCAAATGCTTAAAAACAACTGGCTTCTATCCATCACTCACACAGCACATCATCAGTGACCAATGGCAAAAATTGGATGAGAAAGGAGCTGAGTGCCGTCAGGATAACGCTGTCAAATAAAGCACACAATCCTTCCTGGCATCACACTGCTCACCCCCTTCCTTCCTCTGCAAGGGCCAGGAGAGTAGCACGGACATGCCAGAGCAGTTAATGATGAGCAGGTAGTGCTAGCAGGAGATTAAAAGTCTTTTGAAAGCTGATTCAAGTCAGTAGAAAGACTACATTCACTTAAGGTCCTTGGAACAGGCCCTAAAAGAAGCTGTTATGTAGGGGATATTTATGTAGTTTTAAATTAAAGATTATAACAGCTCATAGATAATTTAGTGTCCTGGATCTGAAAAGTGGGGTTTTTTTAAATTATCTTAAAACTGAAATTTTTGGAATAATAATAATATCTGTTTAGGAGAGTTCATAAATATGCATTTAATTGCTAAACCACTGATGTCTCTATAGCTATAAACACTCTACCGGTTTAATAATGTACATTTTAAAAGCTTCCTATCATCAGTATTTACACTGCAGGGTCAATAATTATGTGTAATTCATGCTTCTCATTGCAGAAATTTTTTTCACAACAAGTACCAGCAAGTTTGTTTTGCTAAATCTTCACATATTAAATTCAGCTACAGGGATACCTTGGCTAAGGTACACTGGATAAGACTGCCTAAAAAGCCATGCATCAGTAAGGCTGGACTAGGCTTAATAGCTTAAAATAGAGGCTTAGACAGTTAGATCAGCTTAAAAAGAAATCTTTTTTTCATGCATGTTTTTAGGGTAAGGATCTCCTGGCCATGAGAAGTTATTAAGGTCAAGAGCTCAGCACAAAGAAGAAAGACATCAGACAGGTTCGGATGAATAAAAGAGCATGTGGAGTTCTAAGAGCACGAACTACAGAGGGCATCATCAGAGAGATAAGGTATTGGAGTAGAGACCTTTAGGGAACATCCATGTGTCCAAAGAAAGGAAATTTTGGGGGCGGAGGAAACTCTGTCATATTTGCCTGGTGTAAGGTTTTCTGAAATTTCACCCGTAACATCAGTGCCTCCCTCTCTCAGAGACCCTTGACTACCAAGCCTAAAGAGCTGACTAGCTATGGTATGTCCCACTTTTCAGTGCACAGCACCTGAACACTGCCACTTTTTTACAAAATTTATTGCACATCTACTCAAACTTCCTTCTCCCTCTGTCCTATGTGTGTTTTCTCCCTGTGTCTTTCTGCCCCTTTTCTAGGCCTTTTTCCCCCAGTGTCACTACTGCTGCATGTAACACCAGGCCAACATGCCCAGGAACCAAACTTGCAATCCCATAGTCATTTGATCCAACACTTAGGCAACATGATTTCACTCATGATAGCTCTTGTGTATTCAGGCAAGCAGAAAATGGTTGTGATTCAGTCTGTCTTGGCAATAAACATTCAATAAACAGTCTTACTATTAATGAATCAGTGTGTCTCCAAATGAAAGGGAAGAAAACTCCTGCCTAAAGCCTGAGCTTTACAAAGAGGGGTCAGTAAGGGAGGCCTTTTACATTTTCTCTACATGAGTGTCAGGGTCTGGATGAGAAGATCCCCTTATGTGTTGCTCACTCAACAGGCCCTCATCCCTCTGGATTGCCTGAGATTTGCAAAGACGACAACTGGCTTTGTGGCATCCCAAGACCACAGAAGTGCCTCAGCAGGGGTTCTGTCGCTTGCCTGCTGCCCCAAGTGATGGGGCATTCTGGGGTCAGGAGCAGCCACAGTCTGGGTGACTTGAAATGGAAACCAGAACTCCGGCCTCCTGTGACACCCACCCTTCTGCCAGTGACTAGATTCCATTCAATTAAATTCCTAGGATGGGACACAGTTTTAAACATGTTAGTAATCCTAGTAAAGTCAGTGGGTCCAGCCATGACACCCAAAAAAATCTGCTTATTCAGGGACTTTACAGGATTAAAGCCTTAGTAATGCTCCATCACTGCTAATCTGGAAAAGATTTGTCTTGAAACACGTACACACAAAAAGGCGTAAATCAGATGTGTGTGTTATGAGGGAATACTTGTTTTGTCTCTTATGGTTTTTGCAAGGGCAATTCACATCCTTTACTTTCTTACATAACCTCTTTTCTTGGCGTATTTACTCTGGTCTTAACTTCTGAGAAGACTTTGGTTAGCAAATTCTGGAAGTTTCTTCCCGTTACTCATTTAGTAACTGCAACCCTTCCACCATCGATTAGTGTGTTGCAATATAGGGTGTTAATCGACTTTAAACATTTAATTATGGTTTGTTTCAGCACAGCATTTTACAGGCACAGTGGTTCATCACAGTGCTGGAACAAGTACAATACAGCATCTTTAAAATTATGCACAAATAATAGATTAGTTTCAGCAATACTTTTTCAGCAGCATTAATAAATTCTCTCAAGCATGCACAGAGCCAATGGCCAGGAGGATTCTCAGGAGGTCTTTCATACAGGATGCACATCTTTGTTGTGAAATTCCTCAATGCCTTTTTGCTGTCTCCCTAATGACCAGTTAAATGGGCTCCCATGAGAATGCCTGAGTCAGAGCCAGCTTGAAAACTGCTGAGGAAACATCCTCTCTTACTGGAAATGATTTCCATCAAACTGCCGTGTACCATATTTAGACTAACGGATCAGTAATGCCAAACAGAGGGAGCTAAGTTCACAGAGCTTGGGATTCTGCTCTATGTGAAAAGAGATTGCCTTTGTCTGGCCACAGTTGCTTTAGGGCAGGCGGTCCAAGAGCTCTGTAATGCTCAGAAACAAATTCCAGCAGTGAGTGGTTGCCACCAGGCAGAGTCAGAGTGGGGCAGGCAGCGTTCAGGAGCAGCAACTGGCCTTGTGAAATCTGATTTGACCTTCCAGTGAGATATCAGGCATATCTTCCAATACCTAACTGTGGGAGAGCTAGTCTCATCAGTGAGCCTGTACTAACTACGTGGTTTAAATCTGAGGCACTATTTTCCTTTCTTGTGTGGGAAATATATAATGCAGAGAAGTTACTTTCAACCATGTTCTTGCCCCTCGGTGAACGCATACAACAAACCAGCAATTAACAGAGCACAGGGACTTGAGGACACTGGAGAAAAGAAAACGCCTGCCCTGTGTTATGCAAGAAGTCTAACATAAATCTGCTTTTTTTGTATTATGCTTTTCTTGCTTAGCTCAGTGTCTATTAAGCAGATAACGGTAGCTGAAAGCAAGCCACATGCAGGAAGTTTTCTTTATTTTCATATAATAAAGGTATTTGTTGAGTCTGGATTGCTTAGGTAGCTGTCTAAAGCATTTTTTTTATTTTTAGAACTAGTGAAAAACGTTTACCAAGGCCTGGAGGGAAAAGTGACTCCTTGGACCTCCCGGTGCTTGTTCTTCGTATTCAGAGGTCAGTATTTTCAAAAGGCCCCACGTTTGCCCAGTTGTGTTCCCATGAGTAGCTGTACTGGCTTTGACATTATCTAGGGCAGATAACCAGCAGCTTTGAAAATCAAGGGTGGAGGGGACAGAGCAGGAGCTGTGGCTGGGAGGAGTATGTTCAGAGCTCACTAGACCCCACTTCCCTCAAAGGTCCGAAAGAGTCTCAGCCAGTTCCCTGCTGTTCGTAAACATCTGTGCCTCAGTGAAGTGTGTTTCTTCTCGTCCTTCCTGGCTGCTGGTCCTGCCAGGGGTTGTTACTTGGTGTTGCTGACAGCCACTGCATTAGCCCCACTGGAGGAGCTCTCCACATCAGCTCCACACTCTCCAGTTTTGCTCTCAAACTGCAGAGGTAATAGTAAGGTCCCAGTCCACAGACATCTTCGTTCTCTCTCACTCCACCCCCAACGACTAGGAATTACACATTTTTATTCTCTCCCCTTCCAGGAATGACATTAATATTGCAAATCCAAACATTCTGAAACCAGGGGCTGCTGTGATTAAGACTCTTTATCTTTGATTGTGTAAGAGGTTTCTAGATTTGAGCAAGAGAGTCTGGGTTTGAGATTGGATTAGAAGTCCAGGTTGCTCAATACCGATAGGTGGGCAGGATGGATCCCTACCCAGCTCCTTACCTACAGGTCTAAAGAAGAAAACCTATGTTTCGGTTTAGGTTAGGGTCCAGACAGAACTGGCAAGTTCATTTTGTGATCTTTTCCACTGCAACTGTGCTTTGCAGAATAAACAGAGCAGGTCTGCTCTGGGCATGAATGAAGACAACGTGGTAAAGTAGCATAAAGTCTGAAGTACATCTGTTTTATTTGCCTCAGAGTTTGGAAAGTGTGAAGCCAATGAGTCAGGGGACTGGAGGAACAGAAAAGCCTGACTGCCACCTTGGGGGAGCTGAATTCAGCTCTTGCCTCTGCCGCAGTGCACTTGCATGATGTCAGCTCTGAGGATTTATCACAAGAAGTCACGCATTCCTCATTTTCTGCATGCCAGACCTACAGCCTTATGGTCTGACTTGCCAAAATGTTGAAACTCATAACTTCAACCAAAGTCAAATGGCATCTGTTCTTGGATGTTGGAGTTAGTTTAAATAGACTGAAAAATAAAATTCCCGGGCTCTTAGAAAAGAAACATTGAAACTACTAGATGTTCTGCAACAGTAAAACAAGGTTATTATACCCTCTTCCCTCAACAGGGCACTAGAGTTAAAAATCACTCTTGTTTGTGAAGTCCATGCACAGGCCACTGGTGTCTACCACAGGAAAGGCAATGAGGAAACTGATAGCCATATCTTCAGAGCAGGCTTTGAATATTGTGCAACAAGTAAAGCCTGGAATCACACATTAGGCAGAGGACTTGTCATTATTTGTGCATAGCCCATCCTGTGCACTGAAGGAAACAGAAGCTCAGTCGAAAAAATAGCATGCAGACAGTGACTGAAGACTGTCGTAAGGCAAGCACATAAAGGCTACAAATAAAGGTTGCACAAGCATCCTCATCTCAGGCAACGGCTAATTTCTGAGGGCTTGGCTTTGCAGCCTTAATGTTCTTTTAACTTCAGAGTTTTTTGTTTGTGTGTTGGAGGAGGACAATTGCTTTCAGTCATGCAAGCAGATTACCAACTAATTCTTTGCTGAGTACATTTAAAGGAAGGGGCTGATCCTGTCTGGCTGGGTTCATACTAACAAATAAAATAGAGACATGGGCTGCTTTCTGGCCCAGAGGCTAGGTGGAACCATACACTACATCCTTACAGTTAAACCTCTTCCTCCCCCATGCTCTCTCCACCCAATGACAGTGGCTACATCTGGACTGGAAAGAGACTCTAGCATGTACCATCTCCAAACCTTGCTCTGGGAAAGTGCTAACTGGCACAGACCCAAACCTGACCATGGAATTTGATAATAGTTAATAAATAGAAACAAATCACAGGCTAACATATGAACCTGTGCCCTGGGTCGTTCTTGTTTGCTAGTATATGTACAGCTGGAGTGTATGTTTATGCTGCTAAATAAGGTCAGGACTGCATCCCCAGTTAAAGCAGTAGCCTTCTGACTTTCCACACTGCACAAGTGTTAGTATATTCCTGGGCTCTGTGCTGGAGCTGCCCCGCTAGCTCCTAGAAATAACACCTGAGCACGGTTACAGCTATTTCCAGAAGCTATTTTGTACAGGTGGTTGGGACCAGATTGACAGGACTGACTTGCTCTGCCCCATGCACGACTCCGGCACCGTCCCAGCAGACTCTGTGTCCCCCACACCCCACATCCTTACCCCACACACTGGGGAACAGCTCACACCCCCACAGTCTTGTTCCCTAAACACCCGTCACAGGGGCTGCAAATGGCTCTTTCATCTGTCTGGGCCAAATTCATCCTCCTGGCTGTAGAAGACAGAGAAACACACAGAGAGATGGCTGAAGCACTCCAGAGGGCTTCAAGGGGATGCAGACAGATCTCCATGGCCATTCAGGGGGAGGAGGCGGGGGGGGGCAAGAAGCCAAAGACAGGAGAGGTGGCTGGTGGCAGCTTGTCCCGACATGGCCTGGCGGCCTGCCGCTGAGAGCATACCTACAGCAGGCAGTGGTGCCAAGGCAAATTTCAGAAACCGAGATCTGATTATAGAGAGGCACGTGATGCCAAGAAGCATGCTAGCGCAGCTTGGCACACTGGACGGTACTGTAACACGCTGCACCAGATGTCTGGCTCCGGTGAAAAAGCTGTGCTTTGGCAACCAGCAACCTAAAACACCAGGGCTGCGAGCCAGCTGGCAGCTACAAGGACCCCAAGACCCCGTGTTCCCAAGGGAGCTCCAGTGGGGATGAATGGGGAGAGGAGCTGTCCTCTGGGCGCCTGCCTTCTCCACACTTGTATCCAGGTGCAGTGACAGGGGCAACAGCACAGGTACACAGCAGTAGCGCAGGTGCATCGCTTCATCACTTCTCCTTAGCGGTGCTGAGGGAACAAGGACCAAATGTGGGGGAGAGCTGACCTGTGGTGCTCAACAGGTCACACAGCCGCAGGAATCAGGCAGCTGGACCCTCTCAGACTGGCAGCCTCATGTGATAAACACAGCAAATAAAGCCACAGCAGGAAGAGATTATTTGCTTATCAGCCATATCGACACTTCTGCTCCTGTCCCTGCCTGCTGGCTGTGCAGAGTGTGACGGCAGCAGACACGCTGCAGTGCACAGAGCCCATGACCTGTCGGGTGCATGGGCAAGCAGGCACTCACCCTCTTCCTGGCACACCTCTGGGATGGGGCTGAGGGTGCTGCACCGTGTCCAGAAATACCCCTGCCCACCCCAGCCAGGCGAGAGAGCCCTGCCCTTCCCAGGTACACTAGGGGTGGGCAAGCCCAGCCAACATTACAGTGTTTATTTGCCTTGCACAGTGTTACACAACTCCCCGCATCTCTTCTCCAAAGGGTGATCCTGGGATCGGGGCCACTCAAAACATGGCAGCAGATGTTGGTCTTGGAGGGCAGGTAGCCCTGAGAGCCTCGAGACCCCCACCTGAGAGGGTGGCAGAAGGAGAGGAAAGCCTGTAAACTGGATAGCAATGGGGCTGAGTTTTTCCACTGAGTGACTAGACTCACACAGATGGTGAGAGGGAGAATTTATGTGTATTTTGCATGACTGGACATGTGAATATAAGCAGAAATTTCCTGCTTACATGAAGGAGAGAAGGAGAGAGGAAGGGCTGAGGGAAAGCATAAAAGCAAAAGCTATGTATGTGCAGAACAAAGTAACCCTGAATTTTTTTTACAGCTATTGCAATAAGACTAGAGACCTTGGTGGAGCTGATGCCGCAATGTGGTACATGATGGCTATGATGCTGTTATCTTCTGCCAGAGAGGCATACATGAATCCTCAGCATCATCTGTCCTTGCTGGCCTCCTGTCCCCAGGCTGAGGCTGGGGACTCACCCGGCTCCATAGTCAGCGAGCCCAGATCCAGTTGCCATGGCTTAGCAACTTCACACCACGCAGGCGAGGATCATGGTAGGATGAGACACACAGCCCTGGTAGCACTGCTGTCCCTCCCATCCCTCAGTCCAGGGGCACCAGCCACAGCCATGGCACCTGGTAGTGGTGGCTGCAAGGATGCCTGGGCACACCAGCTTACCTGGAGTCCCAGTATACCCCTGGGCCAGGACGGGCACTCCCTCCCTGCTCTGGCCATGGCTCCAGCTCCCATTTCATAAAAGCTGGCTGTGCCCTTCCTTCCTGCAGGCTCTGACCCCTGCGGAGATGAGACACAGCTTGCATCCAGCTGACTGACCTCCATGCTGGGCAAAAGCCACATGATTCAAGTACGGGGACACACACCGGTACAAAAATTGCAGCTGATGGTTTTGCAGTCTTCCACCATGATCACGCCTGGTGCCCCAGTGAGCACCAGGGTAAGGGTCAGGGATGTCTAGTAGCAACACAGGGTCCTGAAAAGACACAAGTTGCACGTTAGCCAAACTCTGCAAGTAGCCCTTGGGGACATGGATTGCTCCCTGTTGCTGTTGGACATAGCGGCACAGGCACAGCCCTAAGTGTGAGTGTGAGCACAGGTGGCTGCGAGGCAGAAAATATTCTGAGCCCTTCATAGGCACCACAGAGCCTGCCACAATGGTTTGTCCTTTCTGAAATGTAGTAGGGAGAAGCTGCTGGGTGGCTCGGGCAGTTCGTTTAGTTGCCTTATTATGGACCTGGGAGCATTCAGTTTTTGTCTGTTCGTAAGAATGAGGGTGAATGTTATTTCATGTTAGGTTTAGGCACTTGACAGCTGGACAATGATTATATTTTCTCATTTTCTGAAATGACCTAATCACCTACTCTATAACAAATTGTCAATTTAGATCGTTGTTTTACATGACCAGGTCAAGTTTTCTTTTTCGTTGTACTGCTGTGAAATTGTTTTATCTAATTCAGAGTTTTCATAAATCTGCTAGCAATTGCCTCTTAAAATGAGAAATATCGGCTTGATTCTCTTAGCTCTTACATGCCTGGCCAAGTAGGTTCACTTGCTTACACCATGTGCTTTGAAAAAAGAAATGCCTAATAATAAAAAATAGCTGAAATCTGATATACTGTCAAATATCTTCTCTTTCTATTTATTTCATATTTTGAAAGTTTGTTCTTTCAAAAGGTATAACTGACTCAGAGTTCTTACACTTACCAAAGCTCTTAGCAGAGCCAGAGCCAGATTTGACTGTGTACTGAATATAACAAATTTGAGTCTATATAATAAAGGGCAAAAAATTTTTTTGTTGTTTTTCAGCTCATCCTTGTATTTGAATTTAACATCCCCCCTTTCACTTTGTAATTAAAATTATAGATTATTGAAGTGATTTCTTCCAGCAAAACTGGTCTGCGCAGTATGTTTCAAATCCTGTCTCTCTCTCTCCAAAGAAGAGCCGATCTGTGTAGATCTGTGTACCACTCTCCCCTTCCAGAGCTTCTCAGCTGCAGGGACTGCACACGACGGGCCAAGCTTCTTGACACAGCATGGTGAGGCACCGAGCCTGAGCCTAGGGACCTGCCTCCAGGCTAAGCACGTGAGTGGCCATGGGGTTTCTTTTCCCACCCCTGTACTGGGGGGCAATGCCACAGATCTCCAGAAATGGCACCAGGGCCCCTTTTCTCCACACTGATTGTAGGGTTGGGAGCGGGGACATCGCTAGGTACCTGCTCAGCAGCTGCTATGACATGGGCGGGAGCTGATGGACTGATGCACGCATATGAGAAGCATGGCACGGGCTGGTCATTCTCCACCAGGTTTGTAAATGCTCCTTGGCAGTGCCTATGGGCTGGAGACTGCTTATAAAGATCAGGTTATAAAGTAACCACATCTTCCTCAGCTCCTAGGGAAGTGTCAGTAAAGTGCACACATGCCCAAGCGGAGCACAGGAAAAGCCTTTGCAAACATACCAGCACTAGTTCCAAACAGCTACCATAAGCAAACCAGCTGCATAATGAGGCCATCCTCATGGGATCCTCAGCTCAATGGAGAAACACCATAATAGCATGGGCAAATTACAGTACTGTGATTTTCTTTCTCCAGTGCCCAGGCAGTGTCAGGCTTTGGTACGAGCACAGTCCTTTTTGTGCCACGTAAAAGTATCCCCTGTGTCTACACTTTAATTGGCCCTACCCTGATAGTCACATAAATGTGTATTTCCCTTTCACTTCAAAGCTTCTACCACTTTCCAGAAGCAGATTTTCTTCCTGCTTCATTGTCTTGCCCAAATCAAGATGTCAAGGTCAATCATTGTTCAGCTGCAGCAAGGAAAACAGCTTATATTACCTGGTGGAACTAGGTTACCCCCAGGTATAGGCTGAGGCATTTTTTTTCTCCAGAGTTGGAAATTATCCATTACTGCATACTGAAAAGGAAATTGAAAGCAGTTCACTTTTCCTTTGCTTCTGCTAAAACAGATGAATTGGCGTTTCAGCTCTGTGGAGAAATTCACAGGACCAATCAAAAAGCCAGAGTATAGCTTCCATATAATTAAATTGTAGGCAGTTATATTTTCCAGCAGCAGGTATGTTACTTGAAATGAACCTCCATGCTGTGTATCTGAGCAGTTCCAATTGAGAATGTTCTGCTTTGAGATCTCGCAAGCCAAAACACACAGTATGGCATTGTGCCCTCAGCTATTAAACTGGAAATACAAACCACTTTTTGTGGTTCAAATAATCTCCAGGAGATAGCTTTACTGGAAGTTTTAAGTCATATTCTTCACATCATATTCGTCTAAATTGATGATTTCCATGACCTTTTCATATAATTACAAGAGAGTTATGTGTCCATTTTGATTAAATGGTTCCATACGCCATTATGTTGCAGTTGTTTTTAATGTTGCTGAAGTAATTAGGTGCTCTCTTCTAGCTCTTCTCGCAGGAGACCATGGAGGACACACTGATTTCTTAAAATCAGTATCTACTTTTTATTGCATTGCATTATCTGATATTTTCACTCAGCTGATGTAATAAATTGGTTCATAAATTTCATGGACGATAAGAAAGAACTGATCATAATCACAGACAGAAATTTATAAGAAGACCATTAAGAACAGTAAGCCATACACTTCTCTACTTGGGCTTCCTTGCCATGTAGTATTACAAATGAATGGCATACTTTAATGACTAGCAAATTAAAATTTAATGGACTTTCCATTGCCGCCTACTGTTTGTGCTTCATTTGAACTCAAGGTAGCGAGCCTCTATTTTCATTTAATTCGTCTGTCTTGTTGGATGTTTTCCATTCAGTTAAGTGACCTAGAACATGTATTTGTTGGCATTGCTGATAATAATATGTTGATAAAATCAGAAACACAAATCCTCCAATTGTTTTCTTATATTTGTTGTTGTTGTTCTCAGCTACCTTTTATCCTCCTCTGACAATCCTGTCCTTAATTATTCAAAGTCAAAAAAAGTTGTTTCTCCCTGTAGAATGGGGAGACACGTGCTTTAAAACCCCCCAACACAACACAGTGGGTGCTGTGCAAGTGATTAGGTAGGCCTGCAAAATATTAATAGTAATTGCATTACTAATTTCATTAGCCTTTGCATTATCATTATGTATTAATTATTATAGTTATGCCATTGAGTGCTAATATCAAACACTGACAGTACCAATTCCCTGAATGCATCTTGTGGTTGCTGAACGTGATCACTGCTCAGCAGACTGCTGCTTTGTGACAGCTGCAAGGTAACTAAGGCTGCTGCCTGTGTTTAGCAAGCACCATACACTGCTGAAATCTTTCTTACATAAATTTGTATGGTGTTTAGAATTTGAAGTGGAGTAAAAGCCAAGCAGTTAAATCACAGCAAGGTGTCTCTGCTGCCAGGACCAGGAACTGAACACAAGTCTGGAACCGAAGTCTAGATGCTCTTTCTTTGATGATGGCATGAGACACACCTCAGAAAAGCAAAAATCTCCCCAGAGGACTAACCGCTCCCTCACTGATCACTCCTCACTCTTGGGTGACTCTGGATGGCCAAGCCAGGCAGCAGCAAAGAGCATCCCCAGTGTCTCTGGCAAAAGAGGGGACAAGGGGACATGGGGGCAACAGTACCCTCCTCACCACCAGCCTGACAAGGAGTGAGGGGGCAGACTGGCTCGAGATCCTCCATCCTGAAATCAAAATAGCCCAAAAGGCTTATTGGCCTTTTAGACAAGCAATCCTAGATCCCTTCTGCCCACCTGACCAGGATGGCAAGGACAGAGGGCAGTTGACTCTCAGGTGCTCTGGAGCCCATTTGTACAGCAAGGAAGCTGGCCTTCATCGTTGTCAAAGTGTTGGGCAAATGTGAGGTTTCTTCTTTTGGCCTCTCAACCCTCACAACAACTTTGGTTTTCTCATTTTTGACTTTTGCATGTTACATCTTGCCTTTGGTGGTATCTAGACACAACATTTCTATGCCAGCTGGAGATGAAACATCCTGCTTTGCACAGGGCTCAGTAATAGTTCTTCTGGTTGTTTAGGAATCTCAAGCTTGCTTTCAAATTAAATCTATGTAAATTAGGCATTTAGAGAAGGTTTACATGTGGTACAAGCTTCTTGCATCACGTACAATGTGTCTGTGTAACAATGGAGCACTGGTCCTGGTGGAAGCCTGCAAGTTACTGCAGGAAAAGTAACTATGCTGGGTAGTAAATAATCATTTGCATTGAACCTATATTATTTTCCATTCTGTTTTAATAGTGTACTTCTATGACATTATACTTCCCTTTTATTTTTTACCTTCTGGCCTCAATACAATAAATATGGTTGTTCAAAACACAGCAAAAGCACGTTATGTCTGTCTGCCAGCCTGATCTGCAGCATCCATAGAAAGATGTTTTCCAGTCATAAAACAAACAGTAATTCATTCATTCCTTGCAAATTCCAGCAAACACTTTAGAGGCCTCTTTGTAATCCATTCACTGTTTTATTGACCCAGAATCCTCCAGGGAATGTCATAAATCCATATAATGTGTACTACCATTTGTGTCTGGATCCTTGATTTAACTGAAAGATATGTTTAAAAATCACACAGAAGCTGTACAGTTCTCTTTGGGTCACATACATAAAAAGTAGCTCAGATAGATTAATTAATTCTACAAAAGCCGTTCAGTTTCGCCACAGTTCAATAAACTTCTTAACTTTAAGTACATGCTTAGATTTCACTGGCATGAATAGGACTTAACCATATATTTAAATCTGAGCACACAACCAACTGCATTTCCTCGCTAGTCAGGAAACCAACCTAATTCAGAGTAATTAAGTATGTATTTCTGTCCGCGTGGCTTGTCGCTGGATAACAACTCCTGCACTTCAGCTGCCTCGCAAACACACACGCTGCATGCAACAAAATGCTCGATAAGAAGAGGCTGAGGTAATGCCTAAAAGTCAATTTCTATTTAATAGCTTTGACGAATGAAACGGTCAGAAAACCTGCAAGGCCTTGAGCTGATTGGTAGGATCAGAGCCCTGATCGCACAGCCTGGTGCCACACAGAGGTACCACAGCCGGCTCAGGTAGCAGAAACCGCATTAGTGCTGCACCTTGCCAGGGTTGGTACACCATGAGCCTCCCCAGTGCCACATCATTCCCAGCAGAAACCTGCATCAGCCTAAATGTACACCCTCCAGGATCGTAGCCAGCTTGTTTAGGACTACCCTGGACACCCCTCCAAGGCACATCATTGTGTCATGGCAAGTGACTGTTAAAAACACCCTTTTGAGCTGAAGTCTTGTACAGAGAGATCCTAAATGATGGTAAACCACTCAGTCATCTTTTCTCAGACCGAACCATCCTGCTTGGATCTCTGCCCTGACAATCATGGAGATCACAGAGAGTTGGAAACCCACATTTTTGTAAGGATGGCAGGATATCAATGCTTTTCCAGTTAAGAGCAAACACATTTATGAGTCTGGCACACTGGACTGGAGAATTTGGCTTTAACAAAGAAGCTTATACCAAGACAAATAAAATAACAATGCAAAAAGTAACCCCTCTGTGTGCTACTTTTCTTCTATAGGTAGCAATCAGTTACTTGCAGTACACTCCCTCAAGGGTTCCCATGCTTTTGTTACGCTGGAGAAGTCACATTGTTCTGTCCTTACACAGGCTGAGGAAACCTCCCGTTTGTGACTCTACTTAATGCTGGATCTCACTCACAAGAACTGCAGCTAAAATTACATTTACTGTTCTTTCTGTATTCTTCCCAGCAGACACTAATTCCTGAAACTGTCTCAGCCTCTCCAGTGAGTGAGGTGGCCATTCTCTCCTCCAGCATGTCCTTTCCTGCAGCAGGCATCTTTCCAGTGCCTTGAAGAATGAGTCCGCAGATCCCAAGGGGCATTAGCTGGAAGTCATCAAGACCAAAGCCTGTACCTTCAGCCTTTCTACCCCCAGTTTCCCAGGGTTTCTCACTGGTTTGTGTACTTCTGCACTAGAGTGGCTCCTAGGAGTGTCAGAATTTCCCCAGAGCACAGCACAGGACAAGCACCTCTGCCTTTGACAGACTCTGAATGCAAACTCCCTCAGGTCTCTCTACGTCCGGGCATGGCAATTCCCTCTACTGCGGATTAACAACAGTGACAAAGGACAACTCTTTCTCCAGAGCTAGTGAGGGGATTATTTCATGTATTCTGGATCAAATGGTGCATTAACAGTACCACAGGAACTGGCGAGGAACTGGTGAGGAAACGTCCATTAATTTAACATCTGAATGATCACTGCCTAACACTACATAAATGTAATAAATCACTTAATCTTGAAGAGAAGTGGCTGTTCTGAAAAGAGCTTTTTGTTCAAGGCCCAGTGGTTTTGAGATGTGAATAAAGGAGTAATAAAAAAGGAGGAGGCTGGGAGAAAATTTTCTCTAAATGGGAGTTTTGCTTTGACCCTCCGAGAGTGGCAGTCTGGTGAAATATCTGAAGTTTTTGGTTTTTATTGAGCAATAAACTACAGTGAGGTTTGAGTCTGTGGTGTCTCAGAGAAATTGTTAAGCCTGGAAATCACATGGCTGAGTGACTGGCATGGCAGAAATATTTGTCACTTCAAACAACTCGCAAGACAAATGAGCGAGAAAGAAGAATTTCTTACACAAGTGTAACCCAATTAATGTCAACAAAAACTTGTAAAATTTATGGTTCAATTTGTCTCGGGGAAAGTGCAGAACTGACCCTTTCCTGTACCTTCCGGGCAAGTTCATTAGCAAATTCACTGGTGTCTTGTTAACTCTATGGTCCAGTTATACAGTCAGCTGCAGGTTCACAATCCTACATCCCTACAAGTCAAGGTTAGAGGTGGAGTGTGGTAATGCTGTTAAAAATACATGACCTCTTGGATCAAGTGCATGCCTCCAGAGATGCAGGTAAAACATACAGAACCAACTAAAACCAAAAGCTGGCCTGGAGGACTAAAGGGACAGAGACCCTGGTCTGAAGCCTACTGATGTCCACAGGAAGTATGACTTGTCTCAGTAGCCTTTGGATCACTGCCTAATTGAAGTGCTTTGTTTTACATACAGGCAAGGTGGACAACACAGCAGAACCCCCAAAAAGCACCCAAAAAGACCTCTTCCCTTTTGCTGCCACAAGAACATTTTCCTCTCAAAGTGCCTGCCTGCACCCCTGCCTGTTGAGCTGAGTGTGCAAGCACCTGCCTACATCCCTTCCAGTAGAGAACAATCTGCATAAGGGCTTCAATGATGTGTCAAGTTGGGCAAAGAAACAGATCTCTGCACCATGATGTCAAACAGAATGCAATCAGTCACACTGAAAACAACAGAAAGGAAATAATGAAAGTTGGTTTAGACCTTTTAGCAGCTCATCCTTCTTTTGAACAAAACAGCTTGCTGTTGCTTACTGCTAGATCTTTTTGGCACATCCATCTGTGGCCATTTCTGGGGCTGCTTTATGTACTTATTTGAACCAGCTGGTAGCCTAGTATCTCTTTTAGTGTTTCATGCTGTTTGTATGCCACTTAGGTCAGTACGTAGTTTTGGTTACATGTTTGGACAACCTCATCTAAGATGCAAAACTGGGTTAATGAGCAAAAAATTTCCTGAGACCACAGGAGGCATATTTCTATATTTTCTCAAGAATGTTTTTCTGAAGAAGTTGTAAAATTTTCATGGGGGAAAAAAAAAAAAGGATTTGTGAAAAAGACCTTAAACACAGCTTAATTCTTCTCTTCATGCAAAGGTGGCTAAGGGTCAAATGAAGAAAATCCCTCAAACAAAATGAATCTAGGTAAATAACCCAGCATTTCCACATCACTTCCCCTGTTTAACTTTTCATCTCCTGCAAGACTGCTGGAATTGCTGTGTATTATTATTATTATTGCAACACCCTGGTGGTAGTTTGACTTTTTCACTTTGAGAAGGATGATTGTTTTCATTAAGTATAATTACTGGTGCAGGTTATATTTGATCACTTTGCAAGACTTTCATCTCTTCACACTTTTGGAGAAGTTCCTTGTAAACTTTTATCAACTCTGTTTTAATTCTCCCTGCTAGGTTGATTAGGTTGATTCATTTCTTTTCAGTTTTAGAAGGTTGCTTTTTTCTTTTGTCTTATTGTTTGTTTGTTTTTTTGTGGGGGGCCTGCTGGAGAGCTGGTCTCGGGCTTTGACTCTCAAAACTATGTTTTTCACAGAGTTGCACCTATACAATCTTTCTATTTGCTTTTCTACACAACTGAAATTACATATCCATTATTAACTTCTTACAGGTTCACTCTTCTCTACAAGGGGTCATACCTCAAGCTGTAGTCCCAAGTGAGCACAGTCGCAAAGTGAGTACAGCTAGAAGACCTGTGGAGTCAGGGAAGCTTCCACAGAGACCCATCTATTAAACACTGAAGATCTTCAGACACTTTTGCAGCCTTTACCAAGGTTGTTTAAGATGGCCTTTATGATTTGAATCACTACATTGGAAGTCGTTCCAAATTACTACATTTAGAAAACAAGGAAGTAAATGAAATATCAGACGTGGACAATCACAGGGCATTGCCAGTTTAAGGTGCGGAGTTTGGATCCTTCACAACCTTAGCTGTGGGTCACTCTGCCAAGAAGCATCAACCTTCACTGGGGTGGATTACCTGAAGAAACAAGGGCCCAATCACAAACCCATTAAAGGCAATGAAGAATCTTATCAAATTATCTGTAATAACACCCTGCCGTCCTTGTTCAGGAAAGCACAAACTTTCTATAAAGCCCTCAGAGTACATCTGTAGCCCAATGAGGGCAGGTGTTTTGAGAAGAGTTCAGTTTCACCCCACCATCCTGCCACCCCAGCAGGAGGAACCAGCAGAGGAATCAACAGTGAAGTAGGTTTGACGACATGCGTGCTTTTCCTGAGGCATGGTTCATGAAACAGCAGCTTGCTTCACCAGAAGACAAGAGCCAAAGAAATACTTCTTTCCTGCCAGATTTAGCAATCCCTTCCTCTGAATTATGTTACTTCGAGGTCAGAGATGGATAACAGTCACAAGGACACGACAGTTTTAAGATCCAGTTTATTATTCTTACCACTTTATTACAGCTAGAATAAGGGAGCTGGATGTCATTAGTAAGGGGAATATTTCTATATATCTGACTGCCAGACTACTCCCTTATTGATCTGGTAAATTGCAAGGTGTCAGGCTTTGAAAATCTATTATATGCAAGCTTAGGAGTTATTTTTTGAGCTTTCTTAAAATTTATGCAAGATTTATGTTTCCTGTTTTTTCTTCAGGCCTGCAGTGTTGGCTCAAACTAGCACCCGGAGTCAGAAAGCAGATGCATGCTGTCAGTCACGTGAACGGCCCTGCAGAAGTCACTGGTACTACTGAGAGGGTTGCTGGGTTGCAACCTAAATCATCTGGCTTCACGAACAGATTCACGTGAAGCTGCACTTTTGAAAAACACGTGTCGTCCTGCAAGATTCAAATTCTGTGTATCCTGCAATGCTGTGTTAGAAAGACCGGTCTGACAGCTCTTTAGGGACAACCTGGACCACATCCTTGTGGCCTTACCTCTATGAGCAACGATGCCATCTCAGTCTCATGTTGTAAAATCCTTATGCCTGCCATGATGGATTCACTGTGTGTCTGATTCAACACCTATCAAATACTAGTAGAAGGACTCAGACAGACCTACACGGCAACTGAGTTGGGTTTCTAGTTTGAAAATGGGGGAGTGCTTTTATAAACACCAGGAAGTTTCTGTGTGGCAGATGGTTTACATCATGATACCATCACAGGTTTATGGTATAATCCTGCACTTCGTTTCATACGAGTTACTTCATGTGACAGAGAAAAAAAAAAAAGGTAATAATTTAACTTCTTTTTTACCTTGAGCCAGAGTTAAGCCCTTGTAGGAGAAGAACAGTAACACACTGTGGACTGAATGACCGCAGTTCTGTAGTTGTTAAAACCAAACTGCCGTTCCCCCAAATACACTTCAGACAGAAGTCATAAAATACTGCATGATGTTATTTGTTTATTGTAAAATGCCAGGAAAAATAGGTTCACCTTTGGGCATTTTTAAAGGTAAGGAACCATAAGGTGTGAAAGCATGCTGTCAGAAGTCTCATTAAGACATTATTTACTAGTTCAAAATGAATTTACATTGATCTTTTGAAACTATTGCTAACCACAAATGCATTAAAACTAAACAGTCTTCATTTACTGAGAAATAAATGTGTCAGCATAACCTTGACTTTTGTCCAATGCTGTTCCGGCTTTTAATTCACAGGAGCTCAGTGTTAAGCAGTTTATTGCTTGTTGTGATAAAACACACAAATTTAATTGCTAATATATTTCCTTCCTGCAATCATTTTCAAAATTGTTATCTTGAGAAAATATATATTTTTGAGGAACCGCCTTCAAAATTGTAGCAGTGCTGTGACATATTCACTGAAATTGTTTTCTGCTGCATATTAGGTATTGCTTAAAACTGTTCTAACAGAAGAGGCAGATAAAACATGTTGAAAGAAATCTGACTGTGTTCATCTAGATTATAAGAAGATTTGGAGTTTTGTAAATTACTCTTTAACATATAAATCAGTAATTTCATGTTTACATTGAAGAAAATGACAACTTTGTTAATGATTCCAGACCACTGTCTAAAAAATAAATTATTTTTATTTGTTGGATAACATTATAACACACCTTGAAAATACCACTGTGCATGCCTGATTCAAAGCCAAACAGAGCTTACAGGATCACTTCATAGTGGTCTTTGGACTAAGTTTCTGTTGCAACAAGAAATCCAAGTGAAGAGAGTGAAGAAGAATCCAACATTTGGTTCCTGCCAGTACCCGATATGGATTTGTCATTGGTCCCTCTTCTCAAGGACAGTGAATGAGGAAGAACAGCAAATTCAAGTATGGCTTTTCCTTTCCTAGCCCAGTAACGGTAAGTGGTTGCAGGATGCCCTGAGTTCTCTAATTTTAATCAAGAACTTCAAGCCTCGTCCTTCTACTTTGCTGTCCTAAGGCAAAAATAATCCATTTTCAGCTCCTGCTCTATCCTTTTTTTCACTGTGGAGTCTGTTTCATTCCTATTTATTACTACAGGTACCCTATAAACTGTATTTATGCCTGTTGCACAGTGCAGAGAAAATCCACGTCACTGGGGGTGTGCCCCACAGGAAGAGCTGCTCCATGGGGCCAGCCTGGAGCTGTCTCTTCACAGAGCAATCTCATTCCTTGCCACGGAGGAAAGCCCTGGCTGGGGTGAACTGGGCTATGCGGACCTGCGCCTGCTGATTGGGTGCTCTAAAAATCACAAACGGACTTACTCACTGTGCTTTGGAAGGTCGTCCCTTCGATCCTTATGCTCTATCAGGCTTAAAGAAGCCTTTATATGAGGAAGGGTAAGGACACCAGCCTAGTACAGGCTAGGGTGGCGCTTGTACAGCTGAAGATCCAAGATTTACAGTTTCAGTCCAAGCACCTGAGACTCTTGAAACTAACTCTTCATTATAAGTTGTGTCAAAACCTCAGCACCCGAGGGTGATACCACGAAAGCACCTGGTATCGTCTAATCCCCACAGGTAGGCACAGTGTGTTTAGTTCGTATATGAATGAAGGAATACAGCATATGGAAGATTCTGCATTGGCATCGTTCTGCTGCAAAAATAGACATATATTGGGACATATAGTGGAATCTGCAAGACAAAGAACTGCTTTTTCTGCTCAGTCTCAACTGAAATGGAAAAGCCAGCCTGGGGCACAGCACAGGGAAATGTCCAGAGCAGAATTCAGAGAAGAGTAACATTGAGCAGAGATCTCACACGGAGAATTGTTGTCTCAAGATCATGGGGAAAAAATAAAAAAGTGAACTGTTTACCTGAGAGGAGACACCTGTTGGAAGACACAATAATTGTCTTTATGTCCATAACAAGACTGCTGCAAAAAAGCTGATACTGTCTTACACTTTTTGTCACAGCACACAGAAAAATAAGCACAGAAGGAAAGATGCCTGTTAGACGCTATTAGATAGAAGCAGGAGATTGGCTGCCAGGAGAAGCTGGGAAATCTTGTCAGGTTGAGACCGTCCCTCAGGAAGTTACCCTGGCATAGCTGCTCCTTCTCCAGCCTGGACGGTGGGTTAGATGACTTCCTAAGGGACCTTCCAACCACATCTCCCTGTCCCCTTCTCTTCATTTCATGAAAGGGAAGGTTTGGCCTTATGGCTAAACTCCTCCATCAAGCAGCCCATTTTCTGTCAATCTCTGCATTTAGTGCTTTTTGTAAAATCACTATAGCAATTTCATTTTTTTTGCCTAAGTGATTAGTTAATGAACCCACACCCTGTAGCTGGCTGGAGAGGCATATCTGAGAGGGGTTGCTATCCAAGAGTTTTCACTTTCTGTGGCTCCTGCCAGGGTAGGACATGGCCTCAGTGGGGTCAGTGCCTGGTGGGGCCAGACCTGGAAGCAGCAAAGGTGGCCCCGTGGAGGCAGAGGGGCAGTCGCAGGCTGGTACCGCCACCTCCAACAGGTATGTAGAAACAAGCTGTACTCCATTAGACTAGTGCAGGCAGACTAAATGTCTTAAACCCCTATGACTCCTCAGATGGTACTGCATTTAACTCAATTTATAAAGTGTTTTCTATATTTCACTGATGCTAGACATGTTCTTAATGTATCAAAACAAGATACAGCTATTTTCACAATTAATACCTGTGACTAAAACTTCTATGGAAAATCTTCAGTCATAGTGCCTCAGAGTGTATTAAAACTTGTGTAATTTGTTCTTTCCTCTAGATACTAGTGCTACGACTCCCTCTCTGAACCCAGAAATTGTATATTTGCTTATTGTTAATGTTAATTTATACTCCAGCCTTCCCAAAGTGCCTCAGAATCTTGTGAACGCAGGTGTGAATATAAAATTCGTATTAGTCAGGGTCATGACGCACACAAGGACAACTCTAACTGGAAATTACATTTTGCTCAATTAAGACATCATCATAGGTTACGGGCCCCAGGATTCTTGCATGCCTGGAAGTAGAGAAGAAAACACTTGTGAAGGTTATCAAGGGAATTATTATGTAAATTCTTGAAACCAGAGGAATAATAAAGTGCTAGGTGATGGCTACAAGTTATCTTATTTATTATAACGCTGACTCTATTTCTACTGGAAAAAAGCATAGGTATGTTCTCTTAGCTCTGGTACCTTACCAAGTTAAAGAGTGAGGAGGTTTCCAGTAAACGCTGATAGTCTTTATTAGTCTTTTATAACTCCCTGCTCTGGTCAGGACAGCCTTACATCACTGAACACATCCATACTGTTACATGTCCTGCAAACAAATCTGTGTCCAGAAAGTCAGTCCAGTAATGAAAGGCTGTGCTGTACGGGTCTCCAGACACCTGGGACCCCAAGTACTTGTATTGTGAGAGGCACTGGCTTGCAAAGTGTAGGTCTTCTTTTGAATCATTCCTGATTGCTGTGTATTGTGGGTCCTGTTAAGTCTACAGTACATGGAAGAGACCAGCAAGAAGCAGAGCTCAGCATATCCTGCAAAAGTAATTACAGGAATGAAAAAAAAAAAAATGAAAATTCATATTATGTATTACAGATCTACAAGATGGCTCCTCCTTTCAACAAGAGGTGGCCGTTTAGGGTCAGTTGATCTGCCTGTGTACTGCATGGTAACAAAACAGTAATATTCACCCTCACTTAGACCTCTTGTCAGTTAACCATGCCTTTCCCCCCGCTCCCACCCTCCTTCCTTCTCTATTTTCCATCACAGCTTTAGCTGGCAGCCTTGTTTTTATATCTCTAAGTCACTGAAAAATACTTTGCAGCTGTCAGAAAAGTGCTAAAAATCTTCACTCGTTAGCATACAATCATTCAATTAAGAGAATAAACAGTGACCCAGAGGTTGATTGGAACTGGCTTTGCTTCTCACATTTCCACAATTTAAGATGGAAGTAATAGAGGAAATGTTGTGTGGAGAATGCTCACATATTCCCTGCTAATGGTGGAAATGCTTAAGTATCGTCTGCACAGAGCTAGTATAAACCAAAGTGGTTTATTACCACCGTTTTGTGATTTATGACTCACATTATGACTTTATTTTGAAATGGTTTCATTAAAAATTAATGTGTGGTGAAGGAAGAATGCACAACAAGTTACAGCGATCAGGTTCTATCAGAGGCAAGGCCACTCAGTGATTTATTCCTTATAATCCACTGAAAGAGGCATTTCTGTGCTGCATATATTCGGATGCTGAAGGATGCAGCGTATCATGCTGGAACTTCCCATGTGAGGCAATCATGCTGTCGTATCCAGCTGCCAGTGCTGCACACTGTGAGGGCTTAGAGTTTGGGTCTTTTTAAGGTCTGAGTAGTTTATAACAAAATCTGAATAATTTATAACCAATGTTCTCAGCATTGATTAGTGTTCTTTTGTAACAGAATGTCTTTTTGATAATGCTTCATTCCTTTAATGTCTTGTGAAAACTCCAGGAACCAGCTATTGCATAGCTTAATGGAAAAATCAGCTTTCATTTTTATCAGGTATGTAATGGACAATAAGTATCGATATTTCTTCCCTCTCTCAGGTATGCACAGCATTAACACGGAGACAAAAGAGGACCAGTCAAGAGACAAGTTAACAATCCTAAGAAACTGCTTTCCCTGCTGGGCTCTGGGAAGATGCTCTACCCTGAGCACTGCCTTGCCAGGATTACATACTGGGACAATGTCCCCCCGGTCCACCCGCAGAAACATCCCCTGCACCCCGTTCTGACCTCCTCCCCGGGGAAATCATGCTTGGCTACTTCCATGGCACTCTTCCTGTCATCAGCATCATTAAGTGACTCACCATCACTTCATAAATTAATAGGCCCACATGGGAAAATGGAGAGAAAGAGAAGTTGTTGAGAGCAATAAAGAGCGTCAATGGTTGGGAGAAGAGAATTGAACCCAGGAGGCCTGGCGTCCGCAAATATCGTCCCTTTTCAGGGGCTGCAGGGTGATCCAGCTTTGACAAATTATACCTTCCGAGAGGTTCAGTCTGCTCTAAGCCAAATATATGCATACACACATAGCTGTAAGAGCATTTTTTTTAATAATATGCAAGAAATAGGAATACAACAATTCCTCACGATTTCTGAATTTTGTTTATGTAGATTGACACAAAAATACATTTGTGAAAGGAGAATATTTTTCTTATGGTGACATAGGTGACATCCACTTAAAACATCTTTATAAAGACTTTTTTGTACTAATAATGCCTTGTTTGAAGAAAGAATAGAATCTGGGCTTAAAGTAGAAGAAATCATTACCGGCTCTGGGTTTGAATGTAAAAATTTTCAGAGAATTAGGCACTAGACTTCTTCGTTGCAATTTCTTTTTGGTTTTGAGCTCATTATTAAATGCTGCCAGGGTCATATGCAGTATGCAGGGCTTCAGCCAGAGTCAGACTCCAGACACAACTTTATTTCAGGAGAATGTTTGCCTAATTTAAACACATTCAGAATTCCTCTTTCTTGGTTTGGACTGTAAAGCAGAGAAAGTTTCACTGAACTAAGGCCATTATGCTCCTAGTAAGAATATGCCCTTTGGGATTTCATGTATATTCTTTATATAGACTGACTTCAACCCTGCAGGTAATTCATCTAAACTTCCATGGTTATCCTTCCTTATTCAGCTGTATAGTCCAGTAAACACAGTGTTCAGAATAATTACACCATTTCCTTCGTAGATAACTTATTCTTCTATGACTGAAGGGATTTATTTCTAGAGGATGTTTCTGAAATTATTGCAGGAGTGTAGAAAATTTCTTACCAAAATCCACATCTGTCAAATAAACTCTCTGCTTTATTGATACCCAAATAATCAGAGTCTGGTTATCATATATAGGCAAATGCATTGCAACTAGACGAGGTGGGGGAGGGGGGAATATTTCCTCAGTTACATTGTAAAATTCAGATTTTAACAAAGGAAGCCAGAAGAGACCTTCTGGTGAGCGGCTTGCAACTGACACTTCCACCAACAGGTTCAAGGGATGCCAAAGAAAGATGTCACTGAAAGGGAACATCTTATCAGACTTCATCTTTTGGGAAACAAAGTACTTCATGTTTTGTCTCTGCACACCCTTAGCTTGACAGGGCACTGGTCTACATCAACGTTGTTATCATTATTAATAATACATCTGTGCAAAGCTATGTAGCAAAGCTTTGCCTTCCCAGGCAGGTTGCACAGGACTCAGGACCCTGGACTTTACCACACTCTCTGCGCCCGCCTGGGAGAACTGCCAGGGATGGCCACCTCCCCCCGGGTGGGCTCCCCCCAGGCGATCCCTCCCACCTGCAGTGGGGCTGAGGCAGGTCCTGCATCCCAATGCCTCCAAGGATCTGACCTGACTGCCTGGCTCCTCCCGGCTCCTCCAAGCCAGGGAACTGGGTCTGGGCAATGCGACCCCAGGGGCAGAAAGACTCTTTAATGCCCCTCTTTCACCGTGCGTGCTGAGCCAGGAATCTCGGCTCGGGCTAGAGGCAGATGGTTGTTTATCGCTGGCCGGCATCCTCCTGCCAAGCAGGCGGTGGCAGGCAGTTGGCACCATGTTTCCAGGTCTGATTCCAGAGTACTTTAGTGCTCATAGGAAATTCTTTCTAACATTCCCTTTGCTCTAATATTCAATTAGCTTTCAAACAAGTGAAGAGCCTGGATGAGCTGAGATGGCCATTTTACCAAGTACTGTACCATCACAAGGAGTTCACAGACAGCTGTTTCAAAGTAATTGAAGTCATAATGCACAGAAAAATGACTTTTCTAATGGTTGCCTTGAAGATTTATTTTTTTTTAATGTAATTAAAAAGCAGATTTAGAAATATGCTCGGCAACCCAAAAGATTAAATATTAATATGGTGCATAATTAATAAATGATACATCTCTTGATTACTAATGGGTTATTGACTCTAAAAGCCTAACATTATGGAATATTAGGGCAAACAAAGGCTTTGGGGGAATATCGCTAAGTTTCCAGGATGAAGCTGCATCTTTGTCCTTCTGAAAAGTTGTACACCTCTTTCAACACCCTCCAAACAACTGAAAAAATGGCATTAGACTGAAAATTATGATTGATATAACCACTTTTGCAAGTTTTATTCTTACCATTTATTCTACACTGGAGTCCCACTCTGCAGGTTCTACTGTCAAGGGAAATTCTGCCTAAAGCGGTATTTTGTCTTAGAACAGAAGTTTTTCACATTACCATTGTTGTTATCACTTTATTCCTTTCAAAACTATTAGAACATTTTGCTGAAGTCAGGTATCAGCTCTGGTGTTTAAGCTAAATATATCTTTGTAAAATCATGAAATTGAGAAAGCTGTGAAATATTCAAAATTCTTGATACCTGTCAAACTTTCAAGAACAATATTTGGCATTTTTGAAAGATAATAATTGGTTTTGCAAGAAATTACAGTAGAATAATAGCAACACTAACAATTTTGTATTGTAAAATTGCAGTGACTGGAGAGAATACAGAATTGTGAATTTAGTTATATTGATAGATCCTTTAGCCTTCTCTGTTTCGAACACCAAAACTTTCAACAAGACGGTCACTAGTAGAGATGTTGCTGCCAGTTGGACTTCATTGTACCCCTGAGGAGGTACAGACTGGACAGGAAGATTCACTTTATCATGGAAGAGGCTGAGAATTAATGAGAATAGAAGCAAGTGTTTTAACCCTGGAATTCTATCCCATTTGTACTCAGAAAAGGGTCCAGCTGAAGCTAGTGCTGCCTTCCAGCTCAGCAGCATGTTTCATGTAAAAGAATGAAACAGCTGTATTTCATAACCACTAAAATATCAGCATCCATATCACAAAATGGCCAGGCTGTGATTTGTCTGCTCTCCGAAGACGGGGAGGCGTCTCAGACCTGGGAAGCAGCTTGCAGCCCAGCATGTTCTTGGGCAAGCGGTCAAAATCCGTGGTGGTTTTGTGGGAGCCCAACAGCTCCCGTGACAGACCCGTGGGACCCAACCTCAGCGCCGTCCTACTGGGTGCAAGGCAAGGCTGGAGCCGAGTCAGCCCTGCACTCATTTCGAGATTGCCGCCAGAAGCCCCGGCTCTGCTCAGCCATACTGCTGCCCAGCCAGTCACTGCCCTCTTGTGCTTGTGCAATCCACTGCTCTTATTGTATTGTATTTGCCTCTGCACTTAGCAAATAAAATCCTATTTTTTTCTTCAGATTATTTGTATTATTTGTCAAGATCATGTTCAGTTTTAATCCTGACTTCTAAGTGTGTTTACAGCCTCTCCCAGTTTATCAGCTGCAAATTTAATCCCTGTTAGGAATGATTACATAGTTACGCCTGTTTAGAGCCCATTAACTTCAAGTAGATTTAAGAACCCTTTTATGCAGGAGTGGGGTTTTTTCACCGTTACATCTTATCTGGCTCAGATTTAAAGACATTACTAAAAAAGCTTAAACAGTTTTTCTGATAATCTACAGGGGTTTTGTGGTGGATTTCCAAACACTATTATGGCAGTATACATGAAATAATGCATGCATAAATAAAAAAAATAATTAATTAAACCAAGTGCCTAAATACAAAAAGCACAGGGGGAAGCTTAAAAAGAAATTCTCCTTCACAATGAACAAGGGCAATCCATGGTATTCCTAGTCGAGGAGGCTTTTAGAAAAAAAGTCGTGACCATATTGATAAGCTATTCATTCTCACTTCAATCCACAACTAAAACATTCATTGTCCTTTAAATGTTTGATATGTAGAGCGCTATCATCAGTTCAAGAAGCAGCATCCAGAAAACCTGCACTTTCAGTCCGTTCTCACCTATGATAGGCTCAGAACTTTCATTCAAAGCTCTGGGACTCCTCATATCGTCTTTGCTGCTTACAAGTAGAAAAAAAATGCCCTTTGGGCTTTGGAATAGGTGACATCAGTTAAAAAAAGACAGTTTGGAGAGCAAGTGTTTTACACTTGAATTTTTTATGTTTGCGTACTTAAAGATCATTCCTGAGAGGACATGCTGTCTACCTAGCAGCTAAACACATGGCAGAGTATGTATCACTACGTTTATTAATAACTGATAGCAAGTACCTAGATCCAGCTTACACCAGAGCATGGGCACAGCCTTAGTTGGCTTTTTTAATTGTCAGGTCTTGACAAAGTATCAGAACTGAAGGTGATAATGAACTAGTTGATGTATTCTTTTTTTGTTTTTTAAAAAAGCAAATTTAAACTAGTTCTATATAGAAGTAACAGGTCTAATGAAACAGACTAGAATAGAGGCTTCAAACATTAGGCTGCATAAATTTTATGCTTCAAAATTGTTGTAGAATCCAAACAAAAAAATGTTTGTACTCTTGTGTTGGGAACACGCAGAGCTAAACCTGCTACTACGGGATGCATGACATGATTTTCTTTTGACATTGTGTTGATTAAAAGAAGACTACTTCTAGAAGTGTTTGATATATCAAAATCCTACTATGTACAGCAATGTACAATGTACAGCAAGAATATTTTTGAGTATTTGAAATATTTCACATACTTATTTACAAAGACACTTCAGTTGAATATTAGTTTGGGTAATTTTGTTCAGCTTTCATAATATTCCCTTGCAGAATAGAGAATAAGTAAAGCACTACATTTTTGTGACCCTTTACTTTTATACTTAGTCCTCAAATCAATGTTGTTACATTGGCTAGTTGATATTAAAGCCAAATCCTTTTTATGAATCTCACTGGAGGACACCAGTGTAGAACCAAAATAACTGTATGAGGGATCACTTCCAGATTTTTTGGGGTGAAATAGATATATTGCCTAACAGAGGATGCTACAAGACGTATCACAAGCAATTTTGAGTACTTCCAGGGAAAAAAAACAGCTTTCACTCTGTGGTTTATTTAGCTTATCTCTCTGCTTTTTAGTCCTGGGATGGCAAACGCACTTTCTCGTTGCAACAGATACAGACTAGTTGCAGCCATCAGGCAAGCTGTACCTCTAACTTTACAGCACAAATTCACCACCAGTTTTGCCATTCTATCCTCCTTTTTTTTTTTTTTTTTTAATTCTGACTTGTTTCCTCTGTTTTTGAGCCAAGCTACTCTTATCCCCGAAGAGAATGTCAGGGATGAGCAATTCCTATGTCTGCCCCAACAGCATTTGGTCTGTTAAGTTACGGAAAATGCAGTATATTATTAAATTATTATACTATATTGAACAGCTGCATTTTATCCTGAAGAACAGTTTGGAGGGAGCTGTGTTTAGAATGGCTTCTGCTTTTCTGCCATGGGTGGAAAGCTCAGAGCAGTGTATTGGTTCTAATTCCCAAGCTGGCAGAAAAGTGCTTCCTATCTCAAGGGAGGGGTCTGCCTATCCTTCTTTTTTATCGTTCCCTCAGCATCCTAGCCACAAGACAGCACAGCCTGCTACTGATCCACTAAGAAAGACCACTGTCCTTTATCCCTTCAACAAAGTAGCAACACCACAAGAGCAGATCTGTCAAACAGCAAACAGTGCGAGCAGAGAAGGGCAGGTAGAAAAATGTTGCAAATGTAATAATAAGGAAATAATCCCTAGGAACTCTTAGGGTATATAACAATAAAACAAAACAAGCATGTGCTGGAAATTAAATCTCCCAGCTGTATTGATTGCTAATGGCCTTTTTTAAATTTCAACCTTATTTACTATGTAGAGATAAGAGCTAACTCTGAGCACTTTGTCTGATTCAGAACCTCGTATAAGAAATCTAAAGATCACTCAAATTAAGAGGAGATGGCTAACTACTCCCCTGGGTAATGCAGAAGAATATTTTATTTGCCCCCATTAGAGCAAAAGAATAGCACAGAACAGATACAGTTCCATCAGAGATACCATTCAACAAAAAGTGGCAGCTGCTTTTTTCTTAAGGAGCGTGGAAAAATACGTCTGTTTCCATTAGCACTCTGTTGGTTTTTCTGATGCTTTATTGTTGTCATTCTGCAAAATCTAGAGCTATGCAGCAAAAAATCTCTTTCAAGGTAAAATAAGATTTTCCATGTTACCTGTTCTAAAAGATAACAATATGTTCATTTGCATTGGAACAAAGCAAGCTTCTGGCAGAATAAGAATGTCCTGAATTGTAAGACATAAAGCAATATCGTGAGCAAAAGAATACAAAACATCTACTTTCTTTCTCAACAGGCTACATATTTTCTATAAGATCAACAGCACTGAAATCACAGTAGAAGCTACTGACAGAACATTTGAGTAACCAGCGCTGACTGAAGGCTCTCATTAACCATATTTTAATTTTATATTCCCCGTGTGACTTGGCATCACAAATATAGCTGTCATAGACAGCAATAGAGCAAGAAGTGGCCGTTCTTTCATTATTTTGAACTTTCCCAGCAGGATTCACCACTCTGGCTTTTTTGAGCAACTTGTGGTTTGGAGCATGCAGGCAGTATGCATTATGTACTAGCTTGCATATTTCTACCTTAAATAGGTGGTGTAACTCTAAGAGACTGAGCAGACCTGTTTGCAAAATATGAGTCACTCCAAACCTCAGCATGAAACCTCAAACCAAACTCCGTACTTCAAGATTAGAATTGGTTCAGAAGAGTACTTCTGTCTTCTATCTCTGTAGAGAATAGGGTTTATGGAGAGAGGCCAGCACCTTGGTACAGGGTAAAAAAAGAAACATTTTTTTTCTTTCTGCAGTCTGACAGAACATCACTCAAAAGCAGACTGAAAAAGAAACAAAAAAACACTGCTCCAGAAGACACCAGCTGTCAGCATCTAATCAAAAGATAAATACATCCAAAAAGTTTTATCTAATGAAAGCTGTCAAGCTCTCTATCCTGAATCACCTGCATTTTCTAGAGCTATAGAGGCAAAAGGCCTTGGGCAGAACGAGGCCATGCCACACCTCTCCTTCCCCTCTGCCACAACTCTCCTTCCCATAGCACATCCACCAGCTTGTCCAGGCTGCAGCGACAGGGACACCCACTGCAGCGACTCGTCCCACCAAAGGCAAAAAATCTCTGCAGGACTGGCATGGGCATGGAGAAGAGTCTAAAGGCCCAGACCCTGCCAGCCCTAGTGCAGGCTGAAGGTACCAGCCAAGATGACTGAAGCCAATTCAAAACCTGTGGAAGTCAATGAGAGTCTGGTCACTGACTTAGATGAGCTGGGGAGATCAGGCTAGCTCAGTTTTATGCATGTGTTAAAACCCAGTGGTTTTCAAACCTCCCTGCCATTATTATGAAGTAAGGAAAGACTGGCTGACTCCCATGTCTGGAAACAGCTTCAAGTATGCTCTGGAGCAGACTGAGACTTTCTTGTATGGGTGGTCCCTCTGCTCAGGCTCTGCATTTGGGTCATAAAATGCTTTGCAATCTGAATCAACACTTTTGTTCTTCAGCATCTTGGATATTGCAGATGAAGTGTCAGTATCAGATCTTTCCAGTGGGCTTGAGAGTTCTCCCTAGATGACACAACAGAGGCCAAATCCTTTCTTCTAAAAAGAATCTCATAACTAAGTATTTTCCACCATGTTGAGAGTTTCAAGAAAATGAGAATAAAATCCAGCTGGGTTGTGAAATAAAGGCAGCAAAAATGCAAATTTGTCCAAATTCCTTAAAGTTTCTTTTATTTGATTTTTAAAGTATTTTTATTCTGGTATGTTGCAGAATGTAGTGCCTGGTATCCAACTGTATCAATTTACTCGCTATTCCTAGAGCCAGACTTAATCACAAAGGGAGGAGGGAAAAAGAAAGAAGAAAGGAATAATTGTTCTAATATTTCCAAATTTTCTAGAAACATTTAATGAAAGTCTGAAGGAAAACTAAGCTCTTTCTGGTGTTACTTCACACACATATTCAAGCAGAGCGCTTACCCATGGCTATAAATATCTGTTTGTACTCAAAGAAAGCAAAGCTACTTTTTGAAGAGAGCTCATTAGAAACTTTTTTATGCTCTACCACAAATGCAGTGTTTTCCTCCATGCCTTTAGCTGGTAGAGCAGGTTTCAGGAAGATGGCAAACTAAATTGTCTTCTGCAGGATAGCTCCATAGAAATTATTCCTTTCAAAGTGGCTGGCAGGATTGCATTATCATTTCTCAAGTGCTTCCGAATTTTGCAGATCCTGAAAGAGCTATTAAATGTTTCTGCCTAGCAGACTCAAAGTGTTGTGTAATTTCTCTGCAAGCACAAAGTAGACTCCGGTCTGAGTTTGTAGAGAGTGGCCGGCCGGGTCTATTCACATGGCCATGACACACCTGCTCCAGCGCACTCGCTATAAGAGCTTTATTCATATGCAGCACTTCAAGGAATTTTTTAAAAAATCCTTCCATCAAGGAGTTAAAAGCCTGCAAAACTTTTGTTTGAAGCAGGAATGGCATCACTGCCCATGTCAGTAACACCATCTAGAAAACGAGGAAGCCATTTATGGCCGACACAACTACCCCCAGAGAAGGGGGACGGCACCGCAGCAGACGCATTTCCTTCACGGTTCGTGACTGCCAGCAACTCTCTGTTGCCTCCCTGGGCAAGCAGAGGGACAGTGAAGTTTCTCCAGTAAAACAGCATGAGTAGCCACCCTGCATGAAGGGAGACAGGGCTGTTTTCGGATCAGACAGGAAGCATTCTACAGACAATATCCAGGACTTGATCTCTACTGTTTAAAGAGGCAGAAGCTATGAGAACCTGCTGCCATCCCTGCTGAAGTTTTTACTAAATGAATACAGATTTTGCCTGTGATAGACCAGATGCAGCTCTCCTTTAAACCTAAAACCCCAAATACACACACACAGCTCTGAGTGCTGAATATTTTCATTTAGATCAAAGGAAATGGACCATTTGACTTTTTATTTTTTTTATTATTGCTAGGAAAACTTCCTATCAACTCATTTCTTTTCCCCCAGACCAATCAGCGAACTGTAAAAAAGAAATCTGTTGTTGGTACCACTCTACCACGCTTTTTGTTCCGCTGTGTGCTCAGCCCTGTGTGTGCATCTTCTCTTCACAAAACGCAGGAGTGTGTACCAGGGCACAGCCTTTCAGTGGTCCCAGGGACACAGAGAATGATGTTTTCTTGCTTGCACGTTGGCATTAAGATACAGCCCCACAGCTTCTGATCACACAGTACCTTCCCACGCCCAACTAATTTTTTAGACTTCAGTTTCAGAGTTCTCCTGTTTAACTGTAGTACATTGAATGGACATTCTTGCACTTTTTTTTCTGGTCAAGGTTTTGGTGATACCTGTGCAGCCCAGCCCCAGGCTTCCCGGCCGCCTTTGTGCCTTCCTCCCTTCACCCAGGCTGCACCAATAGGCCCTCTGTGCCACCACGTCTGGCCATCACAGTCCTCAGAAATGCTCTCCAGGGCATGGCCTGAGCCAAGGCAGGGCCAGATAAGGGTCTCCCGAACCTTTTACCCCATCTTATTTACAGCTGAGCATCACTGACCCGAATGTGAAGCCACCTAACTGACTGAAAGTGATGGGTAAACCTATCTCAGTGACCTTAGTAGGGCCCAACTAGTAGGCTTAACTCTGTCAAGTTTTATGAAATTAGTTGTGCTCGATGCCTCTTCAGCAGGTATCATCGTTTGCTACCAACTCTGCCTTGCTCTTGAGAGGAAGAGGGGAGAAGCAATTACGAGGCCCTTCGCTCTCCTTGTTAATCACAGAATGACACCAAAAGGCCAACAGCAGAAATGCAGGCAGGGAGCGTGTGCCAAGCTCCTTCGGGAAGGCAGCATCCAGCCGAGGGGAACCGCGTCGGTGCGGCCCTGCTACCTGGGCGCGCATCACCCCGCACGGCTCTGCCCACCGCAGCGCGGGAGGACGCACGGGTGGGGAAGGGGAAGCCTTCCTCGGTCGCTCCGTAAAGTTTGAGTCAAAGCACCCTGAGTTTCAGAGAGTTTCTGGTTTTAGCGTTTTCAGATGTGTGAGCCTGTAACAACGGAATCAAAACAGAGCTAGCTCATCAAAGTGAAAACGGGCATGACAGCAGCAAAGAGGAGGAGAGATACAAAATATTTCTAAAAGGTATAAACTCCCCTTCAGAAAATCAGAACAACTCCTCAAACGCCGTTTTCAAATCACTATAAAAAATCCTTCACACATTTATAGGGGCAAAAAATGTAAAAATACACATGGTTGGTAGAAACTGACCATCAAAATAGTTTGTAGGCTCCAGGAACAAAAGCCAATAGCCTGAAGATGCCAAGCTATTTCAGACTCCACAGCCTGAAAAAAAATCGAATTTCTCAAAACCTGCTCATCCCAGGAAAATGATCCTGGCAGCTACCGCGCTGAGGTGTCTGGGCTGCGTTTGGGTCCTTGCAGGCTCCACAGATCTGAAGAAAAAAGCTGTAAGGGGGACATATTGTTGTGAATGATTTAGGATTCTGCTAACTATGCCAACTTGTCGCTGATCCCAGAACCGAGCTACCCAGCCCCAGACGACAAGTCTGACAGAATATTTGGGATTCTGCTGACAAAATAGACTAACCCACTCAACAAGACTCATAACCAGGCTTCCCGCACGTCTGCAAGTTACCGCACACAGGATACATGTATCTATTACCCTCACAGTTGCTATAACTTGTTTAAAGCAACCTGGTTTTAATCTAGAACACAGAGGTTTCACCAGGATCTTTTCAGCTACAAGCTAAAAAACATGTTAAATCTAACACCTCAATACTCTTTCCTATTACAGGACAGAAATTCTCCTCAGAACCTTGTCTCTAATCTTTCATGCTAAATTTTTCTGAGACAGATGAAGCCCTTAAATCAAAGAATGTGAAAGGGAGTAAGTGCTGTTAGCACAGATATTGGCACGTGGCAGCTCAGTCGCTTTAAAGTGCTGCTCTCTTGCCTGAGCCCTGTCTTTAGCGGGTATGTGTTTTCCTGAGGTATTGCCTCAGATGCAAGCAAGCAAGCAAACGTGTAATATAGGTTATGATATTTAGAGGTTCTATTTAGAAAGAAAGGAACGTTAATAGTTAGCAGGGTATAACATGAATGACAGATTAGGCAGTCAGCTCCACAGAGAGATTTTTAAAATAAGAGTAAGGAAAGGCAAGATGTAGAAAACAGCAGAAAATTAAGCAAGATGCGACTATGCTATGTATTCTTTTCACTCCTGCAGCATAAATTAAATCCTTCATCTTCCAGTGATTTCTGAAGTCGGTAGTTTCTCGGTTCCTCGACTCGCAGAAGTGATATCTTTGATCACGCTGGGATGCTGCTATAAGCTTGAGGTAGCTCAGCTGGAGCACAGCTATATCAGAGGAGAGTAAATCTGCTGCAAACGTGGGGCCCTGATGTTGTGCCTGGTTCCCCTCATAGCACCACTGTGGAGCAGCTCAAAAGAGCAGCGCCCAACTCCTCTGCCTCCAACAATGCAGTCGCTGCTCCACATGGTGCAAGCTTTTGCCCGGAACAGTCCCAGAGCACTTGGGAAAACATATTTAAATGTAGCTAGAAAACTGCTTACTTCGTCTGTCGTGGTGGTGGTATGCAAAAACTACCTGATTAACAAAGGTAGTATAGGGAGTAGGTTGATATTCTGCAATACTAAAGAGTAAGCGTGAAGTGAGGAGGGGGAAGAAAGGGAGGGGAATTTACGCCAGTTTAAACACTGTCAAGACGAGACAGCTTTAAATGCGAAAGGGACTAAAGGTTAAGGTCTTTGTTTGATTCACTGTTACTAGATACCTACAGGAAATTAAACCACAGAAGCTCAGGTCAAAAAGCATTAATAAAAGCAAGGAAATTCAGAAGTTTGGAAGAAATGTTATGATACTTTAATGTCATTTTCCCTGCTTCAAGAGTGTTCAGACGAGTGTATCACACTGTGTACCACACTGTACAGGCTGCATAGCGTGAACTGTGGATTTCAGTACTGCCACTGAATTTTCCCAGACTGGCTGGTTCCAAGTCATAGTGGAATATTACTCACATACAGTCCTCATGCAGTTTAATCCGAACAATACAGTGTATAGACATTCCACCATCTGTTAGGAATTGTGGCAACTCTTTAGGGCACAGCTGATAATGTTTGAAGTAGAGCTCCTCTGGTTTGGGCAAGGAGCTGTGGTGAGCAGCTTGCTGCCTTTGGTGGAAAATAAATGCTAAGCTTCTGAAACAAAGGAGAGAATGTTTTTCCTTGTATAGCCATTTTAGCTAACAGCTTTGTGTTGGTCAAAAGCATATTGCATGGTCTAACTCACAGCAGAAACTTTATGAGTTAGGTAACTGGTCTGAAAAGGAAAAACCTAGGTTGTTCATCTAAAAAATCCTGGATTTGCAGTCAAGCAAGTTTTAATCCATGCGTTTTCATTGAGGATAAGTGGAGCAAGATGGCCATCTTTTACTTGTGGTGCCTTTTGCAGTCGTACGGGAAGCCACAGATCTTGTTATTCTCTGGTTCTGCTCTGTGACTGGTTTTTTGATGTGTAAAAGTGCATGGGTATCATTCTTCATGTAAGCCCTATTGTCCCTGTCCCGTTACTTAAAAGAAAGCTAAAAGTGTATATCATCATAAAAGCATGCCCTTAATGGAAGTCTTTGACATGAACAGTGCAATGGAAACACTCAAACTGCTGAAAAAGGCCAAGAGAGACAGAAAAAACAAAAAACTCAGCAAGAACAAACCCAAAGTGAATCATAAGCTTGATTCAGTTATAAAGTGCATCCAGCAAAAAGCTACTTGAGACACAGTGTATGTTCCCCATACACAATAATAAATCAACATCATTGACTTGAGATGCTTTTTTATAAAGCAGTCCTACTTCATTCGTAAATTAATGACTTTAAAAATCCTGAAAAAGATTAAAGAGCTGACTTTAATTTCATTAAGGGAGAAGAGGTGTCATCTCCCACATCCAGTATTTTTTCAGCTTTGTACAAGCCCCCACTCTGTACTTGGTTATTGAGTCAAAGGCTGATGAGGCAAAGTCTTCAGAATTACTTCTGTTTCAGGGAATGCTATTCCCCAAAGTGTTTAAAAGACTTGTTCTATTACTCTTACTGTAGTAATTCCCACATCAGTACAGAGTCCACTGACTGCTCAAGAGTTGTGGGACTCAGCTGTGCAGATTAGCATCAGTGATCATAGTCTAACAGCTGCATTAATGGACATCATCTCCCCACATCCTTATCCGTACAGGTGACAAAGACCAAATGTTCAAGCCTCTGTTGCTTTGATTTTGGACCTTTATTTGAACTGAGCCTCCTGGGCACCCACTGTTATCTGGGCTGCCCCCCCGCAAAAAAAAAAAAAAAAAAAAAAAATCTGATATGTATTTCTCACAGTTTCCAGGATTTGAA
>Ga0065711_1027730_pt1 | contig 46414 bp, 24 predicted proteins | sample Hoacrofraction12_FD_59098 | JGI IMG/M metagenome (GOLD analysis project Ga0065711, IMG submission 59098) | Hoatzin crop microbial communities from Cojedes, Venezuela - Epithelial fraction 12 v2 (version 2) | ecosystem: Host-associated > Birds > Digestive system > Esophagus > Crop | place... | reverse complement strand
ATATAAGGAAGAAATTCTTTACAATGAGGGTGGTGAAACACTGGAACGGGTTGCCCAGAGAGGTAGTGGAGGCCCCATCCCTAGAAACATTCAAGACCAGGTTGGACAGGGCTCTGAGCAACCTGATCTAATTAGTGGTGTCCCTGCTCGCTGAGGGGGGGTTGGACTAGATGACCTCTAGGGTTCCTTCCGACCCAAAACTTTCTATGATTCTATACCTTCAAATATCTCCTAATAAGTTAGTTCACCTAGTCTTCTGCTAGTTTTGGGGATTTTATGTCCATTTATTTGTATCCAATTGTTCAATATCTTTTTTGGTGGTTCAGTACTTGGAACTAAGTGCAATACTAGAATTGTGCTTTTACAGTTCATGCTTTTGTAGCAATGGCCACACAATCACAGCCGCATCACCATGCAAATTCATGTTCACTTTGTTTTCCAGTACAAACCCGAAATATCTTTCACTATTGTGGCTTTCCCAACTTATTCATTTTTTTGAGTGTGTGCATGAAATTATTTTTCCTTAATAATAAGGAAATAACCTTTTAACATCCCAGCCTGACTCTGAATTTATTTTCAATTACATTTTCCACACCTTTTCTCACCTCCCCCAGCCTAGTACTTCCTGTACTAGAATCTAGTATTTAGTGACATTTACTTTTGTTTCTTGATGAATAATAAATTCATGTTTTTAACAACATTTGTCCAATAGTCATAAGATCCAGTGTAAATACTCAGTCCTGTTTCAATTTTGGTAACACAGGAACCACAAAGTACAATATAGTGAGTTACACAGACCTAAGTAAGTTTAAGACACAAGACCATGCTAACTTTATAAAAACTTCAAATATATAAATATAAAATATTTATATAAATATAAAATATTTACAACTATAAGTGTTTTCACAATTAATATTATTACAAAAGTTTAGAGGCCTTTGCTCAATGAAATTATGCTTCTTAATTTACTATTCCAACATCGATACAAGATAGCAGTATTCTTAGGTTAGCAGTCACAAGCTCCTATTTAATCTTTCTAACATATATTCTAAATTCTCCTCTGCATATTCTTCAGAGTTGATGGTTCAGAACTGAAAAGTTCCAATAGATGCTAGAGACAAAATGTGAGTATCTGGATAGAAAGAAAAATGGAAGTATCAGAAAACTGCTTTTAGGTCCATATGAACCATGATGAAAATAAAAGCTTTGTCATAAGTGCAAACAGACTCAAACATTTTAGAAATTTAGGCAGTTGCTCTGGATCACTTTTGTGTCTTTGGATCACCTATAGTTACAAGGCTGAAATTCACAAAAGACAGGAAAACTTTGGCTACTTCAACATTCCCCAATAATATCATGAAACAGGAGGAAAACTGTTAGCTGACGCCCTGACACGCTCACTATATATTTTGGGGAGCTGTTCTATTTTAGACTGCCAGTTGGAGCTCATCAGGTGTGCTCCTGGAATGCATCTTCCAGCATGGCTTCATCCAAAAGTGCACATCTGGTCTGTGGTAAAACACTAATGTAGATGTTACATTTTACTTAAAATTCCTATTAGAATTTTAACTTTCCCCAGGTATTCTTGAAGTCTGCAAGTTCTTTCATCCTTTACCAGAAACGTACCTATCATTCAACTGTACTTGGTCTTTCCACACAGATGAGAAATTCTATACAATTCAAGTGACAACAAATTGATATGTCTGTGAAGGACATCTGGAGAATGACTTCTAAAATGCACTGGGTAGAATCCAGAAGTGAAAAATGACGATTTTAAACTGCACACTAACAAACTTTATATAAATCATAGTAACTAGTCAGAAAGACAGCATTATAGGAAGAGAGATTTAAAAAATGCCAGTTGATCCTGCCAGCATTTTGATACTTTTTGACATCAGCTGGAGTTGAGACAAAGGCAGCCAACAGGAAAACACTAGACAGTTTCATCATCTAATTATTTTTGTATTACAAATCATTTAAGAGTGTTATTTAATCATCAAGTGTTAATGTTTGCGAATGTTAGGCAGGCGGTGTAGCTGATACTTTGATACATATTATTTACTTTTAAATAAGAAAAACCAGTGGGGCTCCCCAGGGGTCAGTACTCCGCCAGTCTAGTTCAACTTACTCATCAATGAGCTGGTTGAAGGGACAGAGTGTACCCTCTGCGAGTTTGCTGAGGACACCAAACTGGGAGGAGCGGCTGATACACTGGAAGGCTGAGCTGCCACCCAGTGAGACCTGGACAGGCTGGAGAGTTGGGCGCAGAGGAACCTGATGAAGTTCAACAAAGGCAAGTACAAGGTCCTGCACCTGGGAGGAACAACCCAATGCACCAGTACAGGCTCAGGGCTGACCTGCTGGAGAGCTGCTCTGTGGAGAGGGGCCTGGGTGTCCTTGTGGATCACAAGTTGACCATGAGCCAGCAGCGTGTCCTGGTTGCCAAGAAGGCCAATGGGATCCTGGGGTGCATTAAGAAGAGTGCAGCCAGCAGGTCGAGGGAGGTTTTCCTTCCCCTCTACTCCGCCCCAGTGAGGCCCCATCTGGAGTACTCTGTCCAGTTCTGGGCTCCCCAGATCAGGAACGATGAGGAACTACTGGAGAGAGTCCAGCGGAGGGCTATGGAGATGATGAGGGGACTGGAGCATCTCACCTACGAGGAAAGGCTGAGGGCTTGTTCAGCCTGAAGAAAAGGCTGCGAGGGGACCTTATAAATACTCAGAAACATCTTAAGGGTGGGTGTCAAGAGGATGGGGCCAGACTCCTTTCAGTGGTGCCCAGAGACAGGACAAGAGGCAACAGGCACAAACTGAAGCATAGGAAGTTCCGTCTGAACATGAGGCAGAAGTTCTTCACTCTGAGGGGGACAGAGCACTGGAACAGGCTGTCCAGAGGGGATGCAGAGTCTCCTTCTCTGGAGATATTCAAGACCCGCCTGGACGCGGTCCTGTGCAACCTGCTGTAGGTGACCCTGCTTTGTCAGGGGGGTTGGACTAGATGATCCACAGAGGTCCCTTCCAACCCCTACCATTCCATGGTTCTGTGAAAAACAAAACACTTTCCTTTTCCCTGAAAAACCAAACTCTATTTCTAGAATCTTAGTTCCTCCTATATGTCACAAATGTGAACCCAGCATCCTAAGGCACAGAACATGCTGTTGTTATTCTTGATTCTGTAAAGACAGAAAGCTTCCTTACTAAAATGGAACTTCAAATGACATACACAAAGTGATCTGTAAAATGCTGCAAAAAGACACCCTGCTTTTCAGATCTCTCCTTTATTTGAAAGCTCAGTTCCTCCCTCTTAGTCTGAGTTTTGGCAGTACTCACAAGTGAGCTGTTGTCCTGATAAATTAGCAAAGACAATCTGACTCCCGAACTTCTAAGGACAGATTAAAAGAATGTACTTAAGCTTGAATCTCTACCTTGTTCTGGTTTTATTGCTGCTGGCTCTGAAAAAACATCTAAACTGAGAGCTGGAAAAAAATTTAGAGGTAGAAGAAATATTAAAGCATAGATGAAGAAGACCAGAAAGTAAGTTTTGATTATTTACCTAGCTATTAATACATGGATTTTATTAGACACCACACAAATCACTTAGAAGCAGGAATGGGAGAGTACAAATTTTATTGCTTTATAAATAAAGCCTTTTCCCAAAGACTATTTGTGGTTATCCTATAGGGCCATCCCTTTTGGCAAAACTAGTTATTCACAGAGGAGAATCACAACTACAAGAGATCACAACTACGTATTTTGTTTACATAATTAGTAGTTTTAAATTTATTATATTGGTTTCACTAAATTCTGGTGTCAAAACACAGGGTATTTGTGGCAACTTCATGCCTATTCTATGCTGCCAGTGTCAATATGCGTCCACAGCTAGACAGAGGATCATTAATGTATTTTTCAATTAAATATCTAATGAAAAGACCATGCTCTATAAATTCTGGTATTTTACAATGGTGTTTTGATCACTTTTAAATGTCTGCCATCATAAACTTATCTCTTAATTAAAGCTGTTCTTACATTTAATCCAGAATCCTTTATAATCCAAACTATAGGCCAGGTATACAGAAAATCTCCCATCTGCCTTTCAGTCATCACCTTTAAGGACTAAACGTTCATTCTAGCTAAATGTAGGAATAGTCTCCTCTCCTTTAGGACCGTATCAACTATGTTTAATGAATTTTTTTATGTTTTTTCTTTGGGAGTGGATTTTGTAATGGTAGATTCTCTACCACCAGAAAATTTTTTACTTCCTTTGTTCAACAGTGAATTACATTTCTTTGTGCAAGACTTCCTCAAAAAGGGAAACGTCATTAGGGCATTGATTTTCTCTTTTCAGGGTACAGACAAAATAACTCACTAGATAACCAGAGTAAGTTATTTTAACAGAAAGCAAAACATGAAGAGAGTACTGTCTTACTGAATTATTTTGGCAGACCTACAACCAAGCCTTTATTTTAACTGCTTGGTCTAAAGACTCATAGTGATGGTACACACAATGCTTTTGGTTAAACGCTTCCACCTAACTATTATCGCCATTAGCAAGATGCTTTGCTCTCCTCCCCTTCAAAGCCTTCTTCCACGTCATATCTTACCTTTCTTTTGATTAAGTTGTGTTTCACAGAATCTTGAAAAACAGAACATCTAAGCCCATCCCTCACAAAAGGCAGGAGCAACCTTTTCTACGCCAGTCCTAAGAAGTATTTGCCTCATCTGCTATTAAACAGTTCCACTTTATAGGGCATCTATTCCAATACTTATCTTTAGAATATTTTCTCTAACATTTAACCTAAATCTCTCCAGCTGCAACTGAAGCCTACTATCTCCTGTCCTCTCCACAGGGATTACATAGAATAATTTCTTCTCCATGGTAGCCTTTAATATTCTTGATGATCACTAATATGTCTCCTTTTACAAAGAAAGCTCTTCTCTAAACTAAACAGCCCCAGTTCTTACAATCTTCAAATATTATGCTTTCCAGATCATCAGTCACCTTTGCTGCTCTCCTCTCTGCTCCCTTAAGATGCCTTGTATCTTTTCTCCAACTGCAGTCACCAGAACTGGGCAAAGGATTCAGGCTGAAGACCTCCCCAGGCTGAACAGAAAACCAGCCTGTCTTGCATACAACAGTCATTTTATAAGTTTTACAGTACTCTTTAGTCTTTTTCAATAGTATGGCACTATGAACTTGCTCTCAGCTTTCTACTTATTATGCTTCCTAGATTTTGAGCTGCCTAAACACTACCTAACATCTTGTGCTTGTGCAACTCATAATTTGTGAGAGAGGTACCAACCACTTATTATAATTATCTTTTTTTGCTGATACTTCCCAAGGTAAACATATTTTGTTTACCTTGACCTGGCTTTTAACTTCTATGAACCGACTCCATCTACCAACCCAGCACAATACTATCCTACCAAAGAAAAAAAGGATCACTTTTCTTCCAGTTTAAACTGAATGAGATCAGTAAAAGCTGCAACATGGACTAGTGGAAGAAAAGAGAGTGAGCCACTCAGGTCTTCACTTTAACAACTGCATGTGAACATGCAATCTTAGTAAGTAAGTTTGCGTTTTTCTTCATTTTCTTCTTTCCTCTCACCCTTCCCCATCCCATATATTTTTTCAGTCTGCAGATGTAATAATGGTAACCTGTTGTTTTCTCCGGACCACTAATAAGCAGATCCCCAGGAATCCTCTTTTCCAGTTTGATTAGAAACAGTTCTCTTAAAGCATTTTGTTACTGTTTTGTTAATGTTCATATCTCTGGGATTTTTTTAGCCAATTCCCGAATACGCTTCAGTGAATGCCATCAAGTTCAAATGATTTAAATGCACCTAATTTATCCAAGTAGTCTCCAATTGCTTGTTCTGTACCTGAACACTTCCTGTCACTGATCATATGTAACCATACAATCAAAGTTGACAACTATGCTGAAGACAGAGTGAAAACAAGCATTCATGCTTTTTTCCTCATTGTTTAGCCAAAGGCAACCAATTCTCTTCTTGCTCATTTGTCTCCTGTTACTGTATTTTCATTAATCATTCTGCCCTTCACTATTTGCATCTTATTTAATGTCTTTTTAATTTTGTCTTAAATTTTAGAACATGTTTATTTTTCAAATTTTTAGTTAAGTAATCCAAGAACTTGCTGAATAGGTTCTTTCCTGCCATATATCTTTTTCAACAGGTACTGGAACAGACCCCTTCCTGTGCTCTGACAGTAATCACAAAAAGGAAAACCGAGATTATTCAAGATTATTTTCACCATTAGCTGTTGCCTACAGATTTTCAACAGGTTTATATCCTACCTGCTATTTATTTCAGAGAGACTAAAAGAACCAACAACCCTGGTATATAAGCTCAGTCTCCTTGAATAAAAGGTATCCTTCAAAATCTTGCCATAGTAGTAGCTACAAGTATTGCCCAAGTATTACTTTAGTCTCTCATTGTAAAGGTGGATTTATTCATATTACTCCACAGTAAGTCCTCTGACTTAAATGGCATCAGAACAGGGATAATGTTTAAGTGGTAGTACTACAATTGCCGTACATGGGACTATTCAACATAATTTATCATATATGTACGTAAGGACTAGTCTTTACCTCTTCTACACTTCTACTTGCAGTTCTTTTTTCATATGGTTAGCAACAGCATTCATTATCTTGCCAATGAGAACTTATATTCATTCAGTGATTGAGCATGATTCCTAGAACTTTTTCAGAGCCACTACTTTGTAAAACTTGGTGGCAGATTTCATACACAAGTTCAAGATACTGTATTTTTTATTTTGCCAAACTGGTTGCTGATGAAGCTCACCTGCTATTCAGGAAAGCTCATGAGTTTTTCTAAAAATTATGTTATACTTTCTACCTCTCTTCTAATTTGTGTGTCAATCTGGAAACTTTTCTGAATAATTTTATATTTTCTTCCAGATTTCTTATGGTAACTGGACCAAGAATCCATTCCAGAAATGTGTCTAGCAACTCCAGAGTGTTTAAAAAACAGTTCTTTTTTTTTTTTTCCTTCAGTTCAGCTAATAAAAGGTGTTAAACCCACCTGAACTACAACATGCACCTTACATGCTATTATAAACTTAGCAATTTGTCCTGGTTTTGGCTGGGACAGAGCTAATTTTCCTGTCAGTAGCTGCTGTGTTTTGGATTTAGTACAAGAAGAATGTTGATAACATGGATGTTTTCAGTCGTTGCTATGAAATCAAGGACTTTTTCCAGTCTCCCATATTCAGGTAATGAGCAGGTGTGCAGGAGCTGGGAGGGAGCACAGCCAGGCAGGCAGCACAAGGTGGCTGGTGGAAATATCCCTTACCATGGACGGCATGCTCCGTTTGTGAATGGGGGTGGGCTGTACGCTTTCTTGCTCTCTCGCTCGTGTGAGTTGGAATCCTTTCTTGTCAGAGTGTTCTAACTCTTTCAGGAATTTGTGATTTCAGGGTTCTGTGCTTGCTACTCAGGGACTGGATGCAAATAGGCCATCGGGTGGTGAGAAAAAATGTATTGTGTAAAAAAACCCCAAGAAAACCCCCCAAACTATGACAAAATTCTGCACACTTTGAAAGAAGTAGAATATAAAATTTATCTGACAAAGAATTGGGCATCTGAAGATCCCATTTTGCTAAGGTTTATCAAAAATATGGAAATGACGTTCTGAATTTGAGTTCCACTGGTGTCATAAGATGCATAAAAGTTTGAAGTTAGTAGCTTTGAGTTCAAAGTTAACCATCTGCATTTAACTCTCTTTCCAAGCTGGAATGTCAAGAAGACTTTCCAAGTCAGAGGTCAGAACACGCATGTCCCACCAAAGAATTCAATCATATGCCATAATATTTCAAATCCAGAAGCTTGCCCAACTACACAGATGCATCTAAAGACTGTTTGGAAGGAGAAATACCATATCCTTTGAAAGAACACTTGCTGCCTGTACAACTTCTTTATATACTGGCATCCTTATATTACTACCATTCTTAAAGAAAACTACTTTTCTTGGAAAAAAATATCTACATTTTAAAATATAGTGTCCACATTTCTCTACACGAAACAAAAAATACTTTAAAACTGGAATGTTAACTGGAGATCTACACAACACCTGCTATGATATACTCTTACCTTCCTTTTCTTTGGGTTTTAAAGCCTGCTCTTCTTTTTTCTGCTTTGCTTCCAGCAGTTCACGTTTCAGCTGTCGTGCTTCTTTCCGTAGCTCCTCACTGCAAAGAGAAAAACATTTACAAGAATTTAATCTTATGGGAATGTAAAGCCACTCAGGAGCAACAGAATCAAAGTTAATGGGCAGTAAATCTCTGACATAAACAAAGGGAATGTACTCAATCACTGATGCTAGGAACATGGCTTAAAAATCAATCAGAACCAAAGAAAGTTCATAGTTTCATTAGCAGAGACAACAAAAGAACATAACAGATGACTTCTTTTAAGACCCCATTAGAAATACGTCAAGGACATGGATAATAAAACAAAGAACCACCATTCGTATTTTTAATTTAACATTGTAATATTTAACCATGAGACCCACACAAAAAGAATTTAAAGCACACGCACTGCCAAATAAATATTATCCTAGAATCATAGAATGGTTTGCGGGTTTGGGTTGGAAGGGACCTTAAAGATCATGTCATTCCAACCCCCCTGCCATGGGCAGGGACACCTTCCACCAGACCAGGCTGCTCAAAGCCCCATCCAATCTGGCCTGGAACACTGCCAGGGAGGGGGCAGCCACAACTTCTCTGGTCAATTAAGCACTTTGATATTTGGCTCCTTATAGACTCCACACTTCCTACAGTTTTTATTCCTAGGCTCCCTTTACCAAGTTAGGCTGATGACAAAGGTAATCCAAAAAGCCTGCATACTAAAGAGGCACCCACAAGAACTGACTGATAGGAAACTAGGCTATACTGACAAGCCAGATTTACTGGAACAGAACTAGAAAGAAGTGACTTTTTGTAAACAGGAAAATGTCAAGTTGATGAGGTAGAGCAGACTCAAAATAAGGGACTAGAAATCATTCTATATCTGCCTGCTACACCTTTGAAGCACAGGTCTTTGCATGCAGTAAATCTGCACTCAGGTTTCATGTAATTCAGCTGTTGGTTTGTAGACAATTAATGCAGTTGCCTCCTGTTCCTAGAAAGTTTCTGTTGCTACAGAGGCATAGCTCTAGTTGCTCCATGCTTGTCTCGCTGCTTTCTTGGTCCCACTGCTATGTTGCAGGCTCTCCTCTTGCTCTTGCTCCCTGCTTCTTCCTCTTCTTGCCAGTTCCTTCAGCCTGGAAGCTGTCCTCCCTCCCTCAACACACAGAGGTACTTCCATGCAGGTGTACTCTCCTCCCCTGCCTACTTATGACCACTCTGAAGGGCCAAAATGCACAAAAAAAACCCAAACAAGTAACATGCAACTGCTTTTTCTCTTCCTGAAATGGTATTGCCAATGTTGCATACAAAACCAAGAACTACTTCCTTCCTAAATGTCATATTTTGGAAACTGAAAAGTAGCTCATTCTTTCAAATGCTAATCTTTTATCTCCACAGTTTGTGAAGAATATTTCCATGAAATCGCTTAAGTACCAAGCTGGATTCCACCGTGCAGAAATTTCTTTTAAAACTAGACAACAGGGACCAAATTTCCTGCTACCAGTGGGTTTTTTATAGCTTTTGAAAGTAAACTACATTTGAAAAAATGAAAGCCATAACTTTCCAAGTACTGGCTAGCACTAGCTTATACATTAACAAGAGCATTTAACTTTTAATCTGAAATATCTTAGCCTAATTATTTTGCCATAATTACTACAATCTCTTAACTACATAACCCTCAATATCTTCTTCTGACTGAAGTTGGAACATCCTGAAAGGTAACAGCTGCTAAACAACTTTACCAATAGGCTTATACTATTCTAAAGCCAAGCACAATGGTCATAACTGTCTCAACCATCTGTTCCATATTCAAGATCAAGCAAAGAAATAACTCTGTGTATATGTGTCTGTATATGTACGCATACATGCAATAAATTACACATTGAATGTTTCTGAAGACAAGTATTATAGATTATATTCTTTTTCTCTAAGTATCATTGCCAAAACTCTCTAGGAGACTTAGCTCCAAGAAGCACTATGAGAAAAAAGAAAATCCAGAAAACTGCCTGTTGAAGTCTAAAACTAGAATGAAACAGCAACATGAAAATAATTTTTGACTCAGACTCATGAAATCATGGAATCATTTTGGTTGGAAAAGACCTTTGAGATCGCTGAGTCCAACCATTAATCTTCCACCTGAAGAAATAAAGCCCATAGATAACGGGTAACCTTGAAAAAGAAAGAGCATCAATAAATGAAGTGGTAATTAGGTATGTTTACTGACCATCACAGTAGATTTCAGGAAATCAGAATGGTCGTACAGTTAAGACTTAAAAAGAGATTACAGAATTGCAAGGTTAATGAAGTTGATAACTAAAACTGATTATTTCTCTCATGTGTTCCCTTTCCTCATCTACCACGTAAAACCATCAACAGGAATCCAAAAAGTACAAGTAGTCTATATAAGATCTGGTGCCAAAGGAAAATGTAACAGGATCAGGTAGGTGTTTCAGAGCCTAAAGAGGGGAAGACTTAGTTTATCTTTGTAAATGCAGACTGTTTCTAAAAGCATAAGAATATCCAGCTATCACGACTGAAACCATAGTTAATATGATACAGAATCATAGAATCCAAATAAGAAACTACTCATACCAGAGTTGATTGAAATCAGAATATTAATTTTACAGAAAACCAAAAAAAATTCAGCCAAATGGCTTCAGAACAAACTGCATAACTCCAGGATTTTCAGATTACTTCTTCAAAAAAACCAGAATTGTTTTATTTTAAAAATGTCTAGAGAAATCAAGTCTAGAAATCCCTTTGAATTTCTGGTTCAGTTGTGGCTTGGTTTGATAGGACTGACAGGAACTCCAGAATCTAGGAGCTACGAGAATTTGGGTAACCGAAGGCTGAAATTTAGTTACACCCTAAAGACACCATGCATGGTGAAGGCATCAGCTTTCCTAGCAAACTATTTCAACGTGTAATCAACAAATACCTCTACACTGTTATCTTGGTCATCACTAAGGCTTCTCTTTATCAGACTAAGTAATCTATACTTTTTTAAGAGTTCCTTTTAAAGGAAAGACTGTTCTCCTAGCTTTCATCACTTCTCTTTACTTCAGAACTCCCTGCAGTATTTCCACAATCCTTTTGAATGTGGACTTCAGAATCAGACATACTGGTAGGTTCTAGCATTCCTGTAGGGCCCTGCTAGTGGTGTACGTGGTACCTTAGTTTTATCTCACCAAGGAACACAAGACCATCACTGCATTGAGCACTCACATCATTTTCCACAATGACTCTAAGCCCACTTCCTGGTCACTTCTTTCCAAAATATCATTCAGTAGTTGTACTATCCTGCAGCTGCAACCTGCATTTCTGTACAATCAGTTGTACAACCTGGTATTTAGTTCTATTACAAGGGGTTGTTTATAGCATTGTAGCCACTTAGGTATTCAATTCAAATTATTTGTAACAGTCTGTTCTCAGATACCCTATTATCTTCCTACAAAGACTTGTTAAAAATAAGATGTCAGTGGCTTTTAAACAAATGTTTGATGCAAATCCACCTGTACTATGAACACTGTACCAACTCAGTTATTTTTATAAATCAAAAAAGTCAACCCTTTTTAAACCTGTATCATCCCCTCCCTCCAGTTTCCCCAAATGGCAACACAGTTAACTCCCACCTAAAAAATCACACTAACCAGCATTAGTTACAACTTCTGTCGTTATTTTTTTTTTGTTTGTTTGTTTTTTGCTGAAGAGTGTACCAAACAAACTATCCTTTTACAACTGGTTAGGAATGAAGCAAGCCTAGCTTGTCCTCACTTCTCTACATCATACCCTTTGCCATGATTATAGACCCTGAAATAGTAATTCTGTTCTTTGGAATTCTTGTAGTTTTCCAATTTTTATTAAAAATGGACACTAGTAGAGCAGAAAACACTGCATTTTCACCAAAGTTCTTAGACTTCAGTTAGCTAGGCCTGTTACCTGAAAATGCTAATCTTAAAAGATGCTGCCGAACTTCCTGCTTTTTAACTGATGTGAAATTTTTATTCCACTCTTCCACACACAGAACATAAATAACTATTGAGTAATTTTTCATTTTCTATAAAACAATTTTATCATCTTAATACAGCAGATGACTTAATATATAAACTACCTCAGGGGTTTCCCCCTCCCGCCCTCCCCCTCTTAATCTAAACTGTTTAAGAAAAGCCTCCTTGCTTACTTTAAGCATCATGGTAATGACATAATTTTGACCTGTCTTGTTGGTATCTGTATTTTAATTTGACATATTCTTAGCCATATCCTTTTTCATTGATTCCATACTTCTTTTAAATGAGAATGTTTCCCTCCCAGTGTGACTTTATTCCAATTTGGATATCCCTGAACAATTCTTATATTTTAATAACACTTCAATCCATCTTTAATTTTCCAATTCAACTACACATATTAAATGAAATGCTACACCCAGAGACTAGTGGTTCATCGCTCAACGTCCAGATGGAGATCCATAACGAGTGGTACCCCTCAGGGGTCCATATTGGGGCCAGTACTGTTTAAAATCTTCATCAGTGGCACAGACAGTGGGATCAAGTGCACTCTCAGCAAAGCTGCAGATGACACCAAGCTGAGTGGTGTGGCTGACACTCCTGAGGGATGGGATGCCATCCAGAGGGACCCGCACAGGCTTGAGAAATGAGACAGTGTGAACTTCAGGACGTTCAACAAGGCCAAGTGCAAGGTCCCGTACCTGAATTAGGGTAACCTCCAGTATCAATACAGGCTGGGGGATGAAGGCATCGAGAGCAGCCCTGACGAGAAGGACTTGGCTGTACTGGTGGATGAAAAGTTGGACATGAGCTGAGAATGTGCACTCGCAGACCAGAAAGCCAACCATATCCTGGGCTGCATCAAAAGCAGCATGGCTAGCATGTCGAGGGAGGGGATTCCGCCTCTCTGCTCCGCTCTGGTGAGACCCCACCTGGAGTCCTGCGTCCAGCTCTGGAACCCTCAGCACAGAAAAGACATGGACCTGTTGGAGTGGGTCCAGAGGAGGGCCACAAAAATGATCCGAGGAATAGAACACCTCTCCTGTGATGAAAGGCTGATAGAGTTGAGGTTGTTCATCCTGGAGAACAGAAGGCTATGGGGAGACCTTACTGCGGCCTTCCGATACTTAAAGGGGGCTTATAAGAAGGCTGGAGAAGGACTTTTTAGCAGGGCCTGTTGCAACAGGACAAGGGGTAATGATTTTAAACTAAATAAGGTAGATTCAGAGCAGATATAAGGAAGAAATTTTTGCAATGAGGGTGGGTAAACATTGGAACAGGTTTCCCAGAGAGCTGGTGGATTCCGCATCCCTGGAAACGTTCAAGGTCATCTTGGACGGGGCTCTGAGCTACTTGATCTAGTGGAAGACATCCATGTTCATTGCAGGGTGGCTTGACTAGATGACCTTTAAAGGCGCCTTCCAACTCAAAGTATTCTATGGTTCTACGATTCAATCATGAACAGTATTTGACTGCTAATCTCTAAGCCAGCAATAAAGTGGATTAACATATCTCGAACGATTTAGCTTTCACCTAACAACGGAGAAGTGCCTTTTCTTAACTTCAACACAGCAGAAGTACCTTAATGATTTATTTGCAGTTTTTTGTACTTCATGGCAAAGCAGGCCTCAGACACGCAGAAGTATTCGCCTGGAAAATCTTCCTCAATTTTCTATGTTCCCAAGCCTAAGACTGTTTCAGAGAGTAATGTCACAAATCAAATAAAGCTAGAATACACTAGATGCCAAGAGACATCCAAATGGCTGGACAGATTCCATGCACAATCTGATGGAGACTGCCTGACCTTAACACTCCTATTGAATTTGGAAGAAAGCAGATTTTGGTGGATGAAGATTCCATCCCTATGAAATCAAATGGGAAGCAATGGTTTGAACACAAGACTAAAGGTTAATAACGTAAGTCTTCTCTTGGTTCTGTGCCTAAGGATCTAACCCACAAGTGAGCAAGCACACAGTTGCTACCCCGTGCCCTTAGCTGATGAGCTGTGAGCAAGTGTAGATCCAAAAATTCAAGACAGTATTGCTATGGTATAGAGTTTCAGTACCTTAGCCACTTTACTGATTCAAGCTTAGTTGTTTTTCAGCTGTGTTAAAGTGCCTGCAAAACCTACTTGTAGTGCTTGTTTACTACAGAAGATCTTCCATTTCTCAGCTTTTAGCTGTACCAATATTAAAGTTTTATATTTCAAGATACTTTTGTCTTAATAGTAAGGTTTTCTGCAGTTATCTCTATAACATCATATAATTCATGCTTCAGCTTTCCAGTAAATATACTTTACTTTTCTTTTCTAGTTTAAATCAGGAATTAGTACTTGGTTAACAAGGAATAAAATAAATTGGAAATCTAGACAAATATTCTAAGTTAAATGAATAAACTTGTTTCTAAGTGCCATGTACTGAAAGTGTCTTGCTGCAAGTAATAAGGGGTCTTCTGAATTTACAATTCAAAAATGAGAAGCTTTACATTTGACTTCATTTCAGCAGAAGAAAAGAGAACTGACTGCAGAAACAAACACTAATTGAGACTTTGGTGTGGCTGTATGATTACCCTTGCTATGCACAAACACAAAATCACCCCTCTTCCTCTATATACGTCTCTTTGTATTTGTATGCTTATGCACACATGTATATAAACCATAACTGTCTGTATTTGTTTAAGCATATAAAATCTGTAACTAATAAAATATATATGATACACAGACACAAATAAGACCTAGAGAGGCACAGTACCTTATTCAATCATAATTTAGGGAAAAGGTGGTTGCATATATTCAAAACTGTAATTTAGATATTCCCAGCTAGTAACGGCAAAGCTCAGTAGATGTTAAAATTAATTTGACGCCTATATTTTGATCACAAAATGCCTGAAAAATTTCCTCCTATGCATTTCCAAATTTATCCCAACTTCAGTCTACACTTCACTACAACTCAGAGTATTCACCACTCCCCCTCTACACTCCACCTAAGCCCCTAGAGAGGCCCAAATTGCTTGAGGTTACCCTAGCACACAGTCATTCACTGATCCAGGTACAAACAAGGCCATATTCTTTCAAACTTAAGTACTTAGGTTATGCTAAAACTACACAGTTAGCCTCACAGTCAGAGGATTCAGTCAGATAAATGTGAATTTATAATGAAGGAACTATTCAGTGACTGAACAACTGAAAGATTATGGTGTATTCTGCCTCTCTGGACCTCGTATTTTTCTAAAAGCTGTGTTGTAGTTGAAACAAAAATTAGTTCAGGAAGTGCTGTTTTCTGTAATAATGAGCATTAGATGAAATTATTATTTTTGATGGCATAGCATGTTATTTCCCTTCCTCTTTTTATGGCATTATAATCACATTGGTTTTATTTTTTTAAAAGGCCATTTCCTTTCATTTGCTTTTACCGTCTTCTCATGCAGCAGCATCAGAGAAAAATTATTAACTGGCTAACCTTAAATTGTAACTTTATTTGGTTAAGTGTTCAAAATAAACATATCAGAATAAAACAAAAGATAAATACTCTTATTAATTTCAAAAAGTAATTTTAAAATGTTCTAAATAATAAAAGCATGTCAAGATTGTCACATAAGTTTAAATTTTATGAGCAGCATCCTTTAACACCTTAATAAAATGAATGCTGAAGTACTTTAACACTGCTTGTGTTAATCTAATAGCAGAATAGATGATTCTAATTTAGTTTAGATAAACAAAATAAAAATCAAGCTGTAATACAATATTATGCCTTCATAATGTAAGCTAATAGCCTGGAAAGAAGTTCTGGATTCAATTCCCTCCTATTACAGGCAGTCACATTTCTTTTGCCAAAGTAATTAATGTCGTAAAAAGTACATTCCCCATTTCTTTCTTAAACTTATTAATGGCAATTTTCAATGTCTTTTACATCATTAGCACCCATGGTTTATATGGAAAGGTCATTCTAGAACTGACAAGCAGACACCTTAACAATGTCAGAGGCAATGAGGAATAACCCCATTCAGATGATAGCTTTCAGTTTCTGCTAGATACTCTTGAAAAACGCATAATATTCAGTTTGAGAATTCCAATTCTAAGTTAAAATATAAATAGTATGTCCAAATAGAGAACGCTAATGATAAAATCAAACAACATAAAATGTCATGTTTGTACAACTAATTGATTTGCAGAACGTGTGGAAGAATTGAGAAATATCTGTTCTACAATGTCAGTTTTGAAGCCTTTTCTGATATTCCCCCATTTGCCCCTTGGGGTACCCGCAGAACTTCGAATTCTTGGAATGGGTAGCAAATTCCCTGATTTGGCATGTAGATCTAAGACTTTTCTGGGGTTCAAGAATCTTATTTTTGTCTGGATTACATTACTGTCCATCTCTGGCACTGCAAGAATTTTACAACTGTAAAAATGAGAATGAAAAATATGGGTTTGGAATATGCATTATGTCTTTTTGCCAGCCTGGTTTTGCTGCAGGAGTCAGACATATGTCTGTCTGTCTTCTCCAAATGGTACTCCACAGTCATATCTCAAAAGATGATGATATAAAAATGGTGGAAGACATATTCAGTAGGTCTTGACACTGGAAAACTGTAAAGGGAATATTTTAATACAGCTGCCGGGCCCTGTACGGACACCTGTGCTATCGCTAATGTTAACTGTTAATGCTGTTTTTAACAGTATTCAGTTTATTACAGTTTGCAATTAGTACTGTAACTCTTTGTTTAAAAAACTTTTGCACTGGCAGAGTTTATGGATGAATTTCCAGTATTTATATATTTTATCTAGAACTACTGAAAGATTTCATTGCTGAAATCTAATAGGACTGGTATGTTTATTAAAGACTACATGGGCAACCATTACTGTATTTCCATTGCCATAAAACTGGGTGTAAATAAGCAGATCACATAATTAAAGCATCAGATAATTGGCACTCTATTTTAATGCAATTATGCATACTGGACTATAAACTACACTGTATGTCAGCAGCCTTAGTACTGAGCAATGAATTCTCACAGACTGAGACTGATGAAGAATGTTACCATTTTACTCTGCTGGGAGAGGCTTAGCAAAACAGCAGGGCCCGCAGTATGAGCATGAAGTATAAACTTGCACAAGAAGAAGAAAGATATTAAGGGAGAAGCAATATATTTCATTACGGCAACTAAGACGGAGAGGGAAAAAAACCCCAGAGGTTTCAGGGCACATGAGCTCTTCTTCAGTTAGTTTATTTTTCTTCCAGAGTTTGCTTAATAAAAGGTATTAACTTTCCCTGCAAACCTTCTTCGCTTACATTGTTCAGCCACCAGTTACACTGCCAGAAACTGCAGATGTATGCATTAGGGCATGTATAGAAGCATATATCATAGTTTTAGCTTAAGGCTGATTTTATGCACTATCTGTACTTCTATGTTCACAGCAGATTCTGGAATAGATATAAGAACCTAAATTTTCCCAGTGTAAGTGAAGAACCTAACTTTAGCTAATGTAAGGTAGGCCACATTGTTAAACTAAAACAAATAATCAGAAAAACTGGAGGAGACTGCCAGCATCTCTCATCCAGATCAATAGTATACTTATCTGGATTGCAAACGCCTAGCTTAATGCTTGACAGAAACACATTTGCCTTTTTGTTGTTTTGTAATAGCACACCACATTGGTCATTCACAGCTGTTGTAATTAAGCGATTTTCCTCCTCCTCCGTCACTTTCAGATGATGGCTTGCAGGAGGCATTCTTGTTTTAGCTCCTTACTGCATGATCCTATGACTGTTAAGTTTCACCCTATTTCTATCATTCAAGCTTTGAGATCATGCTGTTTTCCATTAGGATATTCCTATCTAAGTTATTTCTATTTCATTAACTCTACTTTCCAACTTTGTATTATCTGTAAGCTTCTTTTAACTTTTGTGGTTTTCTTCATGTTTAAAGTATTACTGAAAAACCTCAAGTAAGAACTATCCTAATAATTTTGACCCAAAACAATAGCTGCTCTTTCAACACAATTTATGTTCCCCTTTAACCAACTTCTTAACTATTTTACCATTCTTGTTCTGTATATCTTTCTCCTGCATTTTAACCATTTCCTCCAGATTAATCCAGGGTAAATTTGTCATATACATTTAGCCTAGAAAAAAGGTTACTTTTGCTGACGAAATACCTAAAGACAGGTTAGTTCAGCAGAATTTCCAACAGTACACCAACATATTTTTCTATTAGCCACTATTTGTTCTCTTTAATTATTCTTACTTTCAAATCTAGATCATTGTATTATATTGTTCTAATGTCTTAGGGGAAGCAAGCAAAATCCATAAGTTATTCTCAAAATTTACAAGGGTGGTTCCACCAGGCAAGTCAGACAAGTTCTGATGTCTTAGACAAAAGTACTAATGCTTTAGAAGTTACATGGATGCTTCCTGTAAAACAAAAATTAGTATTAGATGCAATGCAAAGCTCACAAAAAAGGGACCAGAAAGGCAAGGAATTAAACAGTCTGACTGAACAACAAGGTTTAAGAGGTTATTTAAACCAAATAATCTTGTATCTGTAACCTAAAGCTAGGGCTGTCAGAAGAGACTATAGAAGGTCATATATCAGAAGATGTATAACAGGGGCTATGATGAGTTTAAAAGGGAAAACAGCTGAAGGCATTAATGCTAAAATCATTGAACTAACTAAAACAAGAAAACGTAAAAAAGAAAGAGGTCAGTAAATCACACGGGATTAAGGGGAATAATAAAATAAAACAAAGCCACTGCTGATAAGTAAGTGATTGATTTGTGTCAGCTTTCTCAAAAGAAGATGCTAGGGAGATAACTCTCTAAGAATTTTATCTGATTTGGACATAAAGATGAGACAAGACCTGAGACAGAGGTGTTACAAGAAGATATATCAACCAGTTGAAGTGTGATAAAGCTCCAGAGTACATCCTCTGGAAGGAACTCGGGAATGGCTGTTCCACTAACTCAACTTTCAAACAATGTTGTGTTGGATGATCAGACAGTAACAAACACTGTACCTTTTGAACACAAGAGATGACCAAGGAAAGCACAGTAAAATGGCAGCTTCTGGTGAGTAGTTATAAGTCACTAATAAAATAAACACCATCTTGAACCATACATCTCTATGTTGTCTCACTAATCTAGTAGTTTCATTCCAACATGTTGCTGAAGGTGTGGATGGACAAAGTAATGGACGAGAAGGCAAACAGCTTTACTTAACATGCCTTTACGATAACCCTTTTAAAAAAGAGAAAGCAAATGATGAGAAATTGATTGAAAACAAAGCACTTGGTGAAAAAAATAGCCAAAGTGAGACAAGAATAAGCAATTACCTTTCAGTATGGCATACTTAATAATTCAAGCTAAATATTCTGAAAAAAATGAGTGAGGTACATAATGGTAACGTTTCCAGAAGATCCAAAATCAGGTGCTCAGTCAAGACCAAATACAGTGATTTCTCATGGTTTTACCTCAGGAATGGAGAATGGAACAAATGGCCACAGTCAGGTTCTCCGAAGTTCTGATTAAATTATCTTAAAAAACTGAAGGAGACTCTGCAGAGGGAAAACCTTGTATGCCTTACAGAGTTCTAAAGTAACAGAATGAGTTAATGAAAAGCCTCTGAACTTTACTAGTGACAGTTCAATGAAGACCTCTACTAAGATGTAGTTGCGGAAAATGGTAACACAAAATGTACGCGTATTAAGGAGAATAATCAAAAAGTTTTATAGTGGCACTACAAGAGACAGCTGGTATTGCTCAGTTTAGAATACTATAAACAAAACCAGACAGCCCACGTCAAAATGGCCAACACAGTAATATGGGAAACCCCAGAAAGGATAACAAAGATTATTTCTACCAGGAAAAATTGCCCCTGACATAAAGATGGAATTATTCATTTCAGAAAGTAAATGAGACATAGGAAACATGAAAAGGGGCAGAAAAAACACAAATACTGCAGACTTCTGAGTCAAGGAGATACTCCGTAAAATTTCAGTAATTTAGAAAACAAAGACAAAATACTTTTCACTGTTCGGATGAGACGACACAATTCTTTTGTGAACAATTTCTTTAGAGCAAAACCTCCACATTATTAAAAGTATCTCAGACACACGAAAACCAGGAACATCTATTTAGAACAACTAATACTAAAAATTAATTTCAGAAGAAGAAATACAAGACTTTGTTCTTTGGGACCATTTAGTTATAAACCAGCTTATGCATATTGCTGATGGATTCCTCTCTCACTTCTCTGAGGCAAATGGTACTGGCCACTTGCAGATTCCTACATCATCAGTGGGGGCAAAGGCACTTAGGACAGCTGCATATGCCTAATGGAGATTTTCTTCTCCAGGTCACTGGACTGACTCTCCATTTTATGAAAAGTGTCATCAAGTGCTCATGATTACTAAGTACTAAAATATTTGTATCAGCATCAGAGCCTTCAAAAGAAAATAATGCAAGGAATGATGGAAATAGCTTTCTATATACTCTATTAATACCAGTATACCATAGGACATTGTAAATACCTAAATGGACAGATTAAACTAAGAACACAATATATGCTAATTACATATCACTGTTTCTTGGAAACTGGACAAAACAACTTGCTCTGAGTTTTGCCTGCTGTTTCCCAACATCTGATAAAAATTTATAACAGATGGAAATGATTGCAAAGTGAACAGCACTCTCTTCATGTTCTCCATTCTGCTGATATAATCACAAACACACTGAATCTGATAGTAATGAAACAATAGACTTGTTGATGAGATCACCAAATGGCTTTCACAAAAACCTATCAGACACTGTAAAACACAGTCATCACAGACATACAGAATCCTTTTCTGACCTGCCACATCACCTGTCTATACAAAACAGTTAATTCTGTTATAGAAGCAGCCTTAAATGAAACAAAGTCAACTTTACTTGATTCGTAATTATATGGAAAAGCCAGATTCAACAGAGACAATGTTGCCAAAAATGTTTAATAGAGTTAGCTGGCCTAGACATTTCTAGCTTTTAGCATCCTTCCCTATTACGAAATGGCAACACTATTCCTAAGGGAGTGTGCTCTGCAGCCTTTATATAATGCATATTTCAAACCAACAAATCATATTCAAATGCTCTGCTACTGCAAACTACAACTGAGAACTCCGAGTACACAGTAGTTAGTAGTTCTAACAACGTAAAAAAGGGCTCAAAGTTAAGCATGTGCTGAGGTTTTGCTGGATCGATGCCCAATTGTCTGAAAGATCAGCTTAACTTTCTACTGAATCTATTTTGTTCCTCCACACCAAGTACAGATTCTTTATTATACTAAGACTCTAAATGAGCAGATCTCTGAAGAGAAACAAAATAACTTAATTCTTTTAAAACCTCAACATTACATAAAATTGCTTTTCTATACATAAAAATGTCATCAACTTAATGTCAGTTTAAAGACCGATTTGCAGAATGTTTCAAGTCTAGAAGCAATCACTGAGCTTCACTCAAAGCTAACAAAACCCTCCTCTTTCCAACAGCACTATTTCAGCCTCAAAGGATCCAACAGGGTGATTCATCCAGCCTGAGGATCCTTCCTGGCTGCCTCCTCTTCTAGGGGCTCGTCTGATCCAGACAAGAGAGAGCAGACTGGAAAGAGTTTTTCTGGCAGCAAGAAAAAGGCCTAACCAGAGCACTGCCTTTCCCAAGCCCTCTTTTGTCACATGAAGGGACCGCACAAACATGCTGTGACAGGGGAGGGATGCAGGACCATCTGGGAAAGTCAAAAGCCAGGATTTCCACTGTCAGAGAAATTTCTCTGGCTTACATACTTCATGTTCAGGTATGAGGGGCTCCTGAAGACAGACAATGCTAGGTAGGGGCTGAATGAGATGCTCTGCTAGCAGCATCCTCCTCCTTGTTTCCCTTTTCCTGTTTCAGGCAGAAAACATAGGCATACACAGTAAATACTTCAGGGAACTGATCTTCACAGATACACTGTACAATGCATTCACAATAAGCCAAGTAATATTTTGTATATTCTCTATCTCTGGAAAAACTATGTAGCTCACTCACCAGTCAAGCACCATAGCTCAGTGTACAACTGCTTCTGTATCAGAACACAAGGGTGGTTAACAGGACATTTTTATGAACCCCTTGCCTTATTTTTCTCATCTTCTCTATATAAATATACTGACAGAAGGAGCAGACCACTTTCAACTGGCATTCCAGTGAGAATGGGTCATCAAGTCACTGTGTCTGTCCAGCGAAAGAAAAGATGCCTCATGTCTCACCACTTCCGAAGTTTGTTCATGATTCAGAATCCAGACATTAGAGATGCCGAATATGGACACTCTGTAAGGAAGGTGAATTAGAATGTATATAGAGATTTGAATGAGCCTGAAAATGACATCCAAACAAATACAGGACAAAAACGTCTTCAACAGAATGTAAGCTACAGGTGTTATTCACTATTTTTCATATGACAAGGATTTGTGCGTATAAAACAAAACTGCAAGACAGCAGATTTAAAATAAACAAAAGGAAAAATTGTCCACCTTGCTTACAAGTAAATTAAGAAATGTATTGCCACAACACATCATATAGAACAATAGCATGACTAGGTTTGAAGCAACTAGATCTATTCACAGAAGAAAAATACACCAAAGAGCGTTAAACACAACACACCAAATGCACACTCTGACTAAATAAGCCTTAAACTTGAGATTGTTTGAAACAGGAAAAGTTCCCCAGTAGTATCTTAGAACTACCCTGTTTCTGGCCACTGTCAGAGACAGGATGTTTGGCTAACTGGATCTTTGATTTAATCCAGCACAGTTTATTCTTAAATCAAGTATGACTTCTAAAAAACTGACACTTCTTACTTTGACTTAGCAGCACATAAGCGTGGAGTAGCATCTTCCATACTGAAGAGGTCCATGCCTAAAAGTGCACAAATATTTTTTTTTTTTTGCTTAGTAATAATCTCTCATGTAAAAAAACTCCGCACAGAAAGCAATCCATTATTTTCTGTTTCTGAAAGGAAGGAAAGTAAGCTTTTTCACAGCTTTAAGATCCTCCAATTTTTATATAACTGGAAAAGCTTGATATAACTTTGAAAGCAACAACTGAGACATGTAAAAGTAAAACAAAAAGAGAAAAAAGTTTCTAATTTTTATGTAATACATGAATAGTTAAGGAAGAAGTTTAACAATCATTAGATGGATTTTGAAATATAATTAAAGCCCGACTCCGTATTTAGAACCTGTGTGAACTTCTTCATATTGAACAGTTAACGCATGACCGCTGTGCCACAGCTGATGTAGTTATCCAGCAAATGCTTGAAGACTGCTGAATTAATTATACTGATGGATGCACAATCAGAAAAACTCCCCTAGCTTCCCGTAGTGTGATCAAGAACATATTTCAGTGTGCCTACTATATTCTGTGCATCTGTTTTTTTAATTTCAACTCTAAAATTAGTCACAAAAATCACAAACATATTATCTTCACATTATGACTACTAAAAAAGAATTCAGAAAATTAAAGTGATAGTTCCTATAGCAACTATTAAAATCTGTGAAGTCTGTGAAGAACAAAAAATAAAGGCCATTAACTCAGAGTTATAGAAACACAATCTGAGCTCTAGGATATTTTACAGCAGAATATTTAAGCTGATCTACTCCTTACCCCAGATGGATTTCACATTTTTAGAAGTAGCTCCATCTCTAATCTCTTTCCTTTACCCAATCCCTTATCACGTGAAGAAAGAACGGCTCCAAAATGCCTCTTACGTTATTATCCTACATTTGTACACCAATTAAGGCATGGACTCTATGTGAGCCAGAAAAAACTTTTTGAGACCATTTAAGAGTGAATAAAAAGTATTTTTAAATTGAGATACAGCAAGTCTCAAAAATTCAAATCAATCAGCAAATGTTTTATTTTTGCGGTAGATCAAACTGGACCTGAATCATATGATGTAACAAAAGTCCACTTTAGATGATCATCTCAGCCCCAGATGTAATTGAAAACTTTTATTCCCATTCCCCTCATCCACATCATTGATAAAGATGTTAAACAAGACTGGGCTTAAAACTGAGCCCTGGGGAACACCGCTCGTGACCGGCCACCAGCTGGATTTAACTCCATTCACCACCACTCTCTGCACCCAGCCGTTCAGCCAGTTTTTTATCCAGCAAAGTGTACACCCATCCAAACTATGGGCAGCTAGTTTCTCCAGGAGGATGATGTGGGAAACAGTGTCAAAGGCCTTACTGAAGTCCAGGTAGATGGCATCCACAGCCTTTCCCTCAAAATGAAATAAAATGTTAAAAAAAATGATGAGACTATTAATTGTGTATTACATTGACTTAAAATTTTGAGGCCGAAAAAATTCCAAACAATTAGCTGTAAGCATGCAAGTAAAGTTAACCTTCTATTTGAACATTTGTAAGACAGGTGTAAGTTGACATGTGTTTTGTACCATGTGCAACTGCTCCAATCAACAAATATCTTGCAATTTTAATATTTTTAGGTTTCAGTCAATTAAATTTTTGTCCTTACTAGTCTCATTTACTATAAAAGTTACCTAAATTTTATATTTAACCTGACATAGATAATATTTTTACATTGACCGTCACAAGAACATTTCTTGTAACAATGCCACCAACGTTAATTTGATCATTGCTGTACAGTGCACTTATTTGTCCAATATAAACTTTTTATTATGTAAATAATATTTTTTGATGTGTAAATAATTGATTAAAAAAATCTTCTGAATAAGGCAGTTGCTTTACTATTGCTTAAATAATATACTACATAATATACCTCATATGCTATCAACATCCTACATAATGCTTCTCATACACTATCAACATTTTAACATATTTTACACTCTATAAAGTAACGCAAATTATTCTTAGCACAGATCAGTTCCATTAAACAGACAAGAAAACCAGTTCAGCTGTAACACTAATGAAATGACAGTGCTCATTTGGGTTAAGAAACAAAAATTTGTAACTGGACTAGTGCTTCCCCACCTCTGGAACAGAACAGGGGTGTGGCATCATAAACAATGCCTTCAACAGTGTTTCTAATTAAATACGTAACGTTAAGGGTGAACTTTGTTTTGTGAGAAATTCTCAGAGTTGATAGGAGTCTATTTGTCCAAAAAGCTCTCAGCATTAAACTATATGTTATTTCTAAGCTGCTCTCAATTGACATCTACTTGATCAGCTATTAAAGTCTACCAGTAAACCAATAAAAGTCAGTGCTTAAGAAGCCAGACAGACAGTTGAAATAATCATGATACCTGCAGTTAGAAACCAAAGCACGCCATTTCCTTTTTAAAAGTTGTCATTTTCTTACTAAAATTACTGGCAAAGAACATTTGCTGCCAGTCAAGATGAATGAAGAAAAAGAATGCTAAAAAGAAAAAGAGAAAGAGAGCATAGCAAAGTCTTACTGGAACAACATAAAAATAAACATTTTGCGAATACTCTTTTTGCTAGGGTGCATCTTCTCTTTTTGTTTTTACGTTGCACCTGTTATTGACTGCTAGAATAACAAAGGTCACTGGAACACAGAGAATGGGTCCCATAGCTTTCAACACTACTTCTTTCTTATATTAAAAAAAAGAGAATGCATTTTTAATAGCATTTCTCGTTTCCATCATAAAGTGCATGCATATTAGAATAAAAAATAATACATGTACAGTAATTTAGGGGTTTTTTACTTAAAAGTTCATAGGTACTAAGAGGAGTATTAGTTACTTCTATCACTATCAGCATTTTGGGACCTAGTTTTTGTTTATTGATTAGTCTGTAAAATCTCACTCCTGTTTTAACTGAACTACTAATGATTATCACTACATATTTGCCAACAAGAAATGCCTGTTGAAATGTTTTATCCAAAACTCACTCATAGCTCTTGCGCTACCACCAATCAAATTCTCCCAACAGTTGTGAGAGTTCATCTGATTTCCACTTTGTAAAAATAAAAATACTTGGATGGTTGTAAACTAAATTGAGTAGTCACTCCTCATTCAAGGTATCTGTACCAAAATTTTATCCTAAGTGTATTTTACATCTGTAATAGCCTTGCGTTTTCCCCAAAATACTTTATCTCATTCTTCTTTAAAAAGACGTCAGATACAAATAGAAGGATACAGCTACATGCTCAAGAGTTCACATTCTAAAGACTTAAACGCAGGCACAGAAAGTAAGTAAGACTAAGTTAAGGGATGGCAGTCATTTGACCTGAAGAAAACAAATTCATGGATTTAAGAAATACTTCAGAGTTAATAGACTATTGAGGAGAATGGAAGTTTCTTCTTGAAGTTAATGAGTAAGTATTTGACAATGTTCAAAAAGGGAGTTTGTTGTTGCTTTTTTCTTATAAAAAGACAAACTTAAAACATATGTGGCAGACAGCCCCAGTTAGGAGGCTGCAAAAGGAGAGCAGGGGATTCAGCACATATTTTATTAATTCAATTTTCTTTTCAGCTTCACAGTTCACCTTTAAAATAAAAGCATAGATTCTGCTGAAAACAGCAAAATTTGTGGAAAATCCATAGGGAGGCTCCAAATCCTTGGGATTTGTGGATTTTCTGTATGAACAGATTTATATTGTTCCTGTTGATTGCCCTAACACTCACTTTCAGGCACCAGGCAGCTTGAGTTATGTTATCTGTGGGCATTTAAACAGTACCAGCAGGTAGCTTAACTTTCCAAACTCATTTTTCATAGAAGGTAGAATGCCAAATAACTGTTTGAAGAGACATGAAAACGTAAAAAGAACAATCTTATCAGTTTTTTAAATTTAACTTAGTTTAATAATTGCCACTGACTTGTTAGATATATTGTTATAAAAATATTTTTATATGGACTGACACCTCTATTTTCATTCTTTTTGTTATTGTCTGGTCAGATACTATAAGAAAAATGGCTCTGTCTGGGCTAAATGCCCAGAACATTTGAAGCATCTCACACTGAAACAATAGTGGTCTTTGTTGGACACCATCTGCTAGCAGAATTTTTTTGTTGTTGTTGTTAAAATCATTGTGTGTCTGCTAATACAGATACATTGCACTTCCACAAACTGAATTACATTTATGCTCAGGCTAAATAGTATTCATGTAAAAAGTGTTTCATTTCACATTATGACTGAGCTGGAGTTACACTGATGCAACACACATGAGATAAGCTTGTTCCATGTGGTCACATTACTTCAGAAATATTTGATTTTGCTCTTTTGTTTTTTACACAGTCTGCCATGCTGTTAGTACCACAAATCCTCCCTTTCAGTGATCACCTGTGTTTTGAATTTGTCGGAATTGCTCATCACTCTGTGGTTGTTCATTAGCTATTAGAGATGGGTGAACTGACTTGGCTAAATTATGAGTCAGACAGTAAACAGCACATTAATAAAATCTGCAGACACTAAGTAATTGTTATCTCCAGTAAGAAAACAGAAATGAATTAACAGACTTACAAAAATTAAAACACGGGCAGAAATTAACACTGTCTTGAAAAGTGCAAGAAAAAACATTCGGGAAAAATAGTTAAAAGTACAAATAGTCAATGGGAAGAAATAAGTAGTAACATGAAATCCAAAGACAATGCAAACAAACCTAATTAAAACCAGCATTGTGGCTATACTCATAGTTCACTTCAAAAATTTTTGTGAAATTAACATTTTGGTCATAATAGTCCTGGCTGAAATTTCACTGTGAAGAATGACATGACAAACGTTAAACTCATTTTTGGAACAGCTAAAACGTGATACTGCAAAATTTGTAGCAAATGATTTTTAAAACTGGAGGAAGAAAATGCAAAAGATCTACTAGGTTACTTAGTTTATCTGCTTCCTTATTTCCACAAGACACCAATTCTTGGTACTCTCAGTTTAAATATCTGAAACAATAATTTCCTTATGTTTCATAATCTGGAAAATATTTCTGATATCCAGTTCAAATATTCTAATTCCCCCTTCCTTTCAACATCCTGAATATTTTCTGTTCTTGTTCTTTTAAAACTCCCATAAGTAACACGCTATTTTACACCTTCAGACGTGACCAGATAGCAAAGCTTTAGAAGCGACCTTGCATCCATTGACCAGTAATAACTGTATATACAAAATTAAGCACATTAGCTTAAAAATAAATTAAAATGTCAATTTCAGCTACTTGAGGTAATTAATCTCCAATTCAATTCTTAACATTTTTGGTAAGCTAAGCCATACAGAATGTGCTTAGTTAAGACTACATTTAATTGTATTTCTAAACTGAATGGAATCCAAAAGATATCAAAAGATGCACAGGTACTTTATAAACAGATTTTTAGACAGATTAGTACTCAAAATGGATTAAAAAAATCGGATGGATAACTGACTCCTTTTCAGGTTTCCTTATCCCTTAGTAGGTATTGTACTTTTCAAAGAAGGAAAAAAAAAATAGTACAGTTTGTAAAGAAAAACCAGACAGCTATTTTCACAAGGTTAAAAAGCAATTAATATTTCCAGTGAATAAAAAGAGAAGTTTCATCATCTATAATTTTGTGTGGCTATGGCCATTGGAAGACAAAACCAGTAACAAAACAGAGTGTCTACAAGCCTAGCACTCTGCGAGCAGCTGATTAATATTCCATATAAATGCCTTCCAAAACATACTCCTAATTGAGTTTGCTATTTACACCATCACATCCTTAAAATTCTGACTTCCAAAATAGGCTGGTGTTCATATTTCATACAGTTTAGGTGAGGATAACAGTTAGTGTTCATGGTATTCCGAAGTAATATTAATAAACAGACTACAGGCCTACAATTGTTTCACCGATAAATATTATACATATTTTTTAAGTGCCCTGTATGAAAGAATAATCTCACTTGCATATCTGTTCTCAGAAATGACCAAACAGTCTTGAACCATAGCACATTTTGTTTAAACTAAGTCTTACAAGAACAAAACATAGAAAGGAAAGATAAATAATGATTTATATTATTGACATTTATATTGCAGGAAGTTTCACAATTAGTAAAACCAAACCCTGTTAAACAAAAATTTAGTAACAATGCAAGCAATACATGCAGAAACTTTCTTGTAACTCATTACTTTCCAAAGAATTTTCCTACTTGGGAATCTTGCTCAAAAAGGGATTTGCATAACAGCCAATACTGTTTTCAAGTGATACAGTAAAGTGATTACTATAATAGAAAGCACTAATAGAAAATCTCCAAGTTAAAACCTGGCAAGAATTTTTTTTTAAACTGTGTATACTACAAGCCCTTAAACACCAACAATAGTTTATTGGATTATGGTATGTATAACGTGATCAAATTATTCTCAAAACCATAAAAACATGGAACAATTTATTGCACGTTCAGAGTGTTTTTAAAGTACACTCTATGTAGAAAGTGTATACAGACAACAAAGAAAAACTGAACTGCACGCTTACATGGAAGCTGCTGTGCTGACATGCTTATGTCCCATAGCTGCATAAATTCATCTTTTATGTAGGTTGCCTCCACCTGCTCTTGAGCTTTGTTTTTATTTTTAAAGTTTGTTCACAAGTTATTTTGCACGCTTTCTTTCCTCAGAAGTACTTTTTTCCCAAATAATGAACCCTGCACTAGGCTGACTAGCAGCCAGCTACTTTCATGCCCTTTTTCTGTAGGTACTTAACATCAGTTTTGTGTAGCTCCGATGCAGAAGAACTATCTTGTTTTCCTCACAAGAATAACATTGTCTTGTCTTTAACAGTCTGTCTTCTGCACCAGTGCAAGTGCAAGAACCTGTCCACCTCTTCTGTCTCACTGTCTTACCAGATGAGAAAAACATCAACCAGACCATTTTTGACATAAATATTTAAAGAGCCTAGAAAAAACATGAAAAAATTAAATATGGAGTCAATCTAGTCCTAGCGTTTACTTTAGGTACAAAAGTGCTTGAAACTTACTTCATCATTCATCACAGTCAAGCATTTATGTGTTTGACATCAGTTTTGACTTGTGGCTTATCAGTTTTCCAGTAGTTACTCCTGTAACAGTTTTCACTGCCTTTCTATCAATTGTTTTTCTTTTCAAACTTCCCTACTATCTACTTTTTCCTTTTAACAATTCACCCTTATGAAAACTATTGCCAAATACTGTCTTTTCTATATTTGCCTTATCCTTCTTGAAAGAAGATTAAGCATTTATTACAAAGAATGGTGCAATCCTAAATTTACAAATGAATGCATAATTTGTGGTGTGGTATAAAATAAAAGAAAAAAAGAGAATGCACTCACTTAACATTTCTAATCTGTACATGAGATACTGAAGAGCCATATTTCTCACACTTCTATCAATGCCTTTACTAAAACTACTTTATAGGTTAAAAAGAAGGGTTAATTCATTAAGAAGAACTTTTTCCACAACTAATTTAAGGTATGCAGAAGAGTGAAAACAGCAAGATCAGTAGTGAGTCCTACTGAAGCACAGCCATGCCTTTCTCTTGCCGGGCTTCGTATCTGCCCTTCCTACCCACCCCTGACACTAAGCAGACAGGCCAGAACTCTATGACAAATGAAGGCAACTACTTCAACATTCTGGAGAAAGCAGTAAAACTATTTAAGAAGCTAATGCAAAATTAATAAATACTTTTTAAAGAGGGATAATTAAATATAATTTCTTACCTACATTTTATAAAGAAGCAGTCTTCTGATTACTTCTGCATTTTTCCTGTAGTTTGCAATATTCAGTATTTTCTACATAAAGGATTCGACACTAAGAGAGAACACTTCCCTAAAAACTTAGGTGGTAAGTTTCTCTAGCAAGCAAAGAAAGGCAGTGAGGGCTAAACCAGGAACAGATGTCATATAAATGCCACTAAAATAAAGTATCAGATCTATCAAAAAACAAACAGACCAGAGAATGAATGCATTTGGAAAGAAGTGTAAGTATTAACTGCATCTCACACCTTTGATCATGCATGGCAAGGTGCTACCTTCAGGTTCAGTACACTATTTATTTACAGTATGCTGCAGAAATAGGGCCTAGGTTCATAGCTCTCCAGAAACACATTCTAGCGCATTTAGAAAAGCAAAGATGAGTGGATATATTAAAATCTGAATATTTTTTTTTTAAATCTAAGTTTCAGAGATGACTCTTTAAAACAGAAAAATGACAATTGTAGTTTTAAAGTAATGGAATTTACTGCTTCTGTAGAGGACTGATGCCTTGAAGTTACAGAGTTCTGCAACAGCTGTATCTAGGTCTGTACATAAACACTTTACCTCCCCTAAATATTAATTTGCTTTCTCTTTTACTGCCTCTTTTGTCTGGGTTGAAGTTCCGTGATAAAACTCAGAGACTAACACCTCTTCCTCAAGTCCTCCTGTGTTACTCATCCTCTGTCTAAATGTCCACAAACCCCCAGGTGATACCACAGGTAAACAGGTGCCAGTCTATAGCCACCTTTTGTCCTCTTTACGTTTCCTCGCTGTCTTTCTCTACTCCCACGTATCAAAATAGTAAATATGAAGAGAGGAACTACATTACTTTCTAAAGACAATCTTATGATTTGGTGCTCAGTATTTGTATGTCGTATCTATACCCCCTAATCTCCACTTATCTGTTTGCCCATAGCTTGGAAGTACACTAGCAAAGTTTGTATCCTTTCCATCACAGAATCTATCACAGAATCCAGCCTGAAATGACCTAAATCCAGCTACATATGGTGGCGTCAATACCCTCACTGTCAATAATCATCAAAACTATCAAAAGTAATGAAGAAAAATAACTTTTTTTTTAAAATAGCAACTTTGCTGAGTGCTTCAAGATCAGCAGAAATATTTAAACATTATTTTAAAAATCATTATCATGAGACCATCTTCCAGATGGGGAACACCATCCAGTGGCAACAAACAAAGAACAGCAATTTACATTTTTATTGTTAAAATTGAGCATGACCTGCCACCAGATTGGATTTCTATCTGTAAATATACACATATAAAAAGTAAATTTTTTTCCTCTCCAGTATTTAATTGCCAAATACCTTCATATACAAATACAAGTAAGGAGACTTATTTCTACATAGTTGACTATGTAAATGGGAAAAAAACCCTGTAGTACAAATACCCTTCACAAAAGTATGAATATTACAGGGACTTAATTCAGTGCAGCATGAAGCTCATACTTAACAAACCTTTATGTTGGAACATTAACTGAACACAGCTCATGGTGTTAGTCTGCATGAAACTACTTCTGGGATAACTGGCTTTCCATGCCAGTGCAAACCAAACTGGTTTATGCAAGCAAGTAATAATTTTAGGAGTCCTATAAAATTATTCTAGTTCAGGAAAAAAAAAGTAATTTTGAAAAAATATGCCCAGCAGATTATTATACTGATTATTTCTGAGAATGAAGCCACCACATTTTGGACAGTGGGGAACATATACAGAATGTCTAAGTCACAGTATCCAGGACCTCTTGAGTCTTTGAACCTCCTTCACTTGAACCACAAGCGCCACGTTTCAGCCATGGCAATTCTGGCACGCCATCACAACCAGTAATTAAATGGCAAAACCTGTAAACACTGATTATTGGTTTCAAACTGTGAAAGTTATCATATATAACATCTCAATTCTTATGTTTCTGCTCCCCCTCTACTCTTCTGACTGTTCTTCCAGCCTTGGTGAGCTACTCCACCCATCCATCCAACCCATGTGGATCCTGCTTTGCCTGAACAACAGCCAAACTAAATTGATCATGCTCCTTTTTTAGTTATTCCTTCGTATTCTGCTGTATACATCCTGATCTGATCAAATCTATGACACTGCCAGAGATCTGGAGCAGGGGAAACATCCTCCAAGTGCAGTAAGGGCAGAGATGGTGCACAACTGCAGTAACCTTGCTAAAAGATTCACTCCCTTTGACGATAAAACACTTACTGATTTCCTTCACAAGATTTATCTGAGCTCCTAAGAGAATCAGGGGTGGAGACACACTTGCTATGTTGAGAAATTCAGTAATCATTTTGTTGCAAAACTATGAGTTGAAGCATGATTAGTTAACAGCTTGACATCCAATCACACAGGCTAGTAGTCAGAAGAAGGGATTGTATATATGCTCTCTCATATACACTTAACATTGGCAAATATTTACATGTTAAGTGAGAGGCAGAGGGAAAATAAGAAGAAAAGGTACTAATGAATTAAATAGTAAATCCTAACTGATAGTCTGAGTTTTAAATATGCTTGGAAAACAGAGTCCATAAATTATTTTGAGAATATTGCTACACATATGCATTTAGACTCATGTTTCAGGGCTTTGTTAGAGTGGGTTTTGGTTTGGTTTGGTTTTGGGTGGGTTTTTTACATCTAGTTGCAGTATTATTACAGGTATTATTCGTTCATGAATAATTCACGATCCATGATACCACTTGAAGGCAATTTTTACTGCTTGGTGTCATCTCTGTTCCTGAACTCAGAAACTAAAACTTAAACTTAATTAACTGCTATTACATATTTAACATTTATAAGTATAAAACCAACAAAACAAAACATTTCCTGTTTTGTTGTTCACTATATTTTGAAGTCCCAAAAAGATACATTGGGAACATTTAAAAAGTGATTAGTTTTTAGCTGTGAAGCTGCACCACTACTGTACCGATTGTAGCGTGTGAAGTGCTGGGATCAAAGGAAGAGTCATCTGCTTATGTAAAAGTGATTCTTTTCATCACCACTCCAAAAAAAAGACCACTAAAAATAAAATCTCAAACTCAGAAGCACCTCTGGAATCACACTGAAATGGAAATTTGTGCTGCTCTGACATTTTAAACATTGCATGAACAGGCTGGGGATGTTAAATGATTTCGAACTGAGCAATCTGATTTTATGGCCTGAGAAACAACGATATAAATTAGAAGCATTTTCACATGAAAATAAAATTCCATGTTGTTTTGTGTCAGCTGGTTGGAGTTTATACGAATGAACTTCTCAATGCAACTTGTAAGTTTTGCTCTTTTGTGTTTTCACCTGCTTCATGCTAGAAAGAAAAATCAGAAGAAAGGAACTTTGACAAAAAGGTATGCTTATCCCCTGCTTTATACCCCAAAATACTGAATTTCCTGACAGCTATCATTTTTCTTAAGAAGGATAAGAAGGAAGAAGAATAAATTAAAGGCTGATCTCAGTTACATTTTAATGTACTATTTGACAATTCTTTTGTTCTCCATAGAAAAGAATAATCTTGTACAGTTGAAGCAGTTTAATCCAATGACATACAAGTTTATGATATTTGTACCTCTGTCTATTTTGTGATTTTTTTTCTTCCTATAACATTAATAGGCTCAAGAACATGGCAATTTAGCCAACTAAACTTACTGCAGCTACTTTAAGACTCTTTGTATTGAAGACATGCCTATCCTTGTATTTGATACAAAAGCAGCTCCCACTTTGTATGTTAAATTTTTGTGCTAATTTGAAAAAACAGGTAATCTATACTGTATGACCACAGAATATTAAGACATAACATTTAATTGTCATTGTACTGTCCCATAGAACAATACATGTAAAGCCCTATTACATTAGAGGTACTAATCACCTCACTGTGCTCAACAACCCATCCGCAATTCTGAAATATTTATTTTCTGGGTCACAGAGTAAATGTGCCTTTGCCTATCTTGGTGATGAAACTACTTGTAACTGGTAACTTCTGGGTCGTCCACGTTCCTTTCCATGCCAATGTTAGATTAACTCAATATCATATACTTCTTTCATGCTCTCTTTCAATACAGATAGTCAAGATTGCATATAAAGAGCTTCAAGTCAATAACCTAAAACAGACCAAATCTAAAAGCATGACTATTTTTTGTCTTTTTTTTTAAATAAAAAAGAGAAATACAAAAAACCATCATGTTCACTGTTTAAATAAGCTTTACAAAAATGGTCTGGAAATGTGCAAAAACTTGTTACAGAACAGTGAACGTTAACTGCCTCAAAGCATTGCTCAGTCAGACTCCCGTCCTTCAGACAGCATTAGCAGTCTTTTTCTGACCACACCTGTCCCACAGGAGTCTCCAGTGGAGTAGTGATGTTATGTTTTGGTCTCAATTCACAAGAAGAAAAAAGCACCCTTTCATCTGCTTGAGGGGCATATAAAAGACATTTCCAGCACACATAGTGACTTTTCATTAAAATGCATCCTTTCCCTATAACTTCATTTCCTTGAGATACCTCCAAACTCTTTCTCCCATCTCCATTCTGTGCTACATGTTTATGTATTTCGTAAGAAGTTCTAAGACTTGGACACTGTTTTGTCTGTCTCCCGTTTCACAGTCTCTCCTCTTACCCCATAACCCAGAGCCTAGCCTCTTGAATTCAATGAGTCAGCAGCTTTTACCTTCCAGTGAAATGTTTGCAGAGCATTCTACGTCTCCACCAAAAGGCAAACTGTATACACTACAAGTAGAAACAACTATTAAAATATAATTTAAAAATGCAAATGGGGTCATTATATACTTCCATTTAAGCTCACTGAATATTTAAAACAAATTTGTGAACCTTCTCCTCATTTTTAGAACTCAGATTCATACAGCCGTAGTGTTGCAATTTTTAACCTGTTGCCAGTGTACAAGCTAGTAATAAACCATGCACAGAAACTGCCAACTTCAAGAAAACTCGATGTCTAGCACCAAAGGAGAAAAACAGATAATAACCAGCTATGTAACTTCTCATTACAAGATGCCAAGGAGTTGCACTGAACCATTCATCATTAATCTATAATAATTTTCAATAACAAAAACTGTAAATGTTTAGGTATTTTACATATATAAAACCAATTTGGATCAACAACTAAATGAAGAACTTATGATTTGACTGCAGGGAAAAGGGAGAGTGGAAAACATTCCAAAGATGGGTATTGAAACAATTTACCCACACACATACAGGGATGAAAAACAAACAAACAAAAACCCACAGCACATTAAAGCATTAACTTTTTAATGAAATGGTATTTCTGATACCTACATAACCCTCTTCCTCTCCAGGAGTATGATTACATATTGATGTAAAAAGTCAGTACGCTAAGAAGAATTAAGGATCAACAGTGAGAGACACAATGAAATTAGTACAGTTTGACATTCTAGTGGAAAATATAGTGACTAAGACACATGAACTCACTTATACAAGCACTCTTCAAAAAACTAGAAAAAACTATCAGAATTGCACAAAAGATTGCTGTTCAGAAGAATCCTCGTAAGATGGATTTTAGGAAAGGGTACACCAATCTACAAGGAGAATAGGGCACAAAAAAATAAAAAATATGCAACTATACCGCCAAAACAGTTCTGCTTGATCAAGACAACTGCTAGCACCTCAAAGTTCAGTTACTTAATAAACCAGTGGGCAACTCAAAAAAGAAAGGAATTTTGCTACTGGCAAACATATTTGCCTGTGCAGTAATTAAGAAAAGTGATGGAAGTATCATTAGTCTGAACATTTTGTCCTCAACACAATTTTGGAAAAATATGAAAGTCCATAATCCCCCATTGATGACCTAATATATCCCTTCTGCCTTTAGATTACATGAATTTACTATAATGCCTGTATTTCTAGTAGGAATGATCCCACATTCCAAGTACTTAGTGAGATCACACTAATTGGTATAATTGGCTAACTGATATAATTGACATTACTGAAATCTACTGGGTCAATACACACAGTTGGAGTGTTGAAAACTCTGGGTAGAAATTAGCAACCAGAATTCTAGCTAAGAAACACAGTGCAGAGTAAAAGAAGGTTAGGAAGGTGAAATTAGTTAAAAATACTTTTGGAGCTGAAGAAATCTTCAGGCCTGAAGACCAGTCTGACAGCTGATAGAAAATGAACATCCTGAAAAAAAACTATTTATAGATGTCATCTACAAAGCAAAACCAAAAAACAAAATCCCAAACAAAAAAAGCACAACACTTTAAAATCACCTGTTAATAAGACACTGAGAGAAAAAAAACCCAGATTTTGTATTAGGAGTTTAAGGAGTTTCATATGACCTTTTAACATCATTGATACTGCATCCAACACAAAGTCAGCATTTTGGACTTCACTACGAGAGATGAAGGTTAATCAGTTACTGAACTATGAGTGACTCCTTAGAGACCACTGATTGCATACCAAAATAGAAAAGAAAATAACAGCAAACTGGTTCACAACCATATGAAAACAGTGTGACATTTGAGCTAATTTTCTAATACGGATAAAACTTACAGAAGGATTGTAGAATTATGTGAAACTGAAAATACTAAAATGTAAAGAAATTGTGATTGCAATTTAAAGTCCTTAAAGACAGCAATTTAGTTGGCCCAAAATCACAATTCTGCAACACAGAAAAAGCACAATACTGGTAAAAAACCCAGCCAGGTTCACTGTGAAAGTAAAGGCAGCAACTAGAATTGAAAAACACTACACATAACAATGAGAGAAATTAACACATAAATAAATATTTCTCTTTCTTTGGCAAAATACAAAATCACCTTATCATACCACACAAAAATGCTGCAGTATTGTTCAGGCCATCAGTTGTAAAACAATTTTTTAGACCTCAGCTAATCGAATACAAATACAACTTAATCTGTCAACTTCTGTTTAAGTTTCTAAAAAGCTTAGTTCAGAGACTCTTTGTCTCCTCATCCTTCAATTTATCATATGAATATCAGAAGACTGAGAATATCATGCCACTCTCTGCAAAGTGAATTTAGGATTATCCAGTGGTTTTATTGGCCAATTAGCTTGGTATCAACAAATTACTAAATGCAAGAAAAAATAAGAGGGGAAAAAAAGGTAAATAGTAAGTGGGAAAATTTCAATTATTAAAGAAGTTCATGGAAAAATGTTCTTACTTAACAAGTGCAATTTCACAGGTAGCACAGAAGAGAGTCAGAAAACTGCTCAGCTACTGGTGAAAACACCTTGCATAAAGAGTGCAAGACTGCCTATTGTGTCTTTCCAAGGAAAAAAAAATGAAGAAGATAGACAGTATAAGTCTGCAAATGAAATCAGTGGAAATAATACGGAGAATAGAGAAGGACCCAACCTTAAAAAAGAAAAGCAAAAAGACGTATTTGCTGGTACTGAATTGGGCGAAATGTTTCACATGAGTTACAGCCCATCACTAGAAGAAACTACCAAAAGAAGCAGTATGTTTTCCACATTTTCTTGTCTTTGCATCTAGATAGCCACTTCTCCAAAACACATTCTGCAACGGAACACAAATTCTGCCATCAAAAAACACAGATTACTGGGCTTACTATAAGGGTGAGTGGGACAAACCATTGTATAGACAACGTCAGACTAGATGATCTAATATTTCCAAAAATCCATGCGACTTTTTTCTATTTCCAGTTTACTTGATGGGAAAAAAGGAAAGTTTCACATGTTTCCACGCTCTTAGCCAAAATAAACATACTTCCCTGCCAAGCATTCAAAAATCTATAGTGCCTGAAGCTAACTAAGATTCATGGACCAGAACACAGACCTTTGTGTAAAAATGAAATGTGCAAATTGTAGATTTCTAACCAAAGTCTCCATCACGTACTATTCTCCTTGAACAATCAGTAGTATGAAGGTGACAGAATCAAGCTGACTTATACATGGAGACAGCATGATCTACTCTAAACTTGTAATTTTGGATAGTTACCTACAAGGAACTGGAAACAAAACATGGTGAAAATCCTTTGGATCTGCTGTACTGTCCAAAGCTCTTTTAGCATATTTGAGCTGAAGTATTTGGGCAAATCTAATCAGCCCCCTGGCTACTTGAGTTAACGCCAGAATCACGCAGACCAACAAGGAAATAGTCTCTTCCCAGTCTCCTCCAGGCTCTGTGTAATCTATGAAGAACATGTGAAAAATATTTGGCTTTATAATGATGACTGCAAGTAAATTGCATTTTCTTAAATTAAATGGTTAGATCTCATTCCTGAGCTACACATTTTGTGAATGCATGATAGACTTTTTAAAAGACAGACACAATCTTTTTTACAAACAGATAAAACTCCTTCTATGCTATTCTGCACAAATCTGACATATTTGATGGCAGAAATATTCCTGTGTCTAACAGCAGAGACAACAGCTGTTTTCGGTGTGACCAGGTGAATGATCCGCCCAGCCTGGTGGCAGAGCTGAAAGAGGAAGCAGAAAGGTTAAGGAGTATCAGTGAGTGAGAGAGGGAGATCGACTGATGGAGCAACACCCTGCCATCCCTGAGGCCAAGGCCTCACCTTACCTCACCTGATTAACAGGTGGCTCAGAGACTGGTGCCATCGGTGGAATTTTGGTTTTTCTGATCATGGGGAGGTTTACACGGCACTGGGCCTGCTGGTGACAGATGGAGTTCAGCTACCTCGAAGGGGGAAAAGGATTCTTGCTCACGAGTTCGCGAGGCTCATCGAGAGGGCTTTAAACTAGGTTCGAAGGGGGAAGGAGATATAAACATGCTCACCAGAGATGAGCCCAGGCGTGGCATGCCAGTGCTGCGGGTGAAATTCATAGCCCAGCTCAAGTGGCATCAACACCAAAGCACACAAAATGGGCAACAAACAGGAGGAGCTGGAAGCCACTGTGCAGCAGGACAGCTATGAGTTGGTCGCCATCACAGAAAAATGGTGGGATGTCTCACACGACCTGAGTGCTGCAGTGGATGGCTATAAGCTCTTCAGAAGGGATAGGCAATGAAGGAGACGTGGTGGGGCGACTCTGAATGTCAGGGAGTGTTTTGATTGTATAGAGCTCAATGATTGTGATGATAAGGTCGAGTGCTTATGGGTAAAGATGAAGGGGAAAGCCAACAAGGCAGACATCCTGCTGGGAGTCTGTTATAGACCACCCAACCAGGATGAAGAGGCAGATGAAGCATTCTACAAACACTGGCAGAAGTCTCACATTTGCTAGCCCTTGTTCTTGTGGGGAACTTCAACTTACCAGACATCTGCTGGAAATACAACACAGCAGAGAGGAAGCAGTCTAGGAGGTTCCTGCAGTGCATGGAAGGTAACTTCCTGATGCAGCTGGTAAGTGAGCCTACCAGGGGAGGTGCCTTGCTAGACCTGCTGTTTACTAACAGAGAAGGACTGGTGGGAGATGTGGTGGTCCAAGGCAGTCCTGGGCTTAGCGACCATGGAATGATAAGAGTTCTTGGTTTGTGGTGAAGTCCAGAGGGGGGCCAGCAAAAACCACCACCATGGACTTTTGGAGGGCAGACTCTGGACTGATCAGGACGCTGGTTGAGAGGGTCCCCTGGGAGAGAGTCCTGAAGGGCAAAGGGGCCCAGGCAGGCTGGACATTCTTCAAGAAGGAAGTCTTAAAGGCACAGGAGAAGGCTGTCCCCATTGCCATAAGACAAACGGGCGAGAAAGATGACTGGCCTGGCTGAACAGGGAGATCTTACTGGGACTCAGGAGAAAACAACAGAGTTTACCACTTTTCAAAGAAAGGGCAGGCAACTCAAGAAGAGTACAGGGGTCTTGTTAGGTTGTGCACAGAGAAAATTAGCATGGCAAAAGCCCAGCTAGAACTTAATCTGGCCACTGTTGTAAGGGAAAAAAAAAATGTTTTTTAACAAAAAAAAGAGAGCCATGGAGAATCTCCATCCTTTACTGGATGTGGAGGGGAACATTGCCATGAAGGCTAAGGAAAAGGCTGAGGTATTTAATGCCTTCTTTGCCTCAGTCTTTAATAGTCAGACGGGTTATTCCCAGCGTATTTAGCCCCCTGAGCTGGAAGGCAGGGACACAGTGCAGAATAAACCCCCCATAATCCAGGAGGAAGCAGCTAACAACCTGCTATGCCACCTGGATACTTACAAATCTATGGGACCAGATGGGATCCACCCAAGAGTGCTGATGGAACTGGTGGAGGACCTTGCCAAGCCACTCTCCATCATTTACTAGCAGTCCCGGTTTACACGGGAGGTCCTCCCAGATGACTGGAGGATCACCAACACGACACCCACGTACGAGAAGGGCCAGAAGGAGTATCCGGGGAACTACAGGCCTGTCAACCTGACCTTGGTACCAGGGAAGGATATGGAGTGGCTCATCTTGAGTGTGCTCACCAGGCACGCGAAGAACAACCAGGGGATCAGGCCCAGCCAGCATGGGTTCACGAAAGGCAAGTCCTGCTTGACCAATCTGATCTCCTTCTATGACAAGGTGACCCGCCTAGTGGATGAAGGAAGGGCTGTGGCTGCCATCTACCTGGACTTTAGTAAAGCGTTTGATACTGTCTCCCACAGCATTCTCCTGCAGCAGTTGGTGGCTGAAAGCTTAGACAGGCATACGCTTCACTGGGTGAAAAACTGGCTGGATGGCTGAGCCCAGAGACTGGTGGTGAATGGAATTAAATCCAGCTGGCGGCCGGTCACGAGTGGTGTTCCCCAGGGCTGAGTTTTGGGTCCGGTCTTGTTTAACATCTTTATCAATGATCTAGATGAGGGGATTGAGTGCTCCCTCAGTAAGTTTGCAGATGACACCAAATTGGGTGGGAGTGTCGATCTGCTTGAGGGTAGGAAGGCTCTGCAGAGGGATCTGGAGAGACTGGATCCATGGGCTGAGGACAGCTGTATGAGGTTCAACAAGGCCAAGTGCCAGGTCCTGCACCTGGCTCACAACAAGCCCAGGCAATGCTACAGGCTTGGGGAAGAGTGGCTGGAAAGTTGTCCAGCAGAAAAGGACCTTGGGGTGTTGGTTGACAGCTGGCTGAACATGAGCTAGCAGTGTGCTCGGGTGGCCAAGAAGGCCAACGGCATCCTGGCTTGTATCAGAAATGATGTGGCCAGCCGGACTAGGGAAGTGATTGTCCCCTTATACTTGGCACTGGTGAGGCCACACCTCAAATAGTGTGTTCAGTTTTAGGCCCCTCACTACAAGAGAGCCACTTAGGTGCTGGAGCTTGTCCAGAGAAGGGCAACAAAGCTGATGAAGGGGCTAGAGCACAAGTCTTATGAGAAGCTGAGGCAACCGGGTTGTTTAGTCTGGAAAAGAGGAGGCTGAGGGGAGACCTTATCTCTCTCTACGACTATCTGAAAGGAGGTTGTAGCGAGCTGGGTGTTGGTCTCTTCTCCCACACAACTAGAGATAGGACAAGAGGAAATGGCCTCAAGTTGCGCTAGGGAGGTTTAGATTGGATATTGCGAAAAATTTCTTTACTGAAAGAGTAATCAAGCATTGCCCAGGGAAGTGGTGGAGTCACCATCCCTGGAGGTAGTTGAAGTACATTTAAAGTGTAGATGTGGCACTTTGGGACATGGTTTAGTAGGCATGGTAATGTTGGGCTGACAGTTGGACTTGACGATCTTACATGTCTTTTCCAACCTTAATGATTCTGCGGTTCTATGATAATCATAACTCTGAGTCAAAGAGGACTGCTGGACTTTATGAAAACAGTCATTGCACTTGCAAAACAAATCTCCAGCACGTAAGTAGCAAACTAAGAAGAAAATATGTTTGCTTTTATTTTCCTTCTTTTTGTTCTTATGATATCTCTAGTCTCGTTCACAGATGCCAGTCATATAAATGAAGGATATAATGACAAGGATGGAATGAAACCCTAGTCTATTTTTTCAGATACACTGAAGAAAACTGTACACTTCTATGCAGCTTGTTAGTAAAAAATGTATTTAGAGAAGCATGTACAGTAGATACGTGAAGAGAGAAGCAGCAGAATAAAAGACAGCTTTGTAAACACATTAGGAAAAGGGAATGTAGCCAGCTGTCATGTTTCTAGATTAAAAACTATGAAAAAGCCTGATTATATATATAAATAACTAGGTTCTGAGAGCAGCCTAACATTTTTTTCAGAAAATTATGTCCAGGTAGCAGTCAGACACGACAAAAAGAAAAATATCCAAATATAACAGTGAAAACATATGTACCTTTCTAAACGGAAAAAATCAGCACACTCCTTCTTAAAATAAGTCTTGCTAAATTAATGAAAGGGATTGTATAATTTGGTACCTGTGACAGCAGAGGGCTGTTCTGAGTGCCCTCGAAGGTCAATTTTATACCTCTCTTCCTAGATTCCTAAATGTTCCTCTGCAAGCAGAATAGAATAGGCCTTACCCAAGAATTTCCTGGCAGTAAGCACATATTTATTAAAATCACTTCACACGTGAAGAAGGAATAAGTATAAACTTTGCTATCACAAGAATATAACATTTCCCTCTGATCTACTTTTATTAATCATTAATAAACAAACAGCCCCAATTTCTCTGAACATACTTTACAGTGTGTGGTGAAAATCATAAGGTTTGCAGTTCTTCTAACATGGTCACAACATTACCAATTCTGAAATAAGACAGTAATGGTGTATGACACTACACAAACAAGGACAAGAAAGATTTTTATCCCACTTTTATACAATTTGTTGGAGTACTTTCCTTTACAGAATCAGTGATTGAAAAAGAATAGGGATAAAGTAAAGGGGCTACATCACTCTTCTCAGGTAGTTTAAAAAAAAAATCATGTAAAATCTTGAGATAAAGACTCAAAATGCCTAACTGGGTATCACAAGTGACTTTCTCCACAGGGCCTGCTGATATGAAATTTTGAGAGTTCACCTTCTTGCTACAGATTGCCCACTAATACAGGCAAATCTTAATACTTTCTCTAGTATAGTAGTATATAGCGTTTGAGTACTGGTAATATATGGCAATAGGACAAGGGGAAAAGGCCTCAAATTGTGGCAGGGGAGGTTTAGGTTGGATATTATGAAACATTTCTTCACTGAAGGAGTTGTAAAGCATTGGAACAGGCTGCTCAGGGAACTGGTGGAGTCACCATCCCTGGAGGTATTTAAGAGACATACAGATGCGGAGCTTAGGGACATGATGTAGTGGTGGAATTGACAGTGTTAAGTTAATGGCTGAACGCAATGATCTTGAAGGTCTCCTCTAACCTAAACAATTCTATGATTCTACGTATCACTCACTACAATCTTCTGGTTGTGGCATATAACAATTTAGGGATATAACACTTTACTAACAATGACTGCTTAATGACTAAAATGTTAAATAATTAGTTTCAGTATTGGGTAATTGTGAAAGTGAATGAGTGGTATGAAATAAGTCAGATTACATAATCTAATAATATTTTCTGGCCTTCAAAAACTAAGAACAAAAATATTAGTTCATGTCCCTTTATAACAAGTTCCTAGTATCTGAAGGTCCACATTTTTCTGGCACCAACACCCATATGTTATCTATATATGCTGTACTGATAGAAAATTTTTTTAAAATCCCATTAATTTAATAATTGAACAGAAAAAAAGCAACTTCCAAAATTAAAATTTGAAAAAGGTGGTCTTCTCTGAATAGACATGGTGCCTCAATGATACTGGGTCTATTCATAAAGTAGGAAGCTTGCCTGGCCTAAGCTCCCTGTACTCTGCTGTACAACACACTTGCAAAATTCAGTTTGCCTAGACAGACAGACAAAAAACCAAAACTGACCCCTTCATTAAAAGAAAGTATGCATGAGTTAAGATACTTCCTGATTAAGCACAACTGGTTTTGCATCTCTTTTCAATCGTAAGGTTAGACCATTTGAGAGTGCCACAGGTTATCAAGAGCAAACAGCGTTTAACATAAGCATTTTGTACATGAATGTAAATACCTCTTTTCAAGATCAATCTGTAATACAAAACTTAGTTGCATATTATTTTTGTGTGCTTTTGAAAGCCAATCTGACATCCAAAAATCTGTTAGGTATCAAATTATGAAGCACTGGCACATGTATATAGACAAGTGGGAAAGACAGAGGCATTTAAGGTAAAACCAGATTAAATTTCTAAACCATTATTTAATCCAACGCAATTTTAATTTATGTCCCTGCAGTTATTTGCAAACCTTAGTTCCAGTCACATTCAGGAACCACAAAACCCACAAACAGAGTGTTTTTGATATTTTAATTTATCATATTTTCAAAGCAAAACAGAAAATAGCATTTGTTGAAATTTATTCAAGTGTTTATAATCAACAACCACATGTAAGAGCTCTTCCTTAGGTATTTAGTAAAAGCTAAGCATGAGCTAAAGTAACAGCTTAAATATTATAGAAACATAGTACAAAGTGTCATAAGCTATCATTTCTTTTATCAAGAAGTACTCAACTCCACCAAAAAAGGCAAAAAACCCTCAAAAACAAGAGTGGAGTTTGCTCTGAGAACCACAGCATGATCGCGAACAGGAATCACTATATAGTTACTGACCTTTCTAAGTAACAATATAATAAAAAAACCCACCACCCTCCTGAGGAAGTGGAAGCACAACTACCTCTGGAAGAAGCAGAGTTCTCACTGAGAGTTTGCATGCCTAATCCTGTGTGTCACTGCAGAACTGCTGCTGAGCTCCTGTTCTCCCCTTGCTTCCCATGGAGCTCAAAGCTTAACTTGGCAGCTCTGAAAGTTCTCACTGAAAATGGTTCAAACTGTTTACCATCACATCCTCCCACACACATGCAAAAAACCATAATGTCAAAAGTCATAGACATTTTTAAAAAAACATTAAAATCATGGAATCCGTAACTCTTATCCACGACAAAAATGCAGTTTTATTGATGGGTTGGCAAAAAGTTTATGTAACCCCAGACTCTTCTGTGGAGGGTGAGTTTAGGGCATAATATGGTTCAGTTTGCATTATGGACTTTTTTCCCTGTTTTATTAGTTAGAAGCACCTAAAGCCTGAAAAGGGTATTGGGTGCACGTGAATTCAATTTTGTCATATTTCTCAAGAAATGAATATGAAACAAATGTTTTCAATGTTTTCAAATGTCCTGCTCTTAAAAAAAAAAAAAAAAAGGTTTAAAATGAAGACAATGAAAATATTTAGAATTTCTGGTAGCATATACTTAAAATCTTAAATCAGTCTAGGCAGCCAATAATATAACTTATCACCAACTGGAAAGAACCAGGAGGAAACAGAAGAGAGAAAGAGAGAGAGAAAGAGAGAGAAAGAGAAAGAGAGAGAGAAAGAGAGAGAGAAAGAGAGAGAGAAAGAGAGAGAGAAAGAGAGAGAGAAAGAGAGAGAGAAAGAGAGAGAAAGAGAGAGAAAGAGAGAGAAAGAGAGAGAAAGAGAGAGAAAGAGAGAGAAAGAGAAAGAGAGAGAAAGAGAGAGAGAGAGAGAGAGAGAGAGAGAGAAAGAGAGAGAAAGAGAGAGAGAGAAAGAAAGAGAGAGAAAGAGAGAGAGAGAAAGAGAGAGAGAAAGAGAGAGAGAGAAAGAGAGAGAGAGAAAGAGAGAGAGAGAG